>Ga0007828_1000007_pt1 | contig 101539 bp, 87 predicted proteins | sample CryBogCBE16Oct07_FD_71232 | JGI IMG/M metagenome (GOLD analysis project Ga0007828, IMG submission 71232) | Freshwater microbial communities from Crystal Bog, Wisconsin, USA - CBE16Oct07 | ecosystem: Environmental > Aquatic > Freshwater > Lake | place: Crystal Bog, Wisconsin, USA | collected...
GGGGGGGGTAGTTGCCACGAATCAGATGACCCTCACGAACGTGACAATCTCGGGTGGCACGGTTAAGAACGGTACCCTCTCGACCACGAACCTTACGATTGCATCCAATGCGAACGCGACGATTGCCGCTAACCTTATCGGTTCCGCTCTTACGTTTGGAAATGGACAGAACATTACGCTAGCTGGAAGTAACGGCTTTATTGGTTTAACTATCGGTTCGAACTCATCCGTATCCTTTGCCGCTTCAAGTGCAGTCGGATCAAGTACCAATGGATTCACCATCAACGCAGGAGGACAGGCATTCTTCACAAACTCCGGGACGACGAACACTGTGGCTAGTGCCAATTACCAGAACATCAACATCACCGGTGCAGGAAATCTTACTCCATCACTAGTGGTTTCCAATGGTGCGACGCTGTTACAGAACCGGACTGGTAACGGTGGTGCCAATGAAACATGGACTTCCGCCAATGTGCTGGTCGGTTCGAATGGAACGCTCTCAATTACCCAGCAATACTTCACCCTGCAACTGAACTCTGGCACGAAGGTCCAAGTCGATGCCGGTGGATCAATGTCTGTTAACGGTTCAGGATTTACAGTCGGTGGTGCAAATGGAGGCACCAACACAGTGACCAATGCCGGATCACTTACAATCGGTGCCACCACGTTCTCCGTCGGTGGAGGAGCCACGGGCTTGAACCAGTTCATTAATACTGGTTCGGTGACTAACAACACTGGATTCACACTCGCGGGAACGGATGCCTCCACCTCCACCAACTTCGTGAGCAACTCCGCTTCCGGTATCATGGTGGGTACAGGAAGCAGTGCTGTCATCAATATCGGCAATAAGGCCTCCGCTCAGAACCTCTTTGTCAATGCTGGCTCCGCTTCCTTCTACACGGTCAACATCGGCAACGGCTCAACCAATGCTTTCAATGCTCTGACCAACACGGGAACATTGACCATCACCAACCTCACAAGGGTCGGCCTTCTCTCTAACAGTACGACTAACCTCTTCGTTAACACGGGAACCGCCAACCTGAACTATATCGAGGTAGGTGATCAGTCCGCAGCTCTGAACGCTCTCTCCAACGGAGGAACAATGTCCGGTAGCTACCTCTACATGGGCTCCGCGAATTCCTTGCTGAGTATCGTGACTAATAGCGGCAATCTGACCCTCAATAATAAACTCATCGTTGGTAATTCGGGCGGAGCAACCAACATCCTGGTCAACAGCGGCACTATAACCAACTCCGCGGGATTGGTTGTTGGCAACTCCGCCCTTACTGGCACAAATCTGGTGACCAACACTAGCACGGGAACGATGACCTTCTCACAGGTAGTGGTTGGAGGCAATGGATCCTCTAGCTCGCTTAACTCCTTGGTCAATAACGGCGGTACGGTTATCGATACAGGTGCAGGATCGACAGCCTTCGCGATCGGTAACAGTACCAACGCCACTGGACTCAACCAGGTCATCCTCAATGGTGGTGTGATCACCAACTCGGGAGCTACTCCGTACATCCTCTTGGGAAATGCCGCGGCGGCTTCTGGAACGAATCAGTTGCTGATCTCAAATGGGGGAAGCTTCTACGGATTCCAGACAAGGATTGGTGTGTCAGGAAGTCAGTATAATCTGATCAGTAATAATGGTGGAATCTACGCCAACCGAGACGGCGGGTATTTCGATGTCGGAGACGGTTCCTCCAATAATGCCAATACAGTCTCCATCGGAAATGGTACTTTGAGCATCGGAGCCAATGGCCAGGGCCTGAAGATAGGAAATAGCGGTAGCGGATCCACAAACCAAGTCACACTGGCTTCTGGTGGCGTGATTAACGCATCCAACACCATCTATCTTGGTTCGGGTGGTGCCAATAATAGCAATACTCTAACTGTGAATTCAGGAGCATTTGTCAATGGTGGGGGTTATGCGGTTGGTAGTGGTGGAAACAACAGTTACAACCTCCTCCAGATCACTGGTTCGGGAACAGTCACAGGAACAAGCCAGTTCTACCTCGGCTCCGGTGGTGTCTCAAATACTAACACCATGAGCGTGGCTTCGGGTGGTGTCTATAGTAACTCCTCAACGATTCAGTTGCAGGGTATCAATTCTACGGATCTCTTTACCAACAGCGGTGGATCCGTCACAGGAAACTTCCTGATGATGGGTGCCTATGGAGCCTCCAACTCGTCGATTACCTACGGTCAGGGATCTGGCACGACGACACTCGGCGCTAATGGCATCAACATGGCCAATTACGCAGGAAACCTTGGCAACTCTTCCACCAACACAATCGTGGTGGCCGGGGGAACATTCACATCGACCAATGGATCCACGGTGCTTGGCTCAGCAGGAACTAACAACGTTAACACCATCGAGGTGGATGGTGGTCAGATGAATTTATCCACGGTCTCCCTCGGTGCCACTAACAGCACCATCTCCTCGGGTGGTACCAACCAACTCAACCTCAATGGTGGAACTCTCTCGCTGAAGCAGATCACGGCGGGCGCCGCGTCCATCGCAGCGGGATCATCCAACCAGGTCAATCTCAACGGCGGAACCTTGCTTGCGGCCTCGGGAGCCTCGACGAATTTCATTGGAAGTGGCGTCGCCTCGGTCAATCTTGGTCTCGCTGGTGGAACGTTCGACAGCTCCACCAATGCCATCACCATCGGTGCCATCATCGGCGGCTCGGGTGCGCTTACAAAAGCTGGAACGGGTACATTGACGCTCTCGGCGGGCAACACGTACTCGGGTGGAAGCACACTGAATGGTGGCGCTCTTAACATCACCTCGGGAAGCTCGCTCGGATCCGGTAATATCTCCCTCAGTGGCGGAAGCAAACTGGCTTACACGGGGCTTGGCGCAGCCTCAATCAACAACAACATTGGAAATCTTTCCGGTAACGCAATCATAGCCAATTCGAGTGCAAGCACTCTGACTCTCTTTGGTAATCTGAGTGATAGCGGTAATCTCCTGACGCTTGCCTCGGGCACCTTCAACGTCAATGGCACGATCTCGGGAGCCTACTCGCTCTCAAATGCCACGGTAAATCTCTCCAGCTCGTACAGCTACAGCGCTCCAACAAGCATCCTGGCAGGTTCAACCCTCAACCTCGGTGGTAATGATAATCTCACGACCGGATCGGTTCTCAACTTCGGTGCCTCGACCGACCTCTCCACGCACACGAATACACTCAATCTGGCTGGTTACAACCAGAGTGTGGCCTCCATTGGTAATAACGGCGGCAGTGGCGTGAACCAGATTGTTGATAATTCTCTATCCGGAGGTGGTACGTTCACCATCTTGGGTAACAGCAGTTTCGGTGGCTCGATCGGAGGACTGACAACCACTGCTTCCCAGCGTAATCTGAATCTGACGGTCGGAAACAATGCCAATGTGAATCTGACCGGAAAGAACACCTACACGGGATCTACAACCATCCAGAATGGTGCTGTCCTTGATCTCGGTGGCGGCGGTTCCCTCACTGGAACCTCCAATGTGATTGCTAATGGTGGCACTCTCCTGCTCGGTGGTAATGGCCGTACTAACTCGGTAAACTCCTCCTCAACACTCGAGCTCAATGGTGGAACCCTCTCAATGGGTGGTGCGAATGCAACCAGTCGCACAGCATCGCAGACGTTTGCTTCACTCACCTTGACCCTGACCGACAATAGCACGATCAACTACATTGATTTTGCGGACCGCTCTGGCAGCTCGACTCTGATCTTTTCAAGCATCGCGATGAACGGCAATACGCTATATGTTTTCGATTGGAATGGAACGAACCAGTGGGGAACGACATCGACGACTGGTGGAGCACCTACCTACCTCTATGATTCTACACTCAATGATTCAGGGCTGAATCTTGCTGATATCAAATTCTATGCTGGAAAAGATACGTCCAGTCAGTTTTTGGGATATGGTAATCAGATCACCTCTGGCCAATATGCTGGAGAAATTGTCCCTGTACCTGAGCCTAGTGTCATCATTGCGGCGATGATGCTTCTCGGGTGGCTACTCTTCGCCAACCGCGGGATGCTGACCTCACTGATCCATCGCCGATTGGCTTGATTGCAGTCTCAGGTTTATCATTTCATTCTCCTACTCTTGAGGGGTGGGGAATGAAATGCGGAGGTAAGTCAAAAGATCGTAATTACAGTGATATTGAGTGATATCCTCAATCGGAGATGTTGTGAGGATACCAGCGGAAATCTAGTTTCGATTCACCGGGTAATGAATTGCCGTTCTAACTTTTGAGGTCCACATAATGCGTGGCTCGCTCCTAGAATCTGAAAGTTCTTTCCCTATCCCTCTCCATTGGCTTTAGCCTTTCATAGGAGCTCGGCTTTTCTCTCTCTTTCCTTCGTGGCTCAGAACCTCTGTACTTTTCATCACCAATTTTCAAAGAACAGCAGAATCTTTGAAAGAGATTTTTGGAGCCGTTGATGGAAAGTTGCATTTGTTGAATTTTCAAAGGATAGTGACCACTGACGTTTTTTCTCGAAGATGAGAAAAAGCATCGCAATCAATTTTCCTGAATGTACCCCCGCAGAAAGAAGATCAGTTATCATAGCGATTCCTCCCCGAATTCTGGAACAAGGGGGCGTCTCTCTCGTGTTCTGCGCCATTCTTCGGATGGCCGCCTTGAGGGTGCAGCGCTAGTCATTGTGCTGGCATTTCTGGTTATCATTACTGGTCTTGTGGTGGCTTTTCTCTCAAGCGTCACCAATGAGGCGACCGCGACATCGGCTTCTGCTGCAGGTGTCACAACCCGTTCGCTTGCTGATGCAGCTATCCAGCTCGATATTGCCCAGATCCGTGATGCCACAGCGGGATATTCACACGGTTCCGACGGATCTCTTAACATGTCTTCCCCGGTGGCTTGGGCATCGCAACCCGGAGCCATCCGAACCTGGGGAACCAATCCCTATGCTACGAATGGGGGGGGGGCTGGACTTGCTGGTGGAACGACGATTTACAAACTCTACTCGGCTCAAGTAATGGTCGATTCCTCTGGAGGTAATCCAGCAAATGATTTGCCGACAAATTCATCCTGGGTCTCAAATTCAGCAATTTGGACGGATTTAAACTCCCCCGTGGTTTCCAGTGGGAACACGAATTACCCTATTATTGATCCCGTGATGACCAATACGGCAAATGGTCTTCCTGTGGTGGAGGGATTCTCGATCGATACGTCATCGGTCTCGATTTCAGGAGTTGCAAACCAGGCCGCCATGCCAATGCGATGGATCTACGTGCTTAAGAACGGAACAATCACCACTCCTAGCGCGGGAAGCAGCAATGTCGCTTCATTCTCAACAAATGCTCCCTCCGCTAGCAATCCCATTGTCGGACGTATTGCCTTCTGGACCGATGACGAGACCTGCAAACTCAATATCAACACAGCCTCGGAAGGCTCATTCTGGGCTCCACCTAATTTTTCCACTTCCTTGGATGCGGCCTTCGGCCTCTTCCCCCCTTCCACCCGTGAGTACTATCGATATCCCGGTCATCCTGCATCCACCTCGCTCAGCCCCGTGCTCTGGAGCTACCTGAATCTGACTAACCCCTCACTCTTCGTCAATGGGTTGCCGGGAATTGCAACGACGGGCGCAACACTTTATTCCACCAACACGAATACCGGGGTGATCACCACGAATTTACCCTCCTCGTACAATATCGGATCGGGTGTGATGTCGCCGGCTGATATCACTACCAATGTCCAGACCTATCTATCGAATATCATCACCATCATCGCCCCTAGATATGCTTGGGGGGGCTCTTTTGCGGGCCGTAAGACGCTCTTTACGAACAATAACCTGTTTAGCGCCTCGACCTACGGCTCTCCCCTCTCCGGCTCAAATCTCTCCAACTACAGACTCTATGCTTCCGTTGACGAGATGTTCTATGCTCCTACAAATCCTGCGGGTCAGACAAATGGTCGTGTAATAACCCCCTTTCTTTCCAATGCTGTAGGGAGTGGCCCCGGTGTCTCTATCGGTACATCTGGAGGATCAGCTCGCATGATCAGTGCCCTCCGTTTCTTTCTGACCACGGATAGTCGTGCTCCGGAGGTAAATCCGCTGAATCTACCCAAGATCACACTCTGGCCGGTGCCCTCCACCAACAATGCTATGAAGGCAAATTCCAACTCTACGAGTGCCTCCGCCACGCGTACCCTGACTGATCAGACGATAGCCTTCTGTTCCTCCCTCGGCACCAACCCCTACTACTTCACGCGATACGATGCGACCAGCACCAACAACGATCTCTCGGGGCGTAATGCGACTCTATACTCCTACCTGTGTTCGCTCCTGAATAGCCCTGTGCCCGGTTATCCGGGTGGATCGTTTACTTCCGGGAAGTGGACAACTAACCAGGCGAATCAAATCACGACCCTGCTCTTCGACTACATTCGTTCCTGCATTAATCTCGCCGACACCTCCATGGCAACCAATGCGGCCGCGATGACATCTTCAGATCTTGCTTACTGTTACACCGCTCCTGTCACAACGAACGGGGGCCTGAGTAGGGGCACCGGTCAGGTCGTTCCGATCGTTGCAACTAATGGGACGAAGGGGATCGGTCGCTTCCCCACACTCCGAGGGGCTACCTTGTGGTTCATTGCCCGAGAGGCAAACATACCGCCAGTGTTAGTAGGTACAAATGGTAGACCTATTGTTTATGATTCAACTGGTTCGAATGTGATTAGTGCTGCAGATGGATCCCTTAATAGTACATACATCCAGAACATGCTGGCAGGTACGAATTACTACGTAGCAGTCAACCCGATGCACCCCTGGACGACTCCTCCGCTTTCATCGGGTACTACCAATACATTAAGAGGTGGAACAATCATCCAAGCTGGTGGACTGACGCTAATTCCTAATTTGAAACTGAACAGTGCACCCGTCTTTGCAATGGCAAATCCGCAAACAAATCAAACGCTCAGTACAGCTGCCACGAATGTTTATCCTGTCTTTGATTTATCCGAAACAAACACTGGAGGAACTCTGGTAAGGACGTATCCGACGTTGGATGGGAGCTATACTTGCATGACGGCAGCAGCATCCAATGCTGTCATTTCTGTCCCCGTGGGTCGTGGATCTTCCAATTATCCATGTTACATTGCAGGAAATTATGGATTTACTAATGGTCCTTCAACAAATTGTCCTCCTGCAAACGGTACGGTGATGTCAGGGAGCGCAGTAACGCATCCGGGTCTCTGCAACCTTTCCATCCAATCTGCCAGCGGCACAAATGCGGGAGCATTTTCTCTAGCTAATTCATTGTCTAAAGATCCTGTCATTTCCTATGGATCGACAAGGGTAGAGATGTGCTATGTTCCCGATTTTGTGAATGTGGCACCCGGACAGGTGGGGCTCAGCCCCAATATCACCATGTCAGCCCAAGGGCTTACCTCTTTTCAGGTAAATAGTACGAATATGCTATTTGCCAATACCACTCCCGGGATGGCATATAGTAATGTGTCTGGTTGCGACTACAGCATGCTCTATGACCTGGGGCTTCAGTTTCTCTGCAATGCTTCATCGAACTCACTTTCGAGTACAAATGCCCTGATTGCCACGACCAACACCTTTACTTTTAATGGTGGACAGGTGACAAACCAGATCTATGGCCCCGGCGGTAGTCCACAGGTTCAGACGATCGCTATCAATTTTCCCAATGGCACCTTCCCTACGCCCAAGCTGGTAACGATGACAAGCACATGGCATGTGTACCCCCCCACCCATGCGACAAACTGGACTCGTGTCGCTGGAGCAACCACGAGTACAGTTTCAAGCGATCTTGTCACGAATTCATCACTGACCTTCAATGCAAATACGTCATTAGGTAATGGGGGGGGCACTCGGCTTAACAACTATTACTACAATGGTTTCGATTACCAATCCTACCTTCTCCCCTCGGAGATGAATGTAAATACTGTGACGAATGATGTCGCCTATCCCTGGTATACTAACGGACTCGACAGGATCACGTGTGATACGCTTCGTTCTGTCGACCTAATCTTCAGTGATCCCAGGGTTACCGCATGCCTGTCGAGTGTTCCGACCAACTGCTTCTCAAATAACCCTCTCTATTTCTCAAACAGTCAGATCACGGTTAATGGCTGGCCTACTTACCTACGATCCGCTCATTCGCTTCGAACATCCAAGGAGGATATGAATGGCGGTCGCTTCGGCACTCTCCTCTGCGTGGGAACCAACAGCACTGGAGGAACCAATAGCTACTTTTATCCCCCAATGATGGCCAGCACTCCGGTTGCGGCCCAGGGACCGATTAATGGGGCGACTTCACCCACCAATTTCTTTGCCATTACGGGGGCGCGATTCAACAGCACCACAGGCACCATTTATTTGAGTAATCAGGGGCACAACGAACAACCCTATGCAGGCGTTGATTGCGACTTCACGATCTCAGCCTTCATGCAGATGTGGCTCAAGGGAGGTGACTTCGACAACGGAATTGGATTCTATGCCGACGGCCCGTTCATCAACAAGGTGGACGAGGGCTTCGGATCGATCGGATCAGGAGCTTTCCAGCAGAACCCATACTTCTCCTTCCTCAATTCCTCCGCGGGAGGATCCCTCTTCTCGGCCAACCGGATGGTACCTTCTCCAGTTGTCTTCGGGTCGCTTCCCGTATTTGATACTAACTGGTCCACCAGTTCCCCACAGACCTCACTCACCAAAGCCAGTTGGAGAACCCTTCAGTTCTCACCCAATCCGAACGCCTACGATACGAATGCGCTGCTTGCCCGTAATGCGGCCGCAGGATATAGCGTGGCCGGGTCCAAAATCACCAACACAGTGATTCCTGATCACCTCCTGCTAGATTTCTTCCAAATGCCGGTGGTTGATCCTTATCCAATCAGCGATTCCTTCTCCACAGCTGGAAAGGTCAATATGAACTACCAGATCGCACCCTTCTATTACATTAACCGTGATAGTGCGATGAGGGGGGCTCTCAAGGCACTTATTATTACCGCCGTGGATGACCAATGGGGATATGACTATAAGCTCCGTAATCTCACTAGCTACGACGACAACAACGCCGGATTGTACTCAGACTCGACGGTTCGAACAAATCCAGCCGGCCTAGCTAATGCCCAGAGTTACGACTCCTTCGGATCAAACTCGGCCAATTTTTATTTTAATTATCCTGTGCATGCCACGGAGACGCTTCGTCAGTTCACCAATCGCTTTGGTCAAAATGATCTCTTTCATTCACCCTCAGAGATCTGCTCGCTGTGGCTATACCCTGCCAAGCAACCCTCCGTGGCAAATCCCACAAATAACACTGCGGCCTTGACAAACTGGGATTCGACAAATGCAAACATCATGAGCTGGTGGTATGCCAATCCTGGCGTGACGAGAAAGAGCCTCACGGGGGATAATGTTCGTGAGCGCCCCTACAATTATCTCTACCCCCGCCTGACGACAAAATCGAATACTTACCAGATCCATTACCGCGTTCAGACGCTTAAGCAGAACCAATTTGCTCATGCCTCTAATGCTTATGCCACCTGGATTGATCCTGCTGCAGGAGGAATCACTGACAAGGTGCTCGGTGAGCAGCGTGGATCGGCCGTGATTGAACGGTTCATCGATCCAAGCAATCCATCAATTCCTGATTTTGCATCTGTGTTTTCCAGTGCTGGAGGTGGAGCATCCCTTTCTGCCACAAACTGTATGGATTCCTTCTATCAATTACGCGTCTTCAATGCGAAGCAGTTCACGCCGTGAAAAAGCCGAGATACGCCGCGTTCACTCTTGTCGAACTTCTGATCGTCATCACGATCATCGTGATCATGGCTTCGCTGATGGGACCAACGTTGAATTCTGCGCTCCGTGGTACAGCGCTGACTCAGGCCTCGGATAAGGTGATCGGAGTCCTGAGTCTGGCCCGTCAGACGGCAGTGAGCAAGGCACAGACGGTTGAGGTGAGATTCTACAGCTATACCAACAAGGAACTGCCGGGAGATACCGGACAGGGGCATGGACTGCAGGCCTTCACGGTGGATGATTCCGGAAACTATTCACCTCTAATGAAGGCTCAAATCCTTCCCAATTCGGTGATCATCTCCACAAGCACAAATTTCTCATCACTGATGGCTAATGGAACAAATGCCACGCCGACAAATGCGATTCCCAGAGCCGGATCCAACTATACATACGCCAGTTTCCAGTATTATCGGAGTGGATCGACATCGCTGTCATCTTCCTCGCTCTCAACCAATGTTTGGAGCGTAACCGTGGTGAATGCCTCGGACATGAATGGCGCCAACTCGAACAACCTGCCCAAAAATTATACATCAGTTGTCATTGATCCCTACAATGGGTCTCTAAAAACCTACAGGCCGCATCTGTAGAGTTCTTAACAAAAGCACTCGACCACGAAAGGCCCTAAAACCACAGTGCCAGGTAACTTGGAGTCAAGAAGAGGAAACGGTTAAAGAGTTAGAATTGTAAAAAAGTTTCAATCCGGATCACAGGCAGCGTCGCGGCCCTTGTTAACCCTTCTAACGGTGTAACAGTTTTAACCATCGCAGTTGCGTCTCTGCGTTTGCTTTCCCATCCGTTGCTACGTCTACGTTACGGCTGCAGGATTCATTTTTTAGACTTTTCGTTGCAGTAGCTTTCCCTTTTTATTTTGCCCTCCCCATGAACACCTCATCCGTCCATCTAGGAGTGGTCGATTATTCGATCCTCGCATTCTATGTCGTTTTCGTCATCGGTATCGGCTTCGCCCTGAAGCGGCAGATGAAGACCTCGGCCGACTTTTTCCTCTCCGGTCGCAATATCCCGGCATGGGTGACGGGACTCGCTTTCCTCTCCGCGAATCTCGGAGCCCTGGAACTCGTGGGCATGGCGGCCAGCGGTGCCAAGTACGGCATCGCCACGTGCCATTTCTACTGGGTGGGGGCGATTCCAGCGATGATCTTTCTGGCGGTCTTCATGATGCCTTTCTACTACGGCTCCAAGGCCCGTTCCGTTCCCGAGTATTTGAAGCTCCGCTTCGACGAGCGTGCACGTGCTTTCAACTCGGTCTCCTTTGCGGTAATGACTGTCTTCGCCTCGGGCATCTCGCTCAATGCTCTGGCGAAGCTTCTGCACAACCTTCTCGGCTGGGAATACAATATCTCCCTCTGGGTCTGCTCCTTCATCGTGCTGCTCTATGTGCTCAAGGGGGGACTGACCTCCGCGATCTACACGGAGGTGCTCCAGTTCTTCATGATCGTCCTCGGTTTTGCTCCCGTGGTCTGGCTCGGACTCAGGGATGCTGGAGGATGGAGTGCTATCAGGCAGAAGCTTGCCGGGGTGGCCGTGAATCCCTCGGGCTACAATCTTGCTGATTCGGCCTCCTCGACATTCCACTCCGATGCTTGGACGAGCGCCTGGAAGCCACTGCTCGGTGGCCCCTCGGCCAATCCGATGGGTATCGATCTCTTTGCGATGGTCTTCGGCCTCGGGTTCGTTCTTTCCTTCGGCTACTGGTGCACGAATTTCCTCGTCGTCCAGCGTGCGATGGCAGCCAAGGATATGAAGGCTGCACGCAACACACCACTGATTGCCGCGGTTCCCAAGATGCTTTTCCCCTTGCTGGTCATTCTCCCAGGCATGATCGCGCTGGCACTCTCTGCGACGGAGGGGAAGGGATACCAGTTTCCTAAAGCCGTGATCGCCGAGGCGAAGATGCCGTCGGCCATTATCGCTGTCCGTCAGTCTGCTGCCGCCGGAGTCGATGTCGCCGCAACCTCGAAGGCGCTCTCATCTGCCGCCGAAACTTCCTTCAATGCCGCCAAAGTGGAGGAGTTGCTCAAGTCGACCAAGGTTGGGCCGGAAACTTCCGACGCGCAGTTGGCCATCAAGATCCAGGATGCCGTTGTGAACGACTACGACGGGGTGATCCTCTCGCTCGTGAAGCGCTACTGTCCGAGCGGTCTTCTTGGATTGGCTTTGACAGCGCTCTTGGCCTCCTTCATGTCCGGCATGGCTGGGAACGTGACCGCCTTCAACACGGTCTGGACCTACGATCTCTATCAGGCCTACATAGCCCCCGATAAAAGCGACGAACATTACTCCTGGATGGGGCGTGTGGTGACGGTGGCCGGTATCCTGCTCTCCATTGGCGCGGCCTATTTTGCTAGCATGTGGACGAATGCGATGGACATCATCCAGTTGGTGTTTGCCTTCGTGAATGCCCCGCTCTTCGCCACCTTCCTGCTGGGTATGTTCTGGTCGCGCACGACCGGTACCGGGGCATTCATTGGTCTCCTCTGCGGAACGGCGGCCTCTGCGCTCTTTCATGCATGCACGATCTCGGTGGGGAATCTTCCTGGGGTCAAAGGTGGCTACATCCACACCTTCTGGACACTTCCCAGCGATATGGCACAGAACTTCTGGTTGGCGAGCTTCGCCTTCACGGTCTGCTTCCTCGTCACTGTGGGTATCTCCTTGGCAACCCGACGCACTAAGAGCGATGAGGAACTGAAGGGGCTCGTCTATTCACTGACGCCAAAGCAGACGGTCGATCAGGCTTGGTATGCACGTCCGGGCACGATCGGTATCGTTCTTTTGATCGTCTGTGTCATCCTGAACTACATCTTCTGGTAGTCCTTCGTGAGCTCTTTTTCCTCCCCATACCTCATCACCTAAACCCTAATACCTATTATTACCATGGGCCTCGATATCCGCTTTCCAATCGGCATGATGTTCACTCTAATTGGTCTTCTGCTTGCTGCTTCAGGTTTTCTTAGTCCTGATAAACTCTCCCTCGGGATCAATATCAATCTGATTTGGGGGTTTGCCCTCCTGATCTTTGGGATCTTAATGTGGGGATCCGCGCTCATGTCCAAAGGCAAATGAGCATCGGGGGTGAGGATGGCGAGATTCTTGGAATCCTCAGGGATCTAGCTAGCAAATCAGGGCTATCTCTCGCCGGAGCCAAGATCCGTCGCTCCTCTTCCCGCTTCTGCCTTGGAGTGGAGCATGGAGATTACAATGGAACAGAACTTTTTGGTGTCGGTACCGATCGATTCATCTGGATGGCTTACAAGCCGAATGATCTGGGTCGTCTCCGTCTCTTTAGTGGAAACTTCGAACAGGATGGCCTGATCGACATCTTTCTTGATGAGATTCCTGAGCCGGGAACGTCTCCTGACTCCTGGTCGCGTTTTCCTCTGGGGGTTGCGTGGATCCTCAAGAAAAACGGATACGATCTTCGCAAGGGAATCGATGCAGTCTGTTACGGAAATATTCCCGGGGGTGGAATGTCCCGCTCCGCATCGCTGACGCTCAATCTGCTGATTACCATCGCGGAGGTGAATGGGATCGAATTTCCCTCGGAGATGGGAATCGTGGATCTCGCTCAGGCCGTCGAGAACGACTATATCGGCTCTCCATGCGGAAATCTGGATCAGATCATGATCCTCTTTGCGCGAGAGGGGATGGGGACGCATTATAACCCGGCCGACCGATCGATCCGACATCTCCCTCTCGGTTCGGGCGCTCCAGATTTCCGCATCATGAGTCTCGATACAGGAACGATCAGGCCGGGACTTGAGAAGTCGACCTACAGGATCCGCCACTCGGAATGCCGTGAGATGGTCGCTCTCTGTGCGGAGCCCTTCGGTATCAAGACCCTTGGTGATGTCCATTCCGAGGAACTCTTCCGCTCAATTCTTACGAAGTTCGGGGAGAGTCATCCTCACCTCTGCAAGCGACTCGACTATATCTACCATGCCCAGCAGCGTTTTGAGCGAATGCTCAAGGCCTGGCAGCAGGGTAACATAGCGAAGGTGGGAGCGATTTTCCGAGCTGATGGGCTAGGTCTTCGTGATGACTATCAAATCTCGGGCAAGGAACTCGAAACCATGTGCGATATCGTGAGGACCATTCCGGGCGTTCTCGGCGAGCGGATGCTCGGTGGGGGGGATCGGGGAGCCAGTGGCGCCCTAGTACTCAGCGAAAGCGAAGGAGCGGTACGTTCCGCTGTGGAGACTGCCTACCCACGCAGTCATCCTGAATACGTCGAAAGCTACGCCGTGCACTCCTGCAGGATGGTCGATGGAATCAAACTCTTGCCTGGCCTGGAGTAAGGCTCGCTGAGTCATGAAGACTCTTTTTATAAATGCCCGGGTTATTCTGCCACCCGGCCAGGGAATTCACTCCGGTTCCTTGCTCGTCGAGGAGAGGCTGATTCGCTCGATCGTTCACACGGGGGAAGAGGTTTCCATTTCTAGCTATAGCCAGAGTGTTGATTGCGGTGGTGACTTTATTGCCCCAGGTCTAATTGACATTCACTGCCACGGTTCTTTGGGGCGGGATGCCATGGAAGCGACGCCGGAAGCCTTCGCGAGGATTCTGAACTATCATGGATCCAGGGGCACGACGACGACCCTGCTGACCACGGTAGCCTCCTCGCTAGGGGAGATCCTAGCTGTGCTGAAGTGTGCAAAGGAATATGGGGCAGGGGAGGGGAGTGCTGTTTCGCACCTTGCCGGGATTCATCTGGAGGGCCCTTATTTCTCCCCGCATCGACGGGGAGCCCATCGGATGGAGATGCTTCGGCATCCTTCGCGGGAGGAAACCTCCCGTCTTCTGAATCATGCGTCGGTGATTCGGCGCATGACCCTTGCTCCTGAGATTCCCGGTGCATCGGATCTTATTCGTGAGCTCGTGAGCAACGGAATTAAAGCTAGTGCAGGTCATTCAAATGCCACGGATGAGGAGGCGATAGCGGGTTTTAGGTCCGGAATCACCCAAGTGACGCACCTTCACAATGCGATGTCCTCTCTGCGCAAAACGGACTCGCCTTCGAGACGCGGCCTTGCTGAGGCGGCACTGGAGACTCCAGGAGTCGTTTGTGAGTTAATTGCCGATGGGATTCATGTTTCCTCGGAACTTCTTCACGAGGCATGGATGGCAAAGGGATGGGAGGAAATCGCTCTGGTCTCCGATGCAACTGCGGGGGCCGGGCTAGGGGAGGGTGAGAGCTTCGAGTTGGGGGGGCTTCGTTGTCGTGTTGAGAAAGGGGCGGCTTGGACGGGGGAGAGTGGTGCTCACTGTCTAGCCGGGAGTACCTCGACCCTCTTCGATGGAGTCAGAACCATGGTTACTGTAGCTGGAGTACCTCTGGAAGAGGCGGTGGCCATGGCGACTCTGGTTCCCGCAAAATCCCTTGGTCTTGGTCACGTGCTCGGAACCCTCGCTCCGGGTAAAGCTGCCAACCTGATCCGCTTCAACGATCAGTGGGAGCTTAAGGGTGTCTGGATTGGTGGAACGGAGTGGCAATCGTCCCCTTTAGCCTCTTCCTGATTGCTTGCCCGAAAAGGGGTTTCATGGAAAAGATGACGGATCGCACGCCATCGCTACAGCTGGGAAGAAAAGAGTGAACGTCGCCGGAAACCATGGTTTCTGCGGCTTTGGTTTCTTGTGCCCGTTGCGCTCCTGATCCTCGTCATTTTTGGGGCTCTTATTGTCTATGGTTGGCTGGTTTCGGAGTTCAAGGCAAAGGCCGATGCTTTTGATCTGGCTAAGATTCCCAAGATGGAGTCGGCGAGCATTATTCTGGATCGTAATGGGCAGCAAATGGGCAAGATCTTCATCCAGAATCGTCTCCCGATTCCCTATGACCAGATCCCGAAGGAGATGGTGAATGCCGTTGTCGCCGAGGAGGATAATAGGTTCTTCGAACATCATGGCGTCGATTACTTCGGCGTTTTGCGAGCGGCGGTGAGTAACTGGCACCAAGGAAAGGTAAAGCAGGGTGCCAGCACGGTGACCCAGCAGTTGGCGCGAAACTCTTTCGATCTCCATGAGAAGAGCTACCGCCGTAAGCTCCTGGAAATGTTCCTGGCCCAGCGCATCGAGGATCATCTCACCAAAGAGAAGATCATGGAGTATTACCTGAATCGCGTGTATTTCGGGAGCGGGTTCTACGGGGTCGAGGCTGCGTCTAGGGGCTACTTCTGGAAGGAGGCCAAGGATCTGAGTGTCGGCGAGTGTGCCATGCTCGCTGGATTACTCAAGAGCCCCAACTACTACTCCCCGTGGAATAATCCGACCGGGGCGAAGAAGGTCCGTGATTTCGTCCTGGGTCGCATGCGGGAGATGCATCTGATCACGCGCGAGGAATATGATGGAGCGGTCGAACTGAATCTCTCGGTTCGCAAGAGGACCAACCCTAACAGGATCTCCTATGCGATCGATCTGGTGCGTCAGCAGGCCATTGCGGCTCTCGGCTATGACACGGCCATGAATGAGGGAGTCCAGATCCAGACGACCTTCGACGCCAAGCTTCAGATGGCTGCGGAACGTGCTGTGAAAAACCATCTGACTGGGGTTGAGAGTCAGCCCGGATTCGCGCACATCACCTATCAGCAGTACCATCAGATCAACGAGAAGATGGAAGAGGCTGCACAGCGTGGAGAGCCAGTCACGATGCCACCTCCCGGCTACCTCCAGGGTTCAGTCCTCGCAGTGGAGAATGCCACCGGAGGCATCCTGGCCGTCGCCGGTGGTCGTGACTTCCTGCACAGCGAATACAACCGTGCCGTCCAGGGGCGCCGTCCGCCTGGGACTCTCTTCACTCCGATGGTGGCTGCTGCCGCCTATGCGAACGGAGTTTTTCCGGGCGAAACGGTTGACGATGACTGCATCGACAATCACTTCGTCATGATCGGGGGAGACAACGGTATCTTAGGAGAATGGGGGGTGGAGCGACCTGACAATGAGTATGAGGGGCCGATGCCCTCGCATGAAGCGGTTGCGAGGGGGAAGAATGCTGCCGTCATCCGACTGGGGTACAAGACCGGACTCGATAAGCTTGGCGAATTCTGTAAATCTGCCGGCATCCGATCTCCGCTCCGCGATGTGGCCAATGCGTATCTCGGCTCGAGTGAGATGTCCCTTGATGAGCTGACTCTTGCCTACACGGCTTTCCCCGGTGGAGGAACTCGGCCGGCCAAACTCTTCACGATTACCCGCATCATTGATCAGGAGGGTAATCTGCTTTACGAGAATCCCGTGACTCGTGTCGAGGTACTACCTGCCGAGGCCTCCTATCAGGTCCACACTATCCTGCAAGATGCCCTCTACAAAGCCTGTGCTCAGGAGGCGGCTGCCTCGGGAGTCTCAACGAAAACCCTTCTGGCCGGAAAATCCGGGACTGCATACAATTTCACCGATGCATGGTTCGTGGGTTACTCAAGTGCCGTCACCTGTGGCGTCTGGGTGGGATTCGATAAGCCGCAAAAGATCTACCGCGGAGCTTTCGGTAAGGATCTTGCCCTTCCGATCTGGGCCCAAGTGATGAATGCATCGCTAGCGGCATTTCCCGCCCATGAACTTCCGGTTCCCTCTGGACTCAAGAAGGTTGAGATTTGCAGAAGCTCCGGTCTGCTTCCAGCGGAAGGGTGTCGCAGGCTGACCGGAATGATGGTCACTGAGTATGCCACGGAGGCCCAGATGCCCACCGGGGTCTGCGATGTCCATGGAGGAGGGGTGCGGAGTTACAATCGTGATGTCGATCAGGCTGAATGGCCCAGGGCGGCAGCGGCAGTTGATCTCACGCGTGTTCGACCCATTCCTGTCAATGCTCCCACGCTCCTTGCCCAGAATGATCTTTACCGCTCCGTGAATCCCAGCATGAGCATCGGAGCTGCCGATGATACGAGCATCAAAGTGGCTCGTGCCACAACACCTGATGGCAAGGACCCGGGTGCGGATGGAAAGGGAAGTGTGGCGGCAGGTGCCACGAATGCCGTAGCGGCTCTGCCGGTGGATGAAAAAGAGGTCAGGAAGGCAGAGCCTGTCCGCCCCATGGATCTACCGAGTGCCGTACCTGTCATGAGCATTCCTGCACCGAAGCCGGCGGAATTTTAACGCAAGCCCCTTGCTGGTACCCTACGATAATAGCGAGGTAACTGGCGAAGTAGGGAGGTATGGAGATTTCAGTCGTTGGATGTTTGTTCTAAGCGCGCAAGCAGATTCTTTTTAGATCGCCGGAGGTGCGAGAGCATCGCCTTTGCCGCTGCTTTGGGATCACGGATCTCAAGAGCGTTAAAAATCTCTCGATGCTCACCGAGCACCCTGGCCGACTGTCTCGGATCAAGGCCGTGGGTGCTGCGGGCAAAGCTAAGGGATGTCGCGGTCAGCAAACCCTCGGCAACCACATAGAAAAGGGAATGCCCCGAGGCCTTGATGATCGCCAGGTGAAAGTCGATGTCGGCATCCGCAAAACGCTCCGTATGGTTCAGGCTCTTTTCCATGACTCGTAGTTGAGCCTTAACAGGTGCAAGCCCCCCCCCGCGATCCGCCAGCAGACGGGCCGCCTCGGTCTCCACCAGGATGCGGAGATCCATCAACTCCAGATAACGCACACCATCCCGTTGCAGGGTGGCGTAGAGGGAGAGTGACTTTCCGATGAGTTCTCTCGAAGGCATGGCCACGTAGGTTCCGCTGCCTCGACGACTCTCCAGCATGCCGCGTGATTTGAGGGCCTGAAGCCCCTCTCTCACCACGGTCCGACTGACCCCGAACTCTTTTCCGAGCTCCGTTTCCGACGGTAACCGGTCACCGGGCTTGAAAACCCCGCCACGGATCATCTTCTCGAGTGTACGGATCATGGTGGAGGAGAGACGGTGGGGCATAACCATCCGTTTTTGGCATTAGTAGCGCGGCTTGGCGAATCCAAAGCACGCTTGACACCACGCAAAGGATTCCGAAACTACTCATACAACTTTCCCCCCCATGCACTCCCCGATTGCTCCCCTCGACTGGTCTCTCATCACCCTTTACCTGGCAGCCGTAGTCGGCCTCGGCCTCGTGGCCGGCTTGGTTCATCGCAAGGGAGAACGTGGTGGTGAAGGAGGGCACTACTTCCTGGCAGGCAACACCCTCGGGTGGGGCGTGATCGGTCTGGCGATGTTTGCGGCCAATATCTCCACCGTCCATTTGGTCAGCCTCGCCGAGGCGGCCTACAAGTACGGCATTGTTTTCGGAAACTTCGAGTGGATGGCCGGGTTCACCCTGATCCTGCTCTCACTCTTCTTTGCACCCCTTTACCTGAGGTCCCGTGTCACCACGCTCCCTGACTTTCTGGAGCGTCGCTTCAACCGCGGTTGCCGCGACATCCTCTCGGTCGTCTCCCTCTTCTCCGCGATCGTCATCCACATGGGGGTCGCCCTCTACACGGCTGGCTGGGTTCTGCGTGGGGTTCTGGGCCTCGCGCCCGGCGCAACGATCCTTGGTGTGGATGCCCTGATGCTTTTCATCACGGCCTTGGGTCTCTTGACCGGATTCTACACAATGTTCGGAGGCCTGCTGGCTGTGGTCTGGACCGAGAGCGTCCAGACCGTCCTCCTACTGGTGGGTGCCGTAGTCATCATGATCGTCGGGTATGTGAAGGTCGGCGGATGGCATGGCATGGCCGCCACACTCGGGTCGCACCCTCACCCACTGGCAGGTGTCGAGGGAAGCAAGATCACCTGGGGCACTGCCAATTTCCTTCACATGCAGCGTCCTCCCGGCGACCCCTCCGGCCTCTCCTGGTATTCCATGCTGCTCGGTTATCCAGTGATCGGCATCTGGTACTGGTGCTGCGACCAGACCATCGTCCAACGCGTGCTTGCCGCGAAGGATGAGCGGCACGCCAGGCTCGGACCGCTCTTCTGTGCCTTCCTCAAGATCTGGCCCGTTTTTCTCTTCGTCCTTCCCGGCGTCATCTGTGTCGCCCTGGTGCAGCAGGGAGCCTTTGGAACCGATGCCCCCGCGGCACCGGCAGACGCCTTCACCTTCCTCGTTACCCACCTCCTTCCCACGGGACTGAAGGGTCTCGTCCTCGCAGCCCTACTGGCCGCAGCCATGCAGACCTGTTCGGCCGCGCTCAACTCCACGGCGACGCTTGTCTCCTATGACATCTTCAAGCGCTACCGTCCGGAGATCGGGGATCATAAGCTGGTGCAGATCGGCAAGATCACAACGGTCGCGGGAACGGTGCTGGCGATCGTCTTCTCTCCAATCTTCGGCCACTACAGCACCCTCTTCGAGGGGATCAACAAGCTCATCACCTATGTCGCCCCGCCGATCACGGCCGTCTTTGTCTGGGGAGTCTTCTGGAAAGGGGCCACGGGAAGGGCCGCCTTCGTTACACTGATCGCAGGGATGGCACTCGGTGCGGTCACCTTCTGGCTCGACTGGAACGATATCTATCGCGGCGACTTCATGATGATCGCCTTTCTGCTTTTCGTGGCCTGCTCGGCAATCCTGATTACTGTCAGTCTGATCTTGCCCGAACCGGTCAAGGAAGAGGCTCTCCCCCTGATCTGGGAGGACTGGAGGGAGCCACTCCGCGGAGAGGCCGGCGGACACGGCCTTGGGAATTACCGCCTAGCTGCTCTGGCCGTGGTCGTAGTTTTTGCCGTGCTCTATTTCCTCCTCCGCTGATCATCCGCAAAACCATGAAAACAACCGTATCCCTCCTCTCACTGATCACCCTCTGTCTCACAGGTTGTGCCTCGCACCAGGTCGAGCGTCATGCCTGGGTCACCGGCCTCCGCGCGGAGAAAGCCGCACACTACGAGGACCTTCACGCGCATCCGTGGCCCGGCGTGATCCGGATGATCAGGCAGTGTCACATCCGTAATTTCTCGATCTATGAGCGTGAGATCAATGGGAAGACTTATCTCTTCGCCTACCTCGAATACACCGGCAAGGACTTTGCCGCCGACATGAAGAAAATGGGCAACGATCCCGAAACTTGTCGCTGGTGGAAGCAGACCGATCCCTGCCAGCAACCGCTTCCGGACGCGGCCGCCAAGGGCAAGGTCTGGAGCGATACCAAGGAAGTTTTCCACCTCAACTGACAACCAACCAAACCGATGCTGCTCAACGACAAAATCATCTTTCTGACCGGCGGATCCACCGGCATCGGCCTTGACTGCGCGAAAGCCTACGCCGCCGAGGGAGCCTCGGTCGTCATCGTCGCCCGTAACGGAGAGGAGGCCGCACAGCAGGCGGCCGGACTCGGTGAGAAACACCTCGGATTCGCCTGCGATGTCTCGAAGGATGATCAGGTCCAATCGTCCATCGCCCGTATACTCGAACGCTATGGCCGGATCGATGCCATTCATAACAACGCCGGCATCGCCACCCCGAGCAAGCCCCTGCATGAGACGAGCGACGCGGAGTGGGACACCCTCTTCAACATCAATCTCAAGAGCGTCCTTCATACGACCCGTCACGGCTTGGAACCCCTCAAGGCCTCCAAGGGATGCATCCTCAATACCTCGAGCCTCGTCGGCGTAATCGGACAGGAAATCCACGCCGCATACACCGCCTCGAAGGGGGGCATGAACACCCTCACCAAGTCGATGGCACTCGATTATGCCAAGTATGGTGTGAGGGTGAACGCGGTCTGTCCCGCAGGAACATGGACCCCGATGCTTCGCGTCTGGGCCTCCGAGCAACCTGATCCCGCCGGAATCAACCGCTACCTCGATGAGATCCACCCCCTCGGCTACTGCCCGGATGGAGATGTGATCGCCGATGCTTGTGTTTACCTACTCTCAGACAAGGCCCGCTTCGTCACCGGCCACATCATGCATGTAAGCGGCGGAGCAGAGTTGGGCTACCGCAGGATTTCCTAAAACTCACCCACAACAAATAAATCCCATATCACTGATGAAAAAGACCTCCTTGTTGGCACTACTCCTTGGACTCGGCTTGGGTCCGTTGGTCTCTGCCGAAACCTCTGCTGTCTCCACAAATACCAATCAGGCCGTTCAACCCGTCACCCCCATTCCGGTTGATCAGAATGCCGTGAAAAAGTGGCAGGATGACCGCTTCGGGATGTTCATTCACTGGGGTCCGGTCAGCCTCACGGGGCAGGAGATCAGCTGGACTAGAGGAAAGACCAACGGCATTCCCGTGGATGTCTACGACAACCTCTACAAGCAGTTCAATCCCGAGAAATTCAACGCCGACGAGTGGGTCGCTGCGGCCAAGGCAGCGGGGATGAAGTATATCGTTTTGACCTGCAAGCATCATGACGGCTTCTGTCTCTGGAACACCAAGCTGACCGATTACAACATCATGAATTCCCCCTTCAAAAGGGATGTGGTGAAGGAACTCGCCGAGGCCTGCAAAAAACAAGGAATCAAGTTCGGATGCTACTATTCCGTCCCCGACGTCCATCATCCCGACTACCCCTACAACCTGACGGGACGAGGACATCCCAAGCGGGAAAAATACGATGTGGATGCCTACAACAGGTTCCTGATGGGTCAGACCGCCGAGTTGCTTCAATATTACGGACCTTTGGTGACCGTGTGGTATGACACCGACGGGACGGTGGGTGAAACATATGACAAAAACCGGGGACAGACTGTCATCAACAATGCCCGGAAAATACAACCCGACATCCTGATCAATGAGCGCACCGGCGCGAAGGGTGACTACAGTACCCCCGAGCAGAAACTCGGAGGATTTGATATGGTACGGCCCTGGGAATCGTGCATGACGATTTCAGGCCACAACCGCTGGGCTTGGGCAGGTGAAAAGGACGGAGCCAAGCCTCCGGGTCAGGTCATCACGATGCTTGCCCAGTGCGCCGGAGGGGATGGCAACATGCTTCTCAACGTCGGCCCCCGTCCCGACGGAATGATCGATCCGGTCCAAGTCGAGGCCATCCGACAGGTCGGTGACTGGCTCAAAGTCAACGGCGAGAGCATTTACGGGACACGGGGAGGTCCTTACATGCCGACTCCCCGGTACACGGCCACCCGCAAGGGCAATACCGTCTACCTCCACATCCTTAAGTGGGAGGGAGACACGGCGATACTTCCCCCATTGGGCGCGGAGATTGTCTCCTCCGGCTTACTGAGCGGAGGCAAGGTTGCCGTCGAAAATACCCCGTCCGGACTGATCGTGAAAGTCGCCTCCGCCGATCAGAAGTCGCCAGACACCGTGGTAAAGCTCGATCTGAAATCCGATGCCATGGCATTGGAACCGATCAAACCGCAGGCAACCTGTACCGCCAAAGCATCCAACTTCTACAAAAACAATTCAGAGTACGGCGCAGACAAGGCGATCGATGGCATTCCATCCACCCGGTGGGCAGCCGATGCCAACGTGACCAATGCCTGGTTGCAGATGGACTTTCCCAAACCCCGCACCATCGACAGCGTCTTCATCTCCGAGGCTCAAGGGAATCGCGTTGGAAAATTTACCCTTGAGTGCCGGGAGGGTGATTCCTGGAAGGAAATCCTCAGCGGGACCAGCATCGGGGCCAATTTCAGAAAAAAATTCCACCCTGTGACCACTGCTTCCGTTCGTCTCAATTTCCTTGAGTCAAGCAGCGGCCCATCGATTTCCGAAATCTCATTCGAAAACCAATGATCAAGAATATCACCACGCGCGATGCGCGATTCCCCATCGGCTCCGGACATGGCAGCGATGCCATCCACAAGGATCCGATCTACTCCTACGCCGTCACGCTGCTCTCCGATGATTCCGGTCACACCGGAACCGGTCTTGCCTTCACCCTTGGTGAGGGAAATGACCTCGCCTGCCGCGCGGCCGAGTTCTATGCGGCCCGTCTGCGCGGTCACGACATCGAGGAGGTTATGGCGAATTTCGGAAAGCTTCAGCACGAGATGGCCGACGAGCAGCAGTTCCGCTGGCTCGGCCCCCACAAGGGAGTCGTCCATCTGGCCCTCTCCTCGGTCACCAACGCCTGCTGGGATCTCTGGGCCAAGAAGCGCGGGGTGCCTCTCTGGAAGCTCCTGCTCGATCTGACCCCCGAGCAACTTGTCGCCACGCTCGATCTTTCCTATCTCGAGGATGAGCTGACCTCCGCCCAGGCAGTCGCCCTGCTCCGAGGCGAGGAAGCTACCCGTGAATCGCGGATGCAGGTCCTCAAAGACGGATACCCGGGGTATGACACCTCGGTGGGATGGTTCAACTACTCCGATGAGCAGGTGCGCGAAAACTGCAAAAAGGCCATCGACGCCGGCTTCACCGCAATGAAGCTGAAGGTTGGAGCAAAAGATGCCGAGCGTGACATCCGCCGCGCCATGATCGTCCGAGAGGCTGCCGGTCCCGACGCCCGCGTGATGGTGGATGCCAACCAGCAATGGACCCTACCGCAGGCCCTCGATGTCTGCGCAAGACTCTCGGCCATCAATCCCTTCTGGATCGAGGAACCGACCCATCCCGACGACGTGCTCGCCCACAAGACCCTGGCCGATGCGATCGCACCGGTGAAGTTGGCCCTCGGGGAACACGTTCCCAACCGGGTGATTTTCAAGAACTACCTGCAGACCGGTAGCGCGGGATTCATTCAGGTCGATGCCGTGCGCGTCGCCGGAGTCTCGGAGTTCCTGGCTGTCAGCCTTCTCTCCAGGAAGTTCGGTATTCCCGTCGTCCCCCACGTCGGCGATATGGGACAACTTCACCAGCATCTGGTTCTCTTCAACCACATCGGCATGGGTCACCAGGCTCTCTTTCTCGAGCATATCCCCCATCTCAGGCCCCATTTCGTGCATCCTGTTCATGTCGAGGGCGGCGTCTATCGCACGCCCCAGGAGCCGGGAAGCGGCTGTGATCTGAAATAACGAGCCCTCTCCGATCGCCGAGGAATCCCCTGCCGATTGACTGACCTGGAATCGCCCTGAACTCCATGAAACTTCCCGAAGGCATCGTCGACGCCCATATCCATTACTGGGATCCCTCTCTCCTGCCTTACGATTGGCTGAAGGGGCTCCCCCCGCTGGACAGGTCGTTCTTGCCTGAGGATTTTTCCATGGCGAGCACCGGAGCGGCTATCTCAAAGATTGTGTTCGTCGAGAGCGGGTGCGATGCCTCCCGGGCGCTCGACGAGGTTGACTGGGTCACCTCGCTGGCGCATCACGAATCCCGAATCCGCGCCATCGTGGCGAATGCTCCGCTTGAACTCGGCATCGGGGTCAGGGAACACCTGACACATCTCGCCGAGCGCCCCATGGTCAAGGGTATCCGGCGCCTGCTGCAGGGAGAACCGGAGGCGGATTATTGCCTCAAGCCCGGATTCCTTGAGGGAACGGGACTTCTGGAAGGGTTCGGATTCTCCATGGATCTCTGCATTCGCCACGACCAACTCGTTGCGGTGACGGAACTCGTCCGAAAATTTCCCGATGTCCGCTTCATTCTGGACCACTTTGGGAAGCCCCTTGTAAAGCAGGGGGGCATGGAACCATGGCTCTCTCAACTACGGGAACTCGCAGTTCTTCCCAATGTCAGCTGCAAGGTTTCCGGACTGACGACTGAAGCCGACTGGCAGAACTGGACCGAGACCGATCTCAAACCCTATTTCGACACCGTGTTGGAGTCCTTCGGGGCTGACCGGGTGATCTTTGCCGGCGACTGGCCGGTCTGCACCCTGGCCACGGAGTATCAGCGATGGGTTGAGACGGTCGTCGAATTGACCTCTTCGCTTTCCATGGAGGATTCAGCAAAACTATTCCGGTCCAATGCCGAGCGGATGTACCGGATCTAGGAACCAGCCCGCTTATTAAAACCCAATCTTAGAATGACCACACCGTCGACCCGCCGTTTTGAAAACCGTCACGCCCTCGTCACTGGGGGAGGTTCCGGTATCGGTCAGGCCATCGCCCTGCGACTTGCAGCGGAAGGGGCCTCTGTCTCGATTCTGGAACTCCGACCCGAGGCAGGAGAGGAAACAGCGCGACTCATTCGCGAGGCAGGTGGGAATGCTTTCGTGATTGCCGCGGATGTCTCGGACACGGAATCGGTCCGCGCCGCGTTTTCCGGACTCGGTCATCTCGATATCCTCGTCAACAACGCCGGGATCGCCCATGTCGGCAACGTGCTCACGACCACAGCTGCGGATCTTGACCGTCTCTATGCGGTGAACGTCCGTGGTGTCTATCATTGTCTCCATTTCGGCGTGGAGAAAATGACTGCCACGGGAGGAGGAGTGATCCTCAACATGGCCTCGATTGCCTCCAAGGTCGGTATCGCCGACCGCTTCGCCTACAGCATGACCAAGGGAGCCGTGCTCACCATGACGCTTTCCGTGGCACGTGACTTCGTGGAAAAGAAGATCCGTTGCAACTGCATCTGCCCTGCCCGCGTCCACACTCCTTTCGTCGACGGTTTCCTGGCCAATAACTATCCGGGCAAAGAGGCGGAGATGTTCGCCAAGCTCGCCGCGGGTCAACCGATCGGCCGCATGGGTGAACCGGCGGAAGTGGCATCGCTTGCAGCCTTCCTCTGCTCCGACGAGGCCGCTTTCATCACGGGCTCCGCCTACGATCTTGACGGCGGATTCACACTCCTGCGCTGAACAATCACTCATCATTCTAACAACTCCAACCCTCAACCATCCTATCCATGAAACTCATCCGATTCGGCCAACCCGGCAGCGAACAATGCGGCGTCCTCCTCCCCGATGGCCGCCAGATCAACGCCTCCTCCGCTTTTTCCCGTTATGACGAGGAGTTCTTTGCCTCGGATGGAATCAACCGTCTAAGCAAATGGCTCGAGACGAATGCGGCATCGGCACCTGTTGTGCCCGAGGGAACACGTCTCGGATCGTCCATCGGACGTCCCAGTAAGATCATCTGCATCGGCCTGAACTACCGCGATCACGCCGAGGAGTCGGGTATGCAGATCCCGACGGAGCCGGTGGTTTTCTTCAAGGCAACGACCGCACTAACAGGGCCCAACGACGACCTGGTGATTCCCCGTGATTCCGAGAAAACCGACTGGGAGGTGGAACTCGCCGTCGTCATCGGCAAGAAGGCCTCCTACGTTTCCGAAGAAAATGCCGCGGCACACATCGCCGGATACATCCTCCATAACGACTACAGCGAGCGGGCCTGGCAACTCGAACGCGGTGGCCAGTGGGTGAAGGGGAAGAGCGCCGATACCTTTGCTCCGCTCGGACCCTGGCTGACGACGGCTGACGAGATCGCCGATCCCCACAATCTCCGCCTCTGGCTCAAGGTCAACGGGGAGACCAAACAGGATGGCAACAGCAGCAACCTGATCTTCAAGATCCCCTTCCTGATCTCTTACCTGAGCAATTTCATGACCCTCCTTCCCGGAGATGTCATCTCGACGGGTACCCCAGCCGGCGTGGGACTCGGGTTCAAACCTCCCCAGTACCTGAAGGACGGCGATGTCGTGGAACTCGGCATCGATGGTCTCGGCACCCAGAAGCAGACGGCCCGGTCATTCGCCTGAACTTTACGAATCAGTTCAGGGTTTGTTCAGTCCCAAAGTGACTGAACCACCTTCACTGCCTTTGTGTAGAGGGGATGACGTCCGCCTCGAGAAAGCTCGGACAGGAGAATTTCCCTGGTCTCTTCGCGAGGTGCACGAACCATCCTGCTGGTGGTGGCAATATCTGATCCCGTTGCCGTGGTGACATAGAGATCCGATCCCGATTCACGAAGAAGATGAAACTCCGCTTTCTCGGATGCAAGTCTCATGCGGGAGATGCTGGCCCCCTCGGCCTCTGTAAGGTTCACATGGATCGTATTACCCTGTGCATCCCGGAACTCTGGATTGAGAGACGGATTGGATAGACTCCATCCAAGGCGATCTGCCAACCATCCTACCAAGAGCAGAGCCGTGGTGCGTGATCCGTGAGCATAATCGAGCTCGAGTGTTCTCAAAAGCTGAAGCTCGGCCAACGTGCCGGGGATATCGAAGATGGCCGCCAGCGCCTGACGTACGGGAAGCGAACGAGCCCAGTTCAGATCACAGAGCACGGTGCGCGCTTCGGAGAGTCCGGCGATCTGACGGATCAAATCGAACTGTTCCTTGGGATTTTTCCAATGCCTGCTATCAAAAAGCAATCTGTCAACCCAGCGCCAGAGTTTGCCATCGATCGGAGGACGGAAATCGGCCTGCCACCAGAGGCAGAGAGGGAGGTCAGAGTCGAGATGCGAGAAAACGACACTTTGAAGCGATCGTGCTGCCATGCCGGCTAACTCAAAGGAGATCTGCTCGCTGCAGACGGAGCCGCCCTTGGACCCTCGTAGGTAGCAGTGCATGGTGATCCATGCGTCGGCACTGGATCCCTCGGCCTTTGGGTCGGCCTGGACAAGGATCGCGCGCATCGCATGTTCTCCCGCGATGCCGCGGATGATCTCCGTGTTCCTCTCGAGGGAGCCGGGCTTCTCGTTGTAAATAGCCAGATTGATGAGCGAGGCGCGGGTCTTGGTATCGCCGCTCTCCTCCCAGAGCTTGCCCAGTTCTTTTTCGATGCCGCCGATCGGCACCGGGATGCCGGGGATGAAGCTCACATTCTCCTCCAGGTGACGCCGTGACGAGCGGCCAGGTCGGCTGCCTCGGCCGGTCCCCAGGAGCCGGCTGTGTGGAAGGCAAGATCATCGGAGCGGGTCTTCCATGCTTCCTCGATCCCATCGACGAAGGCCCATGCCTCCTCCACCTCGTCGCGTCGTGCAAAGAGAGTTGCATCACCGGACATCGCATCCAGCAGGAGGCGTTCGTAGGCTTCGGGAGTCGCTTTGCCGAAGGAGGTGCCGTAATGGAAATCCATCTTCACCGGTTCGATCCTGAGGCTGGACCCGGGCATCTTGGCGCTCATGCGGAGAGAGACTCCCTCGTCGGGTTGAATGCGAATGACAAGGACGTTCTCGTCGAGCCCCTCACCGGTCTGGTTGAAGAGGACACGAGGTACGCTCTTGAAGGTGATGGCGATCTCGGTGCCTCCCTTGGGCATGCGTTTGGCTGTCCTGATGAAGAAAGGGACACCGGCCCAGCGCCAGTTATCAATGTTCACCTGAAGTGCCACATAGGTTTCGGTGGTCGAATCCTTGGGAACACCATCGGCTTCGCGATAGCCCGGGACAGGTTGGCCGTTGATGAGGCCGGCCGTATATTGGGCGCGGACGACATGCTTGAAGACATCATCACCACGGAGAGGGCGTAAGGAACGGAGTACCTTTACTTTTTCGTCGCGGATCGCGTCGGCGCTCAGGCTGGTGGGGGGCTCCATGGCCGTGAGGGTGAGGAGCTGAAGTAAGTGATTCTGGATCATGTCACGCATGGCTCCCGAGGTATCGTAGTAGCCTGCGCGCCCCTCGACACCGAGAGGTTCGACAGCCGTGATCTGCACGTGGCTGATGTGATTGGAATCCCAGAGTGATTCGAAGATCGAATTGGCAAAGCGCATCACCATGATGTTCTGCGCGGTCTCCTTGCCTAGGTAATGATCGATACGATAGGTGTCGCATTCAGGGAAGACCTCACTGACAAGGGTGTTAAGAAGCTGTGCGCTCTTGAGGTCCTTGCCGAAGGGTTTCTCGACGATCACGCGAGCCCAGCTTCCCGGAGTAGCGGTGCTCAGTCCGCTCTCCCTCAGGTGGCTCAAGATCACGGGGAACTGGTCGGGTGCGACGGCCAGGTAATAGAGGCGGTTGCCACCCGTACCGTGTTTCTCATCAGCCTCTTTCATCTGCTTCGAGAGCGAGGTGTAACCCTCGGCCTCATCGAAGGGGCTCTGATGGTAGATAATTGAAGAGGCGAACTGTGCCCAGAGCTCCTCGTTGAGCGGGGTCCGGGAGAACTTGCGAGTCGACTCCTCAAGCTCCTTGCGGAACTGTTCGGAGGTCTTTTCTCGTCGGGCAAATCCGATGATCGTGAGTGCCGGAGGAAGCGCTCCCTCGGCTGCAAGATTGTAGAGTGCCGGGATCAGTTTGCGGTGGGTGAGGTCACCGGTCGCCCCGAAGATCACGAGTGTGCAAGGCTCGGGTGAGAGGCGGTTGGCAATCCCTTCACGAAGTGGATTCACAAGTGGTGTGGGCATGGAGTAAGTGGTGAAAAGTTAAAAAGTTAAAAAGCGTGAAACGTAAAAGGTGATGGTAGGGCAGGGGGGCGGTTGCTCCCCTCGTTTTAACAATTCACGGTTTTTACGCTTCAACTTGGTTGCCTGCCCTATCAGGGCAGAGGAAACCTCGCAGTGAAAGACGTGACCTCTTTGCGGAGTTTGGCGAGGGCAGCTTCATCATGGCGCGCCTTGAGACCAGTATCAATGAAGTCGGCTACCTGCATCATCTCCTCCTCCTTGAAGCCACGGGTAGTCATTGCTGGAGTTCCAAGGCGGATTCCTCCGGTCTTGCTAATGGGTTCCGTATCAAAGGGGATGGCGTTCTTGTTGACGGTGATGGCGGCCTTATCGAGCGCCTCCTGAGCCTCAAGACCATTGATGCCTTTAGAGCGCAGATCGACGAGAAGCACATGATTGTCAGTGCCTCCTGAGCTGATCGTGTAGCTAAGCATGGTAAGACGCGCGGCCAGTGCCTTGGCGTTGTTGACGATCTGTCGGGCGTATTCCTTGAAAGATGGTTGGAGCGCTTCATGGAAGCAGACCGCCTTGGCCGCTACGACCTGCATGAGTGGTCCGCCCTGGACACCCGGGAACACCTGCCCATCGATCTTCTTCGCATACTGCTCCTTGCAGAGGATGAGTCCTGAGCGTGGGCCTCGTAGGCTCTTATGCGTAGTAGTGGTGACGAAGTCGGCGTAAGGAACGGGATTTGGATGCGCGCCTCCGGCAACGAGTCCTGCGATATGGGCCATATCGACGAAGAGGTAGGCTTCCACGGAATCAGCGATCTGGCGCAGTCTTGGGAAGTCGATCTCACGAGGGTAGGCGGAAGCACCGGCGGTGATCATTTTCGGGCGCACCTCTTCGGCCTGCTTCGCAAGGGCCTCATAGTCGATGCGACCATCGGCTTGCGAGACTCCGTAATGGGTGACCTCGTAGAGCTTGCCGGAGAAGTTGGCCTTGTGTCCGTGGGTGAGGTGACCGCCATGGGCAAGATCCATGGTGAGGATGCGATCACCGGGTTGGAGCACGCTGAAGTAGACGGCCATGTTTGCCTGGCTGCCACTGTGTGGTTGCACATTCGCATGCTCTGCGCCGAAGAGTTTTTTCGCGCGTTCGATTGCGAGGCTCTCGACGACATCAACATGCTCACATCCACCGTACCAGCGGCGACCTGGATAACCCTCCGCATACTTGTTGGTGAGGCACGACCCCTGTGCCTCCATCACCGCTTGGCTGGTGAAGTTCTCCGAGGCAATGAGCTCAATATGCTCAAGTTGGCGATGGTGTTCGGCGGCAATGGCTGCAGCGATCTCTGGATCTGTCTTGGAGAGTGCGCTGAGGGTATCGGATGCGGAGTAGGTATCGGTTGGCTTGGACATGGTGATTGATGATTGATCCACAAAATCGCGGATTTGTACCAGCGCGCTTTTAATGACATCGCGGCAGCGCTTGTAGGTCGGGAGTCCCTGACCGATCGGGTCGGGTACGTCGCCGCCGTTTTTTGTGAATTCGCCGAGGAGACGTGCCTTCTCGATATGCTCCGGAAAGAGGAGGTCGATCAGGTGGTAATGATCCCGCGTCATGGTGAAGACATGAGTGCAACGTTCTAGCAACTCCTCGGTCACAGGCTGGCTTCGGAAGTGACGTAGACTGATCCCAAGTTCTGAAAGAGCCGCTACGGCAGGTTGGCTTGCTGGGGAACCCTTTGGGGCATTCATTCCTGCGGAGAGGACCGTGATATCCTTCCGATTCGCGAGAAAATGTTTCATGAGCCCTTCCGCCATGGGGCTTCGACAGATATTTCCCGTGCAGACGAAGAGAATCGTTTTCATAATCAGCCGTTAGCCTTTTGGGAGTGGGACAAACGCGACATCCTTTCTAATTTATGAGCCCTAAAATTTGAAGTCAACCCGGCCATGGGACATTTTTTGGATAAATAACATTCCGGCTTTCAATTGATGGAGAAAGACATGGAGGATAGAAAGGTGCTTTTTTAGTGACAACGGGCGAGAACAGGTGATACATTTCCGCCCTATTCATTATGCAACGTAAAAGTGCCTTCTCCCGCAGACTCCCCGATCTGGTCACTGAGGAACTGGTAGCAGTTCTTTCCAAGAAGGGGGCTTCCTTTGAGTTCAAGCAACTGTTCGATGTCGTTCACGACCGTCTGAAGAAGCGTAATGCCGCGAGTGGTGGAGAGGAAATGCTCCGCCTGCGCGCCTACGAGAAGCTTCAGCATCTTGTTTCCCGTAACATGGTGAAGAAAAGTGGTAAGAAGTACAAAGGCCTTGCCTCCTTGGCCAATGCAATCGCTCCCGAGGAACCTCTTCCTGCCCCTCAGGTACCAGGAGTTGTCTCCATTAAGCCTGCAACCGTTTCTGCAATCAAGAAACCCGCTGACAAGACTTCCACTAAAAAAGTTGCCGTTAAACAATTCGCTAAAGCTGACAAAGCAGTTAAAGCTCCTAAGACCTCGGCAAAAGCTGCCGCCAAAAAGGCCGCTCCTGCACCCAAGCCTGTCGCCAAGAAAACCCCTCTGAAGAAAGTCGTCGTTAAGAAGGCTATAGTAAAGGTTGTGAAGACAAACAAGGCGGCAAAAAAAGTCACCAAACGTTAATCTTTAACGATTAAAGCTTAGCACAAAAGCCTTCTTGATCCCATGGATAGCGCTCTGAGTAGTTACGGTTCCCTTCTCATTCACATCGGCGTCTGCGTGGCGTTGGCTTTGACCACATGGATCGCTAGTTTACTCCTTGGTCGTGTCGGAACCCGCACAGGTGTAAAAGATGTCGCGTACGAGTGCGGTATGCTTCCGGAAAAGGGTGCCCAACCACGCTTCAGCGTTAAATTCTACTTGGTGGCGATGTTGTTCATTCTGTTCGATATCGAAATCGTTTTCCTCTATCCTTGGTCGATCGTTTATCGTGAGTATTTGTTGCAGTATGGTATCGGCATCCTTTGGACCCTTGTCACCTTTTCGGTTATTCTTTTTGTTGGGTATATTTACGCCATCAAGAAGGGTGCGCTGAATTGGTCAAAGTAAGTCGTCTTAAGTGATTTCCCTTTTGGGTGAGGGGAGGTCCTGGCCCCCTCAGTATGCAATTATTATGCATGTCCCAGTTTTTAGGAAGGGTGGCTGAGCCCAGTTTAAGGCACTCGACTCAAAATCGAACGTGGGGTAATTCCCACCGCGGGTTCGACCGGTAAGCCATAATCAATGGCATATGAGACGAGCGAAGCGAAACTCCAGAACCTCGCACAGCGAGGATTATCACGTCCCGCAGGGGAGGGTGAGAACCCAAGTAACAGGCAAAACTTGACCTCCTTCAGTATGCAGTTATTGTGCAATTCCCAGTTTTTAGGAAGGGTGGCTGAGCCCGGTTTAAGGCACTCGACTCGAAATCGAACGTGGGGTAATTCCCACCGCGGGTTCGACTGGCATGCCATGTTCAATGGCATTTGAGATAAGCGAAGCCAAACTCCAGAGCCTCGCACAGCGAGGATCATCCCGTCCCGCAGTGGAGGGTGAGAACCCAAATAACAGGCAAAACTTGACCTCCTTCAGTATGCAGTTATTGTGCACGTCCCAGTTTTTAGGAAGGGTGGCTGAGCCCGGTTTAAGGCACTCGACTCGAAATCGAACGTGGGGTAATTCCCACCGCGGGTTCGAATCCCGCCCCTTCCGCCAAATCTCTCATATCTTACCCATTGCTCAGCCGACTCCTGTCGGCCAGGCCCCGCGGTCTCCGCGTTGCATAGGCTCCATCGCGGTTCCAACCGCTCGATGTTCCGCCGTATTCCATGTGCGCCGTTTTTCAATTTAAGAAGAGGACGTTCAAGCCGGGATGTGACGTCATCGGTCGCTCGGAACGGGGGATTGAGAGGCATGTCTGGGCCGGTTTTGCCCGTAATGAATCTCTGGAATGGTGGCTTAGCAATGGGGGACGACTTCTGGAACTTCCCGTTGATCGCTTCGCGGAACGATCGGATTTCTCCCGAAAGCTGGCCTGGGATGATGTGACAGAGGGACTTTTTTTACGGGGGGTGATCCACGGACAAGATTCGGAAGACTCATCGCATCCACTGGAAAAACCGGCTCGCCCGCTTTTGAAAATCATCACACGGGCAGCCACGAATGAGGAGATGCAGCGCTTTCAGCATTCCAGAATGCCGCTGATCGGAGCACCGATTTTCGGATCGGCAACTGATTCTAGGATCGATCAAATCTTTGCTGATTTCTCATTACAGGAGTCTTCACAGGTAGAACTTTTTTAATCCGATCCATACTTGGCATCCGGGTTCCCCCTTTTTACTCTTCGGCACATGAAGTTTTTCCAACGCCCCCTTGCTCTTGCCTTTGTATTATTCTGCGTCGCCGCTTCTTCCTGCAATAAAAAGCAGGAGGTTGGCATCCCCGTTGGTCAGTTCGCCTCGCTGACAGGCGGGCAGGCGACCTTCGGTCAGAGCACTGACAAGGGCGTTCAGCTTGCTCTTGATGAAATCAACGGCTCTGGCGGAGTGCTGGGCCAGCCTATTCGAATGATCACCAAGGATAATCAGTCGAAGCCAGGTGAGACTTCAACGGCCGTGCGGGAGTTGATCACCCGGGACAAGGTGGTTGCCCTCATTGGTGAAGTCGCTTCGGGGCGTTCCCTGGAGGCTGCCCCGATTGCGCAGCGAAGCGGAATCCCCATGATTTCCCCAGCTTCAACCAACGAAAAGGTAACTGAGACCGGAGACCATATCTTCAGGGTCTGCTTCATCGATCCTTTCCAAGGAACGGTCTGTGCAAAATTTGCGAGTAAACTTGGGGCAAAGAAGGCGGCAATCATCACCGATGTCTCCAAGGATTACAGTCTCGGACTTGCCAAAAGCTTCAAGCAGGAGCTCCTCAAGGAGGGGGGCGTGATCACGGGAGAGCAGAGTTACAGCGGCGGGGACAAGGATTTCAGCGCCCAGTTGACTGCGATCAAGTCGGCGAATCCCGATGTTGTCTTCCTGCCCGCCTACTACACCGAGGCGCCTCTGATTATTCGACAGGCTCGTCAGTTGGGAATCACCGTTCCTTTCATCGGTGGCGATGGTTGGGATTCTTCAGAACTTGTGGGTGTCGGCGGAGCGGCCGTGGAGGGGTGCTATTTCTCCAACCACTTTTCCAATCAGAGCACAGATCCTCAGGTCGTGGCTTTCGTGGATGCCTACCGCAAGAAATACAATCAGGATCCCGACGCCATGGTGGCTCTCGGTTACGATGCCTTGCGCCTCTTGGCCGATGCCATGAAGCGTGCCGGCACGACTGATCCGGCAAAGGTCAATGCAGCCATCGCGGCGACGAAGGATTTCCCGGGCGTTACGGGCAAGATCACCCTTGATGAGCATCGCAACCCGACCAAGCCCGCAGTGATGCTTCAGGTGAAGAACGGCAAGTTCACCTACGTCGAAACGATCGCTCCCTGATTTGATTTACGGAATCCCAAGAAATTCTTAGGGGGCGTTCCTAAGGGGCCGCATTTTCAGGTTTGTAGGATTTTCCGATCGAAAGAAAAAGCGGGCTTCTCGTACCAGGTATCAAGACAGGGTATTGTGTGGAAAACTCGGAGAAGAGATCCTGAGAGCAGTTATAGATGCGAGGCCATGCTGAGAGCAGGGCTGTCTTTCCAGCCCATTCCCTATCACTGATCCAGGGAAAGCGTGAGCGGCCATGATCCGGCAGCCAGAGGAGGGGCTCCAGCGACGGGGCGTAGAATGCCATCACTCCAGTGAGTTGGTAGGTGGAGAGGCAGATAAAGTCGGCTCCCGAGATGCGGAAGTTTTCCTCGATGGTCTTTGCCGCAGCCTCGGGTCCCAGGAACTCTTCAATGCGGGTTTGAAAATCGGATAATCCCTGTTTCGCCGGAGCCTCAAGCAGGGACAGACCCGGAACCTTCCCCATAAAGGAGAGTTCTGGAGAGAAGTTCCTGATGGAGAGCGGTGAGTTCTTGGGGAGCAGCAGGTTGGAGACGCCGAGAACGGCTCCCAAGTCGGCAATCAATAGCACAATGATGGCTGTCTTCCTCCATCCCGCTCCGTAATTCTCCCAGTCTCCCGCGACCATGACCAGGGCCGTGACAAACGCCGCCATCGGCCAGTTTGCCTCGATGTGAGCCTTGGCGGCCGAGTATCCGAAGAAGACCACGACGATCCAGAAAAAGACTCCCAAGAAAAGGTAGCGCGAATCCTTCATGCGAGTTGCGGCTGTCCGGAAGCAGAGAAGCCCTAGAATCGGAGAGACCAAGACAATCAGGAAGGCGCTGTAGTCGCTCAGGTTCTGAAAATTGATCAGCGTCCGATGCTCGTTTCTAAATCCATGATGGAGTTGATGGGTGAACGAGACCCAGTCGTGCTGGCTGTTCCACCAAAGCACGGGAAGGAAGATCACCGAGGTCAGTACTCCTGCGATCATGATACCAGGCCGGAGTGTGCGGCGTCTGCCGGGACTCAAGACCCAGAGCATCAGGAGAGCCCCATAGAAGAGAACCATCGTATACTTGGAGAGCATTCCGATGCCTGCTGCCGTGCCGGCCGCAGCCCACCATGCCAAGCTACCTCCATCACGATATCCCTTCCAGGCAGACAGCACTGCACAAGCCCATGCCGGAATGAGGAAGGTGTCTGGAGTCATCAGTAGGGCATTACCGGCGAAGATCGGGGCCAGAAGTAGCAGGATGCCAGCTCGGTTTCCCGCCTCCTGACCAAAGAGATCTTTTCCGAGTTCCCTACCTGCCAAGGCTAGAATTATCCCCCCAACAATGGCCCAGATCCTGACGGCGAGAGTCGTGTGTCCCAGAAGCACCCGCGCCGAAGCAATCAACCAGGCGGTGAGGGGAGGATGGTCGAAATAGCAGGCTTGGGGGTGGAGTGACCATTCCCAGTAGTAGCACTCATCGAAAATCAGGCCCAACTTCCAGGCCGCGAGGACCTTCCAGAGGGTGACGAGAGCGAGGATCCCCCAAAACCACCGGGTAGAGTTCATCCAAGAGAGGAATGGGGTGGAGTTGGATGTTAGAGGGGATCTCGACATGAAAACCTCGTGACGTGGATGCGGAGGATGGATTTACGATCCCGTGAGGTCAAAGAGAATGTTGAGAAAGTCTTCACCCTAATAACCTTTTCCCTGTTCTTTCAGTTGACCCGATGGAAGCGATCCTGCATAGTCATCAACCCCGACATACTGTCTTGGAATACTTCCTGACCAGTGCGTCGGGAATTTCTATTGCCATGAACTCTGAATTTATTGCCATGCTCGATTACCTCGAGCGTGAAAAAGGTATCAAGCGCGAGATCCTCATCGAGGCGATCTCCTCGGCCCTTGTGGCCGCATCCAAGAAGAGCTTTTCCTATTCCCGCGATGTGCGCATCGACATCAACCCCAAGAATGGAGCGATTCGTGCCTTTGCAAAGCCTCTGGTTGTCGAGACTGTCACCAACCCTCAGGAAGAGATCACTCTTGCCAAGGCTCAATTGGTCAATAAGGAAGCTCAGGTCGGAGACTCTGTAGAAATCGAAGTTACCCCCCGCGACTTCGGACGCATTGCAGCTCAGACTGCCCGTCAAGCGATTGCCCAGCGTATCCGCCAGATCGAGAAGGAGATGATCTACGAGGAGTTCAAAGACAGGGCCGGTGAGATCGTCAGTGGCACGGTACGCCGCTTCGACCGCAGTGATGTGGTCATGGATCTCGGCAAATTCGAGGGGATCATGCCTTCGCGTGAACGTGTAAGCACCGAGGAGTACAATATTGGAGATCGAATCCGTGCCTATGTTGTCGCTGTGGAGAATGGTGCCCGTGGTCCTGAGATCATCCTCTCCCGTAGTCATCCGAATTTCATCCGCCGCCTCTTTGAGATCGAGGTCAGTGAGATCGCAGATCACACGGTCGAACTCCGTGCCATTGCCCGCGAAGCCGGCTTCCGTACCAAGATTGCGGTGCATAGCTCCAATGACAAGGTCGACCCGGTTGGTGCTTGTGTCGGTATGCGTGGTGCACGCGTGAAGAACATCGTCCGCGAGCTCAACAATGAGAAGGTTGACATCATCCGTTGGTACGAGGATCCGAAGGAGTTTGCCCGTGAGGCGCTCAAGCCAGCCCGTATCCGGAGCATCGAGGTGGATGAAGCAGCCCACACCCTGCGGATTGCTGTTGAGAAGGAGGATCTTGCCCTTGCGATTGGCAAGCGTGGTCAGAATGCCCGTCTCACCTCTCGTCTCACAGGCTGGGAAATCGATATCCAGGAGGATCGCTCTGCCGCAGAGGCTTTCGAGCAACAGATGGGTGGAGCTGCACATCAGCTAGCCGCCATGCTTGGGGTCTCCGAGGATGAAGCCAAGGCACTCGCGGCTGGTGGCATGAATTCCGTCGATGTGGTCGTGACCGCAGAGGCTTCGGATATCGATGGGATCCTCGGTTGCGGCATTGAGAAGGCGGAAGCCATCCTGTCGGCCGCCAAGAATCAAGACCCAGCGAAAGGGCAACCGGCGGCTTAACTGCTGCAGCTACGGCTCTATCCCTCGATATCCTCGAGGGAGCCGTTGTCAGAAATTTTATAATGGTCTCCAAAGTCAACAATTCCAAATCCACCGCTTCCAAGGGAGCCCCATCGAAAAGCTCCAAGTCGACTGGCTCGAAGGCACCATCCCGCGCCTCCAGGGCAGGCACGGTCTCCGGAGCACGTGGAGCTTCCTCGGCTTCACGAGGCAAAGCTGCCTCTCAAACACCTTCCGCCGAACCGAGCGAGCCGAAGAAGGTCGTTATCAAGACCGCGGATCTACCAACGCTCTCTCTGATTGACGGACCAGCTCCGAAGAAAAGGGTTACCACCATTGGGAAAGCCCTTCCCCGTATCGGTGAGGAGGAGCATGCTGCTTCGACTCCGGCTCCTCTTCTTGTCAGCGAAACTCCCTCCGAGGAGGAGGTTGCCAGTGAAGTCATCGCAAGTGAGGATGATAATCGCCGGGTGATTCATATCAAGCCGCCGATCCTAATCAAGGAACTGGCTGCACAGATGGAGGTGCCCGCCTTCAAGATCATCAAGGATCTGATGGGTATGCAGATTTTTGCGAACATCAACCAGTCGGTTGAGCCAGAGATCGCCTCAAAGCTTTGTGATATGTACGGACTGCTCTTCGAGCGCGAAAAGCGTGTCTCCGGAGCGGGCGTCCACAAAGAGGAGAAGGTTGTTGTCGAACCACCCAAGCCTATCGAGGAGAAGCCTGAGGCCAAGAAACTCCGTGGTCCTATCATCACGTTCATGGGGCATGTCGATCACGGCAAGACCTCCCTCCTCGATGCGATAAGGCGCGCCAAGGTAGCCTCCGGTGAGGCGGGTGGTATCACCCAGCGCATCGGAGCCTATTCCATCGACTGGAAGGGTCATCCCATCACCTTCATCGACACTCCCGGTCACGCGGCCTTCTCAGCCATGCGTGCACGTGGCGCTAATGTCACGGATATCGTGGTTCTCGTGGTGGCTGCTGATGACGGACTTATGCCTCAGACTCTAGAGGCGCTCAGTCATGCTCAGGCCGCCAAGGTCACCATCATGGTGGCGATCAACAAGTGTGATCTCAAGACCGCCAACATCGACCGAGTGAAGCAGCAGCTTCAGGAGAAGGGATTGGTGCCCGAGGATTGGGGCGGCGAGACTGTGGTTTGCGAAGTTTCAGCCCACACAGGCAATGGAATCGACAATCTGTTGGAAATGATGTCGCTTCAGGCCGAAGTTCTGGAGCTGAAGGCAAACCCTGACCAGGCCGCCCGCGCCAGCGTGATCGAGGCCCAAGTTGAGGCAGGCCGAGGCCCCACCGCCACCGTCATTGTCAATACCGGCACGCTCCATGTGGGTGATGCCTTTATCTGTGGCAACTACTGGGGCAAGGTGAAGCAGTTGATCAACGAGGATGGAGAAGCCTTCAAGAGCGCCGGTCCTGCTGTTCCCGCAAAGGTACTTGGTCTGAGCGGGCTTCCCAATGCCGGTGACGAACTTGTCGTCATGGAGAATGAGCGTTCGGCCCGCCAACTGAGTGAGGAGCGTCTTGGCGCTCAGCGTCAGGAGAAGCTTGCCGCTCCCAAACGCGCTACGCTCGAGAATCTCTTTGCGAATCTGGAAGCAGAACAGAAGAAGGTTCTTCAGATCGTTCTCAAAGCGGACATGCAGGGATCGCTTGAGGCGATCATTGGAATGCTGGCCGACATCCCCCAGGAGAAGATCGATCTCAAGCTGATCCATTCGGCCGTGGGTCCGATCACCGAGAGCGACGTCCTGCTGGCCAGTGCCTCGGATGCCATCATTATTGGCTTCGGCGTCAAGGTTGAAAACAGTGCCAACACTGCCGCTCGCAAGGAGGGTGTTCAGATCAAACTCTTCAGTATCATTTACGAACTTGCCGACCAGATGCGTGAGGCCATGACAGGTCTCCTCGATCCGGAAGTCCGCGAAGCCATCATCGGTCACGCCGAGGTGAAGCAGATCTTCGATCTCTCCCGTGGCATGGTCGCCGGCAGCATGGTCACCGATGGGCGTATCTCCCGCACGGCCCGCGCCCGTGTGCTTCGACGCCGTCAGGCGGTTTACGATGGTGGTCTCTCGACACTTCGTCGTTTCACTGAGGATGTGAAGGAAGTCCGTGCAGGTCTCGAGTGCGGTATTCGTTTGGGAGATTTTTCGGAATACGAAGTCGGCGACATCATCGAGTGTTACACACTTGAGAAGGTAGCCCAGGCGCTCTGATTCTTACCTTGAGCGGGCAACAGCCCATGTCACTCCAAACACTATGAGTCTTCGAATGCTGCGGGTCTGCGAACTGCTCAAGCGTGAGCTCGGGACTATCATTGGTCGAGAGATGAAATTTGAGGCTCCTTTGGTTTCGGTCCGAGCCGTGGATGTCACGCCCGATCTTAAGCAAGCCCATGTTGCTATTAGTGCCATTGGGACGAAGTGGCAGAAAGAACAGGCTATTCTACAACTCACCGAGAAGCGTCAGCATCTCCAGCATGAGCTTGCGCGACGTGTGATCCTGAAGTATACGCCGCACCTGCACTTTGATTTGGATGAGTCGATCGAGCGTGGCACTCGCGTGCTGAGTCTGCTGGAAGAAATCGAGGCGACCCTCCCTCCCGATGAACCGAGTGAAGGCGAGGATCCAGTGGATCGTAAAGGATGAGGAACGTCGCCTTCCCTGAAATCAGAGAGGCTCTCCGCGGTCGGAAGCGCATTCTAGTGGCCAGTCACTTAAGCCCGGATCCTGATGCCTACGGATCGGCAATTGCGGCGGCCCTCTGGCTTCGCACCGAGGGGCACGAAGTTTCCGTATGGAATGAGGACGGAATGTTGGAGAAGTATGCCTTTTTGCCCTCTTCGGAGCTCGTGATCGCCCCTCCCTCGGAGCCCTCCACCTTCGACGCAGTTCTAGCTCTCGATACCTCTGTAAAAAACCGCCTCGGGACGGTCATTGATGCCGTTGCCGGGGCTCCTCTCTGGATCTGCATTGATCACCACAAGAGCAATGAAGGCTATGCGGATCTCAACCTCATCGATCCGTCACGACCGGCAACGGGACAGATCCTTGCGGAGGCTTTCCTGAATGAAGGAATTACAATTACGCCCGAGATGGCGACCAATCTCTTTGCGGCAATTTCCACGGATACGGGATCTTTCCAGTACCAAGGAACAAGCGATCGCACTTACGAGGTCGGAGCTGAGTTGATCAGGCGCGGTGTGAATGTGGCCGAACTTTCCCGCTCGCTGTACGAGAATCAGCCGCGTCGTCGTCTGGAACTCCTTAAGCATGCGCTTGTGAACGCACGCTTCACCAGCCACGACAGAGTGGCCAGTTTTGCACTTTCCCTTGCCGATGTGGAGAAGCTTGGAGTGATTCCCGAGGATAATGAGGGGATTATCGATAACCTTCGTTCTGTCGAAGGAGTCAAGGCAGCGGCCTTCTTTGAAGAAATGCCCGAAGGCATGGTCAGGCTGAGCCTTCGCTCCAAGGATGCGAGCTTTGATGCCTGCAATCTTTGCCGACAATTTGGTGGTGGAGGTCATCCCATGGCCTCGGGTGCCCGTATCAAGGGCTCGTTTGAGGATGTGCAGAAGACTGTACTCTCCGCCATTGATACAGCGCTCGGGTCCCCCTCACCCATTCGCTGATTCATCCTACTATCCTGCTCAACCTGATTTTCCATGCGAACTGACTCCCTGATCGACGGCGTGCTACCGATTGACAAAGCCTCCGGCATGACCTCCCACGATGTCGTCGCGATCGCCCGCAGGGTGCTTGGCACGAAAAAGATCGGTCATTGCGGCACTTTGGATCCCATGGCGACAGGACTTCTTCTCCTAACCCTTGGCAGGGGAACCAAGATCCAGGATCTTCTCATGAGCGAGGACAAGGAGTATGAGGGGACGATGAAGCTTGGAGAGATGACGGATTCCCAAGACGCGGACGGTGAGATCACTGAGACACGGATCGTGCCGGATTTCACACCCGAGCAACTCGAGATCTCCTTTGCCAAGTACGACGGTGATTTTTATCAGACCCCACCGATGGTCTCGGCGATCAAGAAAGATGGAGTCGCCCTCTACAAACTCGCCCGACAGGGAAAGACGGTCGAGAGGGAGCCTCGCTTCGTGCATATCTACGCGCATCACATCCTCGGAGTGAGGTTGCCGGAGATTGATTTCCGAGTGGTTTGCAGCAAGGGATTCTATGTCAGGACCTATGCCTTCGATATCGGCAACGATCTCGGATGCGGTGCTCATCTCAATGCCCTGCGCCGCACCAAGTCAGGGCGCTTCGATGTGAACATGGCCTTCCCTGCCGCTGATCTCAAAACGGCTTCTAAGGAACAGATCCTCGAAAAACTCCTGACGCTTCCGCAAGTCTCACGCCTACGCGGAGCATAGAGGGTTATTTTCCCGCAGAGTTTTTTAATATGGAACTCAGGAACTCAGGAAAAAACTGAGAACTGAAATGAAATTGATGGAGACTTAATCTGAAATGCCTCGCTTAGCTTTTCATTGGGATTCTTGATTCTGTTTCCTTCTGGCAATCACTTCCTGATTTCCTGATTTCCATATTTATTCTCCATGAAGATGCTTCACTCCGTCGGCGAACTTTCATTATTGAAAGGGCCGATCGTCCTTGCAGCGGGGACGTTCGACGGGGTGCATCTCGGTCATCAGGCGCTCATTAGCCGCGCTATGCGTGAAGCAACGGCTTGCGGTGGAACGGCTGTGGTCATGACTTTTGACCGCCATCCGGCTGCTCTTCTCCGTCCTGAGAACACTCCAAAGCTGCTGACCCGTAACGACGCAAAGATCGCCCTGCTCGAGGGAATGGGAGTACAGGCCCTGCTGATGCTTCCTTTTACGGGCGAATTGGCATCTGTCACTGCCCGTGATTTCATCGCATCACTCGTCTCCTCTGCCTCGCCTCTTCAGGCGCTCTGTGTGGGACGCGAGTGGTTCTTTGGTAAGGGAGGGGAGGGGAATGTCGCGCTTTTGAGGGAATTAGGAGAAGAGCACAACTTTAGCGTGATCCAGATAGATCCTGTGTTGGCCGAGGGTTCCTCGATCAGTAGTACACGGATAAGGGCCACAATTGCTTCGGGAAATCTGATGGAAGCCACGGTCTGTCTAGGGCGTCCTTTTCTGCTTTCGGGAACCGTTGTCTCAGGGGCTGGCCTCGGTTCCAAGATCGGTTTCCCGACTGCGAATCTCGAGGTGTCGGGAATGCTGTTGCCACCTTATGGCGTCTATGCCGTAAAAGTCCTCCGAGGAGGATCTATCCTGACCGGAGTCTGCAACATCGGCCTGCGACCCACGGTTGACGCCTCGGCCACGACACCCGTCGTGGAGGTTCACCTCTTTGATGTCTCCTCTGATCTGGTCGGCGAAAACCTCTCGCTGGAGTTTGTGAAATTCTTACGCCCGGAACAGAAGTTTTTCGGAATCGAAGAGTTGAAGGAACAGATCGCCCGCGACTGCATGGCGGCGAGGGAAGTTCTCTGAGTGATCTCCTTCTAAAATCTTAAAAGGCGCATTGGACCGATTGTCCTCTTGATTGAGAGGATTGATGTGGCATTGTTCCATTTCATGAAGAAGACACTAGCGGTCTCCAATCGTTCGGTTCCAGTTGCCGAGCGAACAGGAATGCCTGTCTGGCGAAAGTCACAGGCAGACTTGCCTGTTGGACGGAAATTAGAGGTGATTTCCCGATTGATCCTCCAAACTCGGGAGCTGGAGTTAATCAAACGCCATGCAGCTCGTCTGTGATGTCCTTGAGGAGCTAACTACGGAGGGGATTCTCCGTAATTATGCAATCGGGGGAGCCACGGCTGCCGGCTTCCACGGGGAGCCTTTGGCAACGCTGGATGTTGATGTTTTCGTCTTCCTTGCTGGGGGAGACTCTCCCTTGGTTTCGCTCGAGCCGCTTTTCTGTAGCCTCCGGGAGAAAGGGTTTGGGACCTTCGAAAGCGAGGCGCTGATAATTCATGGGCTACCTGTACAGTTTCTCACTGCTTCAGGGGCATTGGAAGAGGAGGCGGTCCGGGATGCACTCTCGGTGGAGTGGGATGGACACCGCATGAGGATTATGAGACCGGAGCATCTGGCCGCCATTGCCATGACAGTCGGAAGGCCAAAGGATCGTGCTCGTGTTGTCTATCTGGTCTCGTTGGAGGGTTTTGACAAAAGCCGCTTTCAGGAAATTCTTTCCCGTCACAATCTTCTTAGCCGTTGGGACGAATGGGCGTCTGCCTTGGGGCTCCTTAGAGACCAATGACCAAGACTGACGGTTGACGCCTCGGCTAATGAACCAGTCGTCGAGGTTCACCTCTTCGATCTCTGGCAGGGAATAGTAACTACGCATCAGCAACTCCTGTGAGCCGGGTCATTGCGATTGCTAAAGCGAATCAGACAATTTCATTCACACTCCCAGCAACGAATACGTTCTTTAGCAATGGGCTCATCCCACTTTCCGGAAATGCATCCTCTGGGCTTCCAATCACCTATACCAGCGGCACCAACTCTGTGCTGACAATTTCCGGGACCAATGCCGTGATGAAATCCAAAGGCACAACTATAATCACTGCCTCTCAATCGGGGAACAGCAACTACAATGTGGCATCCAATGTGATCCGTATAATCTGAATCAAGTAGTTAACGCTGTTGATTACATGCTTTCTGAGGATTTCACGAAAAACCGAGTGTGCAAATTGAGTTGTGCACAGCTCTAACCCAGGCCTTGAGCGATGAGAAAGGATCGGGGAGTGGTCACCAGCATCCCGTAGACTTTGGTATCAATGAGAATTCCAAAGTCGCCTGTATCGAGGGTCAGGAGGACATCGCATTTGGCTGCCAAGGCTGAGATCAGAACCGGTTTGTCCTTTGATGCTGTGAGGAGAAGTGGACGATTGCTAGTCAGTGCATTTGGGGTGATAGAGAGATCACTCTGCAATGCTCTCCATGTTTTTGAAGCATTGGGTGGAAATTTGCCGATATTCCGACTGGTTTCGTCCCGGCAGTAGAAAGCGGTCACAAGCTCCCATTCGAATTCCTCAGCGATCGAGATAATGAGTCGGGAGAGTGATTTCTGCGATCCCGCCGCTGATAGAAGAACGCTACTGTCGAGAAAGAGCCTCACCCGAAGTGCCTCCGTTACTTGAGGGAGGTGCGCTTTTTAGCGGCTTTAGGCAGTTTCTTTTTGGCTGCACTCTTCCAGAAGCGATCAGCATCGGCTTCATCTGCCTCGATCCACGACTGCATCTGCTTAAGGGGGATATCACGTACAGGCATGGCAGTCGCGGGATGCATGAAGACTCCGCCATCACGAAGCTCAAGGAGCATCATGGGGTGATCGGCTCCCTCCAGCCCTAGTCCCTTTCTGATTTCAGGCGGGAGAGTGATTGTCCAGCGCTTTGAAACAGCGATTGCAGTCATGCAGTAATGCTGCAACACGGGGATGCAAATGTCAAATTGCCAAGAATACTCTATCAGGGCTAGGTAGTGATATCCTGAAGCGCCTGTCGCATGGTTTCCAACGGAGCAGGTTTACCGAACCAAAGAGCGTTCTGTAGAGCGCCCTGATGGAGGAGCATGGAGAAACCGCCAGCACATCGGGCGCCTGCCGATCGTGCCTGCCTGAGTAAGGCCGTTTCGCCGCCGCTATAGACGGTGTCGTAGACGAGGTGTCTGGCGTTCAGGAGTCCTTCTGCTAGATGGGGAAGTGGGGAAGGATCTCCGGTCTTCATGCCAAGAGGTGTGGCATTGACGATAAGATCGACTGATTTCATAGCATGACCCAGCGATTCGGCAGTCATTGGAAGCGAGGAGATTGGAAATTCCAAATGCTCCTGAATTTCTTGTGCCAGAAGATCTCCTTTTTCTTTGTTGCGGTTAGTAATGATGACGGAGGGAGATCCTTCCAGTGCGCATTGCACGGTGATGGCTCTTCCGGCTCCACCCGCTCCTCCTAGGATTAGGACGCGGAGATCACGTAGGGGAATGCCGAACTCTTCTCGGATTGCGGCAGAAAACCCCGGGCCGTCGGTGTTGAAGCCGTGCAGTTTTCCCTCCACGACTTTCACCGTATTGATGGCTCTCATGAGTCGGGCTTCACGACTAACCTCATCCATGTGGAAAAGTGCCGCTTGCTTGTGGGGAATGGTGAGACTGGCTCCGAGGAAATCGGCTGAGGCGAGATTCTTCAGGGCATCGGGGAGTTCTTCCGGAGTGACACGGATGCGAACGTACTGAAGGTCGTGGTTTCGCTCCCTGAGTGCAGCATTGTGCATCGGGGGGGAGGCCGAATGGGCTACGGGATCCCCAAAGACTGCGAGGCGGGCCGGAGGATTCAGTCGGCGGAAGATCTCACCACCACCGGCGAGGTCTCTAGCGTAATAGACCTCTGGATCCATACTCATGCGGTCTTGGCCTTTTCGATTCCTTGAGCGATGCGGGCAAGGGAGCGTTCTTTTCCGAGGATCTCAATCATCTCGTAGAGGCCGGGGCCGATGCCGCGTCCGCTGACGGCCACACGCGCGGGATGAACCATTTCGCCAGTCTTAATGCCGAGTTTGGCGGCTGTTTCCTTGAGGGAGGCTTCCAGAGAAGCGGCATCCCAAGCGGGAAGGGCGTCATAGGCCTCGGAGAGGGCCTGCAGGCGCTCGGCGGCGGCGGGTCCTGTGAGGGATTTCGCCACGGCTGCTTCGTCGTAGGAAAGCTCTTCCGTGAAGAAGCAGGCTACCCACTCGGGGAGATCCTTGAGAAGCTTCACCTTGGGCTTCACGATCGTCAGGACCTTTTCCAGGGCCTCCCAGGTCGGCCAAGTGATGCCGGCCTTCTGAAGGAAGGGGATCGCCAGTTCAGCGTAGCGGGCGAGATCCATGGAGAGAAGATACTGGCCGTTAATCCAAAAACATTTGTCGAGGTCGAAGGCGGCGTTGCGGCGGTTGACCTGATTGAGGTCAAAGAGTGCGACCACTTCTTCCGTGCTGATGATCTCGCGGTTCTCCTTCGGGGACCAGCCGAGCAGGCTGAGGTAGTTACGGACAGCCTCTGGAGCATATCCTGCGTCGGGATAGGTGCCGAGAGCGGCACCTTCGTCGCGCTTGCTCATCTTGCTTCCGTCGCGGTTAAGGATGAGCGGCATATGGGCAAAGCGGGGAGGTTCGGCTCCGAGCGCCTTGTAGAGTTCGACATGCTTCGGGGTATTGGAGAGGTGATCCTCACCACGGATGACATGGGTGATCTTCATTTCGATGTCATCGACGACACTCACGAAATGGAAGATCCATGAACCATCGGGGCGACGCAGAGTGAGGTCGGGATGGGTGCCGGGATTGGTGAGGTCGAACTCGATCTTTCCACAGATCTCGTCATCGACGATGACTTTCTCACGGGGGGAGCGGAATCGGATGGCTCCATTGTCCTCGTAGAGATGACCTGCCTTCTCAAGACGTGCCAGATACTCCTCGTAGATTGCTCCTCGCTCGCTCTGATAGTAGGGGCCGTAACTACCACCCTTCTGCGGGCCCTCATCCCAATCGAGGCCTAGCCAGTGGAGTCCGTCCAGGATCACCTGCTTGGCCTCTTCGGTATTGCGCGTGTGGTCCGTATCCTCGATACGGAGCACAAAGGTGCCTGCGTGCTTGCGGGCGTAGATCCAGTTGAAGAGGGCGGTGCGGGCTCCTCCGACATGGAGAAGGCCGGTGGGAGAGGGGGCGAAGCGGGTGCGGACGGGTCGTTGAGACATCCCTCCATGAGAATTCATTTACTGAGGCAACTCAAGCGCGTAGCTTCAGAGGTTCATTCAAGAAGCTAAACAAGCCGCCACTCAAGCCAACCCACGCCCATCCCATGACACTCGCAGAACAAATCGATCACGACCTCAAGGAAGCTATGAAAGCACGCGATACCGCACGTCTCGGGACGCTTCGAATGGTGAAGAGCGCCCTCAAGTACGCGGCCATCGAGAAGTCCGGCGCCGATGCCGTGATCGACGACGAGACAGCCGTCTCCGTCTTGCGCAAGCAGATCAAGCAGCGCGAGGATGCCGCCGAGGGATTTGAAAAAGGGGGGCGTCCCGATTCCGCGGCCAGTGAGCGTGCCGAGATCTCCGTGCTCTCCGCCTACCTGCCCGCCGCTCTCTCGCCCGAGGAGCTTGAAAAGATCGTCAGTGAAGCAATTGCCGAAGTGGGTGCCACCTCAAAGGCTCAGATGGGTGCGGTCATGAAGATCGCCCAGGCCAAGTCGGAAGGCCGTGCCGATGGCAAGAGCCTGAGTGCGCTGGTGCAGAAACTTCTGCCCTAACCCCTACCCCCTTTTTCAGATCACATGGGTAGCTCTCACCTTCCAGAATGCGCTGCCATTGTGGTCGGAGGTGGCTCGGGAAGTCGTTTCGGTGGTGACAAGCTAACGGTTCCCATCGTCGGTCGTCCCGTGCTCGCCTGGACACTCCTTGCCTTCGAACAAACACCGTCGATCAGCAGTATCGTGCTGGTTGCTCCGGAGGGTCGAGATGAGGAGTTTCGTGCGATAGCAAACGCTGCAAGCATCTCGAAGATCACTTCCGTGGTGACGGGTGGCTCCTATCGCAAGGAGTCTGTCGAGCGAGGTTTGAAAGCCCTCGCTCCAAGTGTCGAGTTGGTGGCCATCCATGATGCTGCCCGTCCCCTGATCACTTCCTCTCTGATTTCGCGTTGCCTCGAGATCGCCGGGGAAGCCGGTGCCTCCGCGGCGGCCGTTCCTGTTTCTGACACTCTCCACCTGGCCGATCAGGAGGGATGCGCGATCAAGACGATCGATCGCACGGGACTCTGGGCCATGCAGACTCCTCAAGTCTTCCGTGCAGCGCCATTACTGAAGCTGTTTTTCGAGCAGACTGATGGTAAGCCGACCGATGAGGTCTCCGTGGCGCTTGCCGCCGGATGGAAGATTCCATTCGTGGAGAATCTGGAACCGAATCTCAAGATCACCTGGCCTTCGGATCTTGCCGTGGCCGAAGCGTTACTCCAAGACAGGGAAAGGCAAAATGGAAAATGAAAAATGCAGAAACGGGGATCCGTTGCAAACGGACTCCGCGTTCGGTTTTCCTTGCTGTTGATAAGGTTTTTTCTCATGAACCCTGAATTTTCGATTCTTCCCAACGGTCTCCGAGTGGCGACCCAGAGCATGCCCTCATCCCAGACGGTTGCCGTCGGCATCTGGTGTGGAGTTGGCGGCCGTCACGAGCCTGCACGGATCGGAGGGATCTCTCATTTTTTGGAGCATCTGCTCTTCAAGGGCACAAAGAAACGGAGCGCGCGGCGAATCAGCGAGGAGGTCGAGGGAGTCGGCGGCGATCTGAATGCCTACACGGCAGAGGAGCGCACTTGTTTCTACGCGGCGGCCTCCTCCGATCATCTTGCAAGGGTCACGGAGGTTCTCTCCGATATGTACTGCAACTCCCGCATCGATCCGAAAGAAGTGGAGCGGGAGAGGGGAGTGATTGTCGAGGAGATCGAGATGATCCGTGACGAGTCGGCCCAGCATGTACAGGAGCTCCTGACTGCAGAGACGTGGCGGGGGAGCTCACTCAGTCGTCCCATTACCGGCACCAAGAAGAGTCTTGCGGCCATTTCCCGCAAGGATCTCATGACTCACCTTCGCGGCAATTACCATGCAGGAAGCTCCATCGTGACTGCCGCCGGAGCGGTCGATCATGGTGAGTTCGTAAAACTGGTCACCCGATTCCTTGGTAAGCTCCCTGCCGGTTCATCTGCATCTCTCGTTACATTACCCCCTCGTCAGGGAAGCCCTCGGATCGTTATCGAGTCCCGTGAGAATCAGCAGACGCAACTCGCACTCTCATTCCGGGGAGTTGGCTCCCATGACCCGAAACGCTTAGCCGTGAATCTCCTTCATATTCTTCTCGGTGGGAATATGAGTTCCCGACTCTTTCAGGAACTGCGCGAGCGCCGCGGGCTCTGCTACTCGATCAGCACATCCCTCTCGACCCACTCGGACTGCGGGGCATTCGAGATCGCTCTAGGCCTTGATGCCAAGAACGTCGCCAAGGCACTGAAGTTGATCTTTGCCGAGTGTCGTCGTATCGCCGAAAAGGGCCCTTCTGCCGCCGAGCTTCGCCGTTCCTGCGACTACTCGATTGGCACCAGTAGAATGGCTCTCGAACGAGCCGCCACGCAGAACTACCGCCTCGGAACTTCCCTGCTGACTTACGGGAAAGTGGTCGCTCCCGAATCGGTCTATGATCGCCTTGCCAAGGTCACCTCCACGGAGATCCAGGCTGTAGCACAAAAAATACTCACGATGAAGACCTTAAGTCTGGCCATGGTCGGTTCCGGTCCTTCTGAGAAAGAGATTCTCGAACTCGTAAAAAAAGGCGATTAGGTCACAAGCGGGGTGTTGACTTTGAAGGAGAACTCTTCAGATTTACTGAAGGATTCCACCTCCTCTTTTCATGCTAAACGATCCCTCCACACCTGACTTCACGGCGCCGGTTTCCTCTCAAGCCGTCATCCCTCTGATATGCCCGATTGACGGAGGCTTGGATTCGGTGACTGGCCCCATGAATTTGCCCGTCGGGATCAGTGCAGGAAGTGATACAACCTATCTAAATGATGGTAGTTTCCTTCTGGCTGGGAATACCACCGATGCCAGCAATGCTCCCGTTCTCATTCATTACAGTGCGGATGGTTCCCTCGACTCCTCCTTCGGTATGGGGGGGTATCTCAGTGGTCCAGCAGGTGGATCGGAGCTTTCGGCGACCCAGCTCTCCAATGGAGAACTTTTAGTCTCCAGTCAGGTAAGCAATCAGGATGGATCGGCCTCCGAATATGTTGCCGAGTTTACCGGAGCCGGACTTCTGGATACGAGCTTTGGCGGGGGAAGTGGACAACTCATCGCACCAGATGGAACAAATCTGAACGGGGTTCCCCAAGTGATGAACGACGGCAGCTTTCTCGTCTCTGCGAATACAACCGATGGAAACAACACGCCGGTGATCGTCGGCTACACCTCGACAGGTATCGTTAACGACGAGTTTGGAACGAACGGTGAGATCGTAGCACCTGCTGGCGTAAGCAGTGAATGGTTCTATCCGGACAGCACTAGTGGCGACATTGTAGTGACTGATTCCACGAGTCAGAACGATGGAAGCTTCGCGGATCAGACCACCTATTACACGCAGACTGGGCAAGTGGATCCGAACATCCCTGCAATAACTTCGACCTATGCTCCATTTACAGTCGATCCCGTTCCTCCGGTTACTGGTAGCGGGTACTATGGAACGGAGAATTTAACTGCCCCCTCGGGTTACACCTTGGATGGTGGATGGCAGACTCTCCAGGATGGAACGACTCTCGCTTCGGGTATCAGTTCCGATGGGTCGAACACCCCGGTGCTTGCGGATTACAACGCCGACGGATCCATCAATTCATCGTTCGGCAATAACGGCACCATCATCGGGACTCCCGGAACGGATTATCAGATTACCTACCAGGATTCCAACTCGGGAGAGATCGTCTTCAAGCAATTCGCCAATCAGGCCGATGGCTCGATTTCGGAAGTCGACACGTACTATACGACCACTGGTCAACTCGACCCTTCCAATCCAGCAGTTGCGACCACGATCATTCCTGACCCGATCGCTGTTGACCCTATTCCGGTAGATCCTTTGCCAATCATTGACCCCGTTCCTCTTCCTCCAATTACTGGCAGTGGATACAACGGAACGACTCTGACCGCTCCTGTTGGATATATCCTTGATGGAGGTTTCCAGACTCTGCAGGACGGAACATCTTTGGAATCCGGTTGGAGCACGGATGGGAACTACACCCCTGTGCTGGTAGATTACAATGCTGACGGCTCCATCAACACGCTCTTTGGGAATAACGGGGAGCTAAGCGGCCCCGACGGAGCCATCTGGTTGAGCGCAACTCAACTTGCGAATGGTTCAATCCAGTTGCAGGGTACAAGCAACGGAGAGAGTGCTGTCTTTCTTCAGCAGTTCACGGCTTCGGGCCAACTGGATACGACTTTTGGCGGAGGAAGTGGATCACTCACGGCTCCTGAGGGGGTGTTGTTCAATGGAACTTTTACAACGCTCAACAACGGGGACATCCTTGCCTCCGCGGTCACAACCGATGGCAGCAACACTCCAGTTCTTGTGGATTACACCTCCGCCGGTATGGTTAACACCGATTTCGGAACGAGTGGAGAAATTGTTGCTTCCCCCAGTGTGAGTAGTGAATGGTTCTACCAGGAAAACTATCAGTACGGTGGCAATGGCGACATCGTTGTGTTTGACCACACGAACAATGCTGACGGGAGCGTGACCAATCTCACGAGCTATTATTTGGAGAACGGTCAGGTCGATCCTAACAGCCCGGCAGTGACCGTTACATATGATGCACCTGTTTATTATACCGATGGATCCTACGATGCAGGGAACGTCACCACCTATCCAGTGGATGTATTTCCGGTTGTTGTGATGGATGGCGGGGTTAACTCAGTTGGTGACGCAAAGTCGGTATCGCTCCAGTCAGAGAACGCCGCACCAACTCCCCATGCGGCAGCATCGCAACCGGCTAACTCTGCTTCAGAGGTTCCGGAAACATCTGCCTCTAGTTTGATCGTTACCCCAACGTTCATCGCTGCAGCCGTTACCACTGTATCAACTGCCAATACTCATTCCGCAGTGTATCCAGTCACCTCTTTGCAGAATGATGTTTCAAGTGGACCAGTCGTACCAGTCGTTGCGCAGTCTTCCTATGACCTTGGAAGCAGTACGGCGATTGCCGCAATCTCGGCTCTCAAGCTTGCTGCTAGTGCCGAAAACAGGAAGGACACTAATTCGTCCGAGGATGAGAATTCCGACCTTTCTGCATCTCAGGATGCAACTCCATTCCAGATCAAGCAGGACTTGCTTGATCCCTCTTCCACTCCCAAGTCAGAGGATATGAAAATTCCTGCTGGGACGGAAGCCGACCTTCCTGATCAGCAGGAAGAGGGTAAGAACAACGTGGCCTCAGTGACTCAGAAGGGTGTTTCTGCACTCCTTGCGCGGAATAATCTGGTCACGACGATCTCTCTCGATCTGCCTGATTTTCTTCAGTGATTTCAGAGCGCGTCTGACACTTCAGGCGGAAGAAGTAAGACCTGAGCTTAATCCCTTGTGATTTAGGATGTCAGGCGTTCCGCGGCGGTAACCGTATTGCTCATCAGCATCGCGATGGTCATTGGGCCGACGCCACCGGGTACCGGTGTGATTGCTTTACACTTCGGGGCCACGGCGTCGAAGTCGACGTCGCCGACAAGTCGGTAGCCGGTCTTGGTTGAGGGATCTTCGACTCGGTTGATCCCGACATCGATCACGACGGCTCCTTCCTTGATGTGTTCGGCACCGAGCGCCTTGGGTCTACCGATTGCGGCGATCACGATATCGGCACGGCGGGTCACCGCGGCCAGATCCTTCGTTCTGGAATGTGCGATGGTCACGGTGGCGTCTCCTCCCTTACCCTTTGCCATGAGAAGAAAGGCCATCGGCTTGCCGACGATCAGGCTACGCCCGACAACGACGACTTCCGCACCCGATGTCTCGATGCCAGTTGCAATAAGGAGTCGCTGACAACCAAGCGGAGTGCAGGGAACGAAGGCAGTGGAATCCTCCATGGCGAGCTTTGCCACATTGATCGGGTGGAACCCATCCACATCCTTACGCGGATCGATGGCCAGCGTCACGGCATGCTCGTCGATGTGCTTCGGGGGAGGGGACTGCACAAGGATGCCATGAATGAGAGGATCGGCGTTGAGTTCTGCAACCAGCTTCATCACCTCTTCCTGGGTGGTGGAAGCGGGGAGCTCGAACTTGCGGGAGTGCATGCCGAGCGCGGCGCATGTGTGATCCTTGTTCCGAACGTAGGCCTGGGATGCCGGATCCTCGCCGATCAGTACCACGGCAAGTCCGGGAGTGATACCGCGGGCTTTGAGGGCCTCAATGCGGGATTTTGTTTCGAGTTCGACTTCGGCGGCGACCGCCTTGCCATCAATGAGTTTCATAGGATTAGGGAGATATGGTTTTGAATGTGGAACTCAGGAAATCAGGAACATGCAGGAAAAGATTAACCATGAAGATCATAGAGGAGGGGGCAAGAAGGAATATTTTCCCAAGTGATGAAATTCTTCATTCTGTTTCTCTCTTCCTGTCTTCTTGAGTTCCACATTCATACATCCCTTCTTCCAGAGTGAACTATGCAGGAGGGTCGGATTTTTCTGCTTCCTCTCGTAGGTAGGTTTCGAGCTTGATGCGCTCGGCCTCGAGATCGGTAGTCTCCGGATTGATCGTCATGTAGGGATCGATGGTGATGTCGATGCGGGAGAAGGGAAGCGGGATCGCGAAGTTGTCCCAAGTCTTCAGACGGATGGCGCTATGGTAGCGGGCATGCAGCAGCATGATCGGAATACCGGTCTTCTGAGCGAGGAAAACGGCACCGGGTCCGAGCGAGTACTTCGGGCCACGGGGGCCGTCGGGAGTAATTGCGAGATCAACGCCCGATTCGAGAAGCGCCGTCAGTTCACGGATGGCTGTCGAGCCCCGGCGGGAACTGGAACCACGCACAGATCCCATGCCGAGATGAGCCATGACTCCGGCCAGGATGTCACCATCCTTGCTCGGGCTGGTAAGGACGGAGACTCCTTTGCGGCTAGGATGCTTACCCGGGTAGTGACGCAGGAAGCCGATCGAGATCGCCGGGATGCGATTGTGCCAGAAGACGAGGATACGGGGGCCGTCGGGAGGATTCTTCAGGAATCCAGATCGGTCATTCATCCGGAGACGGATCGTTGAGAAGATGAGGCGTGCGAGATTCGCCGCGATAGCCGCGAGGAGGGCCTGCTTGTTAAACCGTCCGGTCGAAGAGGCCATCTATTCGCTTCCCGTGCTCTCCTCTCGGCTTATCTCTTGGTGCCAGCGGCAGGCATTCGGCGCATGGATGCCAAGCATATCAAGAACGCGCCAGACGACGGTATCGGCGAGTTCGTCGAAGTTCTTCGGATGGCTGTAGAAGGAGGGTGATGCCGGGAGGATGATGCCACCTGCCTCTGTCACCGTGACGATGTTGCGGGCGTGGATGAGATTCCAAGGGGTCTCACGCGGCACAAGGATCAGCTTCCGGCGTTCCTTGAGGAAGACATCGGCGGCACGCAGGATCAGGTTCTCGCTGGTTCCGGCGGCAATCCGTCCCACCGTTCCCATCGAGCAGGGCATCACCACCATCCCGTCGAAGAGGGCACTGCCGCTTGCGAAGGGAGCATTCATCGACTTCTCGCTATGCTCGATGACTCCTGCGGGGAGCTTCAGAGTACCGATCTCCTCATGGATCACCTGCTTCGCATAGGGGGAGAGCACGAGATGGATCTCATGACCGCCACCCGCCTCTCCGCTACTCAGGTGATGCAGCATCCGTTGCAGGTAGATGGAACCGCTGGCTCCGGTGGCTGCAAGGACGAGGCGCATGGATTTAGGTAATGGAGAATGGGGGAATTGGCAATAGGGCCTACAGAAGTTCTGCTGCTGTCAGGGCGGCGCGGAGCTTGTTGGCACGCTCGAGCAGTTCCTGATAAACGGCGGTATTCTTGGGATCAGGTACACAGCGCGTCGATTCGTCCAAGGTCACAAGTCGTGAACAGAGGGCATGAAGGGCCTCGATGGAATGATCCTCTCCGGCCGCCCAAGCTGCTTGGATTGCTCCGCCGAGAGCCGCCCCCTCGCTGGAGGTGAGGCAGACCGTCGGAACGCCGAAGACATCGGCGCAGAGTTGACGCCAGAAATGACTCTTGGTTCCGCCTCCAGTGATACGGATTTCCGTCGGTGTCACGCCGAGTGTACGGAAGCGCTCCAGACCGTAGGCGAGTCCGAGGGTCACACCCTCCATCGCCGCGCGGGCGATGTGAGCAGGAGTGAAGTTTTTTGTCGTGATGCCATGGAGCACACCGCTGCCGTGGGGCAGGTTCGGGGTGCGTTCCCCGGCGAGGTAGGGGAGAAGGAGCAGTCCGTCGCTACCGGTAGGGATGGTAGCTGCGACGGTGGCGTATTGTTCATGGGTCCATCCCGCAAAGAGGGAGCGGGTCAGCTCCGTGACGAGGGTGACATTCATGGTGCAAGCAAGCGGCATCCAGGAGCCAGTGCTATCGCAGAATGCGGCGACCTCACCCTTGGGATCGACCACTGGTGAGGAGCTGAATGCGTAGAGAGTGCCGGAGGTGCCGAGGCTGGCAGTCATGATGCCGGGGCTCACGTTGCCGGTGCCGATGGCGCCCATCATGTTGTCGCCACCGCCGGAGCTGACAGTCACGGATGATGCGAGATGCCACTTGGATGAGAGCTCTTCACGGAGGGTGCCGGCAGGCTCCGAGGAGTGACGGAGCGAGGGGAGCTTCTCGGCGAGACCCGGTGCAACGGCATCAAGGACGGGCTGCGACCAAGAACGGGTCTTTACATTCAGGAGTGCTGTCCCGGAGGCATCTCCATATTCCATCGACTTCACGCCAGTGAGCCACCAGTTGATGTAATCGTGAGGCAGGAGTACCGAGGCGGTCTCGGCCCAGTTCTGCGGCTCGTTCTGTCGCACCCAAAGGATCTTCGGAGCCGTGTAGCCGGTGAGCATGGCGTTGCCGGTGAGTTCGACCACCTTGGCCTCGCCTCCCAGGGTCTTGGTCAGTTCGGAGCATTGTGCGGTTGTCGAGGTGTCGCACCAGAGCTTGGCTGGACGGACGACGCTGTTGGCGGGATCGAGAAGCACTAGACCGTGCTGCTGGCCGCTCACACCAATACCAACGACTTCGGAGCGGCGCTCTGGGATTTTGGAAAGAACTTCCGTGATGGTTGCCTCGACAGCTGCGATCCAGACCGCAGGGTCCTGCTCCATGGCTCCCTCTCCCTGGGCTTCAACGAAGCCGTAAGCTTGCTGTGCGCTGGCCAGGATCTCTCCTGTCTCCAGATCGAGTGCAATGGTCTTGGTACTCTGGGTTCCGCTGTCGATGCCTAGTGTGATCATGGGACGGTAAGGATGAAGGAAGAATGAAAAATGAAAAAGGATGAATCTGACCAATTCTTTTCATCGACCGATGAAACGCAAGATACGCTGGCTGGAGTCATGACAATGCGGTGAATAAGATCAAAATCTGGGATTACTTCTTGCCAAGAATGCTGAGGGGGGGCATTCTGTCCGACCACTTTAGACCAATTTCCGGCCACCATTCCTGTCATGAGCATCATCGCCACCATCGAAAAAGAGCAGTTCAAGTCCGATATCATCGAGTTCCAGGTCGGTGATTCCATTTGCGTCCACACACGCGTCATCGAAGGTGACAAGGAGCGTATCCAGAAGTACTCCGGCATCGTGATCGGGCGCAAGGGTGCTGGCATTAATGCCAACTTCACCGTCCGTCGCGTCAGCTTCGGTGAGGGTGTCGAGCGTGTTTTCCCTCTTCATTCCCCACGCATCGCAAAGCTCGAGATCGAGAAGCGTGGATCGGTCCGCCGTTCCAAGCTGAACTACCTTCGTGACCGCAAGGGTAAGGCCGCCGTCACCGTGAAGGAGAAGGCGCAGGAAGTTGCCTAATCACTGATTATTTTCCGGTCCGATGACGATCAAGCGTCGCGGATCACTGAATTCGGGCTCCAAGTCTCCCATGACTCGGAGCCCTTCTCTTTGCCCCACACTTCTCCACGAGCAGGAACTCCATGCCCGGGGCATCCGTCCCGTGGCGGGAGTCGATGAGGCGGGGCGTGGTCCCTTGGCTGGTCCCGTGGTGGCTGCCGCAGTGATCCTACCCGAAGGATTTTCCCTGGAGGGGCTGGATGACTCCAAGAAACTCAATCACCACCAGCGGGATGCTCTTTATGTCCGGTTGACTGAAGATGCGTCCGTGAGATTCTTTGTGGCTGAGGCCAGCTCAGAGGAAATCGGACACCTGAATATCCTGCGAGCAACTCACCTCGCCATGGCGCGTACCTTGACTGGACTACACGAAAACGGACATCAGTGCCTCCATGCCCTCGTGGATGGATTACCGGTGAAGGGACTCCCGATCGAGCACACTGCACTTGTTGGCGGGGATGGGATCAGCCTCAGTATTGCCGCCGCCAGTATCCTGGCCAAGGTCACCCGGGACCGTATTATGGACGAACTCGATCAGGAATATCCCCAGTACGGATTTGCCCAGCATCGGGGCTATGCCACGGCAGAACACCTCGCTAAACTCCAAGAACATGGACCTTGCCCACATCATCGACGTGGTTTTGCGCCGGTCGATCAGCCCACCTTCGGCTTCTGATTCAAATTCTCATCTTGTCCTTGGAACATGGGGTGAGGATCAGGCGGCACGCCATGTGAAGCGTCTCGGGTGGAAAATCTTGCGACGAAACTTCCGCGCTCCCGGGGGAGGAGAGGTTGATCTTGTCTGCAGGGATGGTGATACCCTGGTCTTTGCCGAGGTAAAGACCCGCCGCTCCGAAGAGATGGGCAGGCCTCTTGATGCCGTCGATCAGAAGAAACAGCAACTCATCCGCAGAGGAGCGATCCATTGGCTTCGTCTTCTCAACATGCCAGACCTCACCTTCCGCTTCGATGTGATCGAGGTACTGGCCACGGATCCCATCGAAATCCGAGTAATCGAATCGGCATTTAAGCTCCCCGATCCATTGAGATATTAAGGGGACAATTGATTCCCACTAGGGCAACAAAAACCCGTCTCACTGTTGGGAAAAGATAAAAGCTGAATGATGAGTATTAACCAAGTTCGTGGGAGCGGACGCGGAAGGCGCAGCGGGAAGCCCCACCCTAGACCTCGATCAGGCTTTGGCTAGCCAGGGGGCAAGCTCCGCACGCAATGCCATTTCATCGCCCACGGTGAATTCCTCACCGAGCTGAAGTGGAACAATGGCTCCGGAGAGGGTGCCGATCTCAAGGATCAGGATGCGTTTGCCGGAGTGTTTTTTTATGGCGGCGTGGATGGCATGAAGGTCGTCCACAATCAGGCGGCTGCGATCCATCCGAAGGCGCAGTGGTCTCTTGGAAGCCTTGGGGGTAAGCGCCTTGAAGTCGCTGCCCATGGCCCTGACACTTCCATCTCGAGGGGTGATGCGCGCGTTGCAGGAGAGAACAGTGCCTGGCTTGAGAATCTCTTCATTTTTGCTGAAGGATTCATCCCAAGCCATGAGTTCCAACGTTCCGGAGTCATCCTCGAGGGTGAGGATGCCGAAGGGGCGACCATCCTTCTTGGAGAATCGTTTTTCGACGGTGGAGAGGAGACCCGCTAGCTTGACGCTACCTGCCTCTGTCATGGCGAGTGCCTCGGAGACTAAGCCGTAAGAACCCGATTCGAGATTACCCCGATAGTCGTCGAGAGGGTGCCCGGTGACATAGAATCCCAGCAATTCCTTCTCGTGCCCGAGCATCTCGGAGCGCGTCCAACGCTCGATAGCTGTTTCAGTTCCCGTTCCGTTGCCCGCAGCCTTGGTGGGAGCCGGTGCCAAGTCGGCAAAGGAGTCAAAGAGGGAGACCTGACCGCTGGCGCGGTCTTTCTGGACGGAGGCGGCGGCACCCATGGCCCCCTCGATCGCGGCGTCGAGGGCGGCGCGATGACGGCCATCCCAATCGAAGGCGCCGCACTTCACGAGGCTCTCGAGGATCTTCTTGTTCACCGTGCGGGAGTCGAGGCGCGAGCAGAAGTCCTCCATCGACTTGAAAGGACCATTCGCCTCACGGTCGGCGATGGCGGTTTCCATCGCGGCCTCACCGACGTTCTTGATCGCCGCCAGTCCGAAGCGGATGGCACGTGTGCCGGGAATTTCCTCGGGGAGGAAGGTGAGCGCGCTCCGGTTGACATCCGGAGGGAGGATCGCGATCCCCATGCGGGCGCACTCGCCGACGAAGGTGGCGATCTTGTCGGTGTTGTTGATTTCGTTGCCGAGCAGGCCGGCCATGAACTCGACCGGGTGATTGGCTTTCAGGTATGCAGTCTGGTAGGAGAGGAGTCCGTAGGCGGCGCTATGGCTCTTGTTGAATCCGTACTGCGCGAACTTCTCCAAGAAGTCAAAGATGGCATTCGCCTGCTTGGCCGGGATCTGGTTGACCCGGGCGCAGCCCTCGACGAAGACTTCGCGCTCCTTGGCCATCTTTTCGGTATCCTTCTTGCCCATGGCGCGTCGCAGAAGATCGGCCTGACCGAGTGTGTAACCCGCCAGGGCGCTCGCCGCCTGCTGCACCTGCTCCTGGTAGACGATGATGCCGTAGGTCTCCGAGCAGATTTTCTCAAGCAGGGGATGGGCATACTCGATTTTTTTCCGTCCCTTCTTGCGCTCGATGTAGTCGTCGATGAACTGCATCGGACCCGGACGGTAGAGTGCAATGAGTGCGATGATATCAGTGAAGTGCTCGATCTGGAAACGCTTGGCTGTTGCGACCATGCCGCCGGACTCCAACTGGAAGACGCCGATCGATTCGCCCCGGTTGAGAAGGTCGAAGGAGGCCTGGTCATCCATCGGGATCTTTGAGATGTCGAAGTCAGGTGAGTGCCGGTGAATGAGCTTCACGGCATCATCGATCACGGTAAGGGTCTTCAGACCCAGGAAATCCATCTTCAGCAGCCCCAGATCGGTGAGGGGGGCCATGGAGTACTGGCTGACGATGTTGCCGTCATTGGCCCGGGTGAGGGGAATGTACTCGGAGAGATCACGGTCGGCGATGACGACGCCCGCCGCATGGACGCCGCTATTGCGGGAAAGTCCCTCGAGGATGCTCGCGTAGCCCCAGAGTTGCGCGGTTGAGGATTCTTCCTCGACGGCTTTCTTCAGTTCCGGGTTCTTGTCGATCGCACCCGGTTTCTTCTCTCCTTTCTTCTCGGTGCTGTTGAGGGTGATGTCGAGTTCGTTGGGAATCATCCGCGAGATGCGGTCGGCATCACCGTAGTTCCAACCCAGGACGCGTCCGACATCGCGGATAACACTCTTCGCTCCCAGGGTGCCGAAGGTGATGATCTGGGAGACGGCCATGGTTCCGTATTTCTTACGGACATACTCGATGACCTCGCCGCGTCTGTTCTGGCAGAAATCGACATCAATATCCGGGGGGCTGATACGGTCGGGATTCAGGAAGCGCTCAAAGAGCAGTCCGTACCGCAGAGGATCGAGATCAGTAATCCCGAGAACGTAGGCGATCAGTGAGCCTGCTGCCGATCCACGGCCCGGACCAACGGGGATTCCCTGGCTTTTGGCATAGTTGATGAAGTCCCAGACGATGAGGAAGTAGCTCGTGAATCCGGTCTTGTAGAGGACCGAGAGCTCGAACTCAAAGCGTTTGCTGATGGTCTGATCCTCTATCGCACGCTCACCGTAGCGCTTACGCAAACCCTCTTCGCAGAGTTCGCGCAGATAGCCCTCGCGTGTCTTTCCCTCGGGAGGGAGGTAGTCGGGATACTTCGACTTTCCAAATTCTAGCGTCGCGTTGCACCGCTCTGCGATGGCGAGTGTGTTGGTGATTGCGGTGGGCTGATCGGCGAAAAGGGCGGCCATTTCCTCTCCGCTTTTGAAATAGAGTTCGGGGACATAGCGCATCCTCTTCTCGTCATGAATCATTGCTCCTGTACCGATACAGATCATCACGTCGTGGGCCTCATGATGGGAGCGCTCCAGGAAATGGACGTCGTTGGTGGCAACCAGGCCAAGGTCGAGGTCACGGGCGATATCGATCAGTCCGCCTCGATTACGCCGCTGCTGCTCGATGCCGTGATCGGCGAGCTCGATGAAGAAATTATCCTTTCCGAAAAGATCCCTGTAGGTGGCTGCCGTCTCGAGTGCCTTGGCGTTCTGTCCCTCGCTCAGGGCCATGTTGACCTCCCCTTTGAGGCAACCGCTGAGGGCGATGAGTCCCTCTCTATGCTTTGCCAAGAGTTCACGATCGACGCGGGGCTTGTAGTAGAAGCCGTCCAGATGGGCGGCCGTGCTCAGCTTCACCAGGTTCCGGTAGCCAGCGTCGTTGGAAGCAAGAAGGGTCATGTGGAACGCCGCATCCTTGCCCCCGTTGCTTGTCTTCTTCTCGTGCATCGATCCGGGGGCGACATAGATCTCGCAACCGATGATCGGCTTCACCTTGGCCTTCTCGGCCGCCTGGTAGAACTCGACCGTCCCGAAAAGATTTCCATGATCTGTCAGCGCAATGGCCGGCATGCCTAATTCAGCGGCCTTCTTGACGAGTTGATCCATCCGGATCGCACCGTCCAATAACGAGTACTCGCTATGAACGTGGAGGTGGACGAAAGGGGTCTGGGCCATCCCAAAAGGTTATGACTGGCGGTCAAGACGGGCAAGAGGGCAAGTGAAAAGACCCCTTCTAAAAAAGCCGTGTTTCAATGGTTTTTTTCCGCAATTTCAAGCAATCCCCGAAGGGTCAGCAGAGGATCGACCAGATCAATGAGAGCAGATCGTTTGGCCTCCCCTTTCTGAAGGGAGAGTCGGGCCACCAGTTCCGCATCGCCTCCCGTGGCGATGACATAGGGCTTCTTTCCTTTGAAGGTTTCCCTGGTGATCCGTGCCACGGCCTCCCGCACGAGGCCGACAGCACCAAGCAGGAGACCGATCCGGATAGCCTCCTCCGTGCTTTTTCCGACGCTGGAGGAAATCTTTTGGATCTTGGTAAGGGGTAGAAGGGCCGTCCTCTCGTGGAGTGCCTTGGCGGCGATGGGGAGTCCCGGGGCAATGATTCCGCCAAGATAGCTTCCCTTGGCATCGATGACATCGAAAGTCACCGCCGTTCCGAAATCGACGACAATGGCAGGAAGCTTACCGAGCTTTACGGCTGCCGCGGCATTGGCCAGACGGTCCGCCCCGATCGTGCGCGGATTCGGGTAGGAGACGTGAACGCCACCCGGCACGCGGTGATCCACCCAGAGGGGAGGACAGGGAAGGGATGTGGCAAGAATACGGCTCGCCTCGGGAACAACCGAGGAGATGACGGCCAGGGATGCTTTCGTTCCCTGGAGGAGATTCGGCGACAGATCATGGGTCGAGACTTTGGTGACTCGTCCGATCTTTCCACCCGTCGCAACGGCGATCTTGGTGAAGGAGTTGCTGATGTCGACCAGCAGGAACTTCCGTTTCATGAATGCCGCTCTCAGGAGCAATCAACTATCCAGCGGCATTCACTAGATCCGCTTCCTCGGGGGGAAGGGCTCCTTGGAAACGCTTTTTATCGATTGCCTTCATGTAGGCCTCATGCGGGCTGATCGTTCCATCCAGCATCTTCTCCCAGATGGCGTCGTCCATGAACTGCATCCCTTCGGATTTGCCGGCCACGATCACATCCTGAAGCTTCTGGGTGGCTCCTTCACGGATGATGGCGGAGACGGCGTTGTTCACCTTGAGGATCTCGTTGATGGCGACGCGCCCCTTGCCGTCCGCTTTCTTGAAAAGAAGCTGAGCCACGACGCCCCGCAGTGAGGAAGCTAGCATGGTGCGGACTTGTGCCTGCTGATCGGCAGGGAAGGCGTCGATCATGCGATCCACGGTTTTCCGGGCGTTATTCGTGTGCAGGGTGCCGAATACGAGGAGTCCCGTCTCCGCAGCCGTCAGTGCGAGGGAGATGGTCTCCAGATCACGCATCTCACCGACAAGGACGATGTCAGCATCCTCACGCAGGGCAGCCTTCAGGCCGGCCGCGAAGGAAGGTGCGTGCTCGGGAACCTCACGCTGGGTGATAATGCTCTGCTTATTGCGGTGCACAAACTCGATCGGCTCCTCGATCGTGACAATGTGGCGGCCATAGTTGGTATTGATGTAGTCGATCAAGGCCGCAAGCGTGGTGCTTTTTCCAGATCCTGTCGGGCCGGTCACCAGGACGATGCCGCCGCGCATGTCGCCGAATTCCTTGATGACCTCCGGGACGTTCAGTTGCTCCAGGGTGAGGATCTTGGTCGGGATGATACGGAAGACCGCTCCGTAACCGTGCGCCTGCTTGAGGTAGTTGCAGCGGAAACGGCTGTTTTCATCCATCTGATAGGCGAAATCAAGATCACCGCACTCCTCGTACTTCTGCCACTTCTCGGGTGTGCAGATTTCGCTGAGCATGTATGCCATCTGCTCACGGGTGAGAGGTTCTGATTCCGCCCAGATAGGCACGATCTCACCGTTCTTGCGGATCTTCGGAGGTTGCCCCTCGGAGAGGTGGAGATCGGAGGCACCGTTCTCAATGAGTGCCTGGAAGAGTTCGTCGATGTATGCCATGGTCGCTAAATTGGTATCAGACCCCGATGACGTTCCTCATCTCGGTCTTGTTCTCGGCCCGGTAGAGGGCCTCCTCGGCCGTGATGATGCCCTGGCGGTAGAGTTCGGCCACAGACTCGTCCATCAGGATCATGCCGGCTTTCTTACCCGTCTGGATAATGCCGGGAAGCATGAAGGTCTTTGCCTCGCGAATGACGTTACCGATAGCCGGGGAGTTCAGCATGATCTCCATGGCAACGGCTCGGCCCATGCCATCTGCTCTCGGGATGAGTTGTTGGCTGACGATGCCGCGGAGCGACTCACTCACCATCATGCGGATCTGATCGCGTTGGTCGGCGGGGAAGACGTCGAGCAGACGGTCGAGTGTACGGGGAGCATTGCTCGTGTGAAGGGTGCCAAGAACCAAGTGTCCGGTCTCCGAGGCCGAGATGGCCAACTGGATGGTCTCGAGGTCTCGCATCTCTCCGACCATGATGACATCAGGATCTTCACGCAGGGCTCCGCGCAGGGCGGCGGCAAACGACTTGGTATGCGTGTGAACTTCGCGCTGGGTCACCTGGCAGTGGGCCGAGGGAATGATGTATTCGATCGGTTCCTCCAGGGTGATGATATGGTCGCCGCGGTGGAGGTTGATCTCCTGGACGAGCGCGGCAAGCGTCGTGGTCTTTCCGCTACCCATCGGACCGGTGACCAGAACAAGTCCGTTGTGGTACTGGGTGAGTAGCTTGAGTTGATTCGGCATCCCCAGTTCATCAAGCGTCCTGAGATTGCTGGTGATGATGCGGAATGCCAGATCGTAGCCGAGTCGCTGGCGTACCACGCTGGTTCGATAGCGGCCATTGGCATTGTTGTAGGCAAAATCCACGTCGCCCTGATCGACAAGACGCTTCCATTGCTGCTCGTCCAAAAACCCCTTCACCAGAGCCTCGGTATCCTCGGCCGTGAATTTGGGAGCGTTCTCCCACATGGGCAGCAGTGTGCCGTATCGACGGCAGGTCGGGGGACTGGAGACGCTGAGGTGGATGTCGGAGGCATCGGCCTCCTTGCCGAGGTTCAGGTAATCGTCGACATGTGTCGGAAGCGTGGGATCGGAAAGTGAACTCATTAGGGAAAAAAAACAGGGGAGAACTCCTAACTAAGGACGTCCCCGTTTAGCAAGTCCCGCCTTGGCGGCATTTGTGGCAAGTTCCACGACGAGTGGGCGGAGGATGGGATACAAAACCTTCCCCACTTCCAAGGCGCCGGCGATCCATCCGGCCTTGGAGAGAGCGCCGACAGTCTGGACCGAGGCCGTGCCGATTGTCTCGGTAACTTTTTTTGAGGTTTTGGAAGATGTTCCTTGGCTTGCTTGACTTCCTCCGCGTCCTCCAAAAATCGTGGCAATCAATCCAGCGGCAGCGGCGCCACCGACCCAGCGCAAGGGATGATGCCGGACGGATTCAGTAAAGCGTTTCTGAATATCCAGATCGGAGATGAGTCCCGAGTATTGTCGGGAGATGGCCGTCCGACTCTCCCTGATGGATTGCTGGAGTTTGACGAGTTCGGTTTCCGTGGCATTCATCGGGTGGAGTAATTTGCTGTCCCGGAGGCAGTAGAGGATGAGGTATGGGATGCATCCAAACCTGTGAAACTTCCCAAGGCTTCGATATCACGGCGTAGTTCCGAAGTGGTGGCTTCAAAGTGACGCGGGGTGATGACTCGCGCACGAAGTGCCTGATAGAGGATCCCGAGGATGCCAAGATGGAGCAACCCGGCTGCGGCTAGGGAAACAGGCCATCCCCACTTGAGGGATGTGGCCAGCAATGCGACCACTGCTCCAATCAGCGCGACATAGGCAATCATTGCCACCATCACAATCGCCAGCAGGAGGATAAGCCCGGCGATGCTTTGACGGATAAAGAGTCGGCCCTCAAGAGCAGCCAGGGAGCCAAGAGAGAGCAGGTGACGAAGTAGGCCAGCCGTGAGTCCCGTGATTCTGGAGGGAATGCCGCCCGGGAGATGCTGGGAATTCATCGTAAGGGGTAATCCTGATCGGGCCGGGTACCTTTGGAATCGGAGGATGAGAAGCAGAGCTCTAACTTCTAGCGACGACGGAGAAGTAGTCCCAATACAACTCCGGCGGCAAAGGTAATGCCGACGGCGCGGAAGGGATTGTCCCGAACGTAATCCTCGGCCTGATCGGCGAGTTCCTCGAACTGATCGCGGTACTGAGCCGCCGCTTCACCTGCGCGGTCGGCGACGTTGCTGTAACGATCAAGCGCCTGCTGGGAGAGATCGCCGTACTTGGCCTTGGCGGTCTTGGAAAGATCGGCGTAGGTGGAGCGTGCTGCATCCTTCAGATCCTGGGCGGCGGCACCAAGCTCCTCACGTCCCGCTGCATAAGCGGAGCGTGCAGCCGCAGCGGTCGTCTCAAGGGCTTTCTTGGCATGAGCCTGGCTGCTTTCGAGCTTTTCTGAGGCGGTGGGATTGTTTTGTGAGTCAGTCATGGTTTTGAGAAGTTAAATTCGAGTGATGAGTACGATTTAAGAATCGCAGAAGTCGGCTGGTTGGCAAGGCGTCTTCAAGGTGTCCCACTCCACCTGTGGGAGAGTCCGCAAGGAAGCGGTTGGTTGTCCTGAGTTCCGATCAAGGAGAGCCGCACGATCTCTACGGATCCACCGAGGCGGGAAAGGCGTTTCGCGATCATGGATTGGGCAATGTCGTCCAGTGATTCGCTGTAAGTATTGAGAAGAAGGAAGAGGGGATGATCGCTGAGAGCCTCCTGAGCCGAATCCAGCAGGAAGGGAAGATGCTCGGAGAGCTTCCAGAGTTCCCCGCCTTTTCCACGTCCAAAAGAAGGGGGATCCATGATGATCCCGTCGTAGTGGTTCCCCCGGCGGATCTCCCGCTGAAGGAAGGTGAGGGCATCCTCGACGATGTAGCGAATGGGGGCCTCGGAGAGCCCCGAAATCCGAGCATTTTCGGAACACCATCCGACCATGGCCTTGGCGGCATCGACATGCGTGACGGAGGCTCCGGCAGCTGCTGCGGCCAGACTTGCCCCTCCGGTGTACCCGAAGAGATTAAGCACTCTGATTTCCGAGTTCCTGCTCTTGCAGTTCTTGATAAGAGTCCTCATCCAATCCCAGTTCGCCGATTGTTCGGGGAAGAGGCCGAGGTGTTTTGAGTTCGTGGGGCGGATGAGAAAGGAGAGCTCTCCGTAGCTGACGATGCAGGGATCAGGGAGAGGCTGGCGCCAGTTCCAGGTACCTCCCATGGCGCGGTCGCCAGAGTAGCGTCCCTCCCATGCCGGTAGTGATGAACTCTCTTTCCAAGACCATAGTGCGGTCGACTCGGGACGAAGAATGACTCTGCCGCTCCATCGCTCCAGACGCTGACCATCGCCCGAGGCAATCAACTCGTAGCCATGCCATTCCTGAGGATGGTGCATCACTTAAAATCCCGTCCGGAACTGGACGATCAAAAGCCACAGGTTCAGACCTGCAATCAACGCAGCCATTACCCATCCGGTGAACCGAACCCAAGAGGCATTAACGAACTCCCCCATGATCGAGGCATTCCCCGTGAACTGTACCAGAGGAACCACGGCAAAGCTAAGTTGCATGCTGAGGACCACCTGGCTGATCAGGAGTAGCCGCGTGGTGGCTCCATCTCCGGCGAATGCAAGCACGATGACTGCGGGAATTATCGCCAGCATCCGCGTGATCAGACGCCGCATCCAGGGTGCGATCCGGATGTGAACGAATCCCTCCATGATGATCTGTCCCGCAAGCGTACCCGTCAGGGTGCTGTTCTGTCCCGAGGCAAGGAGAGCCACGGCAAAGAGAGTGCCTGCTCCGGCGACACCAAGCATCGGGGTCAGTAGCTTGAAGGCATCCTGGATCTCGGCCACATCTGTCCGCCCGGCCTTGTAGAAGGTGGCCGCCGCAAGGATCAGGATGGCCGCATTGATCGCAAGGGCCAGGGTCAGGGCGACATTGGAATCGATGGTCGCAAAGCGGATGGCCTCCTTCTTGCCGAACGAGTCAAGAGGGTAGCACCGGGTCTGAACGATGGAGGAGTGCAGATAGAGATTATGAGGCATCACGGTGGCTCCGATAATGCCGATGGCGATAAAGAGTTTTTCTGGGTCGGAAACAATCGTTGCTGTGGGAAGGAATCCATGCAGGATCGGCAGGATCTCCGGTTTGGAGAAAAAGAGCTCCAGAGCAAAGCAACCCGCGATCGTTGCGATTAATGTGATCACAATCGCCTCGATATAACGGAATCCTTTTTGCTGGAGCAAAAGAAGAAGCAGGACATCTAGTGTGGTGATGACCACGCCGATGAGGAGGGGTAGGTGAAACAGAAGATTCAGTGCGATGGCTGAGCCGAGTACCTCGGCCAGATCACAGGCAGCGATGGCGATTTCCGCAAAGATCCAGAGAAAGACGGAGGCCCTCTTCCCATAGTGTCGGCGGCTGAGTTGGGCAAGGTCGGCTCCGGTGGCGATACCAAGCTTCAGGGCCAGGTATTGCAGGAACATGGCCATCAAACTCGAGAGAAGGATAACGGAGAGGAGGGAGTAGTTGTATTTTGATCCTCCTGCCAGATCGGTTGCCCAGTTTCCGGGATCCATATAACCGACAGCCACGAGATATCCGGGGCCCACGAAAGCCAGAAGTTTTCTCCAAAAGCCCTTTTGAGAGGGAACATGCATGGTGCGATGTACCTCTGGGAGGGTTGCTGAAAGGGGGCGCGTCATTAAAATTAGCCTTGGCTAAATTATTTATACGGTGCTATGAGTTCTCTGCAAAGGGAAAAAGCAGATGATGAACTTCCCTAAAATCACCCCATGATCAAAACTTCAAACAGGTCATCATCGGCCGCCGAAGACTATCTGGAGCGTATTCAGGAACTCATCGAGGCAAAGGGTTACGCCAGAGTCGTTGATATCGCGGCCAGTCTGGGGATCTCGCAGGCCAGTGTAACCAATATGGTCAAGCGTCTGGATGCCGAGGGTTTTGTGCTTTATGAGAAATACAGGGGATTGGTCCTAACCCCGGAGGGTGAGCGCATTGCCAAGGAGATCGCGCGCAGACACCGTATCCTGACAGATTTTTTAAGCCGGTTGGGAGTCTCCAAAGAGGCGGTGGAGAGGGATGTCGAGGGGATGGAGCATCATCTGAGCCCGGCCTCACTGGAGGCGATTGAAGCTCTCTGTCAGGAGTTGGCTTTTCAGCCTGAACTGCTTGCAAGAATCACACAGGGATCTGGCAAAAGAATTTTCTAAACTGGACAGATGATGTCCGGTTTGAGATTTTGCTTTAACTTGAATCCCGAGGGGTGACAGCTTAGGTTTTCAAAAGTTTCTTATGTCCACTTTCAAGCAACTAGCCTCTCTTCTTGGGATTTCGGATCGTCAACTTCGGCGCTATGCCGAAGAGGGAAAAGTCGTGGGTGTTTACACCACAAAGGGAGGCCACTGGCGGCTGCGCGGAAAAATCACCGAGGCTCGGGTTCAGAGGGCCAGAAAAGTCCTTCGATTGACTCCCTCCATCGCCACGAATCGGCGAAAAAATCATTTTAAGCGTGCCAATGTGGTCATCAAAGATGTCCAGAAACAATGGAAGCAGACCTTTGAGCCCCCTAAGAAGAAAACCCCTAAGGCTAAGAAGCCCAAGGCACCGGTAGCACCAGTTCCAGGGCAGGCTGTTCAAGTTGACTTGTTCGGAGATTGGTAGGATTACGAGTTATGAGTTGGGTTGCGATTGTGGTAGTGGTGGTTTCGTGATTGAGTCAGCGCTTTTGTAGGTTCTTTTCCGAATTTGTAACGCTCGCGTGCTTGGATTTCTCCCGAAACACCTCCACTCTGATCCGGACATGAAACGAATTCAGACCTCCTTAATCGGGGCTTTTCTCCTGCTAGCAGTGCTATTGGTCCTGCCTTCAGGGCTTAACGCTGCAACTCATCCCATCGCCCCAAGGCTCTCCGCCAGGGCAACACTCTCCTGCCGAGGCGCCAAGCCCGGCCAGCATGTGGAGTTGGTGGTGACTGTTCGGAATGCTCTTCATCCCGTGATCGCTTCGGTGGAGAGGCCCCCTTCGTTCCGCATGAAGACGCTCCGGACGCCCCGATTGCTCAAGACTGAGGAGGGGGATGTCTGGCTTTTCCGATATCAGATCGTTCCGAGGGAAACCGGAGACTTTGAGATCCCCGCAATCACGGTGACTGATACCTCGACACAAGGGCTGACACAGGTTCAGACCATGCCCCTAACACTCCGTGTTTCCATCAAGGGTGAACCTCAGAAGATCACCTCTCCTGAGCTTTCGCGTATGGTCAATCTCCCTCCTTCACTAAGCGAGGAGGTCTTGAAGAATGCTCCCCAGAAGGAACCGAAGCCAGATCCTACCCCTGCGCCTGTTGATTCTCGGCCGTTGCCAGCGCGGATCGGCTCGACCTGCTGGAAGGAACTCAAAGCTTTTTGGAACTATCCCGGAGGGAAATAGAGGGATCATTCCTCGGGTTGACCTTGTTTTCCGCTCCTAGGTTGTTTATGAGTCATTAATAGTTTTTACCCCCATGACGTTTCTTCTTCTTCCCAAACTTCTCATCGCAGGTGGATCTTCCTTTCTGGGCACTCTGGATCTTCCTCCGAATGTCGATCTGCTGAACCACACTCTGGCAGGTGAGAAGATTCCTGCCCGTGAGGTGGTTTGCCGTGACCGTTGGGGAACGCCGATGCTGCCCGATGGAAAGGGTGGATATAGTATTATCTCCCCGATTGATAAGAAACTGATCGCAGAGAGTCTCTGGATTCCTCCAGTTTCCGGTGTCCGCCCGACGCCAACTCCAGCTCCGGCGGCTGCCTTGCCGGTGGTGGGGGCCCCGAATCCAAGTCTGCCTACCTCATCCTCTGCTCACAAGAGTTTGCCTGCTGCGGGAATCCCGCGATAGAGGAAACTTGGGCCTAGCTTTGGGGAGCCACGGTTAGTGGTTCAGAGTCCAGCAGTTAGGGGTAAGGTAATCGTAAAATACCATTACGAATTTACCCACTCCCACACTCCCACACTCCCAACTACGAAGGACTGATTCCGTAATACTAAGGATCAGGTGTACTTCAACACCTCTTCGATCGTTGTAATTCCGTCGAAGATACAGCGGAGTCCGTCAGCTCGAAGTGTCGCCATACCAAGTTCCATGGCTTTCTGTCTAATGACGACGCCCGGAGCTTTTTCGTTGATCATGGCGCGGATCGGATCTGTCACCTTGAGGAGTTCGTACAGACCTTTACGGCCCTTGTAGCCCGTCTGGTTGCATTCGGAGCATCCTTTGCCGAAGTAGAAGGTCTTGTCGCCGATATCGTAGGGCGAAAGTCCGAGTTGAGAGAGGAGCGCCTCATCCGGCTCATAGGCTGTCCTGCAGCGGGTACAGATACGTCGCACCAGACGCTGGGCCAGCACGCCCTCGAGCGATGCCGAGAGCATGAAAGGTTCGACACCCATATCGACTAGACGGGAAACAACACCGGTCGAGTCGTTGGCGTGCAGTGTGGTGAAGACCAAGTGTCCGGTGAGTGATGCCTGAATGGCTATCTGAGCCGTTTCCAGATCGCGGGTTTCCCCGATCATGATACGGTCGGGATCCTGACGGAGGAAGGCCCTGAGTACTCTGGCAAAGTCTAATCCCGCCGCCTCATTGATCGGCACCTGCAGGATTCCGTCGATTTCGTATTCCACCGGATCTTCTGCGGTGAGGAGTTTGGAATCGACGGTATTGATCTTGTTCAGGCAGGCGTAGAGGGTCGTGGTCTTTCCTGATCCGGTGGGACCGCAGACGATGAAGATACCGTTCGGTTTCTCAATGACCTCGATGATGTACTCGTAGATGTCCTGAGGCATCTGGAGAGTCTCCAGATCGAGTTTTACGGCGCTTCTGTCGAGCACACGGAGCACGACGCTTTCACCGAATTGTGTGGGGAGGCAGGAAACACGGAGGTCGACCGTCTTGTCACCGATCATCCGCTGGATACGGCCATCCTGGGGCACACGCCGTTCGGCGATGTTAAGATTTGCCATGACTTTGAGACGGGAGGTGACGGGAATCGCCAGATGCCGTGGCGGAGGCTCCATCTCATAGAGGGCTCCGTCAACACGGTAGCGGATCTTGAACTCTTTCTCGAACGGCTCGAAATGAATGTCACTTGCCTGGGCTTGAACGGCGCGATCAAGGATCAGATCGACATAGCGAATGATAGGCGTGGCATTGGCTTCGGCTGCTGCCGCTGCGGCGTTGAACTCCTCTTCCTCGTTTTCAACCTCCGTGACTTCCGTGGCGGTAAGTTGCTTGAGAACATCCTCCATGGAGGTCTCCTCGGAGCCGTAATGCGCGATGATGAGGTTCTTGACCTGATGACACGGGGCGACCACCTGGACGATATCCCGGTTGAGAGTGAAGCGGAGATCTTCCAGGGCCTGAGAATCGAGAGGATTCCCAAGCGCTACGGTCAGCACATTCCCGGAGGCCGTCACGGGAATCACCTCGTGAAGCCGTGCCATGCCTGCGGGAACGAGATGGAGGAGCGCGGGGAGGGGTTCGAAACCGGTGAGGTCGACGGCATCGACTCCCAATTCCGCTGCGATGGTCTGGGCAAAAGACTCCTCGGTGACAAAGCTCTGATCGACCATGATATCCTCGATGGGACGACCCGAATTCAGGGCCTCCACGAGAAGTTCTTCGCCGGTGATCTCCGTGAGAACGCCAGCCCGTTTAAAAATATCGATGACTTGATGCGGGTTCATGGGGTTTTAATGATCCTCTCCCATGGTGCTGGAAATGACCTCTTCCGGAGTGGTGAGACCGGCAAGGACCTTGCGGATGCCATCCTCGCGGAGGGTTCTCATTCCCATTTCCCTGGTTCGGTGGCGGAGTTGGAGCGTTGTAGCACTGCGGTTGATCATCTGACGAACCTCGTCGTCGGCCACAAAGATCTCGAAAATACCCATACGTCCGCGGAATCCCTTGCCACGGCATTTTTCACATCCAACCGCTCGCATGACGGTTGCTTTGGAGAGTTGTGAGGAGTCCAGGTTCAGCACCCTTGCCTCGTACTCGCTCATTTCGCCGGGCACCTTGCAGTTGGCACAGAGTTTCCTGACAAGGCGTTGGGCCATGATTCCGCGCACAGCACTCGAGACGAGGAAGGGCTGGACTCCGATGTCCACAAGACGGGCAACGGCTGCCGGTGCGTCGTTCGTGTGCAGTGTGGAGAGCACAAGGTGTCCGGTCAGGGAGGCGTTGATGGCGATCTCCGCGGTCTCCTTGTCTCGAATTTCTCCCAACATAACGATATTCGGTGCCTGACGCAGCATGGCTCGGAGTGCTGCCGCGAAAGTCATTCCGACCTCCGCATTCACCTGCACTTGATTGATGCCCGTCATCTGGTACTCGACCGGTTCCTCGACCGTGATGATCTTGCGGTCGGGGCGGTTCATGTAATTGAGGCAACCGTAGAGGGTGGTTGTTTTTCCAGACCCCGTCGGACCGGTGACGAGAATGATGCCATCAGGCATGGCCACCAAGCGCTCAAAGGTTGCCTGGTCATCGCTCATGAAGCCGAGCTCGGGCAGTCCGAGCATCAACGAGGATTTGTCGAGAATACGCATGACGATGCTTTCCCCGTGTACGGTAGGCACGCTACTGACACGCAGATCGATCGTCTTGTCGCCCACCTTCACCTGGATACGTCCGTCCTGAGGAACGCGCTTTTCAGCAATGTTCATCGACGCAGTCATGATCTTCAGACGGCTGATAATGGCACCTTGGAGCTTTTTCGGGGGGCTCTGCATCTCCTGAAGATTACCGTCGATGCGATAGCGGATCCTCAGGCGCTTTTCCATCGGCTCGATGTGAATGTCGCTGGCCCTGTTGTTCTGGGCCTCGATCAGCAGGTTGGATACCAAGCGGATGATCGGTGCATCATCGTCGCCGTTGTACTCTTCCTCCTCTTCGGTGACGACTGCCTTGCCGAGCTCCTCGAGCCCCTGAGGATAGAGGCGGTCGAGTTTGTCATTGATCTGGGCCGGAACGGCGCAGACAAATTCCACGGGGCGCTTCAGCAGGAATCCGATGCTGTCGAACGCCTCGAAATCCATCGGATCAGCGATCGCGAGGACAAGCGATCCATCATGCTCGGAGACGGGTACGGTCTTGTAACGCCGCGCATTCTCCGGCGAAAGGAGCCCCACTAACTCGGGGCTGGGAGCGACCAGAGAAAGATCAACGAAATCCATCCCGTTTTGTGACGCGAGTGTCCTTGCGACATCCTCTGCGCTTACCGTTCCCTCCTTGATGAGCGTCTCCACCATGTGGAGACCACCCGTTCTGCCAGCGAGTTCGTCAGCCTGTTCTTGGGACATGAGACCCACATCCTTCAGGATCTCGATTACGTATTCGTCGTTGGCGGGCATTGAGGGGGCTAATTGAGGGAGGAGGCATATCATCTCTCCCTTTTTTTCTTTGTCAACGCGCTCTCAATGCATTGGGCCGTTGATTTTCCACGGAGCCTGCCCTAAATATTTTCAAATAAGCATTATGTCACGTTACCGCACTATCCTGATTTTCGGCGCTCCTGGAAGCGGCAAGGGAACCCAAGGCAAGATTCTGGGCAAGATACCGGGATTCTACCACTGCGCTTGCGGTGATGTTTTCCGATCCCTTGATCCTGCCAGCGAACTCGGCTCGCAGTTTCTCGAGTACTCCAGCAAGGGGGAACTCGTGCCCGACGAGATGACAGTCAGGCTTTGGCATGAGTCGATCCGCAAGACCGAGGAGTCTGGGAAGTTCAAGCCCGAGCGTGATTACCTCATTCTGGACGGAATTCCACGCAATGTCGCTCAAGCCGTGCTCATGGAGACCCATATCGAGGTGCGTCGGGTTTTTCATCTTTCCTGTCCTGACCGGGACAAGTTGGTGGCTCGTCTTAAGAAGCGTGCCTTGCGCGATAATCGCCTCGATGACGCCAATGAGGAGGTCATCCGCCACCGCTTGGGCACCTATGATTCCGAGTCCAAGCCGATGTTGAGCCACTTTTCCTCGGTGAAGCGTCACGATATTGATGCTTCGATGACTCCATTGGAGGTTCTTCATAAGATCTTGGAGGGGCTTCTTGAGGAGACATCTGCCGCAGCTTCCCGATAGGTGGAAATTTTTCAGTTGATCGTCGCCATCACCCACTGACGTCGCATGAGCCAGTTCGAGAACCTGCGGGCCTCCTCGCTCTACTGCAATAAATGTGCAAAGCCGATGCCCGTCAGGGAGATGCTCTTGCTGGTTCTGCCAGATAAGGAAATCTACGACTATCTCTGCACCGGTTGTTCCTCGTCCCTTGGGAGTCGCGAGGTAAGCGTGGGAGATTTGAGAATGGCTCAGGCCGCGATGACGCGGCGCAGGTCATCCGGCATCCCCTCGTCCTTTGGATATTGAGGACAGATTCCTAACTGCGCATGCGTGTTCTTTTTGCCGGTACAGGGGATATCGGGATTCCGACACTACACTATCTCAAGGCCCATCATGAGTTGGTGGGCGTCCTGACTCAGCCTGATCGTCCTGCGGGTCGTCACCGCGAACTGAAAGCCCCCGCGATCAAGGAAGAACTCCTCAGGCTGGCTCCCGAAGTCCCGATGCTCCAACCGGAATCCCCACGGCTTCCCGAAGTCATCTCTTGGGTGCGGCACCTCGCCCCGGAAATCATGGTGACGATGGCTTATGGAAGGATCCTTCCGAAGGAGCTTCTCGAGGCTCCTTCTCTTGCATGCCTGAACATCCATGCCTCCCTGCTTCCGCGCCATCGTGGAGCCTCTCCAATCCAAGCAGCAATTGCCTCGGGAGACACGACGAGCGGTGTAACCATCATGCACATGGCTGAGGGCCTTGATACCGGGGATATGGTTCTTGAAAAAAGAATCCCTCTCGGGAGGCGGGAGACCGCAGGTTCGCTTTCCGAAAAGCTTGCAAATATGGCACCGCTTGCCCTCTCCGAGGCAATGAATCTTCTCTCTTGCAGAAATGCCCCGCGTTTTGAGCAGGATCACGCGCAGGCAACCGTCACGGGCAAAATTGGAAGAGAGGAATCATTGATTGACTGGAACGAGCCGGCTGTTGTGCTGGAACGAAAGATTCGTTCCCTTCAGCCTCGTCCTGCTGCGGTTGCTTCCCTTAAGGCAGCCTCGGGGGAGTTAATTTCCCTCAAGATCCATTCGACAATCATCGCCCGGAAAGCCATGGGAAAGCCTGGTAGCATTCTCAGGGTCGACGAACGCGGCGTGCTTGTTGCCTGTGGTGAAGGTGGTCTTTTGCTTGGAATGATCCAGCCCGAGGGGAAGGCCAGGATGCACTCCTCCGCCTTCGCCCGTGGCCGGGCACTGAAGATCACAACTTGAGATTTGGGTTTGGCATCGTGCCGTTGCCGATTTGACTTTGCCTTGGGCCTCTCCTGCGGTTTGATTTGACCCCATGTCCGATACTTTGTCTCCCTCGCCAAAATACAGCCGCATCGTCCTCAAAATCAGTGGTGAGGCATTGAAAGAGAAGGGGAGTTCCGACAGCGTTTCCCCTCAAATCGTTCAGAAAGTGGCAGCCTCGATTGCCGAGGTCAGCAAAATGGGAGTGGAAGTTGCTGTCGTCGTCGGTGGAGGAAATATCTGGCGCGGACTCGCCGCGAGTCATCGAGGAATGAATCGTGCCACAGCCGACTATATGGGGATGCTTGCCACCGTGATCAACGGGATGGCTCTCATGAGCGCTCTTGAGGATCTCGGCCATTCCACACGCGTCCAGACAGCAATCCAGATGAATAACGTTGCGGAACCCTTCATTGTTCGTCGTGCCATCCGTCATCTGGAGAACGGCCACATCGTCATCTTCGTCGCGGGTACAGGAAACCCCTTTTTCTCGACCGACACAACCGCGGCACTCCGCGCCAACGAGATCGGTGCCGAGGTCATCCTCAAGGCAACCAAGGTTGACGGGATCTACGACTCCGATCCGAACAAGAACCCCGAGGCGAAGCGCTTCGATACCCTGACCTACACCGATGCCTTGACCCAGCGCCTTGAGGTGATGGATTCAACTGCCTTTTCCCTCTGCATGGACAATGCCATGCCGATCATCGTTTTTGACATGTCCGATCCCGCGAATATCCTGCGTGCAGTACGTGGCGAAGCCATTGGAACCCTCGTGTCGGATACCAAGCCCGCCCTTTAATACATCCCTAAAACACATCACAGACCATGAGCGCAGAAGAAGTCCTTTTTGAAGCCGAAGCCGGCATGGAGAAAGCTGGTGAATTCATGATGCATGAGTTCAATGCCATCCGTACCGGAAAAGCCTCCCCAGCCCTTGTCGAGAACATCGATGTCATCGCCTACGGCAGCAGCATGAAGCTGAAGCAGCTCGCTCTCATTACTTCTCCCGAGCCCCGCTTGCTGGTGATCCAGCCCTTTGACGCCGGAACTGTTCAGGATATCGAGCGCGCCATTCAGGAAAGTAAGATCGGTATTAATCCTGCAGTCGACGGCAAGCTCATTCGTCTTCGTATTCCCGAACTTTCCGAAGAGCGACGCAAGGATCTCGTGAAGACCATCAACAAGATCGCCGAGGAGACCCGTGTCCGTGTGCGTGCCTGTCGCCGTGAGGCGATGGAAGGAGCTAAAAAACTTCAGAAAGAAGGAGTCATTACCGAGGATGACCTTGAGCGCACCGAAAAGGAGATTCAGAAACTGACCGACAAGCAGGTCGAGTCCATTGACAAGCACGTCTCCCACAAGGAAGCCGAGCTTATGACTGTCTAGGGGTTCCTGACTCTACTTTCCCTGCCGCCGATCCTTCATGAATAGCATCACCCGGTTTAGAAGTGTCGCTCTCTTCCTTCTCACGGTGCTTGTACCGGCAGTTGAGGGAGGGAGACTGCTCGCGAAGGATTCTTTTGTGGTCAATGCGGCGCCTGGCTTTACCGGAGGCGCCTCGGCCGGTCGCAAGATTACCCTCGCATCGCTTAAGGGAAAACCTGTCGTCCTCGTTATCGCCCCATCTCCCAAGGATCGCGCCTTCCGCGCTCAGATGAATGAGTTCCGTGGACTCTACGAGCGCATGGCTTCTCAAGGGATGCTGTTCTTCGCCGCCTTTACTTCCGAGGGTGGACGTGTCACCTCCAACATCCCGTTCATTCTTGTGGATGATCCTGCCTCCGTGGCATCTGCTTATGATATCCCCAAGGGATTTGCGATTGCCGTAATCGGGCGTGATGCAAACCTCGACTGTCTCAGCACGAAGCCACTTCCAGGTCAGCGTGTTCTGGATCTCTCGCTAAACAATGCCGATGTCCAACTCCAGCTTCGCCGTTGAAAAATTCATCAGTTTTAACTCCCAACCCAACCTCATGAAAACACTGCACCTGACCCTTATTGCTGCCTTCACTACACTGCTGTTGATTCCACAAGCCAAGGCCGAATCTGCATCCGAACTTAGGCGCCAGGCGGAGAAAGCTCTCCACCGCCTCTATGAGAATAACCCCAAGGCGGAAGCTCTTGGAGAGAGGTCTGTTGCGGTGCTTGTTTTCCCCAAAGTCATCAAGGCAGGATTCATGGTGGCCGCCCAGCGAGGTGACGGCGTTCTGTTCAAGAATGGTGAAGTCGCAGGATACTATAACATGACCTCGGCCGGCTACGGGATCCAGGCTGGCATCCAAGAACTCTCGTATGCCCTCCTGTTCATGGATGAAAGCTCTCTCAAGTATTTGAAAAAGAGCGACGGATTCGACATTGGCTCCGCTCCCGGACTTGTGATGGGGGACCAAGGGTTTTCAGGAAGCATGTCGGTTGCCTCCTTTCAGCACGGTATCGCCGCCTTTATCTGGGGACAGAAAGGCTTGATGGGGGGATTGGGACTGCAGGGTACCAAGATCACTCGCTATACCCCGAGCGAGTAGGCATAGGATCGGAGATGATTTCGGCGCGATCTTCTAGGCGCATCGCGAATCAATAAAAAGAGAAGGGGCGCATCCGTGAGGATGCGCCCCTTCTCCATTTAGTTGTTGGAACGATTAATAGAAACCGGGGCCCCAGAAGCCTTCGCCGAATCCACCATAACCACCCCACTCAGAGGCATCGGCGTTAAGCGAGGCGGCTTCGACTTGATCCTGCTGCATTTTATACTGGAGAGCGTACTGCTGGTACTGAGTGTACTGCTTCTGATTTCCGATCAGAAGCATGTTACGTGAGGCATCAGCAAAGATGAAGTAGGTCTGCCCCTTCTTGTTGATCGGAAGAACCTTGAGTTGGGGGAGTGATTTGACTTTGGTGATCTGCTTCGGCGTGGTCGGAACGATCGTGCGGAATCCGGCTGCGCTCAGCAAAGTCTCCTTGTTTTGGCCTGAGGAGCAACCGGAGAGAACGAGAGCGGTAAGCAGCAGGGGCAGTTTGAATGACTTCATGGATTGTGATGTATCGTTAGTAGCCACGGGAGGCGAGAAAGAAAACAAATCCAGAGAAGGCGATGCAGTAATACCCGAACCAGGCCCAGTGACCTTTTTCTAACCATGAGGAGAGAAGTTTCAGTGCCAACAGGCCTGCCACAAACGCCCCGATCATGCCGAAGAGTCCCGGACCTAGAAGATGTAGAAGATGATGAGGGGAGGCTGCCTCGGTGTGAGCTTTAAGGAGGCGCAGCAGTTCCTTCGCGATGGCTGGCGGCGTGATAATCACAGCCAGGGCAAAGCTGAATTCCTCGACCCGTTGCCGATTGATTCCCTGAAGCATTCCGACTGAGATTGTGGTGCCCGAGCGGGAGAGACCGCGAAATGGTAGGCAGAAGCCCTGCGAAACGCCGATCCAGATCGATGAGACGAGCCCTAGGGAACGAGTGCCATGACTTCCACGGAGATGTCCCGCTGTCAGAATGAGCAATCCTGCAGAAAGCAGTGCTCCCCCGACTAACGGAAGGTGCCCGAAGAGATCCTCCATTTCATCCTTGCTGCTGCCGTGCATGCAGACCTTCTCAATGAGAACCTTGAGGGCTAAACCGACGATCAGGGTTGCGAGCGTGGCCACGATGACATTCACCGTTGTCTCTTTGAGGCTTGCTGCACTAGCAAAGAAGGTCCGCTTCCATGCCTTCCAGAAGTATGCAATGACTGCCACCATGGTACCGGTGTGAAGCATCACGAGCAGAAAGGTCATCGTCGGACTGGAAGGATCGAGTCCCATCAGTTTTTCAGCGACGATGACATGGGCCGAACTGGAGACGGGGAGGAGTTCGGCAGCCCCTTGGACGAGGCCTAGAAAGAGAATCTGAAGCAAGTTGGGTTCCATGGAGAGGGAGTATTCCGCAATACGATGAATGTGGAAATCAGGAAATCTGGAAAATGCAGTGTGAAGAAACCCTGATCACCAGATCTTTCTGTCGACATCGGATTATCCTGGAAAACCTCTTCCTTGGACTGGTGAGAGTGTCATTTTTCGAGCGAACTTCCATTGAGCCGCCGGGATGTCTTCATCCTCCTCCGGCTTTCCAGATTTCCATCTTGATCATGCAGTTCTGAGGTCGCGCTTTTTTGCGGAGAGTGTGGTGAAGACCATGACCCAGAATGATTGGGCTACAATGAAGAATGGCACCCCCAGTGCGGCCGGAAGGGAGTAGATGATCGAGACAAGTGGAATCCAGACCATCCAGTTTGCCATCAGCACGGGAAAAATCCTCAAGGCATAAAAAGTCACCGGATGATGTCCTCTGAATCCTTCAAGGGTGAAGGCATGATCTCTCCAGATGAAGACGCAGACGGCCTGAGGCATTGCCAGCAGAGGACAGTAGAGGAAGGCATCGACGAGGACCTTCTTCATAATGACTAGAGTCGAATCAGAGGGTCCGAAAAGTGCATATTGCAGACGATAAAAGAGATCGACTTGCATGCCGATGAGTCCCCAGAAGGGAATGGCGAAGAGGAGTCGTTGCCCCAGAGTGGTTGAGTTGACAACCGCTTGGCGCGGAATCAGGAGTCGAAGGAACTCGGGTAGGATCGCCGATGCGGCTGAGGTGCCGATAAAGGAAAAGAGAAATCCCCAGTTGCTGCGAATAATGGCCAGTTTTTCAAAGGCGTGCCTGGCTCCGGGACTCAGAAAGTAGGCTGCGGCCATGAAGGCCATGAGAAACTGAAGGAGTAATCCTGGGATCAGATTGGCTCGGAGCGCTCTTAGGGATTCCTCCCAAGCTACTCGGATCACCTGCTTCTGAAGATGCTTCATCTCTTGGGAATGCACTCCTGGGCCTCGGCTACAAAGAAGAAGAGCTTCCTTTGCAGGAAGCTCTTCGAGAACAGTGGCACAAGGAATCGTGCCGAAAGTTGATTGGTGCGATTAACGCTTGGAGAACTGGAAGCGCTTGCGGGCACCTGGGCGACCTGGCTTCTTACGCTCACGCCTGCGGGGATCGCGGGTCAGGAGCCCGTCTGCCTTGAGGAGGGGACGATCAGCCTCGTTGAATTCGTTGAGGGCGCGCGCGATTGCGAGGCTGAGTGCTCCAGCCTGGCCTTGGAGGCCACCTCCGGAGGTCTTGGCCTCGACATCATAGGACTTGATGGCATTCACGACCTCAAGAGGCTTGAGGACGGTGTTCTGCATCGAGATCGTGGTGAAGTAATCCTCGAAGCTCTTGCCGTTGACGCTGATCTTTCCGGAACCCGGAGCGATTTGGATGCGAGCGACTGCCGTCTTGCGGCGTCCTGTGGTGGCGGATTTAGCGGTGGCCATGATTAGTTTTGTGAAAATGAATTACTTGGCGGGCTGCGGATTCTGAGCCGTGTGAGGATGCTCGGAACCCTTGTAAACCTTCAGCTTGCGGTAGACAGTGCTTCCGAGGCGGTTGTGAGGGATCATCCCCTTGACCGCACGCTCGATGAGGAGCTCGGGACGGCGCTCGCGGCGCTGGCGGAAGGTCTCGGACTTGTGGCCTCCGACGAATCCGGAGAAGCTCATGTAGCTCTTCTGGGTCTCTTTCTTGCCGCCGATCTGGACTTCAGCCGCATTGATCACCACGACGAAATCGCCGGTGTCGACATGAGGGGTGAAGATCGCCTTGTGCTTGCCGCGAAGCAAGTTGGCGGCTTGGACGGCGACATGGCCGAGGTATTGGTTCTTGGCATCGATCACCCACCATTGGCGTTTGACCTCGGGAGCTTTAGCGGAAAAAGTCTTCATTCGGATTTCGGGAAAGGAGGTAAAGAGTAGGGAGAGACGCTGCGGGTGTCAAAGAGTAAAAGTGTTTTTTTAGAGCCCCCCCTTTTTCATTCGTTTTTCGGTCTCCTCAGGCATCCTTATTTGATCATGCCATCTATCAGCTTTCTCGGAACGGGTTCCGGCTTCCCCGATGCCGACCGCTTCTTCGCCAGTTCCCTTCTGCTCTTGAGGGAGAAACATCTGCTCATCGATGCGGGGGAACCGTGTGTTCATTCCCTGCGAGACCGGGGAACCTTGATTCGAGATCTCGATGCTCTCCTCATCACGCATGGGCATGTCGATCATATCGGAGGCCTGCCCGCCCTCCTGCAGGGTGCAATGCTCCTGGGTCGAAAAAAGCCCCTTGAGATCGTTCTTCCCGAGGAGATGATTTCCCCGATCCGTGCCTGGATCAGCGCTCTTTATCTCACGGAGGAGGGACTTGGGTTTCCGATTGCATGGCTGGCATGGCGTGATCGTGAGTCCTTGTCGCTGGGTGATGGGGCTCTCTCCGTGAAGCCGTTTCGCAATCGTCATCTTGAGGTGTGCTATCGCTCCCTCCATGGATCGGATGCCGAGAGGCCTTGTAACTCTTACTGTCTCGAAATTATCGCGGATGATTTCCGGGCAATCTTCAGCGGTGACCTCTCCTCGGCTGAAGATCTTGCGGAATTGGTAGCCACACCTGCCAATGTCCTTGTCAGTGAACTCTCGCATGTAAGCCCCAAGGAACTTGCAGCTGTTCTCCATGAGGCCGACATCCAGGCTCTCTGTATGATTCACCTTTCCGAGGATTTAGCGAGTGAGTCGACGGAACTACGCGTGAAGATGGAGGACCTTCTTCCCAAGATCGCCGATGTTTTCATCCCAGAGGATGGCGAGATCCTCGATTTTTAGGAACTCGGCAGTTTAGCGATGCCCTGGTTGAGGCGGTATTTCCATCTCGATCACGGGAAGGGGGATTCGGAGGCGGATCTCATCATCGATCAGGATCTCGACATGGTAAGTTCCGAATTTTTGGAACTGTACCCCGCCGAAGAAATGAACGTTGGTTGCATGCGCGTTCAAATCGGTAAGGCTGAAGGGAATCTCCGCCTGTGCAATAGGCTGATCCTCCTCGGGATCATAGATCAGGCACTTTTGGATGAAGTCCCCACTACCGCCACACCAGCGGGTCCAGAGACAAAGTTTGAAGAATGCAATAGGTAGCGTCGGAGTGGGGATTGCACCGATGACCCCAATGAGTGTCTGCTGTCCGCTGATTTCAGCACGGACATCTTCGCAGAGAATCGCGGCCTGAAGGTCTGGAAGAATGGAATCAGCGGTCATGAGAGTGTCGATGTTGCTGGAGTAGGGAAGTCTTGGCAAGGAGAGCATCACAAGCTGATCCGGGGGCCCCCTAAAGGAAATCCATGCCGGAAGTCTTTGAGTCATTGCCGAGAAGTTCCGAATGGGGAAACATTCATCCAGACCTTTCTCCATGATCTACCTCGATCACAACGCCACCACGTCGCTCTCTCCTGAAGCCCGGGAAGCCATGCTTCCACTCTTGGGAGATCTACTTGGCAACCCCTCCGGCATCCATGCATCAGCTCGGGTCGCCCGGGCAGCCGTCGACGATGCGCGAGACCGGATTGCCGCACTGCTTGGTGCGAAATCCCACGAGATCATTTTCACCTCCGGCGGAACCGAGAGCTGCAATCTGGCGGTCCTGGGACTTGCGAGGCGTCACCGCGCCCCGGGAAAAACTCATCTCGTCACCGCCTCCACGGAGCATCACGCCGTGCTCCACGTCATGCGATCGCTTGCTGAACGGGAGGGATTCGAGCTGACCGAGTTGCCTGTTGATGAGCAGGGAGTGATTGATCCGGAAGTTTTTGCCGCAGCGCTACGTCCCGAGACCATCCTAGCTTCCGTGATGATCGCCAACAACGAGACGGGCGTCATTCAGCCGATTGCCGAACTCGCAGCCCTCTGCCGTGAGAGAGGCATTCTCTTTCATACGGACGCTGTCCAGGCGTTTGGGAAGATCCGATGTAACCCGCTTGAGCTGCGTGTCGACGCACTTTCGGCAACAGCGCACAAGTTCTATGGGCCGCACGGCGCCGGTTTTCTGTGGCTCCGATCGGGAGTCTCCATTGAGGCGATTCAGCATGGTGGCTTCCATGAGAATGAACGTCGTCCCGGCACGGAAAACGTCCCAGCCATCGCCGGAATGGCTGCTGCGGCGGAAGTCGCGGTGAGGCAGGTGGCTTCTGCTGAAGAGTCCGTGAGGGAGTCTTCTCTCAGGGATCGTCTCTGGAACGGCATCAGCGAGATTGATCCCATGGCTGTGCGTAACGCCGCCTCGGCTCCCGCATTGGCAAATACGCTCAATGTCAGCTTCCCCGGTTGCGATGGGGAGACCCTGCTTATGGGACTCGATCTCGAGGGAGTTGCCGCCTCCAGTGGATCGGCCTGCATGGTTGGATCGATCCAGGCTTCGCACGTTCTGCTGGCCATGGGGGTCTCCGAGGAACTCGCCCGAGCGACTGTCCGATTCTCGCTCGGTCGGTCAACGACTCACGAGTCTATCGACGCAACGCTAGGAGCGCTCTCCCGTGTTTTGGGACGTCAGGTCCGTTCTTCTAAAGCGCTGTGTGTGAATGCATGACCTCCCTTGTCGGTCATTTCAAAGATCAGCTGACAGGGCAATTGAAGCTCCTTTTCGGACACCCCGTTGCTTCCATGACAGGAGAATTGCCTCCAGCCTTCCGAAAGCCTCTGGGAAATGGGAATTCCAAAAAACGCGATCCGCTTCTCGAGGAGAGGGCTCGCGGACTTCTCCATCCGCTCGCCCCGAAGCTCGCGCCCCTGGTCGTTGTCGGTTGGAATTCCCGTATGAGGACCACCGCAGGAGTGGCCATTGCCGCACGCTGGGAGGTCTGGTTGAATCCGGCCCTGAGGGAAATCTCAGAGGACGAAGTCGGGAAGACCCTGCTCCATGAGTTGGCTCACCTTCTTGCACAGCATCGCCATGTTCGTCGCAGACTCTCTCCTCACGGCATGGAGTGGCGCGAGGCTTGCCGGGATCTTGGGATTCCTAATGAGAAGCGCACGCACCAACTTCCCTTTGTTGGTCGGCGCATGAGACGTCGCTATCAGCTTCGCTGTCCGGGTTGCGGGGAGAGCCATGCGCGAGTTCGCAGGCCCCGGAGACGGATTGCCTGTCTGGCCTGCTGTCGGGCCCACAGCGGTGGTGCCTATGATGATCGCTTCCGGTTCCAGATCATGAGCCTCGAGAATTCCTGAAATGACCGGAGAGAGATCTTACTGAATATTGCCGAAATAATGCTGGCGGAGACTCTCGCAGTATCCGGATTCATGCCGCTGGAGCAATGCCCTGCTCAGATCGCGGCGTAGCGGGCTCCCGAGAGGCAGGGCAAAGGCACAATACTTCTTTTCAAAGACGGGGCCCACTTCGGTGATCGGTAGTTCCGGATGGGAATTGTCGAACCACTGGAGAGCCATGGCATCGTAGACGATGGCCTCGACCTCATGCCTCAGGAGTGCATGAACTGCATCCGGAAGCGTCGTGTAATTCTCATAATCCAGATTCGCATTTCTGCAGTATGTTTCGGAAACGGTTCCCCGGATCGCGGCCACTTTGTGCCCGGGCAGATCCTGGGGGCCGTTGATGATACTATGAAGCTTGTTTACGGTCATAACGCTGGTCACTGAGGAAGTGATGTAGGCTACCACCGCCACGCCGAAGGCGATCCAGATTCCCGCCATGATTTTGCCGAGCGGTCCGGGAAGCGGCTTGTGATTGCTCTTGCCGGTCATGGTGACTGACATGACATGGTAAAATGACTCTGCAAGGCCGTTCGCCCAATCTTTGGGAAACTCCTCGTTCCACCGTCGTTCCCCGAGGGTGACGAGGAGAGTTCCCACTAGGATCACTGCGATTCCGATCGCGAAGATCTTTAGGTGGCCGCTGTTGCGCAGCCCGTTCCAAAGCTTCATGAGTGAGGCGGTCCTATTTTCATCGATCATGACCTGCATTCCTCCCTGCAGGAAGGGAAGTGCGAAGTCCATTTTCTTGAGACGGTCGCTGGTCACGAAGATCGAGTCGGCATTGACATCGATTTTCCCCGTTTCCGTTGCCTTGAGGAGTTCGTCGAAATTGGGATACAGGACATACTGGAATTTTAATCCCAGATCGGCCGCGAGCGCCTGCCACAAGTCAATGCAGTACCCCTCGTAGACATCACCCTTTTTCATGTCGAAAGGCTCGTCCAGAGTGATACCGACTTTAATGATCTTGTTAGAATTCGTATCAGCTATGGAGGCATCCTCTCCTTTGCACGGCGAGATGATGCTGAAAATGAAGGCAGCGATTAGCAAGAGAGGAAAGGATGTGCGTTTCATCGTGGGAGAATGATTAAGAACAAAATCCTCAGCTTTCCTTACTGAGAGGAAAACCTTTTTCTTTTCCCTGCTTTCTGATGAAAAAGAAGGCCTTGTTCCTCAGTTAAATTTTAACCCCACCCAGAGAATGTCACAGAATATCGAGTCCCATCTTGTCGAGAACCGCGTCTTCAAACCCTCCGCCGAATTCTCCAAAAAGGCCCGTGTCAAGAGCATGGCCGAGTACAAGAAACTCCATGCCGAGTCAGTGAAGAGCCCCGACAAGTTCTGGGGGCGTGAGGCTAAGGAACTCCACTGGCTCAAGAAATGGACCAAGGTCCTCGATTGGAAGCTCCCCTATGCCAAATGGTTCGTCGGGGCGAAGCTGAATGCCTCCCAGAACTGCCTCGATCGCCATCTCGACACGTCACGAGCCAACAAGGCCGCCATCATCTGGGAAGGTGAGCCTGGTGACAAGAAGGTCATTACTTACCGACAGCTTCATCGTGAGGTTTGCAAGTTTGCAAACGTGCTCAAGCGCAACGGTGTGAAGAAAGGGGATCGGGTCCTCATTTACATGCCGCTGATCCCTGAGGCCACCATCGCGATGCTTGCCTGCGCACGCATCGGCGCAGTCCATTGCGTCGTGTTCGGTGGATTCAGCGCTGACAGTATCAAGGATCGTCTTGCCGACTCCGGAGCCAAGGTCATCGTCACCGCCGATGGGGGCTATCGCCGAGGCCAGTTCGTCACCCTTAAGCAGAATGTTGACCATGCCCTGAAGGGCGACACGTCCGTCAAGAAGGTCATCGTCTTCCGCCGTGCCAACAGCGACATTCATATCGAGGAAGGTCGCGATGTCTGGTGGCACCGCGAAATGGATTATGTCTCCGCGCACTGCCCCGCCGAGCATCTCGACAGTGAGCATCCGCTCTTCATCCTCTACACCAGCGGATCGACCGGCAAACCGAAGGGGATCCTTCACACCACCGGCGGCTATCTGGTCGGCACCTACGCCACCACAAAGTATGTTTTTGATCTCCGGGAGGATGATGTTTACTGGTGCACCGCAGACATCGGCTGGATCACCGGTCACAGTTATCTCGTCTATGGTCCGCTCTCCAATGGTGCCACCTGCTTCATGTACGAGGGCGCGCCGAACTGGCCAGAGCCAGACCGTTTCTGGAAGCTCATCGCCGAATATGGCGTCACCATTTTCTACACCGCCCCGACGGCCATCCGTGCCTTCATGAAGTGGGGTGACGAGCACCCAGCCAAGCACGACCTCTCCTCCCTGCGTCTTCTTGGCACGGTTGGCGAGCCGATCAATCCCGAGGCCTGGATGTGGTTTAATAAGCACATCGGCCACGAGAAGTGTCCGATCGTCGATACCTGGTGGCAGACTGAGACCGGGGCTCACATGATTACCCCGTTGCCCGGTGCCACACCCTGCAAGCCTGGCACCGCCACACTCCCCTTCTTCGGAATTGATGCCGCCATCGTTGACGACGAGGGCAAGGAAGTACCCCACGGCCAGGGAGGCAAACTCGTCATCCGCAAGCCTTGGCCCTCCATGCTTCGCGGTATTTGGGGTGACAAGACTCGTTATCGCCAGCAGTACTGGAGTGAAATCAAGGGAGCCTACTTCACCGGGGATGGTGCCCGTCGTGACAAGCAGGGGAACTTCTGGATCGTCGGCCGCATCGACGATGTGCTCAATGTTGCCGGACATCGCCTCGGCACTGCGGAGCTCGAGAGCGCCCTTGTGAGTCATCCTGCCGTGGCCGAGGCTGCCGTGGTGGGTCGTCCCGATGAGATAAAGGGGCAGGGGATCGTCGCCTTCGTCACCCTTCGTGAGGGTCACAAGCCTAGCGAGGCCCTCAAGACGGAACTCCGTAACCATGTCGGCAAATCCATCGGCCCGATCGCCAAACCCGATGAGGTTCGCTTTGCCGAAATGCTGCCGAAGACCCGCTCCGGAAAGATCATGCGCCGCTTGCTCAAGCAGGTGGCTGGTGGACAGTCACTAACGGGAGACACCTCCACACTCGAGGATCTGAGCGTTCTCACCAAGCTTAGCAAGGGAGAGGAGTAGCTTGAGGTAACGGGGCTGGCCCGGGGAATTCGGGTATTTCCACGATCCATGCCCCCGCTCGCCTCAATCAATACCGGGGAGCCTCGCGCCCGCGGGAACCTCCGGGACATCGCCTTATCCTTCCTCCGCTTGGGATGTATTTCCTTCGGAGGGCCGGTAGCCCATCTGGGATATCTGAGGGAGGAGTTTGTGAGCCGACGGCAGTGGCTGGATGATGAGGCCTACACCGATTTCATAGCGCTCTGCCAATTCCTTCCCGGAGCTACCAGCAGTCAGATGGTCTTTGCTCTCGGGATGCTCCGGGCGGGGCTCATCGGAGGGGTTCTGGCATCGGTTTGTTTCACGCTCCCCTCGGCGCTGCTAATGATTCTTTTCGCTTACAGCGTGAACGCGGCTGGAAATCTTCACCACGCTGGCTGGCTCCACGGACTCAAGTTGGCCGCTGTGGCCGTAGTCGCACAGGCCGTCTGGGGAATGGGACGGACGCTTTGCCTTGATGCAACAAGAATTTGTACGGCTCTTGCGGCTGCAATGATCACGCTGTTAATTCCGGGATCGCTTGGCCAGATCGGTATCCTGATCGCCGGGGGGGTGATCGGATGGTTGATCTACTACGGAAGGCCCGTTACATCGATCGCCGCCACAGGAAAGATTCCTCCGGCCTTGCAGCAGGATCATCTGCTGGCTCTCGGGCTACTTATCCTCTGTGTCTTTCTGCTCTTGATTCTTCCGCTGATTGCCTCCGGGGGAGGCTTCTGGTTGCCGCTCTTCAATGGATTTTATCATGCCGGTTCCCTCGTCTTCGGCGGAGGTCACGTGGTTCTGCCTCTTCTTCGTGAGCAACTCGTTGGCCATGGATGGATCGGCAACGACGCCTTTCTGGCCGGCTATGGTGCTGTTCAAGCCATGCCTGGACCTTTGTTCACCTTTGCCGCATACCTTGGAACTGTCATCACCGGCGGATCTCATGCATGGGTTGGAGGTGTCTGGTGCCTTCTGGCACTCTTCCTCCCTTCCTGGCTCCTTGTGGCAGGAACACTTCCCTACTGGGATCAGTTACGGACCAAGCGCTGGGCCAGGGCCTCAATATTCGGGATTAATGCTGCGGTGGTCGGGATTCTCCTGGCCGCTCTCTACAACCCACTCTGGAAGGAAAGCGTCTCCTCTCTGCCGGATGTTCTTATTGCCCTTGGAATCTTTGCGCTATTGTCACCGCTTAAGGTTCCCCCTTGGATCGTGGTCCTTCTTGCTGCTGCCTTGGGTCAACTACTTCTGTGATATGTGAGAGCCCACGAAGCATTAGGATTCAAGGGTGATAATGAGCCGGGCGGAAATTGCACCACAGAGAACGATCCGAGGGGGATCCGAGGTTGGGAAAGAGTGGGAAAGGGATGTGACGTTTTCGGAGGTTGATGTCATTGATCTCCTGCAGCATTCTTCGGGAACTCATCTGTTTCCTCTGACGATCCTCGGTGGTGAAAACTGCAGTGACTGAATCGTTGCAACTTGGTTCCAGAGGGAGGGATACCGATTGTGCAGCCAAGGATGAAATGCAAGATGTTCTATCCATAGTGGTCGATCTTCGTGCTTGAGGCTTTCCCTGATCGTGGTCGCTATGCCATAGAAGGCGTGATGAAACGCTTTTTCTCACTCCTTGGCGTGTTTGGCCTTCAGTTGATTCTTTCAACATCCCATGCAGCCACCTGGTCGTTTGCCGTTGCAGGTGATGATCGGACCGATGTGCGTGCGACGCAGGTCGATCCCTCAGGGATCCATACCGAAATCTTAGCCAAGCTCATGCAGTCGGTCTCGGCAGCCAAGCCCGCCTTCCTTCTCTTCACCGGCGACCTCGTCTATGGCGACAACATGCGGATCCCGCAGAAAATCGCGGAACAGTTCGCCGAGTGGAAGAAGCTGACCGCCAGCAATGCTCCCGGACTCACAATCCTCCCAGTGCGTGGCAACCATGAAACCAATGGAGATCCCGAGGGGGTGGCATGGCTCCAGGCATTCGAGCCCGGGATGACCTCCAACAACGTCAGCTACTTTCCCGGCCAGAAAGGATTCAGCTACTCCTACATCGCCCCCGATCATCCGGAGACCGCCGTGATAGCGGTTGATCAGTATAATCCGGCAGCTCTTCATAAGGTCGACCTGAAGGGCCTGGAGTCCTCACTCAAGGAACTCAAAACCAGGGGAGTGAAGAACATCTTTCTCTTTGCTCATGAGGAGGCATTCACCGCGGGATGTCATCCCGATGCTGACAACATGGCCGCCCATCCGACTGACCGCGACAAGTTCCTGGAGCTACTACGCGAGTACGGATGTGAGTACTTCTTTATTGGCCATGATCACTTCTATGACTGGATGGAGATAAAGAACTGGCGCTGGCCGTCCGATTACGCTCTCAATCAAATCGTCGCCGGAACGGCCGGTGCCCCCTTCTATCCTGACAAGACCTACTTCGGGTCTCACGACGGGTACGAACTCGTGCGCCTCGATCACCATCAGAATACCTATGGCTACCTCCTCGTCACCGTGAACGACGCCCCTAAAACGGAAGAGAAGGCTGTGAGTGTGAAGTTCGTGCCGCTGGCTCCCTGAAGAGGCTTGGGATTTTGGCGCAGGGCGTTGTTGCTGCTCGGTCAGCGTAGGACTACTACGCTTTCCCTCGCGACGCCTAGCCCTGCATCCAAACTTCCAAGCCTTCGAAGAAAGGTCAAATGGCACTGTGTTACCGTTACACCACAGTGCGATGGATTCAGGCCTAGGACACTCTGAGTCTTGTCGATCTGATAGGATAGCTTGTTAATTCCACTTAATAAGCCTTCATCCTAGCCACCTGCCTCTCTGAGCGTTATCTGTCAGACACCGTTTTCCCTATCTCCATGGCATCCACCACTGAAAAATCTCTCGAGTCCTGGATCTGGGATGCCGCGTCCTCCATTCGAGGGGCTAAAGATGCTCCTAAATACAAGGACTACATCCTCCCCCTCATCTTCACGAAGCGCCTCTGTGATGTCTTCGATGACGAGGTGAACCGCATCGCCAGTGAGGTCGGCTCCCGAAAGAAGGCCTTCCAGTTGGCTAAGGCCGACCACAAGCTCGTCCGATTCTACCTCCCCTTGGTCCCTGAGGATCCCGATCAGCCCGTCTGGTCAGTGATCCGAAAGCTCTCCGACAAGATTGGAGAAGGCGTCACCTCCCATATGAGGGACATCGCCCGGGAGAACCCTGCCCTCCAGGGCATCATCGACCGAGTCGACTTCAACGCGACCACCCACGGCCAGCGCGACATTGACGATGACCGCCTCTCCAACCTGATCGAGGCCATCAGCACCAAGCGCCTCGGGCTCGAGGATGTCGAGGCCGACATTATTGGAAAAAGCTATGAATACCTCATCCGCAAGTTCGCCGAGGGAGGCGGGCAGAGCGCCGGGGAGTTCTACACGCCACCCGAGGTCGGCACCATCATGTCCAGGGTGCTCCAGCCGGAGCCCGGCATGGCGATCTACGACCCCACCTGCGGATCCGGCGGTCTCCTGATCAAGTGCGAGATCGCCATGGAGGAGGCTACCAATGGCAAGAAGCGCACCGTCGCCCCACTCAAGCTCTACGGCCAGGAATACACCGCCGACACATGGGCCATGGCCTGCATGAACATGATCATCCATGACATGGAAGGTCAGATCGAAATCGGCGACACCTTCAAGAACCCCAAATTCCGAGACACCCGCGGCAAGCTCCGCACCTTCGACCGTGTGGTGGCCAATCCCATGTGGAACCAGGACTGGTTCACCGAGGCCGACTACGACAGCGACGAACTTGACCGATTCCCCTCGGGGGCGGGATTTCCCGGAAAATCCTCCGCTGACTGGGGCTGGGTCCAGCACATCCATGCCAGCCTGAATGAGACCGGCCGCGCAGCGATCATTCTCGACACCGGAGCCGCTTCCCGTGGCTCGGGGAATGCCGGTACGAACAAGGAAAAGGGCGTCCGCCAGTGGTTCGTCGACCATGATCTCGTCGAGAGCGTCCTCTACCTGCCTGAGAACCTCTTCTACAACACCACCGCGCCCGGCATCGTCATCTTCCTGAATCGGGCCAAGCCCAAGGACCGCCGGGGCAAAGTCTTCCTCGTTAATGCCAGCCAGATCTTCGAGAAGGGAGATCCCAAGAACTTCATCCCCGAGGAAGGCATCGCCCGCATCGCCGAGACACTCATCGGATGGCAGGAAGAGGAGAAACTCAGCCGCGTCGTCGATCACGCCGAGCTGAAGAAGAACGACTATAATATCTCCCCCAGTCGCTACATCCACACCAGCGACGCTGAGACCTACCGCCCCATCGCCGAAATCGTTCAGGAGCTCGATGCTATCGAGGCCGAGGCCCGGGAAACTGACAAGGCTCTCAGGGAGATCCTGAAACAGCTCGGCGTATGAGGATCTTCATCAGCAGCGTCCAGAAAGAATTCGCCGCAGAGCGCCAGGCTCTTGGTGAATACCTTTCCAGCGACCCGCTGCTGAGACGCTTTTTCGAGCCCTTCTTCTTCGAGCGGGATATTCCGGCGTCCGACCGCCGACCCGACGCCGTCTACCTGGATGAAGTAGACAAGTGCGACCTCTATCTCGGCCTCTTTGGAGAGGATTACGGAAGGGAAAACGGGCACGGTCTCTCATCCACGCATCTGGAGTTCAACGAAGCCACCCGACTCGGCAAGCCCCGCCTGATTTTTGTCAAAGGAGCTGCCGACGAGACTAAGCATCCAAAAATGCAGAGCCTCATCCGTGAGGCGGACGGACAGCTCGTGCGCCGTCGCTTCGAGGACGCTGCCGATCTGCTTCCAGCGGTCTACGCGAGCCTCGTCGACTACCTCGATGCCACAGGCAAAATCACCGATGCCCCATGGGATACTCGTGCCGCCCGGAATGCCACGCTCACCGACATCGACCCGGAGCACGTCGCCCGATTCGTGCGCTTGGCTCGAAAGGCCCGCGGCTTTCCTCTGCCGGTAGGAGCCGAGGTCTCTGAGGTGCTGACTCGACTAAACCTCCTCGATAAAGGCCAGCCCACCAATGCGGCCATCCTGCTCTTTGGGAAAGATCCTCAACACTTCTGCCTCCCCTCCGAGGTGAAGTGCCTTCATTTCCACGGCACAGAAGTCACCAAGCCCATCCCCTCCTACCAGGTCTACAAGGGAACCGCCTTTGAACTGGTTGATCAGGCAGTCGACTTTGTCCTCTCCAAGCTCAACCGCTCCGTGGGAACACGGAAAACAAGCACCCAGGCACCCCGCGATTACGAAATCCCTCCCGATGCCGTGCGCGAGGCTATCGTCAATGCCGTGGCCCACCGTGACTACACCAGCAACGGCAGTGTTCAGGTCACCCTCTTTGCTGACCGGCTGGAAGTCTGGAATCCCGGCAGAATGCCCACCACCCTGACCTTGGAACAGCTTCGCCAGATCCACAGGTCCGTCCCGGCGAATCCCACCTTCGCCGAGCCCCTCTACCTTGCGGAATACATCGAGCGGATCGGCAGTGGGACCACCGACATCATCCGCCTCTGCCGTGAGGCCGGACTCCCGGAGCCCAGCTTCTCCATCTCGGATGGCTTTGTGGCAACCCTGTATCGCCCCATCGCTTCGCACCCACCCTCGGACTTGATCCCTGGAGGCAATGCTGGGACCAAGTCGGGACCAAGTCGGGACCAAGTCGAGATTCTTCATAAGTGCCAGATAGAGAGCAGTCTTCTGGATCTGATGGAGCTTTCTGGAAAGACCAATAGAACTAAGTTCCGGGACCAAGTCCTCAAGCCGCTCCTAGTCGATGAACTCATCGAGCCGACCATTCCGGATAAGCCGACCAGCAGCAAACAGCGGTATCGACTGACAGCGAAAGGCCGACAAATGCTGACAGCACTTGGGAACAAGGTGGAGCGGCCATGAGCAGGAGGAGCATCATGATGATGGCGACGATCATGACGAAGATGACCACCATGATGATGTCGGCGGCGGCGATGGTGGCCATGGTGACGAAGATGATGCCGATGCAGAGGGAGATCGGGGCATGAACGCCGATCTTCCAAAAGACTGGATCACGACTAGTGTTCGAGAGCTCGAACAAGTCGGCGACATAGAACTGGGCCGCGGCAAGATCATCTCGCAAAAGGATATTGATGCTGACCCCGGCGATTACCCCGTTTATTCCTCGTCAGCAAAGGGAAACGGAGAGTTTGGTCGTTACGGGAAATACATGTTTGAAGAAGAGCTCGTGACCTGGTCTGTCGATGGAGGAGGGAAGTTTTTTTACCGTCCAAAAAGTAAGTTCTCGATAACGAATGTCAGTGGTTTCTTAAGAGTTAAAGCTAAAGAGAAAATCGACAGTTATTATGCGTGGGCGCACCTGTTCAGTATCTGGCAGACGATGACCTTCAATTACACTGAGAAGCTCCACCCGAGCATTCTCCGTGAGAGGTTCTCGTTCTCTTACCCCCCACTCCCCGAGCAGAAAAAGATCGCACAGATCCTCTCGACGGTGCAGCGGGCAATCGAGGAGCAAGAGCGGATCATTCAGACCACCACCGAGCTGAAGAAGGCCCTGATGCAGAAGCTCTTCACCGAAGGCCTTCGCAACGAACCCCAGAAACAAACCGAAATCGGCCCCGTCCCCGAAAGCTGGGAGGTGGTGCCACTTGGTACCCTCGCTAAGGTCGGGAACGGCTCAACACCGAAACGAGCGAAAGAGACCTATTGGGAGGGTGGAACTATTCCATGGCTGAACAGCACCAAGATTCACGACCGCTTCATCACCGAGGCAGATCAGTTCGTTACCCCGCTAGCAGTCAAGGAATGCCATCTACCAAAGGTTGCCACAAATAGCCTTTTGATCGCGATCACCGGCCAAGGAAAAACTCTTGGCAACTCAGCGATTACCCGAATCGAGACCTGCATCAATCAGCACCTTGCCTACGCCCAGTTCCACTCTGCAAAGATCATTCCTGATTTCGTGCTTTGGTTCATGCAGACACGCTACGACTATCTACGTTCAATCGCACACGGCGGTGGAAGCACAAAGGGAGCTCTTACCTGCGGCTTCTTGAAGACTCTTCTAATACCGGTTCCATCACTCGCTGAGCAGGCGGGAATCGCTGCTACATTCCAGACGCTTGAGGACAAGCAAATGTTTGCCATTCGTAAGCAAGCCATACTCCAAGACCTCTTTCGCACCCTCCTCCACGAACTGATGACCGCGAAGACACGCGTTGATGATTTGGAAATCGCTGCATGAGCAAACCGGTAGAACACAAAACCGTCCAAGCCCGGATCCTTGCGTATGCGCAGGAGATCGGATGGAGCTTTGTGTCTCGGGAGGAAGCCGAACGGAGGAGGGGCTTTGATCCAGCCGCATCTCCTGAAGACCGAGCCAAGAACCGGACCCTCTTCTTCGATGATCTCCTCGACGCCAAGGTGCGGGAATTCAACCCTCGCTATGCCGAGGCGGAGGGTTCACTACTGGGCAAGTTCCGCCATCTCCATAGCGACATCTATGGGAACCGGGAATTCCTTGATCATCTGCGGAATAAGGGGAAGTTCTTCGACCATGAGAAGAACCGTGAGCGCGACCTCATCCTGATCGATTACGAGAATCCCTCCCGCAACAGCTACGAGGTGACCGAAGAGTGGGCCTATCACAATGGTCACTACGGGACACGGCAGGATGTGGTCTTCCTGGTCAATGGCATCCCGGTGCTGGTGATCGAGTGCAAGAATGCCAACAAGGATGAGGCGATCGCGCTGGGGGTGGATCAGATCCGCCGCTACCACCGGGAGACGCCAGAGCTGTTCATCCCTCAGCAGCTCTTCACCGCCACGGATGCCATCGGCTTCTCCTATGGGGTGAGCTGGAATACGGTCCGGCGGAATATTTTTAACTGGAAGCACGAGGAGGTCGGCAAACTTGAGGAGAAGGTGAAGAGCTTCTGCGCGATCCCGCAGGTGCTCGCTTTCCTGAAGGACTATATCGTCTTTGCCGAGAAGGATGAGGAGCTGAACAAATACATCCTCCGCCAGCATCAGACGGGGGCTGTGGAGGCGACCGTTAGCCGAGCCCTCGATCCGAAGCGCACCCGGGGACTGATCTGGCATACGCAGGGGAGTGGGAAGACCTTCACGATGATCAAGGCAGCGGAGCGGCTTTTCCGTGCTCCCGAGGCCGACAAACCGACGATTCTCCTAATGATCGACCGCAATGAGCTGGAGGATCAGATGCTAAAGAACCTCTCCGCACTCGGCCTGGGGAATCTGGAACACGCAGACAGCATTGCCCGGCTCAATCAGCTCCTGCGCGACGACTACCGGGGCATCATCGTGACGATGATCCATAAATTCCGTGATATGCCTGCGGATCTGAATCTCCGGAAGAATATCTATGTCCTCATCGACGAGGCCCACCGGACGACGGCTGGTGATCTCGGGAACTTCCTGATGGCAGGACTGCCCAATGCCACCTTCATCGGCTTCACAGGCACTCCGGTCGACAAGACGGTCTATGGCAGGGGGACCTTCAAGACCTTCGGATGTGAGGATGACCAGGGCTACCTCCACAAATACTCCATCGCCGACAGCATCGAGGATGGAACGACCCTGCCGCTCTACTACCAGCTTGCCCCCAATGAGCTGCTCGTCCCGCATGAGACGCTCGACAAGGAGTTCCTCTCGCTCGCCGAGGCCGAGGGGATGGCCGACATCGAGGAGCTGAACAAGATCCTGGAGCGTGCCGTGAACTTGAAGAACTTCCTCAAGGGGAAGGAGCGCATTCAGCAGGTGGCGCGGTTCGTCGCCAAGCACTACACCGAGAATGTGGAGCCGCTGGGCTACAAGGCCTTCCTGGTCAGTGTGGATCGCGAGGCCTGCGCTCTCTACAAGCACGCCCTCGATCAGGTGCTTCCGCCTGAGTATTCCGAGGTGGTCTATACGGGGAATAACAATGACTCGGCGCTGCTCAAGGAATTCCATCTTGATCCGAAGAAGGAGCGCCAGATACGCAAGAGCTTTGGCAAGCTTGACCAGCAGCCAAAGATCTTGATCGTCACCGAGAAGCTGCTCACGGGATTTGATGCCCCTGTGCTCTACGCTATGTATCTCGACAAGCCGATGCGGGATCACACCCTGCTCCAGGCAATCGCCCGGGTGAATCGTCCCTACGAGAATGAGGCGCATGAGATGGTAAAGCCCCACGGCTTCGTCCTTGATTTCGTCGGGATCTTCGACAAGCTGGAAAAAGCTCTCGCCTTCGACAGCAAGGAGATCAACGCGATCGTCAAGGATCTGAAGCTCCTGAAGGTGCTCTTCCAAGAGAAGATGCAGACCAAGGCCCCAGTCTATCTCGGTCTGATCGAGCGGAACTTCAACGACAAGGACATCGATACCCTGATCGAGCACTTCCGCGATCCCGAGCGGCGGAAGGAGTTCTTCAAGGAATACAAGGAGATCGAGATGCTCTATGAGATCATCTCGCCGGACGCCTTCCTGCGGCCCTTCATCGATGATTTCACGACGCTCTCGTCGATCTATGACATCGTTCGCAAGGCCTACACCAGGCGGGTGATGGTGGACCGGGATTTCCAGAAGAAGACCAATGCCCTCGTGCAGGAGCATGTGGGTGGCTACACCTCCGACGGACCGCTTGACCCGATGAAGATCGACGGCACCACCCTGGAGCTCATCACGAAGAAGCGCGGAGGCGAGGGGACCAAGGTGATCAACCTGATCAAGAGCATTCAGAAGACGGCTGAGGAGGAGAGTGATGATCCCTTCCTGATCGCCATGGCTCAGCGTGCCCAAGCGGTGCAGGAGAGCTTCGAGCAGCGCCAGACGAACACGGCGGAGGCCCTGGAGCTCCTCCTCAAGGAAGTGAGCCGCAACGAGGACCGGAAGAAGGAGCAGGCCGAGAAGGGATTCGATGGATTGACCTTCTTTGTTTACCGCACCCTGCTGGATGCCAAGGTCGCCAATGCCGAGACCGTGAGCCGGAAGATCAAGGAGGCTTTTGCCGCTAATCCCAACTGGAAACGCAGTGAGGCGGCGCTCCGCGAACTGCGGAAGACGGTGACCTTTGCCGTCTTTGCCGAGATGGATGATCTCGATGCCGTGACGCGGATCGTCGATGGGCTCTTCACCCTGCTGGAGAAAGCCGACCGGATCTGATGAGCGAGTCAGCGAAAGAGAAGTTACGCGCCCGAATCCTCGAATGGGCTGCCAAGCTGGATGTGAAGGCCACGGCCATCTACATCCGTCCCATGAGTAGGAAATGGGCCTCCTGCTCCACGGCAGGCACCCTGAGCTTCAACGATGAGCTAGTGGGGATGCCTGTCGAGCTGGGTGACTATGTGATCGTCCACGAACTGCTCCACTTCTCAGTCCCCAATCACGGCAAACTCTGGAAAAGCCTGATGCGCGCGCATCTCGGCGACTACGAAGTCCTCGAAAACAGACTGAAAAAATTTAGCGGCTCAATAATTACTAAAGGCTCTGAAGTTTGGATGTCGCAGTAGGCAGCCAAGCGAAGCTGTAATGAATCATATTGCCTCGCCGTCTCCCGACGGCCTCACCCCTACGGGGCTGTGCTTTGCATAGGCTACTCCGTGCTTCCCAGCACTCGGCGTTGCGAGCGCAGGCGAGCACCCTGCGGCGCCGAAATTCCAAGCCTTCTTTATTTAGCTTTGACGCGTTCGATATGCGCACCAAGCCCATTCAGCTTCTCATCAATCGCTTCGTACCCGCGATCGATGTGGTAGACGCGGTTGATCTCGGTCACTCCGTCGGCTGGCAGAGCAGCGAGGACGAGAGCGGCTGAAGCTCGGAGGTCGCTGGCCATGACGGGAGCACCACTGAGACGCTCGACGCCGTGGATGGTGGCGTGGTGATCGATGAGTTCGATGTTGGCACCCATCCGCTTGAGTTCGGCGACATGCATGAAGCGCTGGGGAAAGACGGTCTCGGTGACGACGCTGGTTCCATTCATGGTGGCGAGCATGGCGCAGAACTGCGCCTGCATGTCAGTTGGGAAGCCGGGGTAGGGGATCGTCTCGAGATGAAGCGGCTTGCGGGCACCATTCGGTGAGATCGTGACGGTGTCGCTGGTGTGGGAGAGATTGAATCCCGCCTCCTTCAGCGCGTGAATAACAGCTCCGAGATGCTCGGGCTCGGTCCGCGTGATGGTGACGCGTGTTCCAGCGATGGCTCCGGCGACGAGGAAGGTGCCAGCCTCGATGCGGTCGGGAATGACGGTGTGATTTGCCCCGTGGAGTTCTGCGACTCCTTCGATCTCGATATGCTGGGTACCTGCTCCGGAAATCCTGGCCCCCATGGCGGTGAGGAAGCGCGCCAGATCGACAACCTCGGGTTCTTCAGCGGCTCCCTCGATGACAGTTGTCCCCTCGGCGAGGACGGCAGCCATCATGATATTGCCGGTGCCAAGGACGGTCGGACCGTGGCGACCGCGCAGGTTGATGCGGGCTCCCTTCAGCTTGTCGGCATGGAGGAAGATATCGCCTCCTTTGACGGTCACCTTCGCACCGAGGGCCTCAAAACCTTTCAGGTGGAGGTCGATTGGTCGGTCTCCAATGACACAACCGCCGGGAAGGGAAACCTTCGCAGACTTTTCACGGCCGAGCAGGGGACCGAGGATACAGACGGAAGCCCGCATCTTGCGGACGATCTCGTAGGGAGCCTCGGTGATGATCTTCTCGGCACGGATCTGGACCACGCCACTGGCCCTCTCCACCTCGGCACCGAGGCTGCTGAGGATGGTGAGCATGTAGTGGATGTCGCTCAGATCCGGAACGCGGTCGATGACGCACTTTTCCTTGGTGAGTAGTGTGGCGGCGAGGATCGGCAGGGCGGAGTTCTTGGAACCTCCGATGCGGACGTCACCCTCGAGGATCTTGCCTCCGTGAACGAGAATCTTATCCATGATGCGTTACTTTTCTTTCTGATCTAGAGCCCATTACTGCTTCACTGCTTCAATAAAGCGCGGGATTCCTTGGTAATCCGGGAGGGCAACAATGTCGCGATAATTATGCCCGGCAAG
>Ga0007828_1000019_pt1 | contig 64590 bp, 81 predicted proteins | sample CryBogCBE16Oct07_FD_71232 | JGI IMG/M metagenome (GOLD analysis project Ga0007828, IMG submission 71232) | Freshwater microbial communities from Crystal Bog, Wisconsin, USA - CBE16Oct07 | ecosystem: Environmental > Aquatic > Freshwater > Lake | place: Crystal Bog, Wisconsin, USA | collected...
CTTGAGCTTTGCAGCACGATCACGATCAAGAGCAGTTACAACTGTCTTAAGCTTGCGTGTATGGTCATTGTCTATGGCTTCGATTAATGTCTCGAGCTTCTTTGCATAATCCTCGTCCTGCTCATTGAGGGCCTTTTCTACGTGGATTGCAACTTTCTGATCAACAGCTTCATTGAAAACTGTTTCAATTTCCTTAAGAACATCTTCTGTAAGAATGTCCTTTGTTGCTTCCTTGAGAACTTGAGAGATATTTTTTTCCATAAAGTATTTTATTTTGCAGCCTTTCTAATGAGGTCTTTTAATTTCTCGTTAATTAGGCTTCCTAAGTATTTATCAGCCTGAGCATAATTTTTCTGAGAAATTGACTTTAAAAATTCTGATACACATACATTTTCGTTATGTGTAGGCTTTTCAGATTGCGATTTATCGACACTACCATCAGGTTCAACAGTGCACTTGTGCATTGTATTACGGTCTGAATGCTTTGTAAGATGTACGACATGACCGTGTTCTTTGTGCTCGGTCTTCTCTTTCTTCCAGCCTTCTTTTCTAAGAGCGGCTAATGTCTTGTATTGAGCGTGTGTAAGATTGTGCTCAGCTGCTTCTTCGTTAGCTTGATCAGGACCAGTAATTTTATCACCAATACTTGATCCAATAGCACCACCAATTACTTCAGGTATACCTGTTACATCTAACCCCGGTACTAATGCACCAGCTGCAGCACCTAATGTACCGCCTACGATTTTACCTGTTGTTGTTTCGTTGATCTTTGACTTGGCCATATTCTTAATATTATTTATAGTGCTATTGTTCTTTTTCCTAAAATTATTAAGATTAAAGCTTACTTAAAAAGCTAATTACTTGCTCCTTTAAGAAAGCAGCGACATCTCTTTTTGGAAAATTACTGAGCTTTGATTCAAACTCTTCGTAAATTTCTTCGAACTTGCCATCTTGAGTTACAATAAATTGCTTACTCTCAAGAATACCATTTACAAAAGCCTTTGGGCAGCTCGGATCAGCTACGCAATCAACAGCAATAAGACGCATTTCATTAACACGGTTAACACCGTTATGCTCTTCGGAGAGCTGTCCTAATGCTCTACTCGACATACCAACTTTTACACCATCGTTAATTAATGAGCGAACGATCTGACCGGTTGGTGTTGATAATACAACAGACTCACCGATTACCGTCTTACCTTCCCATGTTAAACTATTGACCATGTGACATGCTCTTTCGAGGTCAACTTCAGCTGAAGCAGGGTGATTAAGTTCGCCGAGAGCGCGTTTTGGTTTAACCATCTCTTCGATATAACGATTAACTTCACGTCTCATATCACTCTCTGTGTAGATGCGTTGGTTCTTATTAACTGCCTCTGACTCCATAAACACTCCTTTGATAATGAGTCTCGATGGTCCTTTGAGGTTAGGTGTTTCTTCTATATACTCAAATTGATCGAGTGTTGATGGTGTTTCTACTAGTAGACGTAAAGACATATAAAGTATTTATTGTTTAGTTTGTTTATTTATTTAGGCCTAGTTCTTTTTCCGTCAATATCAAAAATTTATAACCTTTCTTTTGACACCACTCTCTAGCTGCTTTCCACTTGGCCTGATTTTGAATCCAGCGAGAATTCTCGTAAATTAATGTAGACTTTTTCTTCTTACCGGGTACAGGCGGGGTAACTTGTGAACTAGGTTTAATCTCTATAATGTATTTGACTATATTTTGACCTTCTTGTATAGCTACAACACCGTCAATGTAATACCGATGCACCTTACCGTCTATTGGACTCACATAAGGGATAATTATTGACTCACTACTCCATTCTTTAACATTGACATTATCATCACACCACCTAAAAAATTTTAACTCCCATCCTGATCTATACACCGGTTGTTCTTTACCTATGTATTTTGCTGAATTTTTTGGTTTGTATGTGCCTTGTCTAAACTTACTATTTTTCTGTAACGGTATCATTATCCAATAAAGAACATCGGAGGATCTGCATCACCGAATCCGGGTGATGCACCTGTGAATAATTTGTCTTCAAGATTTGCTTTTTCTTCTAGGCCCTGACTCAATAAATCAGCACCATTAATGGAACCGCCACCAAACATCTGAGTACCGCTATACTTACCACGAACATTGCCGACATTAATCTTTGATAATGCGAGAGCGTATTGATATACCCAAGGCTCTTTAATAACATCTCTTAACGGCCTCTCCACATGACATGCAACGGTGCCCCAGAAGCGGCTACCGGAGCCAGGTGTACGTGGTGGCGGATAAAATACTAACAGTTGAGTCCTTGGATCAAAAGTAAAGTAACGTGTTTGCGCTAACATCTTGTTTCTTACTTCAAGCCAATTTTTAAGTGTATACCAACTTATAAGATCGAATCCATAGTTACCCATCGCGTAACTAAAATATGTTTGTTGTGCTAAAGTTTGTTCAATAGTGAATAGAGTATTAATACCATCACTTGAGCCTTCCTCGAAGTTAAAAATATCGACAACCTTTCTATAATCCATCACATCATAATCAAAACTATTAACATATTTTGTTTGATCGGAATTTGAAGGCTTAAAGGTATATGCTGCAGCGCTATTATAATTTATTACACTAAGGTAATCGGTAGTAGTTAAAATCTGGTTAACAAAAATACCGTTTGCATACGTTGCTGACAGTGTTGGTGAATTGATAAAATATGTACCAGCAATTGCTGATGTCGCAATGTAGACTGTGCTTGTTGGTATGGTTGTTTTATTAAAATAAGGTGTAATACTAAAGAGTGAATCAAGCTTTACGCCAACACCGTCAACATATAGGTCTGAGTTGAATACAAGATACTCTTCAGTAAACCCAGCATATTTTGTATAAAGCTCACAAGCTTGAGCAATATTTTCATTTAGCTGATCGGAATGAATTTCTACATTAACCATCGGCGCACCGAGGGCACGGGTAATTCTATCACCTAAGCGTCCAAAGGAATCAATTTTAGAGCTTAAATTTGTACTCTGAAACGCTGTAACTGGAGTAATTGTTGTGCAGTCCATGTAATATTATTTATTATGTTGGCTGACTTGGAGCTGGTGCTGCAGCACCTGCAGCTGGAGGTGCTTCTTCAGGCGGCGCTTCCTCTGGTGGTGCTTCTTCTGGTCCAGGTCCAAATGCCGGTGGTGTACCTGATGGAGCTCCACCACCACCGCCTCCGGTTGGAGCGGCTCCTTCAGCAGGAGCAGCGCCTTCTTCATCCCAGTTCGGACCTCCGTTACTAATCTGATCAAGCTCCCACATAAGCTCTCTGTCTTTTCTGAGAAACTCTCTATTAGCCATGATATCTGAATCTGACCAACCGAGGTAGCGCTTTTGAGCATATGTCTTAGAAACGAAATCACTTTGTGTAAGACTATTAAAGCTTTCAGCCTTGAGCTGTAACTTTTGCTGCTCACGAAGCTCATAAAAGTTTGTAGGTGGGTTAAAAATTAAGGATAGATGCTGTTCTTTGAGTTTTAATTCCTTCCATAAGCCTCTTAGCTTAAGGTGGGTAACAAATCCATTTTTAAGACCCTCGGCAAAACGCTGTTGCTGTCTAATAATGAATCTCGCGAACTTTAACTCTTCACGAAGAATATCAGTACCATCTTGGAATTGCGCTTCTGGGTTTAGACGTGAGGACGGTACCTTTAATGATTTGTATAATTTCTTAACAAAGTACATTAAGTCGGTTAGTTCACCGAGGTTCTGTCCAGCTGCTAATTGCGTTACTGATGTGCCTTCTGACCCTTGACGCTTTGCAAACCAGAAGCTATCTAACATTGACTGTGGATTAAATTTCTGAACAGTACCGCCTTGCTCTGAATCGTAAGTACGTTTTGACCAGTAATTGGTCATTAACTTTCTTAGATAAGCTTCAGCCTTAGGCGGTGACATTGTACCGACATCGACGTTGAAGACAAGACGCTCTGGAGCTCTTACTAATCGATATATAACAATTGCATCTTCAATTAGACTCAACTGTCTATATGAGCGGCGTGCATTTTCAATGAATGGTAATCTTAATGTCTTTGTTTCATTCCAGATGCCAGAATTGATGTACGTAATCTGATTTACGTCCATTGGAATCATCTCCACTTTCGCTACCTTACCAGGATTCTTCGAATCATAGATAGGCTTTCTTAATAAGAAACCTTTTACAATTAAATTCTGTACATTCTCGAAAACCGGATCAATGATATCAGGCGGTACCATTACAACACCGAGAATACCTTCGTTTTTATAATCTTTGTGAATAATATGCTCGAAGTAAATTTCTGCATCTACGAGCATTTGTCTAAAATACTCCCAGCCGTTTGTCTCTAAATCAAAATAATTTATATACTTTCTAAATTCTTTTTTAACTTTTGATTTTTGTTCTTCTGATAAACCGCTATCAATAAATTTTACGCGTACAATTTCACCGTTCTCGTCTCTATTAATAAACTCGTCACAGATCTCATCTAGTGCGTCAGCAACTTCAGAGAATGCAGCCATGACACGATAATCCATGAGACGCTTACCCTTATCCGGCTGGATATTGGCATACATGAAATTATGGTAATCCTTATTCTGTAAGACACTTGCATACAGATCATCTGTCGTAGTGATAGAAGACGATATAGATTGTCTAACAAGGGCCTCATCTCTGTGTGTACCTTTATCATAGAAGGCATCATATTTCGGATTTAATTGATTAATTTTGTCCTCTATACTAAGCGACTGATAGGGAAGTTTTGATGAAATATAATTCATCAAATTTCTTCCGAATGTGCTTTCCCTGTTTGGATCTTGATCTGCCATAAACTATTAATTACTTATTATTTTTTTTGAAAAACTCAAACAAACCATTATTTATACCTGTAAATTTGTATTCGTCTGTCTTGGATAACCGAGAACTGTTACAGTTTCTTCATCTTGTACGAGACCGGTTGATAATGGATAAGTGAAGGACGTAGCGCTTAGCGACGAATATTCAGTTAATATGTTTGTATCGTAGAAATTATTATCAATATAGAATATTGTCTTAACATCCTGTTGCTTTGCTGGGAACAACCAGCCTTTTATAGTAAATGATGTATCACCGGAAACTTTATATTTTTCCGTAGCATTAATATCTGTCGGGTAAGATAAGTTAATTGAGCCGTTCCATAATACCTCACTTCTTATTTCCTGAGGATATGAGAATCCACCTTGTACCAAGTCTTCCGGTACTTTCCAAGATATAATAATATATGGGTTATTATATGGAATAAAATTGGATATTATTTGATCTAAATCCGACTGATATTTCGTCATTATGGACATAGAAATATCAATATTAACAGGAACAGGGCTTCTGTAATTAATAGTTGTCGGCGATGCGCTTGAATCACTTGTACCGCGTGAGTAATAATATCCACCGATTTTATTAAAAACACGACTTTCATCTCTGGATATACTTGCTATGCTTACAGATACAACAGGAAGAGTTATATTCTGAGCCTTATTTACGATATCATAAATAACACGCTGCTTCGGCGCATAAACGTATCTTACCTGTAAATCATTAATAGGATTACGATCTTTGTCATAGCGCTTAATAACGATATCATCAAACGCAGCTATAAACTGAGTTAGAACATCTTTAATCTCAAAATGAAACGTCTGGTTGCGCATGCCTTACTATTATTTATCAGTGTATGCGCTCTATAAAGTGTTTCGGCAATCTATTCTTTGATCTGGTTATAACGTTAATAAAGCTACCATCAAGAATATATGTCACTGAATGATCATCAGCGCTACGTGTAGCTCGTCCAGCGGCCTGTACTATTGAGTTAAGCATTTTATTTTCATACCATATCTTATCACGATCAAACATTTTCTTGATGCGCTTGGAGGATAACGGCGGGTAAGGAAGCTTAACTATAATCTGAAATCTCGCGAGATCATCTTTGAGATCTACACCGAACGCAAGTGATGGTGATACAAGTATCGTTGGTTCTTGAGAATTATAATGCTGCTTTAATATCTCTTCATTCTTCATCGAAATATCTCTAAAGAGGTATCTCGGACTATACCCGACTTTGTCTTTAATAATATTTGTAATTTCAAGAGTATGAGTATGAATAATTCCTTTCTCATTTTTATGATGATCAACGATCTGTTTTATCTGATTACAGATATTCGGCATTTCAATTTTTAAATTCTTATAATTTAATTTACATGCACTAGAGATATAGATCGGTGATTTCTCTGGGTCAAACCCACTCTCCTCTTCGACATATCCATAGTCAGATATACCGAGTGATTGTGCGAAGTGCTTATGATCAATAATTGTTGCAGACATCAAAACAACTTTATCTGCATGATCAAAAATATGTCGTGATAGTTCACGTGCATCAAGCGGTGTAAATGATACCTGTGATGCATTATAATCTATAATGTACTCGATCTTTGACCAAAGTGAATCTACAGATTCCAATAACTTATGTAAATTTTTAAGGTACTGATATTTTATCTTATCAGACTTTGTTATAAGTCTTGGATTTTTTGACATTATAGATAATATGCCTTCGGTCTCGTTAGTTATTTTTTCTAGTAAATCATAGACCCAGGCACGTGCGCGTGTCTGATTATCAGAAATTAACGCTTTAATATCTATACCAAACTGACGAAGTTTATCATATTGTATTTCAGCAGAAAATTGTCTGATAAGTTCATCTTCAAGCTCTGAAGCCTCATCGCAGATAATTATATTCTTCTTTTTTACATGAGCAGGTAGAGCTAAAAACATTTTATAATTCAAGGCTCCAAATTGCGAAAGAAGAGCATCATTTCTCGCGTTATAATATGCGCAACGATTCTTTGAGCAACAATCATCCTTAATTGCAGAAGCGAGTGTACAAGGTGCGAGATCGACCATGAAATTATCATCTACATCACAGACGTAATTTGTCTTACCCTTGAGAACGTCTGTATCAGAAAACAATGAGATATATTGATCCTGCAGTGATTTTGTTATAGTCAGTACGAATGAACCGAACGCTGGCTCTTCTAAGCATTCCTGCTCATATACATAGTTACCTGAAAAATCTTGCTTGAATGCATTATAGCTCGTTATTAAATCTGTAAACTCTGAAGAAGGTTTCTCTGTTGTATTGGCAAGAGATCTTGCTATCATACTTTTGCCAGAGCCTGTCGGTGCACAGCAGATTACAAATTTATGCCTCTGCAAGCAATCATCAATCTTATTGAGTAGTTTTACCTGCTGATCTGTAGGTGTATAACCTTCAGGAAAAGCATTACAAAGTTTAGTTATTAGCACACTTTTATTATATACTACTAATTCTTACTAACAATAACTTTTTTATTAAACATTTTTGACACCTTTTTAAACTTTGTTGTCTTTAATTTTTCTTTTATATCAACACTTTTCTCACTAAATGCCTCAATTGTATAATTGAAAATTAATTCATTTGGTGTTACTTCAATATTAAACGGATAGGGAATCTCGTAAGCTGTTTTTTTATTTTTTACAGGATCAAAAATCGTAAATACGCAAAAAAAGTCTCGAATAGCAAATAATATTAATTTGCCCTGCTTAAGCTTTTTACTCTCTAACGTGAATGTTATATCCGTTAAGAGAAATGGTTTGATTAATTCTTCTATTTCTTCTACTGATGTCATGAGTTCATGAAGTTAATTTTTTGCGGTGCTGATAAACCGGCGAGCTTCTGGTTAAAAAAATCCCAAAATTGTTTATTTGCTGGGATGACTTGAATTAAGTCGCACGCTGTCATATTAATACATCTATAATCCTGCATAAAAATATCCCAAGTAATAATTACATTCTTTTGTGTAGGATTAAACTTTGGCATATTAATAGCTCTTTTATAATTTAAAGCCAACCGACCCTCAACACTATTTAATAGCTGTAAGGAATTCGTACAAAGCATTCGCCTTGTAGGCGGAGCTCCAGGCTTTAAACGCTTACGGAAGAATTTAATTTCCGCTACGTTGTTTAGAAGAAGACTTCTTAGTACGGGTAATGACGTTTTCATTATTATCATTTCGTTGTGAGCAAATACCGAAGATTCTCTGCTCATTTAAGAATATGCCTTTCTTCAAAGTACCGTATGAATCGATATCTAAATTTGCAACAGGTACGCCTAGGTTGTTCGGGAAGCAAACATAATCACCTTGCTTTGTAAAGCGAACGTTCGGACCCGCTAGTAATACAACACCAATACGCCATGCCCTTGTATCTGTATTAATAGGTATATGAATACCGTTGCGAATTAAATTCGATCCATCTTCTGATTCGTCTACAAATTCAACGAGAAGAATATCGTCGAGAACTTGTTTTAGATTATAACCGTAAAAAACGGAATCAAAAGAATTCTTCGGTAAAGAAGAGAAGTCGATTAAACTTTTTGGAACTGGTCCGAGTGCGTCAATGTCAGCTGGCATACAATGATTTATTTACTTTTTTAAAAATGCAAGATAGCTAGATATTTCTCTTATCGAGAGTTCGTGTCTATTGGCCAGTAAAGCGATAGTCTTATCCTCTTCAACTTCTTCTTTCTTGTTCTTTTTGAAATACTGAATGCGTTTAGAGCGAACTCTCGGAAAAATTGCAACAAAGAAATTATAAAGATCTAATTTATTGTCAAATATGCCTATATATTTGTTTATTACATTAGAGGTCTTTGCTGTCTCTGGTGAATACATACTCAGCCATCTATTAACAAGATAAGGTGAGAATTGTGATTCTTCATCACAGGTATTAATTAAATTCTTTTTTTTAGTAAAAAGAATTCCACCAATCAGATCAAAGATCGTCATCTCAGAGAGTTAACTTCGTTGTAGCTATGAAGATGTCATCATTCATTCTATAGAATACATCGATAACGTCTTTCATAAAGGACTCAGCGTCAGCATCAGATAAGTTTGTAGAGAAAGCAAATGCTGGTGCTTGTTTTCCAGCAACGACATTAATACCTGTATGACCTAGTGCGGTATTATTCTTAGTATAGGAAATACTAACGCTGCACTTGCCCTTAAGTTGTGAAACACCGCCTTGATTATGTTCCTTATGAACCATCAGATCATCACCATAAATTTCAATAGGTGCCTTTAGATACTTCAGACTAAGAAGATTACCAATCTGTGTATTAAGAAGACGTTGATAAGCAATTGCACCGAAAGCATCGAGATTAGGAATTTCCCAAATAAAGCTAATTGCGTCATCACTATAAATGAAGTCATTATTAATAAGATCTTCCTCATCAATCATGCCCTGAGCTTCAACTTTCATAGGCGCTCTAAATGCAATTATATTGCCAATAGGTAGAGTCTTATCTCTAAAAAATTTATAAGCAAATCTTGAATGCAAGACTTGACCATCATAATAATCACAACCGGTTACTTTCTTGAGTAGTTCTCTATTAATAATCATACCTAGATTATATAACCTAGTAGATTGAAATCAATCTACTTTTTTGTTTTTTACCTGCTCGTTAATCCAGTTGTAAGTTAATGTAAGACCGTGTTTTAAGGGCAGCGATGGTGCCCATCCTAGCTTTTGCCTTATCAGGGTATTGTCTGAATTACGGCCACGTACACCAAGAGGTCCAGGAATATGCTTTTTGGTTAAATTCTTACCTGCAATTTCACATGCAATATCAGCGAGCTTATTAATTGTGACCATCTCATCGGAGCCAATATTGACCGGGCCGGTAAATTCATCTTGTCTCATTAGCTTTAATACCCCATCGATACATTCATCGATATAGAGGAAGCTGCGTGTTTGCTCACCATCGCCCCAGATCTCAATTTCACCGCCATCATTTGATTCAGCTACTTTTCTACAAATAGCAGCAGGTGATTTTTCCTTACCGTTATTCCACGAACCGAGCGGCCCGAAAATATTATGGAAGCGAGCGATGCGTACATCGAGTTTGTAATTTCTATTAAAAGCTAAAAATAATCGCTCACTAAAGAGTTTTTCCCAGCCGTACTCGCTATCAGGGTTTGCTGGATATGCACTACTTTCCTCACAGTTAGGATTATTTGGATCTAACTGATTATGTTCTGGGTACATACATGCACTACTACTGTAGAATACACGCTTGACATTAAACTTTGTTGCAAAATGAGCTACATTAAGATTGATTGATGCAGAGTTATGCATAACGTTTGCATCATTTTCGCCGCTAAAAATATAACCAGCTCCACCCATATCTGCGGCTAATTGATATACCTCATCAAAACTACCCTCCTTATCACTCATCGTATTCTGTCCCGGTGCCCACATAACTGTACTAACAGTCATTACATCACGTAAATCACCTACAATGAATTCATCAGCTCTTGTTTCTTGGTACTCGTTCTTTTTTAAATCGACACCACGTACCCAGAAACCTTCGTCTTTTAATCTGTTTACAAGGTGATTACCAATGAAGCCACCAGCTCCGAGAACGAGTGCAGTTTTCTGTGTCATATTAATAGTATATATTTTGATGACTGTGTATGATCAACTGTTATAATACTGTACAATTTCTTTTATACCTTGCTCTAATGTCGTTTTTGGCGACCAGAAATTTAAAATATAGTTATCAGGTTCGTTACGCTTGTTTAGTTGTACAACGTCTTTTTCTTCTGATGGTCTAACCTCAACATTACTGAAATTAGCGCTTATAGTTTTAGCTATATCTAATATCTTTACCCATTCAAAACTTGTTATATGTAATTCCTTATCGCGAGGAATATTACTATATTCACGCATTAATATTTCCATGCATTCGCAGCAGTCGCGTGAATATAACATCTGTCTCTCTTCTTGACCATCTGTCATCATGTCGATAACACCCGTATTTTTTGCTTTAAGAATGAAATCAGTAATTACATGTGACTTATCTAGGTCCTTTTCAATACCGTACACATTCCAGTATTTGATAATAATGCCGTTAAGACTCTTGGTATAATACTCACCTAATGCCTTTGTTACACCGTAAGGTGAATAACTCATATTAGACATTTGACTTGAAGCGAAAATAAACGGCTTATTGTATTGCTTTAGCAGTGTAAATGTCTCTTTCATAAGAGACACATTATTTTGTATAAAATCAAAACTATACTGGTATTTCTTTAGATACCGTGAACCACCAACATCGAAGGCGAGAAAAAAAACAAAGTCAGACCATTCAATAGCTTGTGTTATGGTATCGGAATTTGCTTTTCGAAGATCATTATCTTCACCTTTAACAATATCAATACCTCTTACTTCGTAATTTTTTTCGAGTAGATATTCCTCTAAGGCCTTACCTACCTGACCTTCACTACCTAATATACATATTTTCATAAAAGTTTTAAAATGTTTTTTGCAACAAGGTCATCTGTTGATACCATGGTTTTTGCTATCTCTTTATTTTCTTCAATAGCATCGTGCATTGATTCATATAGTGACTTAGAGAGTTTAATATTTCTTAAATCATCAATTGTTTCAAATTGAATTATTCCTTTGGTGTTATAAAAATCACCTATATTTGGACATCCCCAAAAAATAGGTACAGTTCCGAGTGCAAAACAATCGACCAATACTTCTGTAAAGTAGTTATCAATTCTGCAATTCATAATTGCAATAGAAAACATATAATCACGAAGCGGGTCAAGTTTGCTTGTAAAGTATTTGTAACCATCACCCCAGCAATCAACACCCTCTAATTGTCTGATTACAGCATGTCTCAATCTATGACCTTCAGCAAAATTCTTACCTGATGCAATAATTGAAAGACCTTTTGTTTTTGGATGTACTTTAATATCCTCGTCGTTTACTCTACTTGATCCAATAGGTGTTCTAATATATTTTGCGGGGTTTCTAGAAATTAAATCCTGACTAAAAGTAAACACATAATCGAACTTATGTTCAAAATCGACAATATGCTTATACACGTGCGGATGAATAGAGGGTGGTTCTAGGCACCAGGCAATCTTTAATTTTGATTTAACACGATCAACAACAGGATCAAAAATCATGTTATCAGTAAAAACCGTTGCACCGTCGAACTCAAGATTGTTTTTAACCCATTCAAGTAGTTTAGGCTTTCTACCCATTGAGCATGTATAATAACCCTCTTGCTCAAAACTGTGATTAAAGTTTTGATCAAATAAATTTACCTTTAGCATATTGTATATTTTAATAGCAGTTTTAGAGCAATCAAGAGTTACTATCGTATGCTTTTCTTAAGATAGTTAACCCGTGACAAACAGGTAACGTTGCAAATTCAAATTCAGGATTCTCCTTAACAAATTTAACAACTGCACCATATGGGCCTGTCCCTTTCCATTCACCATCTCTGTGTTCTGAGTTATTGTATTTTGGATGAGAAAATGTATGCATTAAATCGTGTAATAACACAACGACGTTAGGCGTTAGGAATGGCTTTAGTAGGCTTAATTCTGTATAGACATGATCTGTTGCATGCCAGTCGTCAATAAAAATTAAATCATACGGTTGTTGATTCTGTTTTAGAAATTCAATAGCGTCGGATTGTATAAAAGTCCAACGCTTCTCATGCTGTGGAAGAGGCTTGAACTGTGTGTTGTTAATATCAACTGATGTTAAATGTCCATCGAGATATTCACAAGCTTCTAAAAATGGAACCGTTGTCGTACCATCTCTTACACCGAGTTCTAAAATATTTTTTGCTTTTAGTGTTAAAGCGATAGAGAATAACGTAATAAGATGTTGATCGGAGTCTTGATTACCGTAAATTGATCTGTCTATAATTTCCTTTACTATCATAAGCTTGCTGTGATTAAAACTGTATTATCATTAATTGTCTGTCTCGGATATTGTGTATATCCCCAGTTTGGTCTATTATTGTAATGTGCGTTCATTCTGTAATGACCGTCTACTTCTTTTGTACCTAGGTTCGAAAGCGGCGCAGCATTACCATGTTTAATATGTATGTATTCTGCATCTAATATAGCTAAACGCATGCCGTTATTATACATATTCCAGAGTATTTCTCCATCCATACCTGTTTGCCATTTCGTACTCAGTCTATGACCATTATCCTCTTCGTTATACCCTTTACCGTTGTTTATTAGTGATGTTCTCTCTACGAAAAGAAAATCTCCCGAATGCGCACCGCAAATACAAGCATCTATTGATGCAGTATTATTAATAATTTTTTCATCCTCAACTTTGCATGTGTTGTCGTCTATAAAAGAGACATTTGTTCTGCTCTGAGGCCTAAAAAAGTTTTTCGTGTTCAACTCACCCTGTAATACTTTAATAACTTCATTCCACATACTTTGTGGTAGAATTATATCTGAGTTAATTACAAAGACGTAATCCTTACTAGCAGCGCGAATACCGATATTTTTAGCAAAATATTCGTAAACGACTTTTGGATTTAAACCATCATTAATTGATATACTCTTATCAACAACAATATTTTTTATTCGCTTATCACTTAATAGATCTTTTATCTCTTCATTTTTATATAGATAACGTTCATCTATAGGTGACCAATCAACGATAATATATTCAAAATCAATATTGTTTTTTTCTAAAAACTTTATATTTGATTGAATTGATTTCTTGAGTCTAAAAATAAAATCATGAGCATAGTCGTCATCTCTGCCCATAGCTAAGAGCGTAACACTTTTCATGTTTAACAATTTTGTTTGAGATAGAAGGCATCACCCCAGGTATTTCCTGCCCAGTATGTCTCTACACGCTTAAATCCAAACTTACTTAAAAATTCATCTACTTCATCTACTAAACTACATCCCTCATATAGCTCAGCTCTGTTAACTTCAATCATAATGCAGTCAATATTTTTAAGAGTTTTTTTTGCGCCGCGTAAAACTTCGAGATCAAATCCTTGAGTATCTATGTTTAAGAAATTTAGAACCGAGCTGCATTCATAACGATCAAGTGGATCAATTTTAACCTTTATTATTTCATTAAAAATAATTCCCGGATATTGTTCTTTATGTAATTTTGGTGGTAAAACAGAATTACTACCGCCATTATTATTTTCTCTATGAAAGTCCATTTCACACTTAAATGGACCGAGTCCCTTATTAATTGCAATAATTTCTCTTTCACTGCCGCTCTTACTATCAACCATTTCCTTTAAAACTTTGAATGTATCTGGATCTGGTTCGAAGAATATAACATGCTTGAGCTCAGGTATTTGTTCATACTCAGCTAGCTCTTGGCCATGATGTGCACCTACGTGAATAACACCGGTAATATTGAGATTGTATTTGGTCCTGAGAGGTAAGATGTCTAGCAGCATATGTATGTTTATATTTTATTTGCGAAAAATCAGTTATCAATCGGTAAATTATACCGGTATAATTGTCCAATTATCTAGGTAAATATCTGCCTGTTGTTTTGGCCCATCGACACCAAACCATCTGCTCGGTGCACAAATTTTTTCTTTTTCTTTTCCTAAGTATGTACCCCACCAGGAAAAAGTACTATTAGTAATAATATTAGCATCACATTGAGATAGAAGATACAAATCTTCAAGCTCATTTTTACTATTACAAATAATTACATTCTCTATGTTTATATATTTGTTATACAAATTAACACTATCTGTACAAACAATAACTGTATAATCATTTAAATCAAATTGCTTTAATGCTTCAACATAATAATCACGCTTACAAACAAGATGTGTTGATGCATAGGTAGGATGCAAATAGTCGCCTAAACGCACGTGCATGCCAATTATTTTTTTCGGTATTCTGCTAATAGCGTTAGTAATTTTTGTCTTTATCTCTTCTGAGAAATAAAATAAATTTTTAATATCTTGGCTATATTCTTTAAAATGTTTTTCAGATTGAAAATAACCATCGAGTAATACATTATCGGTATTCGGTATTGGTGAATACGACCAATCTGGTTCACTAAAAGTATTCTCCGGTACTACTTCAGTATTTTTAATATTACTAAATAGTGTATCTTTATACTTTACAGGATTTGAACCTTGACCGCATACATGTTGTATATTATAGTTTATATACATTTCGCTTTCTACACGCTTTGCTGCAGCATAAGCCGCAGCTATAGTAAACATCTGATTACCTAATCCACCTTTTAATCTCGGTACTATCATAATAATGTCCAGCTCTTTTCTGCGTATTCGATAATCTGTTCCTTTGTTGCCGTATTGCAAACAAAATCGCTTATTTGTTTATTATTATCGATATACGGGTTATCTGCTTTTGGTGATTGACCGACACCATCGTGGGGTAGATGCCAGAGCGGTCGTTTACCGCCTTTCTTTCTACAAACATCGAAGCCATACGCGTGTACACGCTTAGGAAACTCATTATCTTCATACCCCCAGCCAATAAAATTCGGATTATAACCTTTTGCCTTTATAAGATTGTCTCTCCTTCCCATAACGCAACCACCTACGCTGTTGTTATGCCCAACAAAGCAGTAACCGTTATTAAAATTAATAAAGTCTCTTTCCGGGTATATTTTATCGAGCGTGTTATAATCTAATGTATTAGAGAATTCATTTTTTACTTCTTCTGTAACACAGAGAAACATTCCACAATAAGGATAAATTATACCTGTATTTGGATTTTCTTCTAGGTATTCAACAGATTCAATAAATTGATTCGGATGAATAATAATATCAACGTCACAAAACGCCAAATAGTTTGAACGTGACAGTCTTATACCTTCATTAAAAGCATCGCATCTATTCCACATCTTTTCGTTATATTTGAAAAGATATGTATCGTTTTCTGTAAAATTTATTAATCCTGGCAGCTGCTGTCGATCACCGTCTTCGACATATATAGTTTTATAATTAGTACAGTTCCTACGCAGAAAATTTGCTGATATTTTAATATTTTCAGCGCGTTCATTTGTATCTACGCGAACGTGATATATGAATGTTAAATTTTTAAGGTCGTATTGCATGCTTCTTAAAGATTTCCTTCATTATTGATTTAACTTGCTCTACTGATGAATCAGGTACAGCGTTATTCCATGCAGGAAGGACGCCATGCTTTTCATAAAAAAGCTTAGCACCTTTTTGTATATTAATCTGCCAGTCATCGCGCGGTCTAATTGAGCTACTCTTTTCAGAACATTCAATTTCATCTAAGTAGTCCATACTATTAGCGAGATCAGGCCAGTTCCAGTATGGTGTGCAGTAACCGGCTTTTGCTATTCTATAATCATGCTCTACATGCTCAAAAGCATTGTGAAACTCCTCATCAATTAGACCTACGTTCTCAAGTACTTCGCGAGTATAATAGCAGAACGCTCCAACACTGTGTTGATTAATTGCAATTTCTACCCCATCGCCGTAATCAATAATAAAGCGAGGTACAGGTTTACCACCAGAAACGCCTGCTTTGTTTGCTGGACCGTGATAACCAAAGTTAAAGTGTTGAATACCGGTTTTATTTCTCGCGTTGATGTACGCTTTAAAAACATCAGGATTTTTTACAATTATATCATCCTCAATAAGGAATATATGATCACATCCTTTTTCAAGAAGATATTTAAACGCTTTATTTTTGGATTTACCCACACCTATATTTGTTTCATTATTAATTGTTGCTATAAAGCTTAGATCATATTCTGTTATCTCACTGCCATCGTTAATGAGAACAGCTTCTTGAAACGGTAAATTATTTGAGTCATTAAAAAGAGCTGAAATGCATTTATTTGCAAAATCCGGTCTATTACAGGTTATAATACCTATTCCTATTTTATCACTCATGGCTTTCCGATATTTTAGTATAAATATTCTTAATGGCAATCAATCCGTCAAATAGCAATGCAATTAGTGTAAATTCGCTTCCGCAAGCGCAGGCTGCAGTTAGTGGAGATTTATTAATCTTACAAACCACAAACGGTACACAAACAATTGATTTTAAAAATTTCAATGTCGTAAAGACTGATGTTAACGGCAATGCTACAGTACTAGGTAATCTTTCTGGTAATAATTGTACATTCGCGAATGTATTAATGAATAGTGTGTCTGGAACAACATTTTATTCAAATGTAGGCCCCGGTATTGATGCATCAAATGATTATTATGATAGATTTACAGTTCAGGGTGGTATTGTACTTAGTGCAACATCAAATCCTACAAACAATCCTGTCTATACAACAATTGTTAATAGTATAATTCCTTCTGTTACTTCAACAATGCTTAATCAGTTTCATCAAACAGCAGATGAATACGGTCAAGCAACATTTTTCGCTGGTCAATCAACTGCAACAGTTATTGTTAATAACTTCTTTGGAAAATATCCAGGTTTATCAGTTTATTCAATAAGCCCGTTTCATATTTCATTTATGCCGAGTATTCCTTCGTTTGATATTTCGGCAAGTACAATTAATAATCTATCAACATTAGCAAATCAAGTTACTGGCATTACTACCGGTCAACAGACGTTTGTAAGCGGTGTAACGTCTCTTGTAACAACAATACCCTCACTTTCAGTTGTTCCTGTTACCCCCGGTCTATTAGCTAATTCCATTGCTACAACTGATGGTGGCCAGAGTTTAACATTCGGTATTAGTTTACCGTTTGCAGCGCCTACACAATTTAATGTATTCTGGCGCGTATTTGTAACAGGTACAGCGATTTATTAATCGTTAACGTGAAATAAAAGAGCTTTAGTTATTCTACTTAAAGCTGCTTTAGGGTGAATACCCTCAGATACTAATCTACTATACTCTGATTTAAAAGACTTAACAAATTCTTCAGAGAGACTAAAATTACGTGGATAGAAAGATCTCTTAATAACTTTTATAGGTTTGTAGCTTTCTACGAGTTGATCAAACTTCTTCACCAAATTATTTATGATCTCTAATAATTTCTTCTTTTAATTTTTGCTCTTTCTTTTCAATATCACCGAGCTGTTGCTGGATGCCGAGAAGACTTTCCATAGATTCAATATTCTCTGGACTAAAAATACTTCCTTCATCAACAAGATCACCTTCAGAATCGAGATAAAGCTTTATCATTTCAATTCTCTGCTGCGGATTGCCAAAAATCTCGATAATAGGTGGTCTATCCTCTTCGGGAAAGAACGGTGAAGCACCGGTTCTTGCATAGCTGTGAGAAATTGTCTTAAAGATATTGTCAATCTCTGATATAAACGTTGGATCAACTTCTCTTGTTTCCTTATCTGCGATTTCAACAGGAGCTACCTTTGTAATAGGTAGAAAGAATATAATATCCAATAAATGCATACTCTCTTTAACTAATGGTATACACTTTTTAATAAATTCATCATCAATCTCTGGAGTCTCCTTTGCATTTGCCCATAATGAATAAACAATATTATCAAGAGGGCATCTATCAAAAATTATTTTATCATCTTTACCGTACCCTTGTAGATCGTCAATAAGACAATTGAGAATAGTCCACTGTGTATCTTTCGTCGTCTGAGTATTGATAGGTAGGTTCTGCTCTCTTACTGCCTTTCTATAAGAAGACTCATGAGCCTTGTAAGCAGGCCAATTTTTTATAATATCATTTACAAGGGTTGTTTTACCCTGACAGGCAGATCCTACGATAGCAATACGCATATTAGTAATTTATTCCTCGTATATTATACCTTCAAGGCTTTATCCCAAATTACAAGTTGTAGACGTGGGCTGAAATTCACATGCATTGCTTTAGCATATTCAGCGACGGTAGCAGAACGCTCCGAATGCTCTTGACGTGAACCACAACAAGGCATAAACCAAATGCGATTCAACGGTACATTAATGCCGTGCTTGTCATCAACATACTTCTCCCAAATCTCATTAATATCATTTGATGAATTAATAACGAACTTGAACCCAGAACCAAAGCGTGCATGCCACTTCAGTGCTTCAGGTTTATAAGTCTTCTCCTCGGGATCGCCGTTTGATCTGAGCTTAGGTGATGTAGTAAATGTTACATCAACAACGTTTCGCCATTCATCACTAGGAATTAAAGTTGCATTTGTCTCGAAATCGATTTTTGGAGTAAAACCGTAGCGCTGTCTAAATGCTTCAACAAACTTGAGCAGCTGCTTTTCCTGAATAAGCGGTTCACCACCGGTGAGCTTAAGAATAGCATTATGACGGAGATGTTCAACATAATTCTCTCTATCCATCATTTCAAAAATCTCTGCAAAAGTCATTTTATTCTTTACGGACCATGATATGAATGAATCGCAACCATTAGGTGAATCTTCTGATGCAAATCCAATGCATGTTAAGTTACACATAGACATTCGCATAAACACAGACGGTCTACCTACATACTCGCCTTCTCCTTCGATAGTATAAAAAACCTTATCGTCTGATAAGAAAAGACTCTCAGAATTTATATCAATAGTACTCATTACTACCAATAATAATGTATGCTAGATGAATATCAAGGCTCAAAAATGATTAAATAATTATAGATGAAAAAGAAGAAAGCTGTGAAAGCAGCCTCCCCTTCGGTAGTAGTATCCCCTGAACAATCTAAAGATACTTCACCCTACGTAGCCCAGAGAGAAAAGATTGATTTTACTCTGAATGTTCGAGAGCTTCCTTGGACAGATAAACAAAAGGAAATTATAAATCTATTCCTTGATAAAAATACAAAATTAATGATACTCAAGGGACCAGCAGGTACCTCGAAGACAATTCTCTCAATGTATCTCGGCTTACAGCTTCTTAATATGAAGCGTGTATCAGATATCGTCCTAGTGCGTTCAGCGGTAGAAAGTTCAGATTCTAAACTCGGTTATTTACCCGGAGATATCAATGAAAAGGTTAATGTCTATATGACACCTTTTAATGAAAAGTTTTCTGAATTAGTTACAGAGCCTCAAATCCATCGCTTGCATAAAGATAATCGCATTACAATATGTCCGATTAACTTCGCTCGCGGTTTACACTTTGCAGTAAAGTTTGTATGCTGTGATGAGAGTCAAAATTTGACAATTCGTGAACTGCAAACTCTCTTTACACGTATGGGTGAATTCAGTAAAATGATTATCTGCGGTGATCCTGATCAATCAGATTTACCTCATGGGAAATCAGGTTTTAATACTGTATATAAAGCCTTTGATAATGAAGATGCAAAATTACACGGCGTGCATTGTGTTGAACTTACAGAAGATCATATTGTGCGTTCAGAGCTCTGCAGATACGTTACACACGTCTTTAAGAGTATAATGCCGGTTACAAATACTAAAGAGCCCCGAGGTTCTTTAGTTCATCAATTGCCTGGGCAACAAGATTCTTGGCAACCTGCACATCATCCACAGATTGATCACGTAAAGTAGGTGTATATTTGGAATTACTTGAACCTGGTTCATCTGTTAATCCAATTAAATCTGCTACTTCATTAATTTTATTTTGAAATTCTTGTTGTAACTTGTCAGGTTGTCTTTCTATAAGATGATTAAAGTTCGGTCTGTTTATATAGATATTTGAAGTATCAATAGCGCCTTTTGTTTTTACTTGACTATTATAAATGTTAGCTAAAGCATTATCATTTATATCATGAGACAGAGTATCGAAATCCTGAGCAGGTGATTTAGAGTTTAGCGGTGTAATATAATCTGCAAGATCACCACCATAAAGTTGATGCATCTGCTCAGGTGTCATTACGATCCCCAGCTTGTACCGGCAAATGGATTAGACCATGACCCTGTAGTTACATGATTGCCGACCCGAGCTCCTTGAGGTTGAGGCGTATGGTGTTCATGTGCAACCGGTGTAGATGGTGTAGTCGATGTATCCTTCTCTTCAAGAAGAACCGGCTCATTGTTATCTGTTTTCTTTGCAAATGTTGCAATATTGTCAACAATCGCAGAATTGAGATCATGTTCAAAAACTTCAACTTTCTCAACCCAGCACCTATCACCGTATTTTTTCTTAATGAAACTTGCAGCAGTGTTAAAGCACCATTCAGCCGTTTTTTCAATACCAACACCTTCAGGCATAATTCTTAATTGACAAATACCTGCGTCATTGAGTTGTTTAAAAAGATTTAAATGAGGATCATTACCAGCTACGCATAATGTATGATCGAATTGATTTTGTAGAATAACTTTAAGTTCCTTAAGCGCTCCGAAATCAACAACCCAATTATTTTCATCTAACTCTGATGCTCCGAACCAAAATTTAGCTTTTAATTGATATCCATGAATATACTGACAATGTGAATGTTTAGCATTAAACTGTCTAAAAGCACAGCTGCCTAACTCTAATAATTTAGTACTCTGAAATTTCATATATTTTTATTATAACACGGAAAGTTTAATAAATCAACAAATCAGTTTAAAACAGAAAAAGAAGATAACTATTCTTTCTATATCTATTAATATTATAATGAACCGATTTTAAAAATCAACTGTTTTTTTTTAAAAAAGTTACAGTCTTAACAGCCAACTATTCTTAATACCAGCTGGTTCTAAGTATGCATTACTATTAATAACAGGATTTGACTTACCACGGTAAAATGTCCGCGTTATAAATCTACCTCTGTCATTATCTGTTACAAATAACATTATGCCTACAATATTTGCAGGATTTCGGCCAATTGGCTTAAGTTTGTATGTAATATTTTTACCGCTTTTACCTTTTGCAATAACAGAGAATTTCATTGATTCGGATTTAGAGTTAATCGCCTCTATTGTGTCTCTCTTTGCAGGTAGCTTATTCGTGCTATCCATTGTTGCAACATCGCTATCCCACCACTTCTCTTTGTCTTTTAAATAGTCAGGATTTCTTATCCATTTCTTAGCCGTCTTTACACCGCTTTCAATCTTATTAACAGCTGAGCTTGGTGCATTAGCAATTTTCTGCAAGGTTGGTGCACCAAGCGCACCTAAAACTGATCCCGCTCCTTTACTGATTGCTGCAGCACCTTTAGCATAAGCAAGCGGGTTAATAGCAGTTCTACCAATAGCTTTAAGGTGTCTGCTAATACCTTCATTAAGCACAGTATCATCTTCAACCATTTTTACCAATCTGTCGAATTTACTTTTCATGCCTGTATAAATTCTTTGTATATCTCAGCAATTTTTTCGTCATTAAGGCCGTGCTCACGAGCTAACAATTCTATCTCGTCGACATTATTGCAGTTTAGTAGCTGATGAATTAGAGGATCACCTTCACTAAGATTTAAGGATTTTATAAAATGTACTACAAGTTGCTCAAAAACATCTGCAACATGCTCATCTGCAATATACTCAATTAAATCATTAGGTATTTCAGCGATAGTAAATTCCGGTGGTAAAACTAGAATCTTAAGGTGTGTTAATCCTTCTTCTAAGACATAACCTTCATATGAATCGCAAAGGCCGAGATTCTCAGCAGCTGCCACATACTTTGGATCAACTTTAATACGCACCCTTTTAAGAGATGTCATTCTCTCAAGCTGCTTTTCTATGATTAGATCATATTTCACAAGAATATTTATGTTGAATTACAGCATATTGTTATTATTATAAGAGTATAACTATGGAAGAATATACAAAAGAAGTAAAGCTTAAAGAAGCTAACGGTAATCACCCGAGAACTGCTGAAGAGAAGCAAGCAATTATTGATAAGGCTTCAAAGGCATACGAGGCATATCTTGATGCCCTTGGTTTTGATTGGAGAAATGATCCTAATAGTACTGGTACTCCTCTTAGAGTTGCTAAGGCATTTGTAAATGATCTTGCTGCAGGTTGTTATGAGAATCCTCCGAAGATTACATCATTTCCGAGCAATGGTTACGATGGAATGGTTTTTCAGGGTGGTATTCCTGTTAAATCAATGTGCAGTCACCACCATCTTGCCTTCACAGGTGTAGCTCATGTCGCTTATATTCCATCTAAGGAAGGACGTGTGATTGGACTCTCTAAGCTTAATCGCATTGTAGAACATTATGCTCGCCGTCCTCAGATCCAGGAGGGACTTACTGTTCAGATTCATTCTGCTATAAATGAAGTATGCGAGCAGAATGACGGTGTGGCTGTCATGGTTAGTGCTACACATACCTGTGCTTGCCTGCGAGGCGTTAAGCACGATGGTTGTGAGATGAAGACTAGTAAGTTGAGCGGTGATTTCTTAAATGATGCCGCTACACGTGCTGAGTTTTATGACTTCATCTCCGACTTAAAGCGCTAGTCAGAATTTACATCAATAACAGCATTAATATCACGAAGAAAAGGTTCTCCAATAAGAACCTTTTCCTCATTTTCAGTGCGATCTGAAATACTGAATTTTACACCCTTGTAAGTATTACCGCGAACGGAGATGTCAAATTCTGTAACATATCTCGGATCCTTAATACCATTACCGATATTAATAGTAATAGTATCGACAATTGGTTTAGTTATAGTTTTATTGTCAACAGTATTGAATGTTATTTCATGACCGTGCTTCTTGATTTCTACACCGTGTAGTACATTATATGCTTCGTTACCGCTATCTACTTTTGCTGTAACTCTACCAACGCCAGATATCTCTATAGGTTCTACAACACTAAACACCGGTCGATCTGTATCCTCTTTTACTTTAACGCAATTAGGCACCATGCGATCACCCTTCTTCTTCATACCCCTCTTAGTGTATCCCTTCCAACACTTTTCGAGAAAAAATTGTTTAAATGTTAGCATTTCCATCTCCTTCTTGCAGCACATCCGCGTGTATCTTTACCTGCACAACCTCCTGCCGGTATCCAAGCTCTTGATCGCGCACAAAAACTCTTTCTACGTTTTGATGCCTTGGATCCTTTCTTGACTTTACCAGTTACAGGTGCTTTTAAATGTGATCCGGTAGCGCGGTTATATTTTCTTCTTCCTTTTGCTGTTAATCCGCCGCCTCTACTAACAGGCAGCTTCTCACCGCGCTTTATAGAAAGACTAGGTCCGTTTTTTTCTTCTAGAATATTTAAAAATGCGGATTCGAATAAACCGATCATGCAATTATTTATACCTAAAAAGATAAATAATTATAGTTATGTTCCACAAAGACTTTTATCGTTTAAACGAAATTTATAATAATAAAATTATAAAAGAATCTGTTGACACTGTTGACTATAGTGGAGTAGACAACACAGGTGAGCGTGTAGGTTCTTTAGATATTCCAGGTACAAAAGTACCATTAAAGAGGCCATGCCAATGCTCATGTGAAGAGATGTCAGAAGAACCTTGCGATTGCTGCAAGCAGACGGAGCAGGATAATGAAGAAAATTGTGAATGCGAAGGTGGTATGATGGAGGATGAAGAGCGTGAAAATGCTGGTATGGCAAAACAGAGTTTATTTAGAACTGTTAAATTAGCCGCAATGTTACATGATTTAATCAGCTCTTCAGATCATGTTGAACCATGGGTTCTTTCAAAAATAACAGAAGCACAGCGTAGTATTGAATCTGTTTACGGCTATCAGGATTACGAAAATTTTAAGAAAAAAGTCGAAGGTGATATGGAAAATATAGAAGAAGAAACAGAGCAGGATCTTTACAATTCTATTTCATCTGGCGGCGGTTCAATAGTAAATGTGCTCAAAAGACTACTAGCAACAGAGTCAAAAGATGTTATTGAAGGTGTTATTTACGAGGCAATTAGAGCACTCGAAATAAAGAAGTAATTATAAACCTAAGATCTTAGCGATTTTTCGCTTATCTTCATCCGATATTAACTGACTACCGTCATTATGTGTCGGTATAAAGTAATCAACCGCATCACTTGCACCGGATGCTATCTTCTTTCTTATTACAGTACCTGATATTCTATCATGCATTGGTGGTATATTAACAATTTTAACTAATGGGTATTTTTCAGGATTTTTCTGAAATGTCGCATACCGTTTTAATTCATTTGAATCTTCTTCCGGACCTACACCGACAATTACGTTTTCATCTGGGTGTAAATGAACATACTGATATGTAGCTTGAATTGGTGATTGTATATATTCATTTTTTGGCTGCTCGCCGTTCGGACCTACTTGTGTTTTAATAGTTGTAGCTATATAAACTTCGACAGGCTTAGGAAGATATTTTTTATAGATATCCCAGATTTGTTTTGATTGTTCAGCTGTAATTTCTACACCTTCTCTTACTTTACCTCCAATGTATACAACACCGCTATTAGCTTCGGCGAGAAGATAGTTCAAGGCTTCAAAGTGTCCCTTATGAGGTGGCTTGAATCCTCCTGGTAGAATAGCAACGGTTTTACCAGACGATGGCTTAAACTTACTAATTAATTCTTCGAATAATAAGTCAAATTTCATACGCTACGATCTGCAGATATTCCATCAGCTACTCTTACATCCTGAGCGCCGATTTGAGGAGCATAAGCAAAGTTTAAATTATTTCTTCCATTAGGATTTAAATAATCATTATCTGCTGTATTTTCGTCTTGTGATTTTACAAACTTACCTTGATCTTTACCAATAATAAATTCACCTGTAAATTTAACAGGATTGCCAACAGGCTTCTTATTAAAATAAAGATTACGGACCACAATACCTTCACGTTCTTTGACGTTACCAAATTCTGATTTTACAGCGCCTTTGACTACTTGACCGAGTACGATTGTTGATCTTACAACAATAGCTCCGCAAATTGCAGATCTTACAGTCTTTTCATTATTATCTTTAATTATTGTATCTAATGGTTGACCGCTTGTAACTGCTTGATAGACTTTCTTACTGTATGGAGAAGCTTTTGTACCATCAGCGAAAGTAACGATTTCACCTACTGGATTATGACACTCACCGAGCCATGCATTTAATGTTTTTGTAACAGCATGATCAGCTGTGTATACAACAGTAAATTTTTCCTGTAAAGCAGGACCAAAATCTACAGCTTCGACATCTTCATCTCTAATTGCTGGTATTGTACTGTATAGATCAAATCCTGCTTCTTTTGCCCATGGTCTTACTTTTTCAATAATTCGCTCTAAAGCACCAACATCATAATTTGTCTCCGAAGGCTTTCTTGTTTCAGGATCAAATTGATTTACACCGTGAATGGCGATAAAATTTCTATCATACGCAACAACGTTAGTATGGCCATAAACGTACTCAGCGTTAAAAAATCTCTGAGGCGTTTTTTCAAACATACCGAGTTGTTCGAGTTCTTCTTTTATTGACGGTAAGGAATTATTAAAAATTCTAAGAATTAAAGAAGCCGCCTCAATTAAACCATGTGGTTTAGTAGGATCTTTACTAACTAATCTTTTACCGAGATTAGCAATAGTGACACCCTTAATGTCTTCAACATTATGTTTTGCACCACGATCTAAACCAAACTGCATCTTACCTTCATCATCTAAAAGTATCTTACCTTCATCGTCACGAGCAATTTTAATTGAAACATTAGATCCATCAATTTTTTCTGCAGGTACCTCTGATTCAATAGCTTCGACAGCATTATGAAAAACCTGTATAAGATCTTTACCGGTTTTAACACCTGGTATATCAAACGGGTGTATCATATGACCACCTGCGCCACCCTCTAAAAGAATCTGCTTAGGTAATAAAATTGTTTGTCTAGGCAAAGCAGGAACAGCTCTACCGAGACATTTTTCTGCGTAAAGATCTTTTAAGCTCTTATACATTGAATAACTCCTTAACTGATGGATCTTGTTTCTCCATTACTTTTATCAAATGCTTAAGCTTTGATTGAAAGTTTTTCGGAGTTATTGAATTTACAAATTTTAAATAATTTGGATTTTTTAGACGCTCTATGTTGTCTTCTTTAACTTCACTTTCTTTTAAAAAATTTTCAATTGACTCCTGCATTTCAATAGCATTATCTGGAGTAATATCTGATGTAGTAAATTCAGCATCAATATCTCCAATAGGAATATTCATAGCAAGAGATTTAGCTAAAAGTTTAACTAAATTTGTATACCCCTGATCCATCATGGGTTTTTGTTCTGTGGCTTGTGCTGGCTGTAACTCAGCAGCTGCATTAGGAGCAGGCGCTGCAGCATCCGTAGCAGGCTGCTGTTCATCTTGTTCATTTACAAGCTTTAAATATTCATTGTACCTCTTAAGAAAACTCATATGAAGTATTTATGAATTTATACAATGAGAAGCTGTCTTGTTTTAAGTGTATTAAAGAAATCTTGATTTAAAAATGTCAAACCTTGTTTTTTTGTAAAAAGTTTAACCTTATTAAAAGTATAAGAAGCATAATCTAATGTATCTATATACTGTCGTAATTTCAAAATAAATTCCCTATATTCACCGTTATTGCTTTTTCTAAGACTCCTTATGTCCGAAAATGGTCTATTATAAACAAAGACGCGTATAGGCAAAATGTTTTTAAGCTTTACGATAAATTTCTCTATAAAGATATCTATTGTATCAAAATACTCACCTAACCTACCCGGCGCTATATTGCTGTAATATAGTACGACCTTATCTCGTTGAGTATAAGACATAAGCCTATTGCATACTGCAATTGTAATTTTATTCATTATAATGCGCTTTATATCAGGCGTAAGCTTTTTTGAATCAAGCAAATTAAACTGATATAATTCGTCAATAATATTACCTTCTACATCTTCTATTATATGATTAAGATCAAGAAGACGAAAATTATATTCCTGAAATATTATATCGTTTGCCACACAAACAGTATAACTACAGATTATTAGATTTCAAGAATTGTTCGGTAATATGTTTTGGTGGTGTACCGATTCTTACATTTATTATACCGTTGTAATAATCATCTCTTAAAAGAACATTCTTATTAATCTGTTCCCTTATTTCAAAATAACCTAATTCCCATTTTGATCCGCATGCTCGTAAAATTCTGAATAGGAATTTATCTTTACCGTATTTGACAATATCAGCGTTAAGTTCATTGGAGGAGCTTGTATAAGATTTCCAATCCGATTCTTTATAATCTATTCTATTCTTTTTTTTACCTTTAAGCGGCTTACGTCTAATCTTCGATATGCATTGTTTTTTGCCAATGTATTTTCTATTAGTAACGGTGTTTGTAATTTCATAGATAAAACCAAATGTTTGATCATCTATGACAACACCATCGGAAAGTAACCAGTGACCGTAATCCACAAATATTAATTATTATGAAGGTAAATAAGGTCTACGTGACATCACCGGAAATGTTTTCTTTTTATCCTTTTGCTTGATATTTCGCTTACCATTTTTTGATTTTACTTTTGCACCTAAAGCTGCTGTAGCTGGGTCGAATGGTCTTGCATCAAGGCCACCGTATATTTGAGGGCCTTGCATATCAGGGTTACTAGCTGCTGCAGCTGCAGCAGGACCAAACACCCCTGCAGCAGAGTTAGCATCTTCGTCTAATAATCTATAAAATATTGATTTAAACTTATCCATTGAATTTTTATATTCTTATACTATTATTTAAGTTAATGCTTGAAGAATACATAAAGGAACTTGAAGAGGATCTTAAAATTAATGAACTTAATTTAAAGGATTATCAGCTCCGTCTGCCTGCTCTAAAGCATAAATGGGCCGGTAGACTAATTCGTCATAAGATGGAGATAGCTCGTGAAACAAAATCTTTGGAACAATTAAAGCGTAAATTATTCGATGAGATTCAAAGACAGGCAGCTGTCAAGCTTACGGCTCCTACTATACAAGGCGCTGTTGATACGAGACAAGAAGTCTTAGCGAAAAAGCAGGAGATTGACGAAAAGAAATTAATTGTTGAACTCTTAGAAAAGACAGAAAAAACTTTAAGTAGTACTACTTTTGATATTAAAAACCTTGTCGAGATAATTAAACTCGAAACTATGTAATATGATAGAGTTTGATTACGATACTTCTAAACGCATGGGCATCATCAAGGGCGATGAGCTGCAGGAGATTCGTGAACATTTTTCGGTAAAAAACGAAGGCGCAAAATTTATGCGCAAGTATGGTAGATTCCTACCGCCGCGTACATATGCAATCACACCAACAGGTAGATTTGAGCCATGTATGGTTGATGAGATACAGAATTATATTCGAGCTAATCAGATAACCGGGGGACAAATCTTTAACAGGGAATTATTTGAAGAGGTATCACCCGCGAGACATAGCTGGCATCAACAACTTGATTTTAAAAATACAATTCAACAACTTAAAATTCCTCTTAGAGACTACCAGGAGGATATTGTAAAGAAGTGTCTCTTTAGAGGTCGCGGTACGGTCATTCTTGCTACAGCTGGTGGAAAAACCTTAACCTCAGCCTCACTTCTAACACAAATTTATAATATCTACATGTCACCATATAACAAACAAACGTTTAAATGTTTGTTTATTGTACCAGACCGCGGTCTTGTTGAGCAGACATCGAGTGATTTTAATGAATATTGTGTACCATTTACAGTGTCAAAATGGACAGGTGATGATGAATTAAATCTTAACTCTAACGTTATTGTTGCCAATCTAGGCATATTACAGAGTAAGAATTCAAATTTAGATTGGATACAGGATATAGATGTATTGTTCGTTGACGAAGTACATAAAATTCGTCGAGGAAATGAAATTAACAAACTATTCAAAAAAGTTAAAACACCTTTCCGTTTTGGCTTAACGGGTACAATGCCAGAAGATCCGCTTGATCAATGGAATATTTTCGGTAAAATTGGTCCTGTATTATACGAAAAGAATAGTTATGAACTCAGAGAAGGTAAGTTCATTACAGGAGCGCAGATTCAAATTATTAACTTACAGCATAAAAAAGCTAATACGTTTCTTTCTACAGGCACTGGTGCCACTGATGCCTACAGAGAAGAACTTGACATTTTAATTAAAAGCGAATTTCGTAATAATACAATTAGTACAATTGCTGGTGGTGTAAAGAACAATTCTCTAGTAATGGTCGATTTTATCGAACACGGTGAAATACTATTTGACCTAATAAAGAAACAGCATCCTGATAAACAAGTATTCTTTATTAGAGGAGAGGTGGAGATAGCAGAGCGTGAAGCAGTTAAACAATTAATGGAACATCATGATAATGTAATTGTCATTGCAATATCAAAAATATTCTCCACAGGTATTAACATTAAAAATTTACATTACATAATTTTTGCATGCGGTGGTAAAGCAAAGGTTAAAATAGTGCAGTCCATAGGCCGTGGGCTACGATTGCATAAAGATAAGAACCAGCTTATAATATTTGACATTGCTGATAACTATAAATATAGTGCTGCGCATCTAGAAAAACGAATTTCACTTTATGAAAAAGAAAAAATCAAATACTTTACTAAAATCGTCAACGAAAAGTAAAAAAGAAAAACTTAAGAAGGATAAGACGCAGCCTATTCTCGATATTCCTATTGAAGAGGAAATTGACTTAACTGCAGTTGAAGCTTTAATTGAACAACCGGTAGAAGTTGATGTTACAGCAGCGGTTGCTGTACCGAAGAAAATTAAACCTCGTGATAGAGAGCATTACGTAAATAGTAGAGAATTTGAAGAAGAAATTCGTGCGTATTATAACACAGGTGCTGTTAGCTATAAACTCGGTGAAAGTATTAATAAGATTGCTCACGGTCTCTCTTTTGCAGGTAACTTTATTAACTACTCATATAAAGAAGAAATGGTAGGCGACGCAATCGTCAAAATGTTTTCAGCATTAAAGAATAAAAAATTTAAACTCGATTCAGGATTTAGCCCTTTTTCATATTTTACAACCATTGCATTTCATGCTTTTATCAATAGAATTAAGAAAGAAAAGAGACACCACGAAACACTCAACGAGTATAGGGAAAAAGTATACAAGGAAATGATGCTTGATCCTGATGAGAACGGTGGTGCTCATATCTATATTGATGCAACAGGTGATGACGAATATTAATCAAGAACTACATACCAAAGGTCAGAAAGTATGTCTTATTGCAGATCTACATGTAGGTGTACATCAAAATAGTATCTTTTGGCATGAGACATCCTTGAAGTGGGCTGAATGGCTGAGAGATCAGTTATTAGAAAAAGAGATAACTGACATTTTTATTCTCGGCGACGTTTATCATTATCGTGATGAAGTTGCGGTTAATACTATTCACGTTGTCAATCAAATTTTATCTTTATGGAAAGACTTTAATATTGTAATATTGGTTGGCAATCATGATGCTTACTATAAAGACAGAGCTGATATTAATTCACTTTCTATTTTGAACGGTAAGAACAATATTACCGTAATCGATCAAACATCGACATTCACTGTATTCGGTAAAACACTTACATTCCTACCATGGGGTGCTAAATTAGCAGATCTTCCTAAATCAGATATTGCTTTCGGTCATTTAGAAATTGAGAGCTTTAAGATGAATAGCTTTAAGCTCTGTGAACACGGGACAAAGACATCTGATATATTAAGACAAGCAAAGCTCGTCTTTACCGGTCACTTTCATCTTCGTGACGAACGCGAATACGATAACGGCACAATCGTATACGTAGGTAATCCATTTGAAATGGATTTTGGCGATACCGGTACAACGAAAGGTTATTATATTTTAGATATACCGACGAGTGAATATTGTTTTTATGAAAATACGATATCACCAAAGCATAAAAAGCTGACACTCACAGACATATCAGAAACAAAGAACATTAAGGACGCTATTGGTAATAATATCGTTAAGATCGTTGTAGATAAAAAAGTAGATACAGATAAGATTGAGAGTCTTATAAAGAAAATGTCGTCTTTGAATCCTTTCTCTCTTTCTGTAGATTATTCATTGTATGATGATAATATTAGTGTCGATGATCAGAATTATGAAGCTGGTGGTGTCGACCTTCAAAAGACGATTGAAGAATTTATAAACGTTCTCGATATCGACAATAAGGCAGAAGTAATTCAGTACTGCATGGATCTATACAAGAGATCACACACATTATGAAGCATATAAATTTTAAGCGTGTAAAAATAAAGAATTTTCTCTCTGTCGGTACAGAGCCTGTTGAAGTAACCTTCAATAAGGGTCTTCATATTATTACAGGTATAAACAAGGATAAAGAGGACCGTAGAAACGGTGTTGGTAAATCAACAATAGCTGACGCAGTATACTTTGCTGTATTTGGCGAAACATTACGTGATCTAAAAAAAGAGCATATCGTCAATAATGTTAACCGTAAAGGCTGTGAAGTAGAATTAGATGTTGAAATACAGCATTTTGATAAAAAAGAACAGATAAAGATAGTTAGAACACTCGACCCGTCGAAGTGCTTCTTGCATATAAACGGTGAGGATAAAACACGTGATAGTATGACAAATACTACAAGCTTTATTCTTAATAAGTTTTCCTGCACTCCAGAGATTTTTCAAAACTGTGTTATTATGACCATAAACAATACTGTACCGTTTATGGGTAAGAAGAAACAGGAGAAGAGAAAGTTTATTGAAGATATTTTTAACCTTAGTGTCTTTAGTAACATGCTCACGATCCTCAAGGAGGATCTTAATATTAAGAAAAAGGACTTCGAGATTCAAACAACAAGGTTTGATGATCATGAGAAGCATTTATTAACATTACAGAAGCAAAAAGAGCTTGCTGAGGTTGCCCGTACACAAAAGCTTATAAAATATCAAAATCGTAAGACGAGCAATATTGCAGAATTACAACAGATAAACGACAGATTAGATACATTTGAAGATATAGACGTAAGTATTATAACTAATAAAATAAACGATCTAAATGACGGGTTGACAAAAATTGATAATAAGCTTCAATCCATACGTGAAGAGAAAACAGAAAAAGCACTCTTAGTACAGCAACATACAAAGCAATTAACAACCATTGGTACAGAGAATGATAATTGCCCGGTTTGTCTTCGAACAATTGAAGAGCGAGATAAGGACCACATTGAACAAGAGCGTAAAAAAATTAACAGTTCAATAGATGATTTCAAAGTTACTATTTCTAATTTAATTAAAGAAGAAAAGTCTTTTCTAGAAAAGAAGACCAAAATAGATAATTGCATTATCGGCCTTCGTGATGAAAAGCACCAATATGAACTAAAGAAGCAAGAGCGTGTATCTCTTATTGCCCGTAAACAACAGCTAGAAGAATGGCTTCAGACACTTGAAGTCGATATTGCTGAAGTAGAGCAGTCGACTTTTACAGCGGATACTGCAGTAGAAGAGCAAAATACAAAAATTGAAGAGCTAAAGTCTGAAATTGATAAAATTCGTAAAGAGCTCAATACAATGGATGTTGTTAAATTTGTAGTATCTGAAGAGGGTGTAAAATCTTATATGGTAAAGAAGATATTACAGGTCTTTAATGGCAAACTATCTTATTACCTAAAGAAGATGGACGCCAACTGTACAGTTACCTTTAATGAATATTTTGAAGAGGAGATTATAGACAATAAAGGTAAGCTATGTTCATATTTTAATTTTAGCGGAGCTGAGAGAAAGAATATTGATCTTGCATGCTTGTTTGCATTTATGGATATGAGACGTCTTCAAGGTGATGTATGTTTCAACTTTAGCATCTATGACGAACTGTTTGATTCGTCGCTCGATGAGCGTGGCGTTGAATTAGTTATTAATATTCTCAAAGAACGCGTTGAAAAGTATAATGAATGTATTATGGTTATAAGTCATCGCAAGGAGAGTATTAAGGCTGCTACTGGTGATATTATATTCCTTGAGAAGGTTAACGGTATTACAAAGCGTGTTGATTTTAAAGAGTACACAGCATAAAATAACCAAGTAACATGATTGTCTCACCCTTTGTCTCTCCGTTTCCGCAGCCCTTCGGTACTCTAGGTCAACCCTCGATATTATCACCTGTACAGACTAATATAGTACCGACACCGCCGGAGATGAATCTCGAACGTGTTGTTAATTATTACGCAGATTATAGTGGTTGTGGTTTCTGGCGAATGATTTGGCCAGAGCACGTACTTAATGCGCATCAAAAACTCATTGTGCATGGTAGCACAGTCATGAGTTTTGATCCAAATTATTTTAGAGGTGTTAAAGCTGTACGTATTCAAAGACAAGCAACAGAACATCAATTAAAGTTCGTACAATTCTTAAAAGAGCTTAGTAAGCAATTAGGATTTAGACTTATTTACGAAATTGATGACTTGGTATTTGAGGAAGATATTCCTGAATATAATAAGTTTAAACCTGCCTTTACTGATCCAACAATTCGTCGATCAGCTCAGGAAATTATGTCTATGTGCGACGAAATTACAGTTACCTGTAACTTCATGAAGGATTATTATATCAGTAAGACTGGTAACAAGAACGTTACTGTTATTCCAAACTATCCACCGAAATTCTGGATGGGACAGTTCTTTAACGAGAAGCGTATATCAGAAAATTATGACAAGTATAAGCGCAAGCCGCGTATTCTTTATGCAGGTTCTGGTGCTCACTTCGATGTCGATAATAGAGTAGGTCAGAACGATGACTTCGCGCATGTCAACCGTGTTATTGAAGCTACAAAGGACAAATACCAATGGGTGTTCCTTGGTGCCTTCCCTCTCCCGCTACATAACCTTGTCCGCGAAGGTAAAGTCGAGTTTCATCCTTGGGAAAGACTCTATACATACCCTGAAAAGATTTATAATCTCAATATTAATGCAATGGTTGCACCTCTTCAGGATAATACCTTTAATAAAGCTAAGAGTGATCTAAAGCTCGTTGAAGCAAGTTGCTATGGTATACCCATTGTGTGCCAGGATTTGGTTACCTACGAGAATGCACCACTTAAGTTCAAGACCGGTGACGAGATGATTGATCAGCTTGACGATGTACTCGACCGTAAGGGCAAATACATGAATCACGTCGGCAGATTTAGAAAGATCGCAAACGAGCGTTGGCTTGAGACGGATACAAATATTGACAAGTATTTAGAGCTCTATACAACACCATACGGATCGCCTGAACGTAAGCTGTTGAATCCATTGAATGGAATTACACTTGATAAATAATAGCCGGTAAGCTATTATTACAGCATGTATAGAAATGCTGCATATTTACCCAGAGAGCAAGCAATGCGTCTTTATTGCTGGGATGAAAACGGCAAGCGTATTCATGTTGATGTTTCATATGAGCCATACATATATCTTGAAACAACACATAATGAAGATTGTTTAAGTATCTTTAATACCAAATTAAAGAAGAGACGTTTTAAGAATCAAGCTGAGCGTTCGCAATTTCTCAAGGATAACAACATTACCAGGGTATTTGAAAACCTCGGGGTACAGCAACAATTTTTAATTGATTATTACAGCAATCAAAATGAAACTCCGGATTTTGCTAAGAATCCGTTAAGAACGCTCTTTATCGATATTGAGACATATAGTCCTGATAGCTTTCCAGATATTGAGACGGCTAATCATGCTATTAATGTTATTACGGTTTATGATACGCTAGCTGAGAAATTCATAACCTGGGGCTCAAAGCCTGTAAAAAATCTCGAACAAGATGTTACATATGTATACTGTAAGACGGAACACGATCTATTAGAGAAGTTCCTAGACTATTTTTCACGTGATTACCCGGATATTCTTTCTGGATGGAATAGTGAGTTTTTCGATATCCCGTATATCGTAAACAGAATTACAAGAATATTAGGCGAAGATGAAGCAAAGAGGCTTTCCCCTATTAATAGAATACGGTCGAGAAAGTTTATGGGTAAGTTTGGTAGAGAGCAAACTAGGTGGCATTTAGAAGGACTCTCTTGTGTTGACTATTATCAAATCTACCGTAGATTTTGTCCAGTGTTGCGTGAGATGTATAAGTTAGGCTATATTGGTGAAATAGAGCTAGGTGAAACGAAGGTTGACTATGGTGATACTGATCTTGCATCGCTATCGGATGACAATTGGGATCTCTTTGTAAAATATAATATTCAGGACGTTAATCTGCTTGTAAGACTTGAACAGAAGCTACAATACATACAGCTATTGCGTATGATTGCTTACGCAGGTCTTACAACATTTGAGGGTGCACTAGGCTCCTTGAGTGTTATCACCGGTCTATGTGCTATTCGAGCTCGTCACAGAAATCAGCGCATTCCAACATTCAATAAGCATATTGAAGATAGTGACATAAGAAAACAAAATGAAGGCGCTTACGTCGGTGAACCACAGCAAGGTTTTCAGGATCACATTGTATCGTTTGATGCTAATAGTCTATATCCAAACGTGATGATTACGTTAAATCTCTCTCCGGAGACAAAAATTGGTACGATCGTTCACGATGACAAATATAAAATCGTTTATACTGATGATGGTAAGCTTACAATCAGACACGTTAATGGGTCGGAATATACTCTGACAAAGGAAAAGTTTGCTGCGTTTGTAAAGCAAGAGCAAATTGCGATATCGAAAGCCTGTGTTCTTTTCTCACAAAAAACAAAAGGCATTGTCCCTGAAACAGTAGATCATTATTATAAGAAGCGTGTTGAGATCAAGAAGCAATTAGACAAGGCAAAGAGAGCGATTTTAAATATTGAGAAAGGTACTAAGGAGTACACTACATTAAAAGATGAAATAGATCATTTAAACATCACGCAACATACTATTAAGATTCTGATTAATACTGTTTATGGCTATTTCGGTAATAAGCATAGCCCACTCGGTGATGATGATCTTGCTAATTCAATTACCCTTACCGGTCAAGCTACTATCAAACAATCAAACCAATTGCTCGTCGATTACATTAAGCAAAAGACGGGCATGTCAGAAGAAGAGCTCACAACTGATAGTCCAATCATTTATAATGATACAGACAGCTCTTATATATCGATTAGACATTTAGTAAAGAAAAATAACATTCCTGTACCTGTAAAAGGTAAGATACCAAAAGAATACTACGATGTGGTAAAAGACATTGAGCAATACCTTAATACGAACATTAAGGAGTGGGGGAAGAAGTCACTCGGATCAGAAGATTGCAGACTTCTCTTTAAGAGAGAAAAGATTGCTGATGCCGGTCTCTTTATTAGAAAGAAGAGATACGTTCTTCATATTCTCGATGATGAGGGTATTCCCTGTAACAAATTTAAGTATACAGGTGTTGAAGTGGTACGCACAACAATGGCGGCCGCAATTAAAACAAGCGTTAAAAAGATTATTGAGACGATGCTCTTAACAAAATCAAAAGCGGATACAGATAAAGTGTTTAACGAAACTTACGAGTTGTTCACTAAGCTAACAGCAGAAGAGATCTCATCACCATCGAGCATTAAAAACTACGAGAAATACGCTGCAGGTTGCAAAGAATTTAAAACTGTTAAATCGATGCCAAAGCACGTTAAGGCCGCCTATTTCTATAATTTATTAATTGATAAACTTAACCTTAGCCGCAAATACGAGAAAATATCTTCTGGTGATAATATGAAATATTTTCCTGTGAGAAAGCCGAATAAGTATGGTCTCTCTACAATCGGCTTTAAGTATGACTACCCGAAAGAGTTTGATGATATTTTTACTCCTGACCATGAAGCTGTTTTCGAGAAGGATGTATACTCTGTCATTCAGCGATTTTATGAATGCGTAAGATGGCAGTTAAAAAAGCCGAGCGAACAAGTTCAGACAGATTTATTTGATTTACTAGGTATATAAGTTGATTTATTAACAAAAGTCTATAATATATTAAACAATATGAGCGATACAAAAAACATCATTACATTCGTAGATCACATTGGTCGTACACTTCTTGCAGAGTTTGTTGAGAAGGTTGACAATGATACTGCATTTACTGTTCGTAACCCAGCAATTATCCACGTTCAGCCAACTCAGCAGGGTCAGCTCAACGTTCAGACCATTCCTCTCTATTTTAGAGATTTCGTCAGTGAGAAGAACAAGCAGGAAGGTACTCTCTGGAAGTTCTTTTATTCTTCCGTTGTTCTCGGTCTTAATATCGAGAATGATCAGCGTCTTGTTGATCAGTATAACAAGCTTTTCAGCGACGCACCGCTTATCCAACCTGCAAGCGGACCTGATAGCGGTAAGACAATCAAGTTGTTTGACGAGTAGAATTAATAAAAAAACATCTGCGTTTTTTGAAAGCGGCTTCGGCCGCTTTTTTTTTTTGTTGATAATATGTATGTAGGTATTATAATTGTGGTATGAGTAAAGAGATTGATTCTATTTTTAAGAAACTTGACGCTATGAATAGCGAAGCAACAATGCTTGATGAAAATGCATTGTCAAATGTTGATACCTGGTATGATACCGGCTGTTACGCTCTTAACGCAATTTTAGGGGGTAGCTGTCGTAAGGGTGGTATACCTAAGGGTAGAATCGTAGGATTCTCAGGTGAGTCGATGACAGGTAAGACTTTTATTATAAATAAGATTTTAGCTAACGCGCAGAAGCAAGGTATCTATCCAGTCATTTTTGATACTGAGTTTGCAATCGACGAGAGCTCTACCAAAGGTGTAGGTCTTGATGCGAGTAAGACAAAGTATGTACCGGTTTATACGGTCGATCAATGTCGTAATCAACTATCGGCTTTTCTCGATAGCGTCATTGAGAGTAAGCAACAAGGTAAGTTTATCGTAAGTATTGACAGTCTCGGGAACCTATCATCACAGAAGGAGATTGATGATATCGCTAAGGATAAAGCCGCTATGGATATGGGTCTCCGTGCCAAGTCACTTAAGTCAATGCTTCGTACCTTGACATACAAGGCTGGTAAGGCAGGCGTTACTATTCTGTTTACCAATCATACATATTCCGATCCCGGCGCTATGTTCCCATCTCTCGTAAAAACACAGTCTGGTGGATCAGGCCCTGTGTATATGGCCAGTATTCTCGTGCAGCTTGCTAAGCGTAATGAGAAGGAAGGTGAGGGCGATTCAGGTGCATTGAAGACGGATAAGCTTGCAGAAGCTAACAAATACTCAGGAGTCACACTGCGTGCACTAACCGTGAAGAATCGCTTTGTTCCACCATTCTTAGAGGCAGAAATGTACCTTTCCTTTAAGTCCGGTCTTAACAAGTATAGCGGGCTGTTGCAGATGGCTACTGCAAGAGGTATTATTGAGCAGACGGGATCGACATATGTTGTTGGTGTTGACTGTGGTAAGTATAAAAAGGGTGATAAACTCGGTTATGCGAAGAATTTCGTTAAGGATGTATCGTTCTTCGAAGACTTTATTATCCCGGAACTTGATAAGAAGCTTGCTGAAGATTACAAGTACAACAGTAACGAGGTGCAGAATAGCACAGATGATGAGCAAGCCGAAGAATTAGCAGAAAATGAGTGAGAATCGTGTAATTGTACCATTTTCCGGTGGGATGGACTCAACAGTCCTTCTCCATTATGCAGCCGCTAAGTACGATCGTGTCTATGCGATTACGTTTGACTACGGTCAGAGACACATAAAAGAGCTTGAATACGCAGATTGGCAAATTAACTCAATTCGTGAGAGTGAAGATGATAAAAACGTGTATTTCAGTAACATCGTCAAGCTACCGTTCTTTAAGGACATTACGACATCATCCCTACTTAACAAGCAGATTAATGTAGCTAAGGCGCGCGACGTCATGGGCGATCCACAAACGGTAAATTACGTTCCTTTCCGTAATTTGATGCTTTTATCTATAGCTTGCTCGTATGCTGAGGGATTTGATGCAACAACAGTCCTACATGGAGCTGCACAAGCAGATAGTGTTGCAGGCTTCTGGGATGGTAGTATAGAGTTCTTATCTAAGATTAACGAAATAACTGCATTAAACCGTAGAAACCGCATAACTGTTGAAGCTCCTCTTATAGATAAGTCAAAGGGAGAGATTATTAAAATGGGACTTGAACTCGGTGTAGACTTTAGTCGTACCTGGACTTGCTACGAGGGTAAGGATCTTGCCTGCGGCGAATGCACAGCATGCGCTCTACGGTTAAAAGGGTTTATTGACGTTGGTATCCGTGACCCACTGTCTTACTCCAGAGACATTCCTTGGGAGCAATATATTAAAGAGTAAAGTACTCTTTAAACAATCTACCGTTTAAAGAATGTTGCTCTGGTAGATTAGGCTTTTGCTGCTGGCTGTACATTTCCCTACGTTTCTTAATAGTATCTTTTAACTCTTGAGTCTTCTTATCACGCTCAGCTTTTTGCTTTTCAGCTTCTTGCTGCTGTAAGCCAGCCTTTTGCTTTTGTAAATTTGATAACATCTGGGCGATAGAGTTTCTATCGTTTTTATTAGCGGTTTGAAGAGCTCTTGTAGTAGCGTTTATCGCTTTATCTATACTACGTGGATCGTTGGATGAAGCTAAATTTTGAGCTGCAGTAAGGTTAACGTTTGTATTATTACTTTGAGCTGCAGGCTGTGTGGTTGTTGTAGCAGCTGGTGCAGTCTGTGTTGTCGCAGGCGATGCTGGTGCAGCAGCTGTTTGTGTTTGTGCAGGTTGCTGCGTTTGTTGAGCAGGTTGCTGCGTTGATTGAGCGGGTTGACTTGCTGGTGCTTGTTGAGGAGCTGCAGGAGTAGCAGATGGTGTTTGTTTTGGTTGTTGCTGCTGAGCTGCAGGGGTAGCAGATGGTGTTTGTTTTGGTTGTTGCTGCTGAATCTGATTAACCATGCTACCTAAAGCAGATTGAACTTGTTTGGTTGCTGTAGAGCTAGCTGGTGTTTTTGGAAGTAAATTTAATTTTTGTAAATCATTAATTAAGTTTTTTGATGCTGCATTGTAGGCATATTGAACTTTAGCATTTTGTGCAGCTTGAGCGGGTGATGTACTCTTATTGCCAGAAATAAAATTACCTACAGCTTGCCCTGCCTTAGCACGCATACCAGCTACATTAGCACCAAATCTTGTACCTATGCCTTCTGAATAAAGTTCTGAAAGCTCGCGATATTCTTGCTGATTATCCATAAAAATTACCCAAACATGCTATCACCATGACCGCTCCAAATATCACGCGCAGTTTTTGGCGCGGCACCTAAACCGGTATGATGTTGAATTAAATCTTCGTCAGAAAGAACAGTTGAGTCGTTACCACCTGCTTCGAATTTATCGAAATTCTTACCTAGTTTTACATATTCGCCCTTTTTCTCAAAAACCTGCTTGTTAATAAGGTCCTTTAGAATGACCTCGACTTTTCTCTTATCTTCACCTTCATTTAACCCTAATCCACCGCTATCACGAATCTCCTGTACAACATCATTAACTACATATTTTGCTAATACACCACTATCGTCGATAGCATTAGCCAACATCTGCTCTATTCTTACTGTGAGCTTATCACCGCTTACCGGTGTAGTAGCTGGCTGTGTGTCACCGGATGGTGCTGCTTGTGCTACTTCTTCTGATTTATCTGTAGCATCAGATACTGCATCAGCAATATCGTCTGCGGCAGCTTGAATTGTTTCGCCGTCTTCAACGTTACTTTCTACTTCATCAACTACAGCTGCAATAAAACTCTTAAGAATTCTTGCTGTATACTGAGATTTCGCCTTTGGGTTACTAGCAGCAAGCTTTTCCATAATATCGCGCTCAAGCTTTACTAAATCCTTTTCAACACCTCTGCCCTCATAAGTGCCATTAGGAAATAAATCATTAATAATAGGAACAACAAGCTCGTTTATACGTTTATCTAAAGCTTCACCTGTAAGTCCTTTAAAAAGGTATGTATCGTTATTTTTACCTCTTTCCTCAAGACCGTGTTTAATAGCAGTAACTAAGGATTGTACAGGATCACCTTCACCCTTAACACGGAGTGCCATTTCATCTAAACGGGTTTTATAGGCTTCAAAAATTAAACGAGAATCACGATTCATATGCTTGAAATATTTATTCTTTGATGTTAATATATATGCAAGGAATAAACTATAATGTGTGCAATTTTTGGATCCACTGACTTCAATACTTACAGAAAACTATATAATGAATGTAAAAAGCGCGGTGATTTCGCGTATGGTAGTCTTTATGTAGGAAAACCGAATAAATGTAAGAATCTTGTAATATCTAGAGCATCTGGTTCTGTAACTCTTAGCAAGAATGACAAATATCAGGACGAAGATCAAGAATATGGAATTGAAGATTTCAAGATGTTTCTCGGCCATACACAAGCCCCGACAAGTAGCGTAAGAGAGTTCAGTGCCTCAACATCGCATCCATTTGCTTGTGGCGACTGGATTGTTGCTCATAACGGTGTGCTTTCAAATTTCGAACTACTTAAAAAATATGTTGCCGATCCAACAACATATAATGATGTTGACACCTCCATTATACCTGCAATGATACATCAGAAGTCACTTGTTATGGACAATGAAGTTGATATACTCGGTGAAGTACTATCAAAATTAAAGGGTACATTCGGTCTTTGGATATTCTGTAAGGCTACAGGGAATACATATCTCGCACGGTCAGGAAGCACGCTTTATGGAAATTATCTAACAAACGACTTTTCGTCACTTCCACAGACAGATTACAAACCGCTTGATGAAGGTACAATTTACCTACTAACATCCGAGGGCATTACTTCTGTTGGTTTCTTCTCACCTAACTCACCGTTTTTAGCTCTATGAGCAAAATAGCATTTTTCTCCTGCAGCAAGGGATCGACTGCAACCATTCTCAAAAATAGCATTGATACAATAAATGAGTTCGTAAAGACACCTATTGATATTATTTGTTATAATAACAACAAAGAAGGTCTATCAAAACGATATAATGAGTTTCTCTATTCAGATCAGGCCGATAGTTATGATTATATTTGCTTTGTACATGACGATGTCATGTTTGATGATGCTTTAATTGAAGCAAAGCTTAACAAATATCATGAGCAATATGATATCATCGGTGTTGCAGGTGGTAATAATGCAAAGATTCAGCAACCCGCTCTCTGGCACTTGATGTGCGGGGGGTTTGGAAGCGGTAATTTGCACGGAGCAGTAGCGCATTTAACACAAGATGGTAAATCGTCTACAACACCGTTCGGGCCATCACCAACGCGTGTTGCCATTGTAGATGGTGTTTTTATATCCGTAAATGTCAAAAAAGTTAAACAAGTTGGCTGGAAGTTTAACGAGAATTATAATTTCCATCTCTATGATATCTCAAGCTGCCTTGATGCTAATAAATTAAAATTAAAAATTGGTGTTGCTCCCATACATTTAATTCATAGCTCACCGGGACTCAGAAGTCTTGAGGACAAGACGTTTAAGGAGAATCAAACAAAATTCTTATTAGAGTATGGTAGTTATTGATTATTGCGGTATTGATAGTATTATCGTAACATATGTCTAAGCTTGATCTAGATTTCTTTGAAAAGATAATCGTCTACAAATCATTAACAGATGAAGCTTATTTAGCCTCGGTTATTGATTACGTACAGCCTGTGTTCTTCAAGAACAAAGACATTAAGTCTGTCTTTACAATAATAAAAGAATTCTTTATCTCACGAGGAACTGTACCTACAGCTACAGAGGTTAAGGCATATCTTACTACAGATGAATTAAAGTCATCCTTTACTAATGTGGCTCTATCCTTTAAGGATATTGATACTAAATTTAATAAAGACGAACTCTTCTCCAACACTGAGACTTTCTTAAAAGAGAAAGCTGTTTACCACACGATGATGAATGTTGTCGATGAGATAAACAAGAACGACGTTAATACATCCAAGATCTTAGATCAATTTGAAAAGGCATGTAATATTTCTCTAACTACAGAAACAGGATTAGATTTGTTCAATGATATTGATAAATTAGTGGCAAGTATTAATGAAGATACAAATAGAATATCAACCGGATGGGAGTGGTTTAATGAGAAACTCGGAGGTGGGTTTCTCGAGCAAGGTCGAGCATTATATGTATTTGCCGGTGAAACAAATATCGGTAAGAGTATATTCTTAGGTAATATTGCCACAAATATAGCAAATTTAGGTAAGAGTGTTCTCTTAATTTCTCTTGAAATGCCTGAGACGATTTACGCGCAACGTCTTTGCTCAAGTGTTACGAGAATTCCTCTCGGTAAATTAAAACTTGAAGTACACACTGTACAACAGCAGTTAGAAGAGTATGCTTCTACTAATCCCGGTGCGCGTATCTTAATTAAAGAATTTCCTCCATCCACTATTACACCTTTATTCCTAAAGTCATTTATTAAGAAGCTTAAAAATGCAGGAATAAGTTTTGACGCTATTGTTGTCGATTATGTTAATCTTTTAAATTCACCTATCGGTACAAATAGCTATGAGCGAATTAAACATGCAACAGAACAACTCCGTGCTCTTTCGTATGAATTTAATTGTCCTATAATTACAGCTACACAGCTTAATAGATCGGGATATTCAGTTGCAGATCCTGGTATGGAGACTGTTTCAGAGTCATCTGGTCTTGGTATGACTGCAGACGTTATGATGAGCATCTGGCAAGAGGATCAAGATAGAGAATTAGGTGTAATACGCATGGGTGTAATGAAGAACCGGTTTGGACCTGCATTCGGTAACTGCTTGATGAGAATTGACTACTCGACTCTGACAATTTTTGAAGATGAGCATATAAACGATACAGAAGCTAGCTCTTCGTCAGCAAATGTATTAGCTGCTCTTTCTAACGGTTGACCATTGACTTTTATAAAATGTTTATTAATTAGTCATATTGACTAATGAGCAATAAACGCGAACATACACCGCTTCTAGACTATGAATCAAATCATTTGTTCTTATCGTTCTGTACATATGCAACTTTGACACATACAAAGAAGCTTAATGTTGCAAATATTTTTTTAATATTGCTACAGAACAAAGAGTTAAGAGAGTTTTTTAAATTATATTGTGATGCACCGAGTGATTTCGCCGTTGTACAGATGTTTTTAAAACACGATCCTGGTCTATATAAAAGCAAATATGTAATGAAGTTCTTGAATAGTTCAAAACATAAGATTATACTATAAGGATGTCAGATGTTTTAGACTTAACGAAATTTGAAGAGCACATCTATAATACATTTTTAAGAGTAACAAGAACTCAGGCAAACAAGCCTTTTAAACTGCGTAAGCAATTTGACACATTACAGGAAAAGACAAAAATACATCTTAAAAGGCTTTCGTCGTTTTTTAGCAGATTTGAGCATATTTCTGTAGAAGATTTTTTTACCGCTCCGTACAAAGTATATCAGGACGAAACATATTTTGATTTAGAGTTTTATACATCTCTAAGAGCGACAAAAACATATGCTCTCTACCAACAAAAACGTATTTTTCTAGATGCGGACGATACTGATCAACTGTCGAGTATTGTTGATAGTTTAAAGTTTATATTCACCTTTTGCAAAACAAAACAAATACAACTTGATCAATATATAGCATATAAAGAAGGTAACATACCCGATTTTGTTGTACATCTTAAAGAGCATAAGACGAACATTTATACTCTTCTTTGCTTTCCTGATTTCACTAAGATGTTTAATCAGCTGGACCAAGAAACGGTTAAATTTATATTAGGAGAGCAGTTCTACAACAACATTCCTGTTTTCAGAACAAAACTTTACAATTCAAAAAAAGCTCACCTGTTAATAACTAAGGGATTACAAAAAATCTCACTTAGCTTAAAAGAAAACAGTTGATAACCATCTAGCAATCTATATTATAAGAAATAACTAATTATGACAACAGCATTCAACTCTAATATGTTCGAAAGTATCAAATCAGCCCTTACAAAGCAGAACGAGACTGCTTCAACCAAATATAAGGATTTTCTCAAGACTACAGCAGGTAATACCTACACTGTTCGTCTCCTTCCTTATTCAAAGAACCCTAACAATACGTTCTTCCATTATTATTCCTATACCTGGAATAGTCTTGCTAACGGACAGCTTGTTACTGTTGTAAGCCCTACAACTTGGAATCAGCGTGATCCAATTGCTGAAGAGAGCTTCCGCGTTCGCCGTGCAGGTACTGAGGCAGAAAAGGCTAAGGCTCAGGCTCTTATTCGTAGAGAGAACTGGTTGGTCAATGTCTACGTTGTTAATGATCCTGTAAATCCAGATAATAACGGTACGATTAAGATTCTTCGTTATGGTAAGCAGCTTCATAAGATTATTCTTGATGCAATTCAGGGCGAGGAGTCTGTAGATTTCGGTCCTCGTATTTTCGATCTTTCACCTAATGGTTGTAACTTCAGAATTAAGGTTGAGAAGCAGGGTGATTATCCGACCTATGTTTCTTCTAAGTTTGCTCTTCCTAAGGAGATTGAAGGTCTTACTGAAAAGGACTACAAGACCGTTCTCGATAATGCCTTTGATCTTGAGTCATACGTCACTTGCAAGTCATATGACGAGATTAAGCAGATTCTTAACGAGCACTATCATTGCTCAACTGATGTTGATGAGAGTGAAGATGAGGCTCCTAAGCAGGATGCAGTTGCAGCAGCTGTAAAGTCAGCAACTGCTTCGATCACCACTAAGGCTGTAGCAGCTCCGCAACCAAAGCAGGAAGAATCATCAGACTCAATTGATGAGTCTATTGAAGACTTACTCAAGGGTCTATAATAATGGATACAACGTTTGTTGAACCTACGCCCGTCGAAGCACAGATGGCTGTGCTTCAGTTTATGGGTCAGCATGTTACAGGTGAGTTAAAGCAGTTAGAGTCAAATCTTGTATCACGCAATCAGACACTCGTTGGAATGACATTACAGCCTGAGGCTGTTTTAAATTCAGTAGCTAGCTTACAACCGGTTGTACAGCAGCCGGTTAGTCAGCCAGTTCCGCAGATCCCTGTAGCTAATAGTTTTGTTACACCTGTCGTCTCACCTCAACCTAGCTTACAGGTAATTCAACCTCCCTCACAGCCTGCTGTTGATCAGGATCAACTTGAATTCAGTTTCGAGACAAATCCGCTCTCGCAACGTATTTTTGACGAAATTAATCTCTTGAAAGAGAAGCTATATGTTATTAGCGAGTTTTCTGCAAGTCTTGAGCGAATCGAGCAAAAGTTAACCGAGTTGGAAAAAAAAAACAGCTAATACCGGCTGTTTTAGGTGGTTAACAAGATTATTGAAGTTATAATATAGTTATGCTACTACATATAACAGATAGAGACAGTTTTCTAGATACATTTCTTCTTCCTATAAGTAAGGTTACGGATATGGTAGTTTTAAATATCCGCGACAAGAAGATAGATACCTTAGTATCTACGAGTGATGATGCTATTGTTAGTGCAGTATATAATGATGACAATATCAAACTCAATACTACTTTAAATATCCCTGATGTTACAAAGTTCTGTAGAATCTTACAGTGTATAGATAAAAATGAGTTTGACCTCGAGATAGGAACAAATAACATTAGTTATAGCTCTCAGTCTGTTCGCTTCAAATATCATTTTTATGATGATAATATCATTCCTGTACCTAAGCTGGATTTACAGAAGATTAATAAGTTAGAATTTAATGGAGAATTTTCTATTACACCACAATCTCTTACATCTCTTATTAAAGGTAGTACCATTGCTACAGAATCTAATAAAATTTATATCTCTACCAAGGGTGGAGAAATGCTTGGTGAGTTAACAGATAATTCTAGAGCTAATGTCGACTCTTACGGGATCAAACTTTCAGAAGATTATAAAGGTGCAGATATTACATCTGTACCGTTGAAATTTGAAATTTTTAGAATAATTTCTTCTATGAAGTTTAATAAAATAGAAGGTAAGCTTGTATCGTCGTTAGGTGTATTTACATTTGATTTATCTAACGGTAACTCTGCGATAAAGTTTATAGTATCAGCTCTTGCAAATTAATATGAAATACGACACAAGCCGCAATAAAATTAAAACACCTGGTTATTTTATAAAAAGACTCAGGGATAATGGATTTATAGCTATAAAGCTATTCAGTGTATTTTCAAAAAGCGATCCAAGAAGATGGACAGTAATTGTTAATCCTAGTGAGCGCTCAGTCTTTATTACATGCTATAATAATAAAGACGGTCTAGGTGATGTTGTTTTTGAATTAAACGACGGTGGCCAGGGCATTCCAAAAAATGTATATCTCAGTACAAACAGTATTGAAGTAATCATTGATTATCTTATTAGCCACGGGGTTAGTAATAATACAGAGTATCAGGGCAGGAGTCGCTATCTCTCAAAAAGACTAAATAATTATGATGAAGGACCGAAAACAGTCTGATGAGAAAAAGAAAGCTCAAAAAAAGCAACCTGAAGAACAAATTCCTACAACCGATTCGCAAACAAAAGAATTAATTCAAGGCGCTCTTGTTGAATATCTTAAAGATAAATTAGAAGAGCGAAATAATTCAAGGAAGAATTATGACGGTATGATATCCGTTATAGAAGAGTTTCTCAATAGCTTTATTGTACTTGGCTATACATTTGATGGGCAGCCTATACAGTATATTTGCGCACATAATCAACAACAGGCTGATTCGCTAGCAACATTGGTTAATAAATTTTTTCAAGCTGCAATAGCAAGAGAAGATAGCAGTGAAGACGAGCCATCGGAATAATGTTCACTAAAAAGCATCCACGTAAAAAATACATTTATGCGGTGACTGGTGGCAAGTTACTCGGTGAGATGTTGGTTTTTTGTGAGGATGTAAATGATGAATATCAATTTCTTTCATTACCGCAAATGAAGAATAGATGCATACCAAAAGATAAATTTCATTTTGGTATTACAGAAAATATAGTTGAAGTCGTTGATCGCATGCCAAGTAAAGTTTACAAGGTCTGTAGCGCACAATTCGAGAAAAACAAGAGATTACACGATATGTGTGATTAAATAGATATATGGAGTATATTCAGCCAAAAATTATTCAGTCGCCTATTAGCGGTCAGCCAGTCAAGCCTCTTATTAAGAGCTATGTCCGCGAAGGTAAAGAGTTTACTGAAGCACACTATATTGATCCAGCCTCCGGTACATTTATTCGTAAAGGTTTGATTTCAATAAAGGACGTTGAGAAGAAATAGATATCTTGAATTCGTGTAGCTTATCACTATACTATAGTAGTGATATTACCTCAAGACTACATAGTACAGAAGTTCTATCAGTACGCAGGTTTTCCGAAGTATAAAAGACTTACCAATACGTATGAGGCAAGTTGCCCTATTTGCCGTGAAGGTAAATCTTGGGGTAGAAAGAAACGCTGTTATTATCTAACGAAAGATAATGTAATATGCTGTCATAATTGTGGTTGGTATGGATCTCCAGTAAATTGGATTAAGGAAGTAACAGGGCAGAATTATCAGGAAATAATTAAAGAAGCAAGTAGTTACGATATTCTTCCTCTCGATCTTATGAGGGAAGAAATAAAGCAACCTGTGTTTGTTAACAGACAATCTTTACCACTCGATAGTATTAATCTGTTTGATGAGTCACAGATAAGTTACTATAAGAACAATGCTGTAGTTAAGGACGCACTAGCATTGATTACAAAAAGAAGACTTGATACAGCTATTAATAGACCTAAAACTCTTTGGTTGTCGTTAACCGACAAGATACACAGAAACAGAATAATCATTCCATTTTATGATAAGAAGAATGAGATAATATTTTATCAGTCCCGGGCTATATACGAAAAAGATACACGTATCATGCCAAAGTATCTCGGCAAGGTTAACGGTGAACGTTCGTTAGTAAATCTAAACCAGATTACACCTGACTTAGATTATATTTTTATTTTTGAAGGTCCTATTGATTCTTTCTTTGTAAAAAATGGGACAGCTGTTGCAGGCATTCAAGAACATAGTAGTAAATCATTAACTCAATTACAAGAGAGCCAGATGTCATCATTTAAGCTCTATAATAAGATCTGGGTACTTGATAGTCAGTGGCAGGACCGTGCTAGTAGAGAAAAGACAGAAAGACTTATTGACGAAAACGAGACAGTATTCATTTGGCCTGAAAAGATAGGCAAAAAATTTAAAGATATAAATGATATCTGTATCGCGGGTAAGAAGGATTCTATAAATCCAGAATTCTTTATAGAGAATAGCTACAGCGGAATTAAAGCTAAATTGCTTTTATCCGGAATTAGTCGTTAGCGGATATTAGATATCCCTTAAACGATTCACTTAGTGAGCTGAGCTCAGCAGCTAATCTTGCAATTTTCTTTTTCTCACTTCTTGCGATTTCAACAAATAGTGTATCGCAAGGAGCTACGTGTAGCTTTGTTTGAATTGAATCTCCGGATGTACCGTTTAAAAATTCAATAAAAAGATCGATTTGTTTAATCCAATCGTTGAGCTGTTGTACTTGTGCAATTTTATTGTGATCGATCTGCTTTTGTCTTTCTGCCTGTTGGTGAGAAACATCAAAATCTTCAGGCTTTGCTGTATCTAATTGTTGAGCCATGGCCTCGCGATCATTGGCTGGTACTGGCTGCTTTTCATCTTCATCCGCTTCAAGTACAAAATTAAACTTTTTGCTAAACAAACTCATACAATTATTTATTGCCAGGCTTAAATATTTTAGTGAAAAAGCCTATCTTATTTGAAGATGCTACAATGTTTTATAATAAATGGGTATCTGGTATTGCAGCAAGAGAGTTTGGTACAAAGAGAGTAAAATTTAAGGACATGTTCTCTAGAACACCTGATTATACTGATCAGAGTCCTAATACAGCAAAAGCTGAGCCAGTTATGCCATATCCTTTACCTAATGCGGTAGCAGCTCTGGGTGAATTAGCTATTAATTTGTCTAATGCAATTTCAATGTTTAGAGCAACATTAAAAAACCCTACTGTTCAAAAAGACAAAAAGGCTAAAGCAGAGATTATAACGATTTTAAACGAATTAAAAGCAGCACAGGAACATTTTAACTCCCTCTTCATTACGTTACAAAAACGAGCCATTAACCTAAATGATGAAGAAAGAGAATCAGTTGATACAGAGTAATTGATAGATTAAGTTAGTAATAGATGTTTAATAAAGTTATAGTTCAGTTATTAATTGTTGCAGTTGTATCATATTTTGCAGCATTAGCACTCTTACCATATAAGATTCCGTTCATTCTTGGTTTCTGTATTGGCATAATACTGCAGTATGGTATATTCAATGTCTACAGGTATGTTGTAGAGCTATACATTAAAATTAATATTGAAAAAATTGAAACCGAACGATTAAAACTAATCGGACAAAAAACTATTGCAGTAACATGTCCTTGCCCGACGAAGACTGTTGAAGGTGTTGTGATAGATAACCTCAACACAACAACGCAATACAGATGCAAAGCTTGTTCAAAATTAATCAATGTCTATACGCAGGTTGAAACAGCATTGTCGACAGAAGTAATTCAAAATAACGACATTGATTCCGTTGATAACATTATTAAAAATAAATTAAATGAACTTACCTGATAGTATTGAAGCGCTTACAGAAACAGTAGCGAGTGATTCACTTGTTATAAAAGAGCAAAAGATCAAACCTAATATTGATGATATTTCTCTGTATATAAAACAAAAAATATCTCCTTCATCATCAAGATTTTTCGATGAAGGTGTCGTTGTTTTCAAGACACCAGGGGATGAAAAGAGCATTTTAAAAGGGTTACTGTCCTTATATTCAGAGCGAATATTACAAGAGATAAAAAACTCAAGCATAGATGATAAGATTAAAAGTAGTATAGTAGCAAACCACAAAGCCGTAATATCATCTATTATATCCCTTCACGAAGCTCATCTTAAGTGCTTGTCTGAGCTAAACAAAAATAAGAATATTCTTGACGTAGAAGCAATTTCATACATAATACTAGGATATGCAATTGACACGCTCAAAAAAATCTACAACAGCCAACAACAAGACAGTTTCTGACATGTCGACAGATGAATATACAAGATGGCTCTGCCTACTTGAAGCTGTTGAGCTCGTTAATAATAAAATGGCACAATTCGGCCATCGATTACAGAATCAAGACGCAGATTGGATTAAGGCATTAGCGTTTCAAAAATATATTGACGAGCGATATGAAACAATGAAGAGCGATCTTCATGACCTCGAGACAAACGAGGAGTTTAAGATTTATCAACAGCCATCACCTTACAATGCACTACATAATCGGAACGAGCTTTACAGTACGGTCAAATAATATTAGCGGTACTAGATACGGAAGGTTATTTAAACCAAATACCTCCTACAGAATACTCCATTTAATAAAGGCTGATGAAGGCATGACATATGTTTTCCAAGATCAGAATGGAAATAGACACGATGTAACATTTAACAGCTGTAGAGATGCTGACAATTTCATCGGTAGCTGCCGTAGTGAAACTATCCCTGATTACGATAAAATCGGTGGCGTAGATTAATAATACCCACCGTAGATGTTTGAATAGTCAGTCAAACTGTAATCGAATACAGCTTTTGATTCCTGATCAACACTATCTGTATATGGCTTATCGGCACCAGAGGCTGTTGGTACTTTTGTATCGTCAAACACTTGGTTGTTGACAGCTTCACCTGATAATCCAGGCTCAAATGAATATTCAAAGCGCTTGGCTTTTACTAACCATACGTAGTGACCGGCGAGTGGATTGATTTGTGCTATGTCTTCATCAAGACGCTCTGTGACTTCAAACATCTTACCATCTCTTCCACCTGGTCTATCATCACCGTATTCTACGAGCTGAAAGACGTCACCTGATTTAGGTTCAGCATTAAAGCCAAATGTATTATAAAATCCTGTTATTGGTATAAATGCTGTAACCTCATCTTCAGATAATAAACCGTATTTACTCAACATTAAGGCATTTTCATTTAGATTAATTGCCATTATAATATATTGAGGAGGAGCAAAAGATAGGTTCGGACTCTCACCGTATAAATTATCAGCACCTGATAAAGTATAACCATGTACGTAATAGGCTACTTGTTGACCGTATAAATTTATCTGTTCTGCCCAGTAGTTTGCATACAGCATTCTTTCATTTGTATTGTTTTGCTTATCAGTAAAACGAAAACAATCGTTTGTCTGTGTTGTATATGCTTGTGGATAGATCGGATTTGGTAATCCGCCAGCGTATTGATCTTTAACTTCCATGTGTTTTAGTCTTTTGGAGTATGAAAAAGCCTGGTTTTGATGGGTGAGGTGTAAGGGTGATACCTGTACCGTCACCAATCTTATCTTTTATTTTTTTTGCCTTGAGAGAATTTATAATATATTGAGTTCCCTGATTATTTTTTAAGGCCTCGTACTCTGGAATTGTATCTACTCTAGTTTTGTCTTTATCTGGAACAAACGACTTACCCTTAGTCATAGATACACCAGCTCCAGTACCCATGTGCCTACGCTTTACAAAAGGTTCAACACTAAGTGGATCGGATTTCTTATTAGCATTAAAGAAGTGACCAAAGTTTTTAAATTTATTCACAAATATATTTATGCAAAAAAAAGGGCCTTCTTTCGAAGGCCCTTAATTTATTAATCTATTTTATTGTCTAACTTACTTGAGACCGGCAACGTACTTACCAACACCTGATGAAACCTTACCAGCTACAACGTTTGACTTGCCTGTTGGCTTATCAGCGCCCTTTGAGGCCATCTTCTTTGGCTCTGGATCATTCTTTGTATGACCGTCACTAAGATCGCCTTCTGAACCATCCTTGAGTGACTTTGTTACATCACCGTCAACTTGATTGTTCTTACCACCGACCTTTGTTACCTTATCTACTGAACTTGGAAGCTCTTTGATTTCTGTTGCTTCGAATGAAACACCTTCTGCATCTTCTTCACCTGACTCTTCATCATCAGCACCATCTTCAGATGCATCCATGTCTTCATCTTTGTGCTGTTCTTCATCAGAACCTAAAACTGCCATAAGAGCATCGTGAAGTTTGCCAGCAAGTTCCTTGCTGAGGGTGATTGTTACCTCGTCATCGCCTGCTGTGACTTCTTTTTCATCACCTGAGGGAAGACCAAGGGCTTCAGCATCGTGTGTCTCAGAGTCCATGCTCTCATCACCGAGTACTGCTTCGTAAAGTTCATCAAAAATAGATTTGTTCATAAAAGTATTTATATTCTCTTTTTGTATTTTTTGAGTTTTTTGTGTTTTTTTATAATTTTGTGAAGAAAACTTTTCTGGCTCAAAAGCATTTTCTTTTTTATTTTTCTTCGGATCAATGATATCTTTAACACCGCTAGCATTTTCAGGTCCGGATTTAACACCGCCCTTATCAGCGTATTTTACTTCTTTTTCCTTAGCCTTACCTTTAATAACTTCAAAGGTATCACCTGGAATAGTAACTTTTTCCTCGTAAAGATTTCCGAGGTCTGTCATTGTACGTGTTAGATTCATGCATATATATTTATATAACATGCCTTCTAAAAAACAAAAAAACGAGTATTATCTTGGCAACTCTGATTTACCTACACCAGATGCTAAGTTTGATTACCTCGAGCATCCTGAATGGGTCGAGGATATAACAAAGTGCACTCGTAACATTTTGTATTTTGCCGAAAATTTCTTCTTTATAACAAACCTTGATCGAGGCAAAATAAAGATTGAATTGCATAATTTTCAGAAACGTATTTTAAGATCTTTAAGAGATAATCGTTTTGTTATAACACTTGCCTCTCGTCAGATAGGTAAAACGACTATGATGACAATCTATGCTCTTTGGGTAGCTTGCTTCCAAGAAGACCAGCGTATATTAATTGTCGCTAACAAAGAACAGACTGCTATTAATATCTTCAAGCGTGTTCGTATGGCTTATGAGAAGCTACCGAATTATCTTAAACCTGGTGTTTTAGAATACGGTAAAACCTCAATGTCACTAGCTAATGGTTCGAGTATCGGTATTAGTACAACAAGTTCTGATGCCGGTCGTGGTGATAGTTGTAACTGTCTAATTCTAGACGAGCTTGCATTCATTGATAATCACCTTGTAATGGATTTCTGGAATTCAGTATATCCTATTATTTCGTCTTCAAAGAAGTCAAAAATCTTTATAGCCAGTACACCGAAAGGTACAGACAACTTATTTTACGATTTATATCATGACGCTGTCGAAGGTAAAAATGGATGGCACCCTGAACGTGTTGATTGGTGGGAGGTACCAGGGAGAGATGAGAAATGGAAGGCGGATACTATAAAATCACTCGGTAGTAGAGAAGCATTTGATCAAGAATTCGGCAACTGCTTTATTCAATCTGGTGAAAGTGCTGTTAACGAATCTCTTTTTGACGAGATGAAAGTTAATTGTACCGAACCTTTATTTGTTTTCGATGAAGGTCACTATCAATTATGGGAAGAACCGAGTGAAGATCAAATTTACGTAGCTGGTGTTGATATTAGTGAAGGCGTTGGATTAGCTGCAAGTGTTATTCAAATTTTTAATTTTACCGATCTTAGAGATATTAAACAGGTTGCCACATATCATAACCGCACTATTAGTCCAATTAACTTTACAACAAAATTATTAGAAGTACTCAAACACTGGGGATCACCTCTTGCTTTAATTGAGAGAAATAATTGTGGAGCTCAGGTTGTCGATCAACTTAGAACAACACATGCCTATGAGAATATTGTATCATACGGTGCTAAAGCTGGTAATTTAGCCTCAAATAAACCAGGTGTTTTAGCACATACAAATACCAAGTATAAGGGTGTAACAAATATGAGATACTGGGTAAATGAGTTAAAAAGTGTTAAGATTCGTGATCTCAAGACATTAAACGAGTTGCGTAATTTCATTAGATATCCAAATGGTACATGGGCAGCTAAACCAGGATCAGATAACTGGGATGATAGAGTAATGAGTATGATTTGGGCTCTGATGATACTCGATGATGAAGTAGTAGAAAAATATTTTGAAGTTACTGAGCGTGATGATAATAATAAACCATTAAAATTAAGACAACTCGATTATGGGATTAAATATTTCATGAATCCGACCTCCATGTTTACAAACGAGAGACATGGCGATCAAAATTCACACTTACCAATCCTTATTCAAGGCCCTGATAATCAAAGAGAAGATTTTGACATGATGGATCTTGAACAACAAGGCTGGAAACTTTTATCATAAAAAATGTCTAACGCAGTAACATATCTACAGAGTCCATTTAATAAAGCCAGGAAAGATAAATTTCTGCTTGTATTTGATGTTCCACCTGCTTTAAAAAAAATATCAGCAAAATTTAACCGTGATAATAACACGATTATTCCTGATACAATGCAATTTTCTATTTTTGGCGGTATAACCCCGACAATTGAAATACCGGCTGTGGATACAAGATATTCAGGACAGACATTATCACAATCCAGTCATACACGCTCGGTTTACGAACCAAATACAGTTAGCTTTACAGTAGATAATCGCTTTAATAACTACTGGGTATTATATACATGGCTTAATCTGCTTAACGATGATAAGGCTGGTGTATATGATAAAAATAATTTAACCGGAAATGCCGTTAATAATAATCCAATAACACCGTTTTACTCAAATTATGAATATCAAACGGATATTTCCATTTTTGCTTTAGATGAATATGAAAAGCGCATAGTTGAATTTGTCTACAAACGCGCTTTCCCAACAGCACTAGGTGGTATTAGCTACAGCCACAGAGACGAAGGTGAAATTGAAACATCTTTTACATTCAAATACTCACAAATTCTTGTGAATCTTATAACTTCTGATATAGAAAATTTCTAAATACCGAAAAGTTATACGCAAGAAATATAAATACTTTATATGGCTAATCGAATTATTCAAAGTCCCGGTGTACAGATCAGCGAAGTAGATCTATCACTAACAGCGGCAGGTTCACCACCAACAACAGTATTTATTCCAGGGTTTGCTCCTAAGGGCCCCGCAGGTGATGTTGTGAGTGTAAGTTCATTGTCGGAATTTGAACAAATTTACGGTACGCCAACAAATGCAGCTGAGCGTTATTTTTATCACTCTGTAGCTGCCGTTTTCCAATCAAATGCAAACGTACAGGTTTACAGAATTCCTTACGGTGCTGGTGCAGGTCTCGGTACATCAACAAATTATAGTGCATTAGTCTATCCAGTTGTTGCATCAACACCATATAATCAAGCATACTTTACAACAAATAGTCTTTCAGCACTCAGTACTGTATCAAATTTTGCATACATTGCTGATACGTCAGCTGGAACATCAGGTTTAAGTTCATTCGGTGTAACATTCTATTACCCAGCCACTTACACTGCTACACCGACACTTTCAAGTCTATTCAATACTGTAACAACTTCTGTAACAGCACTCGCTGATACGACAGTATTACCGCTTTTAACCTCGGTTTCAACAGCAATTAGTAATACACTTTCCTCTGGTGATACATACAATGTTAACCGTAATACCGGTACATATTACCTCGGTCAGCCAATTCACTATAAGATTTCAGAAAATCAGTACCTCGCTATTCAAAACGGATCTGGGTTTACTTGGAATCAAGTAGTATCAACATTCAATGCAAATGTAGCAAATACATCTGCAGCTCCAACACTTGATATTTCAAGCGGTACATCACTCGGTAATATGGGTATGATTGTTCTCAATAAGAGTCAGTCATCAATTAACTCACGTTTCGAAGGTTTCTATATCGGTGCAATTGATAATACAAATCACAATCCTGCAACACCGTTTAATGATGTTAATCAGGTTCTTTCAGTCAACAATACATCAACAACAATTGGCTTCGGTCCTTCTGCTGATTATGTACAGATTCCTGATGTAAGACTTAATTTCGCTCTCTCTGCATCACCTACAGGTGTGACAGGTAGTATCTCCGAAGTACTCGAGAGTATGTCAACATTTGATATCTCTACATTAAATTACAATGACGTTATCTCACTCGGTGTATTCAAGCTACGTCAATCAGTATTCTCACCTGACACAATCGCACTTGATTATGTTCTTTCTGAGAGTTATGTTGGTTCACTCGATTACTACAGACAAATTAACAGTACAACCGGTGGTAGACCAGCAAGCTTCTTCTTAGGTGATATTGATAGTGGTTCACCTAATATTCAGATTCTTGTTAACCCTTACATCTCCAATCAGACAAAGGGTACTTCATGGTTGAACCTATCCGGTGTACCGAGCAAGAGTGTTAGAATGTTAAATCAATCAAAGATTGCTCCACGTTCTACTGATACAAACGGCTCGTACATCTCACGTATGGGCGCACCTCAGCCTGTAATACAGACTTTAGCAAGTACTCTCGGTACAACTAACGCACTTATCGCTCTTGGTGATTACTCAAATCAAGATTTAACAACAAAGTTAATTGGCGATGTACCAACAAAGGTTAACTACATGTTACAGCAAATTGCAAACGATGAGGTCTATCCATTATCGGTTGTTACAGAAGCTGGTCTCGGTACAGTCTATGCTAACGCACAGAACCCTGCTACATCAGGTTACTTTGATGATGGTGTATATTATGGCGCTGTTCAAGCACTAACTGCACAGAACATCACACAGCAACCACAGGTTGTACAGGATTATCAATCTGTAGCTCAGCAGTTCGTATCATTTGCAACAAATGTTCGTAAGGATCACATTTTCATTGCTGACCCTCTTACAAACATCTTCATTACCGCTAATAACTCCAAGACATTAGACAACCCAAATAATACGTTCTCTGATGACATTTACTGGCCACTACGCAATCAGTTCTCAATTATCAATTCGAGTTACGTTGCTGTATATGGTAATTGTGTAAGAGTTGCAGATGCAGGCTCAAATCGCCAGGTCTGGGTACCGTTCTCAGGCTTTGCTGCAGCAGCAATGGCTACAACAGATACAAATTCATACCCATGGTTTGCTCCAGCAGGCTTCACACGTGGTATTGTTACAGGTGTAACAGACATCGGTATATATCCGAACCAGAAACAGCGTGATCAAATCTACAACCTCTCAATTAACCCTGTGGTATACTTCCCGAACGAAGGTTTCATCATCTTCGGTCAGAGAACAATGCTCAAGCAGCCTAGTGCCTTCGATCGCATTAATGTTCGCAGATTGTTCTTATACCTCGAGACAAGAACCAAGCAGACAGCACAGTTCTACGTATTTGAGCCTAACTCGCTCTTTACAAGAACTCAAGTCAAGAACGTTCTTACACCAATTTTTGAACTCGCTAAGAATACCCAAGGCTTGTACGATTACCTCATCGTCTGCGATGAACGTAACAATACACCTTCAGTAATCGATGACAACAGTCTAGTGGTAGACATCTACCTCAAGCCTGTAAGATCAGCTGAATTCATCCTTGTGAACTTCTACGCAACAAGAACTGATGCTAACTTCTCAGAAATCGTAGCGTAATTTGAACACAAACATTAAATAATTTTATGGCAGATGTAAATCAACTAATTCAAGACTTCTACACAGCAGCGCAGAGCCGCAACTTTGCGCGTGACTTTAACTTCCGCGTGCTGAATATTACAGCACCTGGTGTGCTAAATGCAGCTGGTCAACCGCTAACATTTGATAGCAATGACTTAGTATACGTCAAAACAGCAACACTTCCAGAAAGAGCGATTACTAACGTCCCTGTCCCGTACATGGGTCTTAATTTCAATCTACCTGGTAATGCAACATATCCAAATAGTGAAGCTTATACATTGACATTCTACGCTGATGCACAGTCACAGATCCGTCAGAAGTTTGAAGATTGGTCAAGATACGTATTTAATGATCAGAATAGTACAGGTTATTACCTCGCTCCTGGACCAACATCAACAATTGATCTTATCCAGCTTGATAATAACATGAATAAAGTTGCTCAGTATAGCTTGATCGGTGTTTCACCTCGTTCAGTCGGTGCTCTTAACTATAATATCGCCGGTGGTAATGGTGAGACAGTAGAGTTCACAGCAACAATTTCTTATCACTACTTCGTAAGAACAGTCTAAAGCGTAATTCCTTAATTAAATAATTAAGTGAATGATCCGTTTAATGACTTATTAAGCAATATAGGTGGGTTATTTGATGGTACTAACCCACCATTTGCTCCTCAAATATCTCAGTTAGTTGGATTAAACATCCCTGGTAAGCCATTAATTAGTGCGCGTGATTATTTTCTTGCGCAGATGGATTCATGGTTAACAACCATACCCATGACAACACAATGGGTTGTTGTTGTTCAAAGATATCCAAAAGCTCTCACATCTTCAATCATTCAAAGCCTAGAGCGAACAGATGCAAGTAAGCATGGTTGGGATATTACTGCAGCTGTAAACATACTTGCGTCATATCCCTTTCAAAGTGTTGTAGGATGTCTTTTTGCTCATGAAGTTACTATACCTTCAGAACAATACGATGTTGTATCAGCAGCTATACCAAATAATAGAGGCTTCTTACCGGGCATTTTAGCTGGTAATCGCTCTACAGAGCCTCCAACACTAGCAATAACCTTTAAAGATACAAATACATCGTTTATTGACTCTGTAATTAGACCTTGGGTTATACTTACATCTCACTTCGGTCTTGTAACACGACCAGGTGATTCAGCAACACTACTAGGTAATACATTTGATGACAAAAACGTCAAAACAAATATCATGATATTGCAGTACACGAGATCACTTCAAAACATATCCATGATTCCTCGTAAAATATGGCAGTTCTACAATTGCGCTCCCTTTAACGTAAGTGAGCAGACATTAGAATATTCGGAAGAAAAATTACCTACAGTACAAACAAGATGGTCCTATAGTAACTATACTGTATCAGATAGTTTATACTTACCTCTTGGTAGTCTTATACAAAACATTTCACACTACGGCTGGCCATCAGTTACAGCAGGTAGCGGTACATTCGGTCCTCCATACAGTCCTATTGGTGGATAATATATCAAATAGACTGTAAGTAAAAGAGTGAATTTATTTACCTACACAGCATTCTTACCCTCTCTTAAGAAGAGTGTCAGGCTAAAGGAATTACCATTTAGTGAGTTTAAGCAACTCTGTAAACTCATTGCTAATAAAAACGATCAACATATTACTGATGCGTTTGATAATTTAGTAAATGAGTTATGTCTTGATGATTTAACGGATATAACGTTTTTGGACAAGCTTATAATATTGTTGACAGTAAGAGCTATGTGTATAAAGACACAGCTTGAACTTACAATAAAGCACCCGGAAACCGATAAGCCATACAATTTAACATTTAAGATCTATGATATTATTGAAAAGATAGATAGTGCCGACATGTTTAACAAATACGGTAGAAAGGAAGTACAATACAATAATATCAAAATTGTATATGGTATACCTTCACAATTCTATTTTAAAACCGAAAGTGAAAAAATAAGCTCACTTATTAAGCATATATACATTAACGGTGTTGATTGTGTTGACAATATTGATCAAATTATCGATCGACTACCGGCAATAGTTTATAAAGACGCAAAAGAGCATTTACAGAATATACAAGATGAGATAAGCAAGCTCTCCTTATTATCTGTTCAATTTAATAACATAGAAGAGAAAATAGAAATAACACCGAATTTGTTTAATAAGTCTACTCTTGACTTTTTAAAATTATGTTATGAAAGAGATCTTATTTCCTTATATGAGATGGAATACATCTTATGTACCAGGATAGAGCTGCCTGTAGAGATAGTACGCTCTTCGACATTATCTGAATTACAGTTGTATATTAACATCTATGAAGAAGAGCAAGCAGCACGAAGTAGATCGGAACAAAAAGCACCTAGCTCTAATCCGCTTGCCGGTCCGAGATAATATGCATATATATTAGTATGAGTAGTAATATTGCAGATATTCTTAAACAGCTTGATACAATTAGTGCAGAGAATGGTATAGATGTATATCTGCCTTCACAGAAGCGTTCAGTAAAATTTCGTCCTTTAAATCTCAAACAGCAGAAAAGTCTTCTTTCATCATCTATTGATGAGAGTCTTACAAAGTTGTCTTTTAACTCTACCTTTTATAACATTATAAAAGAAAATATTCTCGATACAGTAAATCCTGATCTACTACTCACAATTGACCGCAGTGCTATAGCCCTAACGCTACGATCAAACTCATTAGATAGTAAGATAACAGTCAACGATAAGCAGATCGATTTAAACAAGGTAATTACCAATATTCCCCTTGTACCGCTTGATACATACCCATTAAATGCAATTGCAGACGATGGTACCGTTGTCGTTAAGCTATCCGCTCCAACCCTCGGTAGCGATAACGAACTGAATAAATTTGCTTTAAGTAAGCAAGGTCAAAATACAGATTTTAAAACCGTTATCGGTGAACTCTTTGTTTATGAATTAACAAAATTTATTCAATCGGTTACAATTAAGGGTACAGAGAGCGACACAGTAATTGACTTCTACTCCCTTAAAACAGCTGATAAAATAGCTATAGCTGAAAAGCTTACATCAACAGCCACTAATAAGATTCTAGATTTTATTAAGAGTTATAGAGCACTAGAAGCACTCTATACTAAGGTTGATGACGAAAGCATTGATATTGATGGGTCATTTTTTACTGTCTAAGATATTGTCATATTGATAAATATCTTTAATGGATGGTATAACCCTAGATCAATTTAATGCTGCATTCGGTGATTTAAACCGCTATTGTGAACAGCAGAGCGGTATTCTAGCCAAGATTGAAGGTGTTTTATCCGAAAAGCTTACTAAAGCTACAGACAGTATATCTTTAATTAAAAAGGATCTTGAAACTTTAGTAAAACTAAATTCAGCCTCTCTTCAGACACAAGCTGAAAGTCAAGATAATTTAAGTCAATCACTTGACGCTCTTACCCGTGAACAACAAAGACAATCACGTGTAAATCAGCAATTAAATAAAACAATTTTTCAAAGCTTTAGAGCTCTTTCATCTTCATTTTTAACAAAAGATGGTATGCAGGCTGTAGATAAGAAAAGACCTGCTATAGACGATAGAGGTATAAATCTCGAACCCATTGCAACAAACGAAAAGAAGCAACTCAAAGCATCGGTAGATACAAATACAAAAATTGGCGCGTTATTAAAAGAAATTCAAGAACAACGTAAAGATAACGAATCAAAAAACAAGGGCGGTCTTATGGGATTCCTAGCACCTCTATTAACACTAGTAGGTGGCTTTGCTGTTCTCTCTTATGCAGCAATGAAATTTGGCCCTACAAGAAGATTGCTTGAAGGTATTCAGAAAAACGGTATTGCTGCAACGCTTAAAGGCATGATCGGAAAATTTGCAGGTAAGCAAAAAGATATAACAACGTGGTTACGTGGCTTACCTCTTATAGGTAGATTTTTTGATATCTATGATGCTTTTACATCATTTGCTAAAGGTGATTGGAAAACAGGGTTAAAATATCTTGCTTTTGCTGTACCTTTCGGTGAAGACATTATTCAAATTTTAGGCGGCACAACAAAGCAGCAATTCTTAGAAGAAGGTGGAGGTAAAAAGTTTATACAGGGGTTCAATCTTAACGATATATGGACCCGTCTAAAGACTTCTTTTACCGACGCATTCAATAATTTGTTTACACCTATCGTCGATAAATATCATCATATTCAAGAAGTGTTTGGATACCTACAAGGTGGTACATTAGATAGTATGACAAAGGGGTGGGTAGCGCTAGGCGATTATTTTCCTGCACTTAAACCAGTCGCAAAATTTATAAGTGATATAATTCAGCACGGTGTATTTGAATCTGACATCGGTAAAGATGTTGCAAGTAAAATGGCCACAGAGGGGAAGCCGGTTGTATTCGGTGATATTGTAAAAGACGCTCTAGGAAAAGTATATGAGGGTATTTCGAAATTCTTTCACACGACACTAAACGTGTTTATGAAAGCAGGTGATATACTCAACGCAATCGGTGATCTTTTTAGCGGCGATTACTCAAAGCAATCTGCCGCACTTAATAAAATTGAGGACTATGCACCTGGGGTTGCTGGTACTCTGCGCGCAGCTATGAATTTTATGGCACGGTTTGAAGCTGCAGGTATTACAGCTGATACTGATCCTATCGTAGCGTACACGAAGCTCAAGTGGAAAGGAGGAGCTTCAACACATAAATTTGACGCTGATGTAACAACTAAAAAAGAACTTCTTGATAAGCAAGAGCAACTTAAAACAATGCCTGCAGGTGAAGAAAAAGAAAAAGTCAAGCGTGATATTCTTGTTCGTCAAAGTCAGGTAAATACTGGGGATCTTACAGATCTATTAAAACAGAAGCAAGCCGTTGTTGAAGATAAACTCAACCACGTTGAGTGGGCAGAAGACAGACATAAAAAATTAGCTATAGGGCTCATGTCAGCGGAAGATATGGAAGGAGAAAAGCGATTTATCGCGGGCGCCCACTCGGATTACGAAGACGCCGTACAGGAAGTTGAAAACATTAAAAAACAAATCGAAAAAAGCAAGGAACGCATAACAACTCTACGTGCAAAAGGTACAAATGAATTTTACACAGATACATCAGATACACTAGGCAAAAAAGTAGAACAGAGAGATAATAGTAGCTTATTCGATCAAACTGATGCAAATACGACAGCTTTAAAGAATTACTTCGCAAAAGGTATGTCTGAAGCTGCAAAACAATATTCTATAACCCCGACTCCTAACACTCTGACACCTGGAGGTCTGGTACCGACACCGGTACAATCAGATCAGCTCGATGTAATGGCAAATAAGCTTGATTTACTAGTAAAATT
>Ga0007828_1000024_pt1 | contig 57255 bp, 65 predicted proteins | sample CryBogCBE16Oct07_FD_71232 | JGI IMG/M metagenome (GOLD analysis project Ga0007828, IMG submission 71232) | Freshwater microbial communities from Crystal Bog, Wisconsin, USA - CBE16Oct07 | ecosystem: Environmental > Aquatic > Freshwater > Lake | place: Crystal Bog, Wisconsin, USA | collected...
GGCAATGGTAATTGGTATGTAAAACACTATGCGTCAGGGTATGATGTAGTAGGTTTTGATTCATATGAAGAAGCCGTTGAAGAACTAAAACATTGCTTAAAGCAAGGTGTGGCGGAAGCTGGTAGTAAGGCACAACAGGCTGCTAAAGCTATTAATATGAAAAAACATCATAAGAAACCTAAAGATGTGGCAGAAGATATCGGACCACAACAACAAGCAGTTGGTCAACTTGGTGCAACTAGCAAAGTTGATGCTGGTGGTAAAGTTTTAGGTGGGCCTGAACGTAGTCAAAAAGGTTTACGTGGTAAACTAGTCGGTGCAAACGAAAGCGTTGAACCAGTATTGAATAGAATTAAAAAATTGTCAGGTCTATAATGCGTGAGATTAATGAATTTGAAACTTGGGCAAACAGTATTGTTGAAGCAAAATCTGTTACCTCTAACCGTTTAGGAACTCAGGTTCATGGTAAAGCAGACCGACCGTTACAAAGACAACATGACGTAGCATATAAGGCACAAAAAGCTCATCCAGAATTAAGTCCAGAAAATGCATTAGCACTATATGTAAGTGACCAACTTTTGGATATAGAGAAAATGGACTATGAGCAAAACAAACTTATTAATAGTCAAAAACGTGAGAATGAAAAATTGCGTAGGTCACTACAATCATTAAACAAAGAACTACATGACCACGAAAAACAAGCAAGTCAAACTGACCAAGAAGTTGAACGATTAAAAGACTTAAGTGCTAAGTTAGGACCAGCCGGAGTTGAAACAAAAGCACAAGCAAAAGCAAGCGGTGATAAGATTGAAGCTATGCTTAAAGATTTAGAAAATGTAAGAAAAAATCCAAGCATTGATGATAAAAAATTTAAAGAGATTGCTGATAAAGTTGAAAAGATGAAAAATTTTGGAGACGATAAAAGCGTAGAAAAAATGCAATCTACATTGCAACAACTATCAAAACATGCAAACATTAGCGATGAAATGTTTGATAATGCAATGGGTCGTTTAGCAAAAGCAGAACAAGAGTTAGAAAATAAAGAGATAAGATTTCAAAAAAGCAAAAATCGTAACGATAGACAACGTGCTGAATGGGGAACTAAATTTAAAGACCTCAATGATAAAATTGAAATCATGGATAAAAAAACATCTACAGCCGATCAAAAAATTAATGCATTAGATAAAGATACTAACGAATTATTTAAATCATACAAAGATAAGATTGAAAAACTTACTCAATATGAAAAATATTTAGATAGTACAGTAGACAATATTGAACAGGCAAAAACTGAAATTAATAATAATTTAGAATTAATTCGTAGTATTGGCAAACAAGACCATGCCATGGATGCAATATCAAATGCACAACATACTTCTAAACAAACAGTTGCTACCAATAAGCACCCTCAATTTGAACCAGACTTAGAAAAAGAATTAGAGCCAGAATTAGAACCAGAATTAAATTTACCTATACCTGATGAGCATTTAGCTGAAGATGTAAAAGTACATGGTAACAGATATTCATTAGAAGAAAAAGAATGGTTAGATACATACTTGCCTAAGTTTATGCACTTATATCAAAAACTATACCCAAATGATATGGGTACTATAATTGATGAAGAAGGTTTAAGTCAAATGGTAGAAGATGATATGCATTTAATGTATCAATATCATGCAGTTATATCGCAGAAAGTGGTTAGAGAAAAATTTGAAATTACTCATAAAAAACTAGTATACGCATATAAACAACGTAACGCAAACCAATTATCCTTATTTGCAACAGAATCATTAATCCAAAGTTACGAAAATGGATTAACAAAACTTATCAATTTACCCTATTAAATAAACATTTTGCCTAATTAGGCATAAATATACTTGACAGTAGAAAAAAGTATGTTATACTTGATTCTAGTGTTAGTCACATAATTATGTGTGGCGAATATTAAAACAAAGACCAACTTAAGGAAATTATATTATGGCATCTTTAGCAGAAATTCGTGCTCGTATTGCAGCACAAGAAAACAAGTCAACAGGTTCTAGCAACCAACAAGCAGATAACTCAGTATACGCACATTGGAATATGGATGAAGGTACAACAGCTACCATTCGTTTCTTACCTGATGCGGATACAAATAACCCTTATTTCTGGGTTGAAAAGAACGTTATCAAATTACCTTTCAATGGTGTAAAGGGCGATCCTAACGTAAAACAAATTACAGTACAAGTTCCATGTAACGACATGTATGTACCAAACAGTTGCCCAATCTTAGCTGAGGTTCGTCCTTGGTATAAAGATGAATCACTAAAAGAAATGGCAAACAAGTATTGGAAGAAACGCAGTTACATCTTTCAAGGTTTTGTACGTCAAAACCCAATAGCAAGTGATACAACTCCTGCAAATCCTATTCGTAGATTTATCATTAGCCCACAACTTATACCAATCATTAAATCCGCATTGATGGATCCTGAATTGTTAGATTTACCTACAGATTACACTAGAGGTTTAGATTTTAACATTAAGAAAACTAGCAAAGGTGGATATGCTGATTATTCTACAAGTAGTTTCTCACGTAGAGAAAGTTCTTTAACAGAAGCAGAATTAGCAGCTATTGATGCAAATGGTTTATATAATTTAATTGACTTTTTACCAAAGCGTCCAACTGATGCAGAGTTAAAAATTATTAAAGAAATGTTTGAGGCATCAGTAGATGGTCGCCCATACGACTTAGAGCGTTGGGGTTCATACTATAGACCATATGGCATTGGTGAACCTGCTCAATCATCAAATTCAGGTACTTCGGTTGCAACACCTAGTGTGAATACAACAGTTTCCACTCCCGTGAGTACAGTAGAAGACGATGAGCCAGAAGCAACTACTACACCAGTGATAGTTCCAACAACTACTCCTAACGATAAGGCACAAGATATTTTATCTATGATTCGTGCCCGTAAGCAGAACGCAGGTGCGTAATTAATTGAATGGGACTTATGTCCCTTCAATTAGTATAGGAGAATAACATGACATTACCTGACGAAAGATACCGCGCTATAAAGCAAGGTAAAAAACTATTGGAAGAATTATGCGACCCGGGAAAAACTCCCAGAGTACCAAGTATGGTACGTGACCGAGCAAGGGCTGCATTAAGACATTTCCCACAAGATTATGAAATAGAATCTATAGCAGAAAAATGTCCCGAGTTACTTGATAAACAATCAACTAACTTGTATAATAGTAAAAAATAATGTAAAGGAACTTTAATGGTAAAACCATTTGATGTAAGTAAATTTAGGAAAGATATATCTAAGAGCATTGAGGGCCTTAGTATAGGGTTTAATGATCCGACCGACTGGATCAGTACAGGAAATTATGCACTCAATTATCTTATTAGTGGTGATTTTAACAAAGGCGTGCCTCTTGGTAAAGTTACTGTATTCGCTGGTGAAAGTGGCTCAGGAAAGAGTTACATTTGTTCAGGGAATTTGGTTAAACATGCACAACAACAAGGTATCTATGTGGTACTCATTGATTCGGAAAATGCATTAGATGAAAAATGGCTACATGCCTTAGGCGTTGATACTAGTGAAACTAAGTTATTAAAACTTAATATGGCCATGATTGATGATGTAGCAAAGACAATAACAAAGTTTGTATCTGATTACAAAACACTACCAGAGGGTGATAGACCTAAAGTCTTGTTCATCATTGATAGTTTAGGTATGATGCTAACACCAACTGACGTTAATCAATTTGAAGCAGGTGATATGAAAGGTGATATGGGTCGTAAGCCTAAAGCACTAGCTGCACTTGTTCGTAATTGTGTTAATATGTTCGGTAACTTGAATATAGGTATGGTCGCAACTAATCATACATATGCAAGTCAGGATATGTTTGATCCAGATGACAAAGTATCAGGTGGACAAGGATTCGTATATGCAAGTAGTATTTTAGTTGCTATGAAAAAGTTGAAGTTGAAAGAAGATGAAGACGGTAACAAAACCAGTGAAGTAAATGGCATTCGTGCTGCTTGTAAAATTATGAAAACACGTTACGCTAAACCTTTTGAAACACTACAAGTTAAGATTCCTTATGAAACAGGTATGAATCCTTATAGTGGATTACTTGATATGTTTGAAAAAGCAGGATTACTAACCAAAGAAGGCAATCGTTTAAGTTACATTACCGAAGACGGTGAAGTATTAAAGATGTTCCGTAAGGGCTGGGAAAGTAATGAAGGTAATTGCTTAGATAAAGTAATGACTGAATTTGCTAACAAATCAACAAAAACAGTAGTAACAGAAGAGGTCGCTGAGGAGGCAACAGAATGAGTTTAAGTTTAGCATCTGATATTTGGGAAGCATTACGTGACCATATTGATTTAAGTGAGCGCACCGATGCTGCCGATTCATTAGTGAATTTATTGATAGACCTTAACTTTGAAGTTGAAGACATTAAAGATAGTTTTAGAGATAAGGATATCAGTACCGCTCTGAAAGATTATGCCGATGAGCATGATGTTGACGATGAAGATTACGAAGATAGTGATGACGAAGACGGTGAGTGGTAAATGTCAAACTGGTATACACGGGTATGTAACGACCTAAGCGAAATACCCGACTTTATGACTTACTATGATAACGAACTTATATCTGCTAAGGCTGATGTAAAGGTATCAGGTAATGTTGAAAAACTAATTGCCAGTTTACCTGGCATGACTGAAAACAGATTTAACCAGCTTCAAGAAATTGAGGCTGTGTTAAATTATCTACACATTCAACTACGCAAGATTCGTAGAAAACATTTTCAAAAATATTTAGAAGCCTACAACAGAGCATTGACTGATAGAACTGCTGAAAAGTATGTTGATGGTGAACAAGAAGTTGTTGACTTTGAAACTATTATTAATGATGTTGCGTTATTGCGTAATCGTTGGTTAGGTATTATGAAAGGTTTAGAGGCTAAACAATGGCAAATGGGGCATATTGTACGCCTGCGTACAGCGGGTATGGAAGATATAACGGTTTAGGAAATAAAATGGGAACAATGAGTACAAATCCTTATCAATCATTAAGTAATACTGTTACCATAACCAGTGCTAGTCAAGGGTTGGGGTCATTTAATTATCACAATCCGGTTACACTAACTACTGCAAATATTAGTGCACTATCACCTGGCCAGATCAAATCGCTTAGTCAAAACATTAATGGTGGAAATTTGTACACTGGTTATTCTCAAACGTTTCAAACCTTAGATGACATCCTCAATTCTCATTACACAAAATATGAGATATATGAATTCAAAGAAGATGCATTGGCATTAGGTTGTGCATGGTATAGAATTAGAAACATTCGCAAAAATATTGATGTTCCTAAATTGATTAACTTAACCATTTATAAATTAACCGATAGAGACTTAACCCATGCATTGAATAACGATGATAGAACTTTGGCAAATACCATACGTGATTATTATAGCAAAAAGATTATGATGTGGAAACTAAAGGGCATCAAATTAACTAATTTCCGTGAAGACTTAAACAAGTTTATACATGGCGATCAACATAAGATTAAAGAAACATTCTTTCCTATTATCTTTAGATTGCCTGAGTTTTATGAATACGATATTAATATTGATAAGATGAGAGAACAATTAATTGATATCCCGGATCCTGAAGAACTAGAAAAGTACAAGGGAAAGCAATCTTGTTTAAGTCTAACCCCTTTAATCAGTTTAGTTAAAAATAACAAACGCATAAAGGTTGTAGAATACTGGTTTAAGACTGAGGAAGATATACCTGTAATGTTAAGTATAGAACCTAAGAATCCTTTAGAGCATATTTGGAATAAGATTTTTGATAGTAAAAAAGTATTACAAATTTCAGGGCACATTTTTGTTAAAAGTATGACCGATTTTGAATACTTAAGTATTAACAATTGGAAATTAGAGGATTGACAATAATTGGATATTAGCATATAATACATATTCTTTAAACAAAAGGAGTTATAAATGGAATGTACTTACTGTCGCAAATGGCATTTTCAAGGTCTTTTGTCATGCCCAACTGCTCCGAAAACTCCAGTAGCCCCTAAGTCAGAGTAAGCAAAATAGTGTTGCAGAAATGCAACACTATTTCTAACCAAAATTTGACAACAAATCGTTTTGGGCTTATAATAGAGTTTTAGTTGATTGAATACAGGGAATCATAATGTCTAAAGTTAAAATTTTGTCAGGTTCTTATCGTAAGAACTTTGTGTCTAATCAAGTGTTTACTCTTGTAAAAGGTTATCAAGTCGGTGCAAAAGGTGGGTATGTGACTGTAAAAAATGAAGGTCATTTCCCTGAAGTCAACATTCAAAACGTAAAGGTGTTAGTAGATAATATGGAAGCAATTCAATTTGTAGATTCTAATACAGAATCTAAGCCAGTTGTAGAAACAAAAGCAATTGAAACAGACGAACAGGCAATGGATCGCATTGCAACACGTTTTTCAATTTTAGATGAAATGTCAAGGGCCTGTATTGCCAGCGATATTCGTGCTATGATTGTATCAGGACCTCCAGGCGTAGGTAAATCATTTGGTGTTGAGCAACAAATGGAAAAAGCAAGTTTGTTTGACAAAATTGCAGGTAAGCGTCCTCGCTTTAATGTTGTTAAAGGTGCTATTTCAGGTATTGGTTTGTTTGCTATATTGTACAAATATAGTGATGCTAAAAACGTTTTAGTGTTTGATGACTGTGATGTGTGGGAAGATCCTGATGCACTTAACGTACTTAAAGGTGCACTAGATTCAGGTAAGACACGTAGAATTAGCTGGAACAAAGATTCACGTATCTTACGTGAAGAAGGTATCCCTAATACTTTTAACTTTAATGGTTCAGTGATTTTCATTACAAACTTGAATTTTAACGACAAGCGTAGTGCTAAAATCAAGGCTCACTTGGATGCATTACAAAGTCGTTGTCACTATCTTGACCTTACAATCAATAACGAACGTGACAAAATGTTGCGTATCAAACAAGTTCACCGTGATAGTGATTTGTTTGCACGTTATGAGTTTGAGGCAGGTGTTGCAGACAGTATCTTTGATTTTATGTGGGAACATAAAGCAAATTTACGTGAAATCAGTTTGCGTATGTGTTTGAAAATTGCAGACTTGGTTAAAGTTAGTCCAACTAACTGGAGAGAGTTTGCAAAGGCAACTTGTGTTAAGCAAAGTTAATTTTTAGTAGAACTTTTAGGGGACTTGGTGTCCCCTTTTTTTGCCTTTACTATTGTGTTTTGTGATTGATAAATGTATAATATGAATATGTATGTAAAGAAACCATCTACCAGAGAACATGTGATACACTATTTGGTTCACTATATCAAATTAGGTACATATGACAATAAGTTTATTCGCAATCTTTATCATAATATTGATAAACCATTAACCACAAATCAAAATGAGTTATTGGAAAAGATTATTCTTAGATACAGTAAACAACTAGCTAAAAAGGAACTTAATGCAAGTGACCTAATCAAACTACCTTGGTCTAAACCTCCTATAGAAAGTAGCCCTGAATTTACTAACGCACATATTACAAGAGATAATGATAAACTTATCATTAGAACACCCTACAAAAAAGATTATGTTAATCAATTAAAGAAGATTGAATATCCAACCACATGGATGCACGAACAGAAATTATGGATTACCGATTATTGCGAATCTACTTTAAAGTATGTAACTAAACTAACAGAGGAACATTTTAAAACAGTAGAGTACTGTGAAGATATACAACAAACTATTAAATATCTAAATCAATATACAGATTGTAAGTATTGGGATCCTACGTTAATGTATACTAATGATAGGTATATATTATATGCAACAAATGAGATTGTATATGAACATGTAAAGGATTTGTTAATTGATATTGATTTAGTTAAGTTAGCAAGATTGGTTAGATATGGTATTGTGATAGATGATTCAGTAACGGTTAATCTTGCTAAAACTTATTCAATTAATGATATTCAATTTGTGGTTGATGCACAACCTAGACTTGAGTACACTAGTGACATTAATAAATTTATAGAAAAATTAGAAATGGTACAATGTGATTCTCTTATAATGAATGACCTTCACTACTTCAAAAAAGTTTTCAATAAAAGTGTTATTGCTCAACTTAAAGAAAAGAACATAGATGTGCATATGATTGACCGAGGATTAGGTCATGAAAGCATACAGATAAACAAGTATAAGTTCTCTATTGTATTGAGTATGTCTACCAGAGATGATAGAATAGTATTAAATTCAATAGGTAAGATAGTTCACCTAGTAAGCAGTATATGAAACAATGTAAAATAATAGTTAAAGATGAAGTAAACGTAAAGTTTGAGGGATTAGAACTACCTGATCGTAAAACATTAATGAGAATGTTTGAGTATGAAAAGCCCGGAGTTCGTTATCTTCCAAGTGTCCGACTTGGTCGTTGGAATGGTAAGGTTAGCTTTTTTAGTCTAGGTGGCAGTACTTATGTAAATCTGTTACCAGAAATCATTCCATTACTAGATCAGGCAGGGTACGACTTAGAACTAACAGACCTAAGAGAATATAAAACTGTTTTTAATTTTAAAGAAATCAAAGAAGATACATTTGGTGATAAGACTTGGCCTAAAGGTCATCCTAAAGAAGGTGAACCTGTATTGTTTAGAGACTATCAGATTAAAATTGTAAATGAATTTTTAAACAATCCGCAAAGTCTACAAGAGATAGCAACAGGTGCAGGTAAAACATTGATAACTGCTGCATTAAGTTATAGTGTGCAAGACTATGGTCGTAGTATTGTTATCGTACCTAACAAAAGTTTAGTAACACAAACAGAAAGTGATTATATTAATCTTGGGTTAGATGTAGGTGTATACTTTGGTGATAGAAAAGAGTATAACAAAACACATACTATCTGTACTTGGCAAAGTTTAAACAACATGCTAAAGAAAACAAAGAGCGGTGAAGCAGAAGTAAACATTGGTGACTTTTTAGAAGGTGTTGTTTGTGTAATGGTTGATGAGGTGCATATGGCTAAAGCAGATGCATTAAAAGAATTGTTAACAGGTGTAATGAGTAATATACCTATTCGCTGGGGACTAACTGGAACTATACCTAAAGACAAATACGATAGTCAATCAATATTTGTTAGTTTAGGAAACGTAATTAATAAACTAAGTGCTAGTGAATTACAGGATAGAGGTGTGTTGGCACAATGTCATGTAAAGATTATGCAATTAAAAGATGATGTAGACTTTACCAACTATCAAAGTGAGTTAAAACATCTACTAGAAGATCCATTACGTTTAGATACAATAGCACAAAAGATATTAGAAATTAAAGATACAGGTAATACACTTGTATTGGTTGATAGAGTAAATGCAGGTAAAGAATTGATAGCAAGATTACCCGATGCAGTATTTGTAAGTGGAGAAACAAGTTTAACCGAACGAAAAGAAGAATACGATGAGATTGCTACTAGCACGGGGAAAATTATTGTTGCGACTTATGGTGTTGCAGCTGTTGGAATTAATTTACCTAGGATATTTAATCTTGTTTTATTAGAGCCCGGAAAGAGTTTTGTCCGTGTTATTCAGAGTATTGGACGTGGAATTAGAAAAGCAGAGGATAAAGACTTTGTGCAAATCTATGATATAACCAGTAATTGTAGATTTGCCAAACGTCATTTAACACAACGTAAAGCATTTTACAAAGATGCAAATTACCCATTTGACATGGAAAAGTTGACATACAAATAACAAAGTAGTATAATACACATATGAGAATTTTAAATTTAGAAAATAACGAGTTTTATAACCTAGAAACACTACCAGAGGAAATAGATGATCTCCGCTTTGCAATACTTGATAATAGTAATCCTTCTAACGTTGACTATCATTATATTCCGCTAATCTTTTTAGAGAGTTTTAATAGTCCAGCATTAGTTTTACAAATAGGCGACAAGACATTAAAGATGCCCATTGATTGGCAAATACTTATAGGTGAACCTGAGATAGGTGACTTAGAAACATTACCATTAACAAGTATCAATGACAGAGGATTTAATGTATTTGAGTTTAATCCATTGAGTAGTTTTAGACCTAGCTTTCTTACTGTAGAAATCGTAAACATATACCATGATGTAACTTGGTATGCACCTAGATTGCGTAATGGACAATTCTTATGTGTACCTATTGATGATGGACCCAAGCCCCGATGTGTTTATTTTGTAAAAGAGATAAGCCGTAATTGTGAAATCGTAGATTATAATCAAGCATTCTAATGGCAAAAGCAAAAGTATCAGTTGATGAAAAGTTTCAAAATCAAGAACTAGACTTGTTTGAAACACTAGCGGCTATTGATAAAAAAGATTATGCATACTTTGATAAATTAACTGAAGAACAACAACGAAAATTTGTTCCTTATATGTTAACTCATTGGGTAAGCGCAGTTAAAGGTGCAAGTGACATACAAGGATATTATGTCATGGCAACTGATAGTGCAGTAAACAAACATTTGTTTAATGAATATGTACAACGTCATCCTAAACTACATTGGTTAATGTTTTGTGCTGCAGGACTAGGGATGAAGCAATTTCATCAATGGATTCCTCATATTAAAGTTGGTGTTACTAGTTTGCGTGACCCGGCTAAGGTAGCAGATATCATTGAGTATTTTACAAAGATATATCCTAAAACAGACGGTAACAAAATTATTGAGATGGCTGAATCTTTTGTAACAGAACAAAAGAAAATGCATTATCTTGCAAAAATATATCCTAATTTAAAGCGTGAAGATATCAAACTATTAGCACATTTAGTAACTGACGAAGATATCATACAGTATGAAAAAGACCAAGGAAATTGAAACTACTCCTAAATTTAGTTGTGAGTTTTGTAATAGAGAATTTGTAAGAGAGCGTACATTATTATCTCATATATGTGAATATAAATCACGTTGGTTAAGTAAAGATCAACCAGGCAACAGATTTGCATTTAAATTCTGGTTGCAGTTTTATGCTAAACATAGCATGAGCAAAACAAAGAATAAAACTTACCAAGAGTTTATTAAAAATCCATATTATATTCCATTCGTAAAGTTTGGTAACTATTGTGTAGAGGTTAACGTATTAAACCCTGCTAGATATGTAGATTGGTTACTAAAAGATAATATCAAAATAGACAATTGGATAAATGATAGTAACTATACCAAATACTTAATAGAATATTTAAGGGATGAAGATCCTTTTGATGCCATTCACCGTAGTGTTAGTTATTGTATAGAACTATCAGAAGCTGACCATATACAACCAAATGATGTATTAAGATATGGAAACCCAAATAAGATATGCTATGCGATAACAGTGGGTAAGATATCGCCATGGATGTTGTATTGCAGCGACAGTGGTATCCGTTTCTTAGAGACATTAAATCAAGACCATGCTAAAATAGTTATAGATTATATCAATCCAGATCAGTGGGCGTTAAAATTTCATCGTGAACCAGAACTTAAAAAAAGAATTAGTGATACTCTTAAAGAAGCAGGATATTAATTTACATGAGTAAAATAGTTTGGGTGCGTAGAGGTGATCTTACACTTATCGCATATAGCGAAGAATCGTTTCTATCTGGTATAACAGGATTGAGAGAAACTGATATGAATCCAGTACATGAATGGAGTAAAACTTGTAACTGTGGAGTACGTATTAGTTTTGATATGTGGAAGTTTAATTCAGAAAAAGAATTAGCTTGGTTTTTGTTAAGGTGGTCATAGATGAATGAGTGGATTCCAAAGTTAATTAGCAGTATTCTAAGTATATTAGATGCTAGTACCTTACGGAATAGAATGTATCAAAATCAACAAGAACATGAATTGATGTGGACTGTGTTAGATGATATAGCAAGAATGCACCCTGAACATGATAGTGGGCTTAGAGCAAAACAAGTTTTAACTAAAGTAACAAATAGGTATACTAAATGACTAGAGTATTAAACAAAAAATATTGGCCATATGCAATTCAATTACCTAATACTGACAGTATTCTCAATACTGACCCAAGACAAGAGTGGTTAGAGAAGAACGTTAAAAATGGTAATTACGCTACGTTTGGATATAGGCCTACTACTTATGCATTTCGTAATGAATCTGATGCAATTTGGTTTAAGTTGAGGTGGGGATGAAAAATGAATTATCAGGATGGTATATTGCAAGTGTACCTGCTCCAATAAATCATAAAATTAGTAAGCATGTTTATCAAGGGTGGATGCCATGCATAGAATGGTGTGAGATAACATATGGAAAGATGTCCATGGATAACTATGTTTGGCGTTTTATAGGTGATGGTGTATTTGAATTCAAACGTGCAGAAGATAGAACTATGTTTTTGTTGAGGTGGCTATGAAGAAAATTTATATAGCACCCGAGTCATTAAAGGACCGGTACGGAATAGGTATGCTGGGCTGGACACACATGATTGGCTGGTGCAGAGAACAATGGCCATCAAAAGAGTATAACTATCTTATGCAAGGTGATGGCTGGGAATTTTCTGGTCAAGGTGTATTTAAATTTACCGATGAAGAAAAGCTAACATTCTTCTTGTTGAGGTGGGCTTGATTAATCCTCCATATTTTCATGCGGCTCATCCTGAACTATTTGAAATTTGTGAAAATAACAAATGGCGTATCTATCATACGTACAAAGAAAAATGGGAAGATGATAAACCAGGGTGGCATGAAGTATTATTAAAGTCGGATCATAATAGTATTGACAAACTACATGAGAATGTGTTAAAATATCTGTACGAAAAAGTTCCTGGCTGCGAAAAACATTGTCGTTGGATAAGAGTGGCAAATTCACTTTTAATTAAATTTAGACATGAAAAAGATTATATGTGGTTTAAATTAAGATGGCTATAATAAGAAAAGATACACGAGATAGAGAGTGGCCTGATAAAAAGGTAAGAATGAAATATCCTAAGTTTATAGTAATAAATCCCAAGCATGATTTAAGCGTACACTATATAGAAGGTAAGGTTACAATTGACGTTTTAAAAGAAATTGCAGAATTCATAGTAAGTCAATCACAAGATCAATGGACATGTTCTAATATTGCTGCTTGGAGTGGAGATATGTATAGATTTATTATCACAGAACAATTACTATCTTGGATAGAATTGAAGTATGGCTAAGATTAGATTAAAACATCAACTGACACCTATACAAGAACAGTGGTTAATGCAAAACATTGGCCCTAGAATGCATTATCTACATACTAGTATGGGCGGTGAAGGATGGTTAGTAAAGAAAGAATGGGAAGAACATGAATTTAGAAATAAACTTACTTCTTCACAACATTGGTATCTTACCATTGAAGATGATAAACTAGCAAGTTTCTTTATACTTAAATTTTTATGACAACAACTGTTAAATTAGTAGGATTGCACCCAACACAAGTAATGAATATCATATATGAATTGAGAGATATGGGTTATGTACAAGGTACTGACTTTGATTTTAAATATGTTCCCACTATAACAGATGACCATTCTGTGTATGAAGTTTTTGAAAAATGTACTTTCTTTACTTTTTATAAAGATAGTTTAGCAAGTTGGTTTACTTTAAAATATGGATAATAAATGTTAGTTATGGATAACTGGAATAAACGAAAATTTGTAGTAGCACCTCAATTTTTTGATGAAACTCCGTCAACGATTGTATTAAGTGATATTGCATATTGGAATGAGCACTATGAAGAATTAAAAGATTGGTGTGATTTTAATAATTGTGAGGTAGTAGGGATGACAGTAGAAGTTCCCAGACCAGAAATAGTAACATTGTTTGTATTAAGGTGGTCATAATGGCAATAACTAACAAAATGGTTTTAACAAAATCAGTTAATTCAGTAGAAGATAAAGATATGGGTTTCCCCTATGCAGACAGAATGGGCACACATCATTTTTACAATTGCGAGAAACCGGGTAATAAAAGTCAAATAGATATTATTAAATGGTGTAGGCGTAACTTTGGGGCAAGAGGTTTTGGTTGGGACTTTACAACATCAGGTAAAAATGTTATAATCACAATTAATGATGAAAAATTCAAAACAATGTACGAACTCTGGCACCGCTAGTCAGGATATATGGTTTAAGTTGAGGTGGTTATGAAAGATATATTAAACCATCCTGAATTAGTAACAATCAATGGTGTGCAAGTTGATAGAAATCAATATGTATTTGTGGGTCAAACTATAAACTTTCGTCAAGCACCAGATACAGAAGATTTAATATCTGTTAATATGGGTAACTCTTGTTTAGTATTTAAAGGTAATGGCTTTCAAAATGTATTCAATTTACATATGAATGTTTCGCCTATATTGTTTAATCGTTTCATGGAAGATGTTTGGCAAAAAAGAGATAACCCTGCAGTAAAAGATTTACTGCATCAGTTAGAGATGACAATGGAATTATTAAGGTAAATTATGGCAGATGTAATGATAGATATTGAAAGTTTAGATACAACACCTAATTGTGTTATACTTACTATTGGTGCAGTATTATTTGACCCTAAAGGTCAAGGAGTAATAGATAGACTAGAGTTACGTCCCACAATTGAAGATCAAACTGAGTTGGGTCGTACAATCAATGATGATACGTTGCGCTGGTGGAGTGAACAAAGTGCTGAAGCACAAGAAGAAGCATTGGGTGATAGAGATAGAATGTCATTCAAAGACTGCATGGAAGTATTATATCATTTTTGTTGGAATCATAAACATGTATGGAGTAATGGTGCAAGTTATGATGTAGTGGTTATGGAAACTGCATTTAGACAATTAGATATGCGTATACCCTGGCCATTCTATATGATACGTGACACTAGAACATTGTATGATATAACTGGTGTCAAACTTAAAGACGAAAAACATGTAACAACACATAAAGCTGTAGAGGATGCAGAGCATCAGGCTATTGTTGTACAAAAAGGATATATGAAATTAATTAAAGCAGGACTAATAATATGAATGATTTAGAAACATTTGAAAAATTTAAAAACTCTATCAAACACCTTAGATTTAAACATACACCTAGTAAACCAAAATCTGAGCGTTTACAAAAACTATTAAATGAATTTGAACTATATACCCCAAAACGTAGAAGAATTAAAACCACTAAAGACTATACGGTATATATAGATTTACCAAAAGGAATGACTGAGGATGAATTTAAAGAATCTATTAAGTATAGGAAAATGCTTAAATTCATAATGAATAATAATTTAATTTTGTATAATCAAATGTTTGTTGTCAACTACGATGAAGAGGAAGAATATAACATTCCTGAGAATTGCAATTCATGTGTTTTTTCATTCCTTGTTAAAAAAGATGTAGTATTGGTTTCAAAAGAATTTGATTTACAGATTTATTCAGACGATTCCGATGGTTTATATTATCATTATTGGCCAAATGAAGACGATGAAAGTTTTGGTGACCCGTGGTTGCCACCTGGTATGGATTATGATATGTGTATGGAAATTTATGGTGATATTCCGGGTGATAGAGGATGAAATTCAACTCAGACATTGACATTGACTTTGGTAACAGAGATAGTATATTAGAACATATACAACATATACCTGCAGCTATGCGTAAAGTTAATCCTATACGTAAACATGCAACAGGTGTATATGTAACAGACATACCATATGATAGTATCAATGATATGGCTAACATAGATTATAGTGAAGCAGAAAAGCGTGGATATATCAAGTTAGACTTGTTAAATGTGTTTGTATACAATCAAATCAAAGATGAGAACCATCTATATGAAATGATGAAAGAACCAACATGGATTAAACTATACGACAAAGACTTTGTAAGAAAACTGATTCACTTAAACAATCACTATGATTTAATCAAAAGAATGCCAGAACCAATCAATAGTATTCCTAGATTGGCAATGTTCTTAGCTATTATTAGACCGGGTAAGAAACATTTAATTGGTGAAACTTGGAAAGAGATTGCAAAAACTGTATGGGATAAAGATAGTGATGGGGGATATAGTTTCAAAAAAAGTCATGCCATTTCCTATGCACAACTTGTAGTAATTCACATGAACTTACTAGAATCAGGATACACGTTTAACTAGTGTGATTGATTTACGCTTACTTTTACGCTTACCCAATTCTAACATGCTACAGATTGGGCCATGCAATACAGTTAAACTTTTATTATTGAATGTACGTATATAGGGTTTAAAAGGATCCCAATCTTGTTTTAAGAACAAATTAATAGGAATCAATCTATTTGATTCCCACCACCAAGTATCACCCAATTGTAAAAACTTATCTCTAAGTTCGGGGTATATTATGGATCCATAGTCATATATAGTGGTAACTATATCATCACGGTTCTGCACGATGCCAACATAATCCTGACCTGCATAAGAGCAGACGGTTATAAAAGGATGATTTTCTGTTAGTTTTCTGAAAAATTCGTTATTAATCATTATGTTAAATGTCCTTCTTATTTAGTCTTAATGGTTTCCCAATATAATATTTTTTAATAAATATAAGATAGGAGCCAAAATTGTACTCAACACCAATATATTATTATATACCAAGACAACTAGCAATAGTTTATACAGGTTCCTCACCTAGGAGATATCAAAACGTGTACGCTAAAGAATTAAAACTTAACAAAGGGGCTGACAATAGAATACAGTTCCAGTTCTTAAATCAAGAACAAAAACCCGTAGATATCACTGGAAAAGAAATTACATTTAGAGTTATTTCCAAAGATGGTACAACTATATTGTTGCAAGCATCATTAACTGCGGTACTAGCATTAACGGGTATAGCGGAAATTAGAATTACTAGTGATATGTTAACAACTATTCCTGCTCAGATAGCTAGTTATAGTATACAATTACCTGACGATATTGGGTATAATGTATCCGCATATGTTGATAGCAGTTTGGGCGGTAGAGGATCTATTGAAATTGTAGATAGCGTATTACCATCATATGTACCCAGTGATGTTGTAACAATCAATACAAATAATATAACTAGTCAAACTACCGATTTAAATGGTAATATTAGTGGTAATTATTATAGTTCAGTATACCCTACTAATTTTAATAGTCAAACTACATTTCAAATTCCATTAAATTCGTTCTATGGAAATATAACTTTACAGGGTTCAGTGGATGGTACTAGTGATTGGTATGAAATTCAGCATATAGATCAAACTTCAAACTCAAATATTTTTGGTATATATTCTGAAAGCGTTATTACAACTATTAATGGATATCATCCTTTTATACAGTTTCAATTTAGCGGAACAGCTACTATCAATAATAACTCAACACCAGTGAATACCGTTGGCAATATATTAGCCAGATAATATTGCTTTATCATTAAGTTTATGTTACAATAGTAACATGTTTGATATATTATCGTTAATTCATGGAAGAAAAAAACGAGCAAGTAACGGTTGGACAAGTTTCAACGCAGTTTGTTGTCCTCATCACGGCGGTCATCGCCCAGATACTAGATATAGAGGTGGGTTAAATATCAATGGCAAAAATTGGGTCATGCATTGTTTTAACTGTGGGTATAAGTGTAGTTTTACATTAGGTAAACCAATTGGATATAAAACTAGAAAATACTTAGAATGGTTGGGCGTTGACGAGATTGATATTCAACGCTGGAGTTTAGAAAGTTTGCAATATAAAGACTTATTAGATTTTAGTGTACATGAACAAGAAGTTACATTAAAGTTTATAACTAAGAAATTACCAATTGGTGAAGACTTAGATAAAAATAACCCAAAGCACAAAGTATACGTAGATTATCTGTTGAAACGCAAGATAGATATAGACAACTATAGATTTATAGTTACTCCAAACGACACTGGTCGCAATCAAAATCGCATCGTTGTTCCATATACATACAAAAAGAAAATCGTAGGCAATACAAGTAGATTCTTGGATACTAAAACACCCAAGTATCTTAATGACCAACAACCTGGGTATGTATTCAACATTGACAGACAAAAATATGAAAATCAAATATGCATAGTTACTGAAGGTATCTTTGATGCGTTAAGCATTGATGGTGTTGCAGTAATGCATGATGATATTAGTAATGAACAAAGTCAGTTATTAAATGCATTAAACAAAAGAATAATTGTAGTTCCAGATCAAGACGAAGCTGGTTTAAAGATGATTGACCGTGCGTTAGAGTTAGGTTATAGTGTTAGTTTACCAAACTGGGAAGATAACATCAAAGATGTTAATGATGCAGTAGTTAGATATGGTAAACTACCTACGCTACTTAGTATATTGCAAAATGCAACAAACAGTAGAATAAAATTACAAATGCAAAGGAAAAAGATTGGTAGAAAATTATAATGTAGGTGTACAAACATTGTTCTTGCGTATGATGATAACAAATAGTGAGTTATATATCAGAGTAATGAACATAATGAATCCAGATAACTTTGATAAAAGCCTACGTCCAGTAGCAACTTTCTTTAAAGAACACATGGAGAAATATCAGTTGTTACCTGATACTGAACAAGTATTGGCAGTAACAGGTGTAGAAATAGAACCAGTAGAAAATTTTGAAGATGGTCACTATGAATGGTTCTTAGATGAGTTTGAAAAGTTTACACGTAGACAAGAACTAGAAAGAGCGATTCTTAAGGCAGCAGATTTATTAGAAAAGGGTGATTATAATCCAGTAGAGAAACTAATCAAAGATGCAGTTCAAATTAGTTTGACTAAAGATATGGGTACAGATTACTTTGCTGACCCGAGGGGGAGACTTCTGCAACTTAAAAATAGTAACGGACAAATTAGTACTGGATGGCCAAGCATGGATAGAAAGTTGTATGGAGGATTCAACAGAGGAGAATTGAATATCTTTGCTGGTGGTAGTGGATCAGGTAAATCATTATTCATGCAAAACTTAGGTGTAAACTGGAGTCAAGCTGGATTAAATGGTGTATACATTACACTAGAATTGAGCGAAGAATTAAGTGCTATGCGTATTGATAGTATGATGACTGATACAGGTAGCAGAGACATTTTTAGAAATATTGATGATGTTGAATTAAAAGTTAAGATGTTGGCTAAACATAGCGGTAACTTTCAAATCAAATATCTTCCAGCACAAAGCACAGTAAATGATTTACGTAGTTATTGTAAAGAATTAGAAGTAAAGACTAAAAAGAAATTAGACTGGATGTGTGTGGATTATTTAGATTTATTAATGCCCGTAAGTGCAAAAGTAAGTCCTAGTGATTTGTTTATTAAAGACAAATACGTAAGTGAAGAATTACGTAATTTAGCAAAAGAATTACGTGTATTATTTGTAACTGCCAGTCAATTAAATAGGTCAGCGGTTGAAGAAATTCAATTTGATCATAGTCATATTTCAGGTGGTATTAGTAAGATTAATACTGCTGATAACGTATTTGGTATCTTTACCAGTAGACATATGAGAGAAAAGGGACAATATCAATTACAATTAATGAAAACTAGAAGTAGTTCAGGGGTAGGAACAAATATTGAATTGAATTTTGATTTAAGTACATTAAGAATTAGCGACCCAGATCCAGAGGGAACTGAGAGTTATAAACCCCCTCAACCTAGTGCAAATGAGATTATGAATAAAATCAAGCCCACAAGTACAGTAACCACAATAAATGAGAAAATACATGAGTCTGTGGAGCCCGTAGAGCATAAAGTACAAGGAAATAGTGTAGATAAAGCACGTATTAATTCATTATTAAACAATATAAGAAGATGATAAATACTAATAGGAATCTTACATTATGCAAAGAAAAACTCGCAGTCTTTTAGAAGAACTAGAGGCCATTGGTAATAATCGTGACACTAAGCATGTCATTGAAAGCCGTGCCCACAATATCATTACCAGTGCTATTAATTTGCTAGAAATGATTAATAAACATTACGATCCTGAAAAAGCGCAGGTATTAGAGCGTAAATTATTAAATGCAATCAAGGCTAGAGACCAAGATAGATTCTCCCGTAGTATCAGGAAGAATGATGAAACCTAATGAATTCGTAACTGAAGGTATAACCGATTTAATAACAAAAGGTATAGGTAATCTTTCAAATAAATTAAATGCACCCACAGGTAATGACCCTAGAAAACCTATTTTTGCAAAAAACTTTGCAACGCAATTGCAACAACAATTACAAGCACATCCCAATATCAATATCAATGATTTTATGCAATTATATTGGAAGAGAAATGGATGGGATCCTTCTCATTTACCTGCAGGTTATCAAGCAAGTTTAAAGAACGCATTAAATAGTTTGCCACCTAATCCAACTTTTAATGATTTTAAAAAATTAGGTTCTGCGGTATTTAACCTTGCAACAATAATGCCTTCTGCTAGATACGGCCAACAAGTTAATGCACAACAAGCACAAGGTGCTCCGCAAAATGCACAACAAGCACAACAATCGTTAGATCCTAGCACAAATCAAATAATAGCTAAGATTAGAAGTATGAAAAATACTCCAGAAGAAATTGATGATTTAGAATATATTGTTAATATAGCGTTAATTAAATTAAACAAAGTAGACCCTCAGAATTATCCTAAAATTGCAAAGTTATTATTTAATAACGGTGGCAATCCTTCTACTACGATGAAACGTATGCAGAAAGCACAACAAACAATAATTCCAAGAACACCTGTTGCACAAAACAACACCCCAAATTATTCAGGTGGTCAACGACAAGTTACTCCTAATGTAACATCATTTAATACTAATGCTACGCCTGCTCCGGTCGCTAGTCCTGCAGTCGCAAACACCCAGGTTAATCCACAAACTCAAGCAACACCTGCAACCAATGCTACACAAACTAATCCACAAGCACAACAAACTCAAGCAACACCTGCAACTAATACGACACAGACAACACAACCTACAACTAACAAAGTAAAACCTGCAGGAAATTCTAAAGATGTGCCTCCTTTAGCTAAAGTAGAACCTAAATTAAATCCAGCTCAAGACTTAGCAGGAACAAAAACAGATTTACCTAATGTACCTGACATGGGTGATTTTAGCAAAACTGATACAGGGTCTAATGGCCCCGAATTAGGAAATCTTACTTCAATACCTAAATTCAAAGAACCTGCTAAACAAGTAATTACTAAGCCTTATAGAGTTACTGATCCAGAATCTGATCCTAGTACAAAAATATCTAGGAACGCATATGCTAAAAGAATGGCAGCTGCTCAAGCTGCTAATGATGAGATGGATAGAAATGATGCTAGAAGAAGTTCAAAAAATGATGCAGGTCTACCTCAATGAACTCAATACGTGAAATAATCTCTACACTAGAAACAATTAATGCCCCTGTTATCAAAGAAGATAAGGGGCATTTAGACCATCCTGAAGATGCAATTTTTATTGGTGGCAGTAGTTATGCACAAACAGCAGTAAATGCTATTGTAAAGACTGTGCAAAATCCTAATATTGTTACAATTAAATGGGATGGATATCCTGCAATTATATTTGGTCGTGGTCCTAATGGTAAATTTGCTATTATGGACAAGCATATGTTTAATAAAAAAGACGGAGCTGGACGTACTGCATATACACCACAACTATTTCAAAAATATGATTTAGACAGAGGTGTAGACAGATCGGGATTACATCAAATATTAAATCAAATATGGCAGGGTTTAAGCAAAGAAGATCAGGGTAAGGGATATTATTGGGGTGATTTATTGTTTAGTCAACCCTTAGAAGAAAAAGATGGGTTATATACATTTAAAGCAAATCCAAATGGTATCACATATACTGTAGCAATTGATAGTGAAGTTGGTAAATTAATGGCAAACAAGATTGCTGGTATAGCAATACATCAGTATATAGCACCAGAAGCAACTAGTACAGATGAAGCAACTAGTTTAAATGGTAGCATAGGACAATTAAAGAATAATAGCAATGTAGCAATTATTCCTAGCAAAATGCCTATTATGCCTAAATTAAAATATAGTGAGCAACAGAAAAACAAAGTAGAACAATTAATCAGTAAATATGGTCAAGCGGTAGATCAATTATTAGTAGCACCGGCCGGATGCAAAAGTTTCTTAAACAGCAATCTATTCACTAGTTTTATTAATAAAAAAGTACGTGATGGTAACTTTAATAATTTACTTAATGACTTTTTAGAATTTGCTAGTAGCAAAAAGATTACTGATCCAGTAAGAACAAAAATGTTTGGATATATTGATCCACAAACTAAAAAGAAAGTTCCAGGGCATTTTGACATTAACAAGCAAGGACTAGTAGGGGCATTCTCAATATGGAGTGCTACTTATATGCTTAAGGGACCTGTTGTCAAGCAACTTGACAAAGCTAGTAAAAACAGTCCAGTCAAGGGCTATCTACAAGACGGAACTCAAACTCAAGAGGGTTATGTAGCGAACGGATTCAAGTTTGTAGACAGAATGGGGTTCAGCCGTCAGAATCTATTAGGCCGCTAAACCACTATTTTTTTCTACCAGGCATAAATAAATGTATGAGGTTCTATATGAATCTCAAACATTTTAAAGGAAAAATATTATGGCAATTCAAACACGTGTACATGGTGACTCACTACCAGTCTTCGAACTAGACAGATTAGCAACGCTAAACAATTCTAACCAAGCTATCAACACAACTGGTGTTGCAGTTCAGTTACAAGGTCCAAAACTAGACTTCTTCAAAATCATTGCAACAAATGGTTCTGGTGCAGTTGATATCGCAGGTGAATTAGTTACTGGCGGTGCAGTAGAAGTTATTCTACGTGCTATTGAGCAATTAGCTACAGTTCATTTATATCAAGTAGAAGCAAGCACAGGTCAAATGAGTGTTGCAGTATATCCTACTGGTGCATGGACAACAAGCACACTACAAACTGCAATTCGTGGTTTAGGTAGCTCAGTTGGTGTAGGTCCAGTTGATATCAGCGTAACTGGTGTATCAACAGCTGCATTCAAATTAGCTTAATTAGTTAATTTAACTTATAAAGGCCCAAGAACTTCTTGGGCTTTTTTTATGCCTATAAATACTGTATGAGTTATAGAATAAAATGTTATACCCTTTTTGATATTACCAAGACAGGTGTTTTAAATAGAAAACCCCCAATAAATGGTACTATCCAACAAATTAAAAAATGGGAACAAAATAGAAATAGTCAAAGCAATTTTGACACTATCATACAAGTTATATCATTGCGTAGCCAGCCCGAAAACATCACAGAACCTATTGTCACGGAATCTTTATTCAAAGAATTTAAAAACTTTGGATTTATGTATGATAATGAAGAAGTTGAACAAAAAATTTGGTCTTTTGAATTTACTATAAATCATAGTAGTGTATTCAACGATGGATTTACGGAATTGGGGTATTTATATAGTGATTGTGAATCAGTACCCATAATCAGACTGGGTACAGAATATGATAAAATTCAAGGATTTTTAGATACCTCACCCGAACTTAGGAACATATATTTTGAAATTATCAAAGATGAATGAGAAAGAAAAGTTTAAAATTCTAACCAGAATTTTTGACAAAAAAGAATTAGACTCTATACAACAACATATTGTATATGAGGATCAAAATGGGTATGTATTATATAATGAATATAGAGTTACCGAACAGAAAAATACCATTAAAATATCTAAATTTAAGACATTTACAGTAAAGAATTTTAATAATCTGCGTAATGCAATTATGTGGTGTACATTAGATAAATCCAATAAAATAGAACAGGCCAAAGATATAGAGTATCTGGATGTACAGTTAGCCAGCTCAAAAGCACATATTGAAGTACAAAACAACATATTAGCTAAAGCCAAAGATAATGAAATTATCTCATTGGCTGTGGTTAAAATACGTGAAGAAATACTAAAACGTGACACCATTATTGATAGACTGGACGATTTTGCACTAATGACCAAGCGTTTACAGGACTTTCAGTATAAATTGGTATCAAAATAATTTAATATAAGATAAATATATTATTAGCAAACTTCTAGGGAAAAACTATGAAACTAACAGAATTTAACAACAAGCCAACTTCTAATGCAAAGAAAGCATTGAAGGAACATTTCAATACAAACCTAAATGTAGACGGTATGGGTCTATATGATACTAAGCGTATGCTTGGTAAAGTTAAGGGTTTGATTAGTGAGATGAAATCTACTAACAAAGCAAGTGAGCAAAGTCCTGCATACATGAAGTTAGTATTCATGGAACAAGCATTAAGTCATCACTATGGTGATTTAAAAACTCTTCCTATGTACAATCCATCTATTGTTATGGAGAATGAGGAAGTTGAGAAGTCACAAGTTGTATTAGCAGCTAACGAAATGATTGATGAAATGCAAAAAATGATTGAATCAGTTAGCGATATGTTAGTTAAAGAACTACCAGCAGTGGTACAAGGTGTAAGTAGTGAATTTGGAACTAGTGAATCCGATCAGTTTGAACAACAAGTAACTGAAGCACTAACAAGTTTACAATCAGCATTAACACAAACTAAAGGTGGATTGAAAGATGCACTAGGTTTAATCACTGGTCAAGGCGGTGGCTTTAATGATGAGATGGGTGGTGCAGAAGGTGGCATGGGTGATATGCCTGAAGAACTACCTGGTATGGGTGGTGAAGAGCCTGAAATGGGCGATGACTTAGGTGGTGAACTACCAGAGCAACCACCAGAAGAGGAAGAGCCAAAGAATACGAACGTGGGTCGTTCAATTCGCTAATATGAGACTCTTTGAATTTGCTGATGATGACCCTTTACGTGTCAATTTAACAGCTGTAGCCAGCTATTTAGAATCACGTTACAAGGGTCAGGATCAGAAATTATCAACTGACATGTTTTTAAAGATATTAAGAAAACATGATGTACCTGTTGACAAAGAAGATTTATTTGATATAGTTAAAAAAGAACCATTAAACAAGATTATTGCCAATCTTAATGATAATGAAGTTACATTCAAAAGTCAAAAACCTAATGATGATGTTAGTGATAAAGATAAACAACAGTCTGACAATCAAAAGACATTACAACAAATGGCAAGTAAACAAGCTAATAAACCAAACGGCTTGTAATTGTAATAAAATTGTTGTACAATAGATAAATGTACAACTCAAACAAATTTAAATACGAACAAATCAAACGCATAGATACACCACAAGGTCGTAGATATGCCACACCAGATGGTGAAAAACTCCCCAGTGTTACTACAATACTAGATGCAACTAAAACTGAAGAAAGCAAACAAGCATTACAAAACTGGCGCAAACGTGTAGGTACACAAAAAGCAACTGAGATTACTACTGAAGCAGCTGGTCGAGGAACTAGAATGCACAAGTTCTTAGAAGACTATATTAAGACTGGCATACTAACAGAAAGCGGAACTAATCCATATAGTATGCAAGCACGAGCAATGGCTGAGAGCATTGTTAAACAGGGACTAGCTAAATGTACTGAATATTGGGGTACAGAAGTTCCCTTATATTTCCCCAAAGTATATGCAGGAACCACAGACTTATGTGGGGTACATGATGGAAGTGAAAGCATCATGGATCACAAACAAGCAAATAAAATAAAGAAACGTGAATGGATTGACGATTACTTTATACAATTGGCAGCTTATGCTACTGCACATAACGAATTGCATGGGACTAAAATAAGAAAAGGGGTCATTTTTATGTGTGACCCAAACGCAATTTATGCTGAATTTATAATAGAGGGCAATGAATTTGACAAGTACCAAAATTTATGGTACGGCAAACTAGAAGAATACTACACAAAGTTATTATAAATCTTGATAAATAGTATAATATACAAGGTTATACTATGGCAATTGTCCAGATATCAAAAATACAAATAAGAACCGGCGATCAATCAGATTTACCCCAATTAGATATAGGGGAATTAGGATTTGCAACCGATACACAAAATGTCTATATAGGTAATGACCCTATACTTTATCCACCAGTTGGATCAAACACCACACTAACTCAGATATTAACTGATAGTGCTAATTGTTATATTAACGCTAGTCAATTAGTAGGTAATATTATTGTTAGTACATTGGATAACAGAGTAAACAATATTAGCGTACCAATAGCTAATCTTAAAATAACAGGTGGATTTAATGGTCAAGTACTTACCACTGATGGTGCAGGTAATTTAAGTTTTAGTACTGTATCAGGTGGAGGTGGTGCAGGTACTCCCGGTGGATTAAAAAATCAAATTCAAATAAATGCCGGTAATGGTAATTTTACTGCTAACTCATATTTTACATTTGATCCAGCAACATTAACAGCTACATTAGGTAATTTAGCAAATGCTAATTACTTCTCAGGTAACTTCATAGGAAATGCAGGTGGTTTAAGTAATATTCAAGGTGCGAATGTAATTGGATCTGTGCCAAACGCAAATGATTCTGCGTATTTGGGTGGTGTTATTGCAACCAATTATTTACAAATAAACGGTGATGGTAGTGGTTTAACTAATATTACTGGTGCAAACGTAAGTGGTTTTGTTCCTAATGCAACTCATGCAACAATAGCTGATACAGCAAATTCAGTACACGGAGGTGTAGTTACTGGTACAGTATCAAATGCAAACAATGCAAACTACTTAGGTGGAGTAACTGCAAGTAATTATTTACAGATAAATGGTAACGGTAGTCAATTAACTGGAATTTTAGGTTCTGGCGTAACTGGTTTTGTACCAGCTGCTACAGTTGCAAATACTGTAACTGCAAGTAGTCAACCAAATATCACAACAGTTGGTAATTTATTAAATTTAACAGTTACCGGAGTTATAACTGCGGGTAATGTTACTAGTGCTGGAAATATTACAGCAGCCAATATTGGTAATGTTAGTACAAAATTATATGGTAATGGTATTAATATAACTAATATTGCAGGTGCTAATGTAAGCGGCGTTGTACAAAACGCAACATATGCATTAAATCTATTAGCAGGTGGTAGTATTGGAAGTAATGTAGTTGCAGTAACACAACCTATTTTAGATAAAAGCACAAAAGTAGCTACAACCGCATTAGTACGCTTAGTAGCAGAATCATTATATCCAGTAGGATCAATATATGTAAATGCTATGATTAATACAAATCCAAATACATTGTTTGGTTTTGGAACTTGGGTGGCCTATGGTACTGGTCAAGTACTAGTTGGTGTTGGTGGAAGTAATCCTTTATTTGCATCTGCAGGTAGCACAGGTGGTAGTGCAGATGCTATAGTAGTAGAACATACACACACAGCTAGCTCTACCTCAACTGTATCTGAAACTCCACATAGTCACTACATTGGAACGCAAGACTCTACTGCTAACGACGGTGGAAGTGCAGGAAATCAAGAGTTTGCTAGAAATTATGATGCTGGCGCAGGTGCAAAAGCACATACCAATCCAGTGGCAACTGGTCTAAGCGTAGATACTACAACTACAGTTAATCTTGCTGGATCTAGTGGCACAAATCAAAATTTACAACCTTATGTGGTTGTTTATATTTGGCAAAGAACTGCATAATTTAATACAAGTAGTCATAAATACTATTGTTCACTCTTAATTGAAAAGAGTTTATGCAGTAAAGCCACTGCGTAGACCCTAGAACGGTCATTAAATAAAGGAAAAACAAATGGCAAGACTAAGTAAAAAATTATTCGGTTTCGATAATACCGGAGACACAGGCAATACACGTGATAACTACACTAAAGGTGGATATGATGGCGTTGCTGGACAAGGCATTATATCAGTAGATTTCACAGGTAATCGTGGTTCTTTCACAACTGCACCAACAATCACAATGCCTGCACCAACGGATACAGCAGGTAAAACAGCAACATTAGTTCCAATCTATATTAACGTAGCATCAGTTTCAACTGGTGCAGGTCATACTGGACTAGTAGTTGGTGATACATATACATACGGTGGAACAGGTGGCATGATAGCTACTGTTGCAAGTGTTCCTGGTTCAGGTAACGCTACATTTACATTAACAAATGCAGGATCAGGTATTCTTTTATCTGCGATTCCAAATAGCGGTAACACACAAGGTGTTACATTAACTAAAGCTAGTGGTTCAGGTGTTAGTACATTCTCAGCAGATATCTATTGGCATATTAGCACTGGTGGCGGTGTTGTTCCAACTAGTGATGCCGGTGAAGGTTATAATGGTACAGAAACTGTTACAGTAACAGGTACAGGTAAACCAACAGTAACTGCTGTTAATTTTACAACACCATCAAACACACCTTACACAGAAGATGCATTCCCATCATTCTTAATTACTGCTAAAACAACTAGCGGTGGTACTGCTAAAGTTGGTACAATTAGAAAACAAAAATCACAACATCGTTTCTATGTTGAAACTAGTGATGGTAGAGCAATTTGCACATTAAAAGCAAGTGCAGTAAGTAATGTAGGTGAAATGACATTAACTGCTACTGATAGTGCAGGTGGTACATATTATGTTACTAAGATTGCTAATCGTAGAGCAACAGTAGTACGAGGTACCGGTACACAATTTGCAAACTATTCAAGTATACCTTGGAATTTTACAGCAGCTGTAGCTAATGTATCTGTTTTAATTAACAACGCTTAATAGGAATTATTATGGCAAGTTCATTAAATAAAAGATTTTTTGGTAACAAAAATACGAACGATACAGGTGATACACGTGACAACTTTGGTGCAACCGGTCAACGTTCACATGAGGGTATTGGTGGTCAAGGTGTAACAGGTTTTGCTACTACCAATGGTGGCAACTATATTAATCGTTTACCCACTATTTCTACATTAAGAGCACCCAGTTTACCCGGTGGCCAACAAGCAACAGGTATAGTACATAGTAATGCACAAAATGCTACTCCAAATGCAAAAGGTACAGGATATCAAATTGGTGATATACTAACTGATGCAAATGGATCAACATGGCGTGTTACTAAACTACGTGTAGTTAGCGCATCATTAAATGCAACCGGTACTAACAGTAATTGGGATGGTACAGAATGGATTGTATGGGACCAATTTATTAACAGTCACTGGACAAGTCCTACTATACTTAAAGGTATAACTACAGACGGTTCAGGACATCATTTAACTGGTTATACAACTGGTTCAAGCGTGTATGGTGTATGGGACGGTACTGATGGTACTCATGCTCCTACTACTGCACAAACTATTGTAGGTGGCCCAACTGCAGGTAGTATGACTCCAAGCTATAACACACGTGCTACAGGTGACTACAATGGTAGTGGTGCTGGTGACAACAATGGTGCAGGTGGTTCAGTAACATTTACTTATGGTGTTGAAGCAGTTGCATTAGTGTCTAGTATTGATTACGTATATGGTACAACGTATGCATTTGGTAGTGCTGATACAACAACTGACAGTGGAAGTGGTACAGGTGCTAAACTTGACGTGGGATTCTGTCTTAACTATCTACAAGTTACAGATCCTGGATCAGGTTATATTGGTACAGAAACTATCACGTTTACTACTGCTCCAAATGGCGGTGAGGTACGTGCAACAGCTACATTGACATATACAACTGATGATGGTAAACCTTATGATGCTGAAGCGTTCCCTGCAATTATTGCATATGCTCAAACAACATCAGGTGGTTCAAGTAACATTGCTGATATCAAACGTCAAGTAAGTGCTAAACAATATCTAGTTACTACTAGCGATGGCACAGCTAGATGTGTATTACAAGGTTCTGCAATCACTGGCGTAGGTCAAATGACTATTACTGCTACTGATAGTGCAGGTGGTACATATTATGTTATTAAAATTAGTGCACACAAATGTACAGTAGTACGTAATACAGGCACTCAATTTGCTAACAGTTCTAGTGTTGCATGGACATTAGGTTCAGCAGTCGCTAATCAATCTGTTAAAATACAGAATGCTTAATTAATTTTAAGCAATATAAAAAGGGTCTTAGGACCCTTTTTTAACCAACTTTTTTAACTTATCTTGCACAACATCAAAGTTAACTGTATTGAATAATCCGGGGTGCATTGGTTTTGGGTAATGTATTGTATCTAACCAGCAATACCCACAATGCTCATCGTTTAATGTTGGAATGAATTCTTTATCTATTTTACAAAAGAATGTATGATATACAAATTGATTGTTAACAAACTTTTGAATAGGTATAAGTTTAGCAGTATCAGGAAAGTAACCTATTTCTTCTATGCATTCACGTTTAACACCTTCTAATAATGTTTCCCCGTGTTCTATTTTACCGCCCGGAATCCCCCAATTACCTGAGTTCTTTGGGTCATTGCGTAGTAAATAAAGAAATCTTTGTGTATCTATTGCGTAGAAAAATACACCACCTGATATGTTCATACTATGATTTATCATAGTTAACGGTGACCATTAAATTACAATAGTATAACTACCTTGGTCGTACCAACCTTCAAATGATTTCATCCATGCATGGTCAGTAAATCTATATTGTACACCGCTAGTAAGATTAGTAACATATTCTACGTGTGTAGATGATTGACTGTCAAAACTTACACTCCAACTACCTGTAGTGCTACTATATTCAATGATATCATTACTATTAGCAACAATATTTCCCCATACACTAGGATCAACATTATTTGCACTACCAATTGGTTCTACAATCAAATATCTTTGTTTGTCTGCTACAGGAAGTAATCCTATTCCCGGGCCTTTAAGTTGAGGATTAATAATACTATCAACCGATTGTAGAGTATTCAATGGTAATGTATCTACATCAATGTTATATGTTAACAATCTATCGTCATCCGGGTTAAATTGAATAGTACCTACAATCTCTGTATCCATATGAGGATTTTGTAAACGAATCTGAGTTATTCCCGGTCTTACTGTTCCGTAGACATCTAATACAGCAGTCCAATACAACGCAGTATTGGGATTGGTTGGTAAGTCAATCGTATTATTATTAGGATTGGGTGAGTTATCTGCCGGTAATATTTGTAACTGATTGCCTATCAACAATAAACTATAACCATATGGAGTGACTTTTTCCCTAGTACCCAATAACAATGCATCATCTTGCATATCAGTAAGTGCATTACCTTGGAATATACTCATAATAATCTTATGAATAACACCCATTTTCTTAATCTTAGCACTTGAACTCAACCATATAGGCATATAGAATTTCCAACTCATAATATCAATTGGATTAGCACTACCTTGAGGGATAGTTCTACTGCTAAATGTTAATCCATCTTGGTATACTACGCTTAGACTTGTCCAATCTACAAAGTTATCTGTACTTTGAATTTCCATTGCTGGATTAAACAATACGCCCAACTGCTCAATCAATTCTAATTTTTGTTGATAGTTAGTCGTCCAGAAGTCTACATTAACTCTTAATGTATATGGTACAGGCATAATTCTTTCTACACTAAATGCTTGTCCCTGTGTTGTTTCAAAAGTTTGAGTAGCTGCGTTATAGTTACGTTGACGTACTGCAACCGATTCTACATAGTAAGGATCTTGTGTACGCTTTTGATCATATTCTAATCCAGTAATATAATAACTAATTAGTGGTGCACTTGGTAAACTGCTAGAACTATTGTTAGCAATTTGTGTGCTAGCCATTCTACTTGCATCACCATACATAATAGGTACACGAACAATAATAGGATTGCCTGCAGGATCGTTACCTTTAGTTACATTCCAGTCACTAAAGATTCTTGCGAATTGAATTAAGAATCTGCGTATTTGTGCATCGTAAAAATATTGTGCCATGTGTTACCTTAATCTGGTGTTGCTTTAAATAATGTAGATAATGCTTGAACTTGCGGTATCACATTACCATTTGTTAATGTTGTTGTTGCGGTATTATTAATGAACGAACCAAGCAATGTTTGATTGCTATTCATACCTGCAGCAGCACGTGTATTGCTACTAATCAATTGCCATAACGCACCATCCCAGCGATACATTGTTTGTGGTAGATAATCAGTACGTAAGAAATAATCACCTAACTTAGGATTTGATGGGAATGTTGTTCCTGATTCAAAAGGTAATCCATTTGGTGCAGTACCATCTCCTGTATTATAACCACCGCTATATCCAAATCCTAATGGTGTATAGTTCTTGATATAATTAAATCTAGGATCAGCATCTGCTCTGAAATCCATTTGAGGGGTAACTGTTTTAGTAAAGTTACTTGCAATAGTTATAAGTGTGTTTGCTGGCATAGCAAACAATGTAGGCTTATTGATTGTAATAGTGTTTGTTGTTAAATCTCTACTTGTTACAACTGTATTTGTATCAAATACTTGTGCTGTTTGTCCATCTAATAATGTAACTGTTGCACTTAACACAATACCAGGCCATGCATCTTTGGGAATTTCTAATACTGTAATAGTATTGCTACCTACAACAGTTGGATTAGCAGTAACAACACTACTTGGAAAATCGCTTGCTACTGAGTATGTGTTGTCAGTTGTACCATATGGATCAGTAATAACTGCACCTGCTTTAGCTGCGATAACTAATTCACCGCTAACTTGACCACCGCCACTAGGTAACTTATCAGGTTCAACTTCTTCAATCTCTAATGTCATGCTCATAAATGCTTGTAACAATTCATTGCTATTGATAGGCATATCCATCCAGTTCTTTATTGCACCTGCAGCAATAACAATACCCGGGCTAGGACTATATCCAGGACTTTGAACCATTTGAACTGAACCTAATAAAGGATTTGTTAATCCACTTACAACACCTTTTGGTAATTGTGGTTGACCTGTAGTAGCATCAGTGGACACAAGATATAATTGATGTCTGTCGTAACCTGTCTTGGGAACTAATCTATCTGCTTCTGCTATTAATGCATCGTTAATTGCTAGGTTAGTATTATAACGTCCTAGTATATCTGCAATACTATCGGCAGTATCTAATTGCCAATATGTTGTATCTGTGCAAGGTGTGCCTGCAGGAATACTTGATAATCCATTTGGTAAAGGACTAACTGGTACATAGTTTTTATTTCCATAACTTACTACGTAACCCGGAGTATAACTGGTTGTACTATTCCAGTTTCCTAAATAATTATCCGCACTAGTTGGTGTTTTAAGAATGTTACTAAACTCCTGACTGTCTACTAATGGTTCACATTTGATACGCCATAAATGAGGATACCATGTTTGACTGAAACCCTCGCTTGCAAAGTTTGCATCTGTAATCTGATAATATCTACGTAGTCCAACTGGTATAGTTTCATTTAATGGATGATAATCTGTTAAATGAGGTAATTCAAATACATCACCGACCATTAATTTACGACCAATCGTATCTATCATTGTGTTGTAATGCACAACAATAAAAATAATGTCATTGTTTAAAAACAATCCAAACTGACTTAAATCAAAGTCTAAGTTTGCTACATTATAATGCCCACGAATTCTATAAACACTACTATCATAGGTTCGGTCACGATTTTCCAAGAACAATAAATCCTGTATATTGGTAGGGTCTAAACTTGTGCGTTGTGGTGTGCTTAGACTATCAGTGGCACCGTTATCTGTTACACCTAAATACTTGTGAACATAGAGGTCGGTAGCACCAACATTTAGCATTTCTGCTATTGTTCTATCAAAAAATCTGTAATCATTGGATTTATCCGAACGAAATAGTGAGAGTTTGGGCATCTTGGTATCCGATATATCTAGTATTTATCAGCAGAATTTTGTAAGCATTAAGTATTACCTTTATTAAAGGTTGACAATTAATAGAATTTGATATATAATTTAGTTATTGTTAATAGGAGCATACATGGCAACTCGCAAACCGAAACCAACCTCAGATCATTTTATCAAAGCATTAAACCCACGTGATGCAGATACAAAGTACATGGGCGAAGAACCATTCTTTCCTGTACAACCTGAGGGAAGCGAACGTACAATTACTCTTACTAGGGGATTTACTTGGTTCAATCGTTTTTACAGTAAAAAAGATGCCAAAGAATTATTGTGTCAATATTTAGAGCACAATGAAAGAATTGCAGAAGCCAAGATTGTTCGTAAAGTTGATGACAGAGAATTTTTAATGACATTGTGCTGGTTGGCACGTATGACATTGCGTGGACTAGAACTTACTGAACAAGAAAGTGAAACATTAGAAAATGAGATCCAACGACTATTAAAAGTCGTTAACAAACCAGAAGTTATTGTCGTTGAAAAAGAAAGCAACCGCCCTAATATTCAGGAAATCATGCGTGAAAAAGCAAAAGACGCTGCCGGTGAACTAGAAGGACTATTTGACGAGTTTTATACTACAGGCAAAACTAGTGGTAAAGTAGTTGATATTGTTGCTAAGTTTAATGTAATGAGTCAACATATTCCATTGATTGTTGAGATATGGAAACAAAAACAAATTGAGTTTGAAACAGTTAGTGAAACTGAAGACAAAGAACTTAAAGATGCTTATGGCAATTTAGGTAAAGTACAAATACGTAACATACTTAAATTTATTGAATCAGTACTTACCGATCTTAATAGTTATATTTCAATTAAGAAAGCAAGTAAGGCTCCTCGCAAAAAGAAAGCAATACCCGTAGAAAAGATTGTAGCAAAACTTAAGTACCTAAAAGAATTTAAGGATGCAGTAAACAAACTTGATTTGATTAGCATTCATCCAACTAAGTTGCATGGTGCTAGTGAGGCATGGGTATATGATACTGCAAAAAGAAAACTGCATCATTATATCGCAGACGAATATTCAAAATCATTTACTGTAAAAGGTAATACGATTCTTGGATTTGATAATAATACTAGTGAAATTAAAACACTACGTAAACCAGGTGAACAACTTAAAGAGGTCATGGGAAGTAAGCCCGCGGCACGTAAGTATTTCAAAGACATTAAAGCAACTGCTACTACTCCCACCGGTCGCTTTAATCAAAATATGTTAATATTGAAAGCATTTTAATGGATAATATAGAAGAAAAGATGGCATCAATGATGGCACCTATTGATAGACAACTATTGTTATGTGATGGCAAAAACGATGAGTTAATGCTGGCATGTGCAATGTTACAAAGAGTCAAAGAAATATTTGACACACACTTATCGCCGGAAGGCACAAAACTAATGTTTAAGGATTTACAATGATAGATTTAACCAAGTACTCACAATTTGTTGAGCAAGTGACCTCAGTAGAATCAAACAACTATGACCACTTACATAAACGTATAGCAGAATTACGTTCAGGAGATTTTAACCCTGCATTGTTATTGACTGCTTGTATGGGAATGGCAGCCGAAGCAGGTGAGTTTACTGAGATTCCTAAAAAGATTTTATTTCAAGGTAAGCCCTATAATCAAGAGGCTCAATATCATATGATGCGTGAATTAGGTGACATTATGTGGTATTGGGTCAATGCTTGCCGAGCATTAAATCTTGACCCTAATACTGTTATTGCAGAGAATGTAAAGAAATTAGAAAGCCGTTATCCCGGTGGTACTTTTGATCCTTATTTCTCTGAAAATAGACAACAAGGCGACTTATAATATAATACAGATTCTCCCGATAAATACATTATTGGGAGAATACAATGGCAGTTAGTTTAGAAGATTTAAAGCAAGAACTTTTTGAAAGTTTAAAATATCGTTTAGGTGGTGGCATAGTTGATGTAGAGGCTGGACCTGAAGAATATGAGGCTGCCTACAACTATGCAGTTAAAATTTATCGCCAACGTGCACAGAATGCTACTTTTGAAACTTATACATTAGTAACAATGCACGAGGGTATTGACACTTATACATTACCACCTGAATTCGTAAATGTACGAGAAGTTTTTCGTAGAACTATTGGTCTAGAAACAGGACCTTCTAGTGCAAGTTTTGATCCTTTCAGTAGTGCTATTCTTAACACATATTTGTTGAACTATAACTATGCAGGTGGATTAGCAACATATGACTTTTATGCAGGTTATATTGAATTAGCTGCTAGAATGTTTGGTGGATATGTAGTATTCACTTTCAACAGAGTTACAAAAGAACTAAGATTAGTTAGAACAATTAAAGGTACTGGCGAACAAATATTAGTTTGGGGAGACTTATTAAAACCCGAAGCAGAATTACTACAAGATCCTTATGCTGGTATATGGATAGGAGATTGGACACTTAGCCAATTAAAACTAATCATCGGTGAAGCACGTGAAAAGTTTGGAACTATTGCAGGCCCTAGTGGTGGCACAAGTCTTAACGGTACTGCACTTAAAGCAGAAGCCATTGCTATGCAAACACAATTACTAGAAGATTTGCGTAGATATGTAGATGGAAGTCAACCATTAACTTGGATACAAGGTTAACCTAACTATTTTTTATTGTCACACTTCTGTAGTATAATTACTGTATAGGAGAGTGTATGATTATAGGGATAACAGGATTAATCGGTTCAGGTAAAGATACAGCAGCTAACTATCTAACTACATTTCATCAATTTAAACAAGAAAGTTTTGCAAGCAGTTTAAAAGATGCAGTAGCACAAGTATTCGGTTGGGACAGAGAATTATTAGAAGGTCACACCAAATACAGTAGAGAGTGGAGAGAACAAATTGATCCTTGGTGGGCAAAACGACTTGATATGCCCAATCTAACTCCTAGATGGATACTTCAATATTGGGGTACAGAGGTCTGTCGTAAAGGATTCCATGATGATATATGGATCGCTAGTTTAGAAAACAAACTACATAATTCAAAAGACAATATTGTTATTAGTGACTGTAGATTTCCCAACGAAATCAAAAGCATAAAAAATGCAGGTGGAATAACAGTTAGAGTTGTACGAGGTACTAATCCAAAATGGTATGATGCTGCGGTAGCTTATAATAAAGGCCCTGATGGAAACACAATGTGGGCATTAAGCAAAAATATGCTGGATAAACATAAAGTTCATGCAAGCGAATATAGTAGCGTTGGATTACACTACGATCATATTATTGATAATAATGGGTCTATTGAAGACTTGTATAAGCAATTAGAATTAATAATCAACCTCTAAGTCACCCCTGCGCCAAGTCACTTCTTTACGTTTAACAATTTCAACACAATTCAAACATATAGTTCTGAGATTGTTAAACTTGACATTCTTTAAATCTCCGTCTATATGATATACTAAAGTTTGGGTAGGGTAGATGCTACGAAAGCCACAAGAGTCACATGTGGCTTTTTTCTTGTATCCTGCCTTTTGCCAAGTAGGGATTCTGGCTTTTAATTTATTCTTAGTCCTTCCGCATTCATCGCAGTTACTACGATAATGTGTTACACCATCACGTTTATAATTGATTGCTGTGTAGTTTTTGTTACATGTTTTGCAGATAGGTCTCATACATCTATTTAGTAACCTTCAAAGGTATGGTTATTTGGGTGTTTCTGATAGGTTATGCTAAATATTAGTATCATATAGGTTTATGCCTATACAATAATATTTAAAGGAAATCGAAAATGGCATTAAATTCACCTGGCGTACAAGTATCAATTATTGACCAAAGTCAATATTTACCCGCTGCTTCTAGCTCAGTACCCCTACTTTTTATAGCTTCTGCTCTTGACAAAGCAAATGGAACTAATAATACTGCAATTGCTGCTGGCACATTAGAGTCCAATGCAAATAAATTATATCAACTAACAAGTCAACAAGATTTAGTGACATTATTTGGTAACCCATTCTTCTATAAAACAACAGATGGTACACCACTACACGGTTACGAATTAAATGAATATGGTTTATTAGCTGCGTATTCATTATTAGGATCTACAAATAGTTGCTATGTGTTACGTGCTGATATAGATTTAGCAAGTTTAATAGGTAGCTTAACTCGTCCAGCTGGTCCTGCTCCGGACGGTACATACTGGTTAGACACTACAAATACAGCATGGGGTATTTTTGAATTTGATGCTGATACAGGAACATTTATGTCAATGACTCCTTATGTATTAACAAGCACTTCTCAATATACAACAGATAATGGAAATGATGCTACACCGTTGCCATCAATTGGTAATCCTGGTGATTATGCAGTTATTCCTGCAATGCCAGTTAATGGTATGCTATCACAACATACATATTTTTACAAGACCCCAGGAAATGCAAGCACTAGTGTTTGGGTTGGTGTTGGTTCACATGAATGGAAAATGTCTACCCCAACAGCAGTTGGTACAAATCGTCCTATTAGCTTAACTGTAGGAGATGTGTTAACTATCAATGTTAACGGTAAATATACAGTTAGCGTAACAGTACCTTCAGGTAGCGGCAATAATACAGTAGCACACTTAGCTACTCTTATTAATTCATTAAATATTGCTGACTTAACGGCAGATAGCACTACTAATAGTGGTTATTTGACAATATTCTTTGGTGAATATGATCAAATTGGTTCTTCAATAAATGATTATATCACTTTAACAGGAACTGGAACAATTCTTGCTGACTTAGGATTAGGTGGCACATATTATAGTCCAGATGTTTCAATTGGTTCAAGCAATCAAATGCCATTATGGACATCAAGTCAAGCAATGCCAAGACCAAGTGGATCTGTTTGGATCAAAACAAGTACTACAGGTTCAGGTATAGATTTTATTATGAACAGATATAGTTTAGCAGCTAATCAATGGGTTGGTAAAACTGTAAACGTTTATAATAGTGAACAATCTGCAATCTACAATTTAGATTCAACTGGTGGCCAAGCTATTCCTACAAATACATTAATAGCTACAGTTGGTACTCAAGGTTTCCCTGATGCAGCAGTAATGTTTTATTACAGACTAACAACTGGTATAACAGCAGTTACAAGTAGTGTTAGTTCATTTAATTTGGCAGATTTTGCAAATGTATCAGCGACATTAAAAGTTTTAGTAACTATTCCTAATCAAACAACACGTAGTAGCGTATATACACTTACTATAGGTGACCAGCATATAACAACATTTGTTTCTGCATGGCAAGCTGCACAAATTCCATATACAAAAATTGCAATTAATACTGATGGTTCAATTACTATTAGTCATACTGCAGGTGGTGAAATATTATTGAGTGATACTGCTAGTAACAACGGTGAGAGCACAGGTCTTATTAATGCATTAGGATTCGGTACATCAACAAAAGGTGTACGTAAAAGTTTTGTAGATACTTTTGTAACGACTGTTTCTACAACTAGAGTAACTGGTAGTGGTGGTAGTGCAACTGTTACAGTAACTAATAATGGTTACTATAAAGTAGTTGTAAATAATGGTGGTAACACTTATGCAGTCGGTGATGAAATAAAAGTACTAGGCACTAGTCTAGGTGGTGTAAGTCCTGACAATGACCTTACAATGGTCGTAGAGGGTGTTACATCAGGTGGTGTTATTTCTGCACTAGCTATATTAACTGGAACTGCAAAACCATTATACTTAACATCATTAAGTAACTGGTACCCATTAACATATACTTCAAATGCAGGTGCTCCAGCATCATTACCTTTTGAGGGTGAAAACTGGTACTTTAGTACACCTACTGAAGTTGATATTTTAGTTAACAAAAATCATGCATGGGTAGGTTATGGAAATACTAACTATGATACAACAGGTCATCCTACAAATGGTAGCAATCAAACAGATCCGACAGGTATTATTATGTCTGCTACAACACCAACAACACAAAATGATGGTGTAACAATGTTAGCATACGGTGATCTATGGTTAGATACAAGTGATTTAGAAAACTATCCTAAGATTAGTCGTTGGCAGAATCTTAACAATGTAGATCAATGGGTCGCAATCAGCAACACAGACCAAATATCTAGTACTGGTATGTTATTTGCAGATGCACGTTGGGGAAATAGTGGACTAATTGATCCAGTTAACGATCCTATTCCAACAATTTCAAGTTTATTAAATAGCAATTATGTTGATTTGGATTGTCCTAACCCATACTTATATCCACAAGGTATGTTGTTGTTTAACACCAGACGTTCAGGATTTAATGTAAAACGTTTTGAAAGAAACTATTTTAGTCAATCAGCATATCCAGCAGCAGTAATGAGTGGAGAGCCTAGTTATACAGGTGGTATCACACAATTACCAATAATGCCATATGCATGGGTATCAACAAGTGGTCACAAAGAAGACGGTTCTGCATATATGGGTAGAAAAGCACAACGTGCAATGGTAGTTAAAGCAATGAAGGCTGCTATTAACAGTAATATGCAAATTCGTGAAGAAGACACCTTTATTAACTTATTAGCAGCACCTGGTTATCCAGAATTACAACCTGATATGGTTACACTAAACAATGATAGAAACAATACTGCATTCATTATCGGTGATACTCCATTGAGATTATCAGATGAAGCAACATCATTGACAAATTGGGCAACCAACACAGCATTAGCAACTGAAACAGGCGAAGATGGTTGGGTAACACGTGATACATATCTAGGTGTGTTCTATCCGAGCGGTATCACATCAGACTTAAGTGGCACTGACGCAGTTGTTCCGGCAAGTCATATGATGTTAACAACATTCTTAAATAATGATAATGTTGCTTATCCTTGGTTAGCAGCTGCTGGTATACGTAGAGGTAATATTACTAATGCTACAAACATTGGTTATTTGGATGCACAAACAGGTATATTCCAAGTAATTAAGAATCGTAATAGTATTCGTGATGTACTATATGAGAATCAACTTAATCCATTAGCGTACTTCACTGGCGTAGGCTTATTGAATTATGGTAACAAGACAAGTTATGCAAGTCAAAGTTCTTTAGATAGAATTAACGTTGCACGTTTAATATGTTACATACGTTATCAATTATCTATTGCAGCTAGACCGTTCGTATTTGAACCTAATGACAATTTAACACGTACACAAATAACAGGTGTAATTCAATCATTGTTTATTGACTTGATTAGTAAGCGTGGTTTATACGATTATTTGGTAGTTTGTGATACAACAAACAATACACCAGATAGAATTGATAGAAACGAACTATGGGTAGATATTGCAATTGAGCCGACAATTACGGCTGAGTTTATTTATATACCAGTACGTGTAGTTGCTACAGGCGCATTGAGTGGCAGTACAGGCAGTGGTTCTTAATAAGATAAATATTATACAGGAGATATAAAAATGGCAACAGGCTCAAGTTCACTGTTCAACATGACAGTAGGTGCAGACAATTCCCCGAGTTCTCAGGGTTTGTTGATGCCTAAATTGCAATATCGTTTTAGAGCGTTATTCATCAATTTTGGTAAGAGTGGTTCTACACAAGAATTAACAAAACAAGTTATGGATATTCAACGTCCTAATTTGCAATTTGAAGAAATTCCACTAGATATATATAACTCAAAAATATATATTGCTGGAAAACCATCATGGCAAGAAACACAAATTAACTTACGTGACGATGCACAAGGTAATGTAACTAAGTTAGTTGGTGAACAAATTCAATTACAATTTGACTTTATGGAGCAGGCAAGTGCTGCAACAGGTCAAGACTATAAATTCCAAATTAACTATGAAGTACTAGACGGTGGTAATGGAGTATTACAACCAACAGTATTAGAGACATGGGAATTATTAGGTTGTTTCATTAAGAGTGTAAACTACAACAATATGGATTACAAACAAAATGAACCAGCAACTATTCAATTGTCAGTTAGATTTGATAATGCAGTTCAAAGTCCAATTGGTACTTCAGGTATTGGTGTACAAGTTGGTCGTGCATTCGGTGGAACAGCTGTAACAGGTATCGGTTCTACTGGCGGCTAATATTTTACAACTAAACATTAACTTATAATGGCCGGATTCTTTCAACAATTTGCCGGTGACGTTGCAAAAGGCTTCTTAAGCAATCCTTACTTGCGTGATTATACTCATGCAAGTAAGACCTTTGTAACAAACGGATATGCTTACGCACCAAAGTATAAATTCTTATTTCATGTATACTTTGATATCAACTCAAATTATATAGGTTCTATTGATAACACTGTACCTACAGATCATAATTATGGTCTTGCGGTTAAATCAGTCCAACTTCCTAAATATACATTTGATGTTGCTACGATGAATCAATACAATCGTAAAAGATTAGTACAGACTAAAATTAAATATGATCCTGTAAATATTACAATACATGATGATAACAATAGTTTGATGACCAAATTATGGTATGCATATTATACATACTATTATAAAGATGGTTTACAACCGGATTCCGGAGGCGTGGATACAACTAATAAAGCTGTTGGAAAAGTATTAAGTCCAACTGATATTAATAGACGAAATCTATATAAACCAACATTAACAGGTGATAATGATTGGGGTTATATAGGAGAACCTGATAATAGTCCAAAATTTGATACAGGTGCTAGTAATACTAAAATTCCTTTCTTTAGGGGAATTAATATTTATGGTTTTAATCAGCATAGTTTTGTAATGTATAGATTAATTAATCCTCTAATAACATCATTTTCACATGACACATACAGTTATTCTGAGAGTAATGGTGTTATGGAACATCAAATGACATTAGAATATGAAACTGTAAAATATTATACAGGTGCTTTAGATGGAAAAAATCCAGGAGCTATAGTTAAGCAATTTGGAGATCCGGCACACTACGATACAACATTAAGTCCTCTTGCACAACCAGGAAGTAATTCTAGTATATTAGGTCAGGGTGGTTTACTAGATAGTGCAGGTGGTATTGCAAATGATTTAGCTAATGGTAACTATTTAGGTGCATTAAAAGGTGCAGTAAATACTGCTAAGACGTTCCACAATCCGCAAACAATTATTAATGCTGCTAAAGGTGATGCTATAAGTGCAGGTAGTAATTGGTTACAAGGTACACCAAATAGAAATAATTTATTTAATTTCCCAAGCGATACAACTACACCACAATCTATTACCAATAATGTTAATAATAGTATACAGAATGGTGTAAATAGTGTAAATGATTATGTAAGTAATGTTCATTTAGGTAACAATGGATTAACTACTACACCATCTACACCACTATATCCAACAAATACTAAAAAGTAAATAAAATATGCCAGTTTATAATACAATAGATGCACCAACATCAGCAATGGATGCAACAGTTAGGGTATTTGATAGTTTTTACAACTATGACATGACTGTGGATTCTACAAAATATGAAATTGTAAGATCATATTTTCAATCAGTAACTGATAGCCAAGATATTGCAGCAAACTTTGCTACTATGCTTTTTAGAATTGCAGGCATTACTGGCATTGATCCTTTAAATGTATTGAATATTATTCAAGGTAAAAGCAAAATGGAAGCGAATGCTATTATGATTTATTATCTCAATAATCTAAAAAGCAAAACTGCACTATATGGTATAAGTGTAGTACCTCAACCAAATCAAAACGTTCAACGCAACGTAGTAATATAATGGCTAGCTACGCACAAGGTATATTTACACCAACGCAACCTGAAAAATATATAGGCAAACATGCACCTAGATATCGTAGTGGTTGGGAATTTACTTTTATGCAATTCTGCGATAAAAACAAAAATGTACTTAAATGGGCAAGCGAATCTATAATCATTCCCTATATGCATCCATTGACAGGTAAGCGTACTAATTACATACCTGATTTTTTAGTTATATATGAAAACAAGCATGGGCATCAAAAAGCCGAAGTAGTAGAAATTAAACCAAAAAAACAAAGTCTTATTGAAAGCCGTACTGCTAATGCACGTGATAGGGCAGTAGTTGCAGTTAATCATGCTAAATGGGCAAGTGCAATGGCATATTGCAAACAAAATGGACTTACTTTTCGTGTTCTGACGGAGGACGACCTTTTCTATCAGGGTAAAAGAAAGTAATAAATATTACTATTATAGGATAGTAATATGACAAAGAAACTTGAAGAATTATTTGAACTTCCAGAAAGTGAAGAAGAGGTTCGTTTTGAAGACCTCGCTTTAAAAGACATGGAACATGAAATAGTTACACAAGAAGCATATTCAACATTAGAAAAAATAGAAAATGCATTACCTCAAATTCGTGGATTAGAAGCCAGCGATACTGAGATTGATGAGTTAGCACAATTGGCTACATCTAGCTATAAAGATTTAATGGATTTGGGTATGCAAGTTGATAGTCGTTTTGCTAGTGAAATATTCAATAGTGCGGGTACAATGTTAGGTCATGCTATTACTGCTAAAACTGCTAAAGTTAACAAAAAGCTAAAAATGCTTGATTTACAGTTAAAGAAAGCAGCACTGGATCACAAGATTAGTGAAAAAGTAAAAGAAATTGAAAATGTTCCTTCAGGGGAAGGAACTTTACTTGACAGAAATGAAATACTGAAAACTGTTTTGGCAAGTAAAAATACGCAATAAAGATAAATATTATATAGGAATAAATTATGAAAAGCCTTCGTCACTATTTAATGGAATCAGCAAGAACGTACAAGTATACGATCAAAATCGCCGGTGATTTGGACAAGAATTTTTTGGATCTGTTTATACATAATTTGTCTAAATTTGATCCAGTTAAAATTGATGATCCAAAACAAACCCCTGTTCAGAAAGACCCATATGGATTTCCTGAATTACAAAATGAATCAATAACTATTATTAAAGCTGAATTCAAATATCCAGCTAACGAACCAATGATACAACAGATTGGTCAGTTGTTAGGTTGTAATGTTAACATGATTAGAGTTACTACTACTGATTATAACGATTCAATCAATAGTGAAGTTGACAAGTATTCAAATGAAATGCGTGAAGAACCTTTATTGTTACAACCTGAAATGGATGACAATGGTAAAGAAGCAAGTAAAGAATATGCAAATCAATATTTAGATAAAGTAATGCCCAAGAGACCTAGCATTGACTATAAATTTGATGCACCGGCAACTCCTACTAGCCCTAACAAGAGTAAAGAAGGTGTTAATACAAAAGGTCCATTAACTCAAATTACTCCTATCAAAAAGCCATTAACAGGCAATCCTATAATTAACAGAGGCAAATAATGATGGACTTCACAACTAGTCAATTGACATGGATAGTAATCGGAGCATGTAGTATAGGTGGCACAGGTTATATTACAATGGATAATGCTTTACAAAAATTAGATACTAAAATGGAAGTGGCTACTGTGAAGGCGCAAGATACTAACGATAAGTTAGAAGAATTAAAAAAACAACTTAGTCGCATTGAAGATAAGTTAGACAGTAGAAGAAAATAAGGATAACATATAATGGATTTCAGAGACCTAATACAATCACTTGATACTATCAATGAAGATAGTAAAGTTCATAAAGGTACATATGGAAATAAACATGGTAAAGAAGATGTACGTGACCAATATGGACATAAGATAGGTAAGATTGACAAGGACGATGATGAAAAAAGTAGTAAAGAAGCTCCTAAGAAAGGTCGTGGTCGTCCTAAATACGATACTAAAAGTTTAGGTGACGTGTTTGGTGGTGGTAAAAAGCCAAACAAAGAAGTAGGTAAGAAATCTGTTAAGCATAGGTTGAAAGATTGGATTGAAGACGTAGCACAAGGTAAAGATGCATTAAATGAATCAGGTCCTGGCGCAGTAAGCACAATGGGAACTAATACTAGTGGCGGTTCTATTAGTTCTACTGGCACAAATAATAGTGCTGGACAAGATCCACAGATGATGAAACAAGTAGACAATGTTGTTAAGGGTTTAAAGAATAAAGTGCATTTACCAGTAAGTGATATCAATAAAGTAGAAAAGGGTATCGCTGCAACTATGTCTGGTCAAAAAATGGATGGTGCTACAATGAAGGCAACAGGCGGATTAGGTGCTGAATTACTAGACGTTATTAGTAAAAGTGCAAATCCTAATGAAATTTTAAATCCTATTGCAAAAGCAAGCCAACAACAAATGCAAGCACAACAAATGCAAGCTAACCAAACACAAAATTCTCCTGTACAACCAATGCATGAAGAAGATGAAATGGATGAGGGCGAATTAAGTTTTATGGAAGATGATACTGAACATGAAGGTCATGATCCAAGTGAATATGGTATGGAAGGTGATTTCGTTAAAACTCAACTACATACAATTGCAAGAGTTACACAACATTTAGAAAAAGAATTAAGTGATACAGAAGATTTACCTGAATGGGCAGAAGAAAAAGTAAGTCAAGCTAAAGGTATGATGGTATCAGTAATGGATTATATTACTAGCGAAAAAGAACGTGACCATGAAGCTGAAACAGGCGAAGAAGGTTATATTAGTGAGAAAGCAGTAAGCAAAGCACAACAAAAATTCTTTGGAATGGTTCATGCAATGCAAAAAGGTAAAAAAATTCCTGGCGCAAGCAAAGAATTAAAAGGTGTTGCAAAAGATATTGGTAAGAAAGATGCGAAAGACTTTGCAAGCACTAAGCATAAAGGTTTACCTGATCATGTTAAAGAAACAAGTTTTGAAGATCAAGGTGTGGCGGAAGGTAAAGACGAAGGTAAACCAGGTAAAAACTTTGCTAAGATTGCAAAAGATGCAGGCAAACGTTATGGTTCTAAAGCTGCAGGAGAACGTGTAGCAGGTGCAGAACGTGCCAAATTAGCTAAACAAGGTAAACTTGAAGAAAGTACAAGTATGAAAAAATTAACAGAAGGCGCGATGAAAGATATATTAACAAACTTCTATGATGAAGTAGAATCACATAAAGGTGATGGTAGTATATTTGATATTAAAAAAGCAAGAAATGTTCAACAAGTAGAAGAAGTATTAACAGCTTTAGTAAAACATGGTGATGAATACAGTGGGTTAGATGTTGCTAATCAAAATGAAATTGTAATGCAAACATTAAAATATCTAGCACATCAAAAAGAATTACCATTCAATACGTTGAATACTTCAACAAGCAGTAGATTTGCACAACAACAAAAGTCAAGCACTTTTGCTCCTCAGCATACTGCAACACCAAGTAAAGTCTTTAATAAACCAGAGACTACTAGCTCAGGTTTCTTATCATCATTAAGAAAACCAGCAACATTTAATGAAGGTAACGATATGAAAGACAAACAATTTGAAAGTTGGGAACGTGAACTTAACAGTTTATTAAACGAAGGCATTACGGTATCACATAGTACTGGCCAACAAGGTTCTCCTGATTCATTAAGTATCAATGCAACTGAACATGATGCAACTGAATTAATGAACATTCTAAGAAATTCAGGTATGGAAATGTTTGGTGGAACTAAGGATCAACAAGTTGATGGTTATGGTGCTCCTCAAGCAGGTGAAGAAGGTGGTGAAGAATTTCATCAAGGAACAGAAATTGCACCAAGTCCAGAAGTAGTTGGTGCAGGTGATGATATGCTTGAACTAATCAAAAAAATGTCAGGTATTGGTTCTGATGCAAATACACCCGGTTCAGTTGAAGTTGATTATGAACCAGAAGGCGGGGAAGATGAGCATTCTGATGAAGAAGACAAAGAAGAAACTGATGAAGGTGCGGGAGTTATGCACTTTAAAGACGAACAAGCCAAAAAAGCTGGTAAAGATAGTTTCAAATTAGGTGGAAAAACATTCCCAGTAAAAGAGGATGACATGGAAGAAGGTGCTGGAGTAATGCACTATAAAAAAGAACAAGCTGAAAAAGCTGGAGAAGATCATTTTAAATTAGGTGGAAAAGATTATCCAGTAAAAGAAGATAACATGGAAGAAGGTGCAGAAGATTGTATGGAATGTGGTTATCCAATGATGGAATGTCAATGTGATGAACATGACCATGAGGGACACGACCACATGAATGAAAGTTCAGAAGATTGTATGGAATGCGGCATGCCTATGATGGAATGCGAATGCGATCAAATTGAAGAAGGCTTTGCTAATGATGCAGGTGGTGATGCAATGGGTGATACAGAACTAATGCAATTAAAGGAACTACTAGCTATGGGCAATGATATGCACAGAGTAAAACGTGATAACACAGTGGGTAATCCAACTAAAGTTGCTTTTGAGTCACAAATACATGACTGGAAAAAACTAAGCGGTATAAAATAATAAACTGCATATAAAATAGTCCGCTAGTCGGACTATTTTTTTGGTTAACACACCTGTAAAAAACGATAAATAACATATAAGGTGATAAAGACATGGCTCAACAAAACATTGATTTTGGCGCATTTCCAGGCGATCCTAGTGCGGATGCAATACGTGCAGCATTTCAAAAAATACAAACAAATTTTACAGAATTATACAACTCTACACAAAGTACAGGTGTTTCTAGTGTAACTGCTGGCGCAGGTTTAGGACAAACACGTACAACCGGTAACGTAGTTATTGTTGCTAATATACCAAATATTACAATACAAACAGGCCCAAGTCATAGTTTACTAGTTGGTGTAGGAGTTGCAAGTGGTAATAGTGCTACAATTTCAAGTTATAGCACTCCATTCGTAGTAGATATTGCAAGTAACATTAAAACTAGCAATGCTAATTTTACAGTTGGATTAACAACAAGTAATATTACCATTACTAATACTATCAATTCAAATTTAGTCCCTAGTCAAGATAGTGTATTCAGTTTAGGAAGTTCAACAAGACGTTGGAAAACATTATTTGTTGCTGCTAATACGATTGATGTTGGTGGCGCATTAATTGGTGCAAGTTGCGGTGGTTTAACAATTGGCCCAACATTAAATGTAGCACAATCAATCACATCAAATACAGTTACAACAACTACAGTTACTTCACCTAATATTGTTGTGGGTAATACTACAATTACAAGTAATGGTGGTAGTGTAGTTGTACCAAACATAAGTGTTGGTGGTAACGTAATAACTAACAACATGACGGTGAGTAACACACTTCTAACTAATACAGTTACATCTGGTACAATTACTGCAAGCACTGCTAACGTAGGTGGAACAACAATTGCAAGCAATGGTGCATTAACAGTTGGTAACACTACTATTTCAAGTAACGGTACTATTACTACGGGTAACACAGTTATTTCAAATACAGGTTCTATTACAGTTGGTAATACAGTTATTGCAGCTAATGGATCTATTGGTACAACTTCAGGTGCTGCCCCTGCACAACTTAGTGCTCCGGGCGGTGCTAATGCGAATACACAGTTGATGTTTAATAACAATGGTAACACAGATGTAATTTCAAATGTTACATATAATTCATCAACTAATTTATTAACAGTAGCCGGTAATATTAGTAGTGGTAATTTAGTAAGTACAGGTGTTTTAAGTGTAGCATTAGGTGCAAATATTTCAGGCACTGCTAATATTGGTAACATTGTATCACCTGGTACTGCTAATATAAGTGGTACTGCTAACGTAGGTAATTTAGTAACTCCTGGTACTGCTAATATAAGTGGTACTGCTAACGTAGGTAATTTAGTAACTCCTGGTACTGCTAATGTGTCAGGTACTGCTAACGTAGGTAGTTTAATCAGTTTAGGATCTGCCACTGTAGCAAATATATTAAGTGTTGGTAATCATACAGTGGGTGTAACTATAGCACTAACAACTCTAACAACTGCTGCAAACGGTATAGTAACAGCAGTATACCCATCTCAATCAGTAGTACCTTTCACAATAGGTCAATCAATAACAATTGCTAATGCTTCACCTACAAATTATAATGGTGGATTTACTATTATAACTGCCAATGCTACCCAAGCAACATATAATAGTAATGGAACAAGTACAACTGGTGTTGCTGGAACACCGGGTAATATAATCGGTATTAGTAATACACTAGTGACAGGTACTGCCAATGTAGGTAATCTAACAACTCCTGGTAATGCAACCGTAATAGGTAACGTTGCAATTGGATCTAGTAATATCAGTTTGTTTGCTAATGGTGTTGCGAATCTTAGTGGAACAACTACAGTTAATCAATTAGTAAGTAACACAACTGCAAATATTACAGGTACTGCTAACGTAGGTAATTTAACTACTGGTGGTAATGCAAGTATAACAGGTAATCTTTCTGCTAATAATGCAACTACAACAGGTGTACATTATGTAGGACCTGCTGGAACTAGTGTTGGTAGTAATGTTTTAGTCGCTAATGGTAATACTAATATTACAGGTACTGCAACAATTAATACTGCAAACGTAGCTAATATGATATTTGCAAATGGTTACGTGGGTCCTACTGGTGTAAGTGTTCCTGGTGGAACAGTATTACTAGCAAACGGTAATAGTTACACAGTAAATGCACATACAATGGGGCAAGGGTTTACTACTGGATATCATGTTATCGGTGGCGGATCACAATCAGGTAGTAATTCGTTAACAGTAAATGGAAGTGCAACCACTAGTGGTTCGCAGTATATTGGTGGAAATCATTTTGTTACTGGCTCAGGAGTTTCTGGTATTGGTTATGCTAATTCAACTGTATTTGCAACTGCTGCTGCAGGAAATTCATTCGCAGTAAACGGTTCATCATATATTAATGGTACTGCTACAATGGCTAACAGTACGACTGTTGGACAACATACAGTTAGTGGTACAGGCATATCAGGTAATGTATTAGTTGTTAGCGGTAATAGTAATGTGTCTGGTACACATACAATGGGTACTAGTGTAACAACAGGTATACACACAATCAATGGATCTGGAAATGCATTAAATGTAGCTAATAACGCTAACATAGTCGGCACTGCATATATTGGTGCTAATGCAATTATAACTTCTAATGCTAATGTACAGGGTAATGTTAACATAAGCAATAACCATATTGTAAATGGTTATAGCGTAATAGGTGGTGGTTCACAACAATCAGGTTATGTATTAACTGCTAACGGTAACAGTTATATTTCAAATAATTCAAATGTTGCAGGTAGTTCTGTTGTAGGTGGTACTCATACTATTAATGGATCTGGTAATGCGTTAAATGTATCTAATAACGCCAACATTGTTGGAAATGCATACATGGGAAATAGTATTACTTTTGGTTCGCAAACTATAGGTGGTACTGGTAACGCATTGAACATAACATATAATGCTAATATTGGTAATACTGCTTATATGAATAATAGTATTGCTAATATAGCTAACGTTAACGGTGCAGGAAATGCACTTAACGTAACTAATAATGCTACTATAGGTGGCACTGGATATATGAATACTGGTGTAACTAGTAATTATCATGTGTTTGGCGCAAACACAACCTCTAGTCGCCAAGCTGGCAATGTATTAACTGTAATAGGTAATTCATATGTAAGTACTGCACATACCACTCCTATAGGAATTAGTAGTACTTACCATGTTGTTGGTAGCGCTGCTCAAATTGATAGTAATACTGCATTGAGTGTAACTGGTAATGGAGTAACTACAGGGAATCATTTTGTTGGGTATCCTAACACATCTGTACCTCCAACAGGTAACGTATTTGCAGCAAATGGTAGTGCATATGTTAATGCAAACAGTTATACAAACACTAATCATTATGTGGGTGGTTATACTGCTATCGGTTATACTGCTGGCACATTACCATCACAATACTCAAGTTATGCATTAGCAGCTAATGGTAATGGATATATTTCTGGCAGTCATTATGTTGCTAATGTTTCTACTATAGCAGGTGCAGGTAATGCATTAGTTGTACCCAATAATGCTGTTATAAGTGGCACAGCTTATATTAATAATAGTGTTTTTAATACAACCAACATTAATGGTACGGGTAACGGATTGAATGTGACCAATGGTGCAACTATTGGTGGAAATGCTTATATAAACAACAACGCAATTATAACTGCTAATGCAAACGTACAGGGCAATATAAATGTTAATGGTAATAATTATGTAGGTGGTTATAGTGTAATAGGTGGTGGCAGCCAACAAACAGGAGCTAACTTAACTATTAATGGTAATACTTATACAAGTGCTAATAACTATATTAATGGTATAGCAACTATTAATGGTACTGGTAATGGATTACAAGTAACTAATAGTGCAAACATTGGCGGTAATATTTATATAGGTAATAATGTCAATATAGCTAACAATCATATTGTAGGTGGATATAGTGGCGTAGGTGGATATACTGCTAGTGATTTTGCATCAACACTTAGTGGTAATCAATTTGGAGTTAAAGGTAATAGTTATATTTCTGCTAACTCAATAATTGGTAATAATCAAATAGTACAAGGTATAGCAACTGTTAATGGTGCTGGTAATGCATTGAATGTATCTAATAATGCTAGTATAACTGGTATTGCATACATTGGTGCTAATGCTAATGTTGCAGGTAATGTCAACGTAACTAATAATCATATTGTAGGTGGATATAGCGTTGTTGGTGGTGGTGCACAAATTAATAGTAATACATTAACAGTCAATGGTAGTAGTTATACAAGTAACAATCATACAGTTGGTGGCAATTCAAACGTAGCAGGAAACGTAAACGTTAATGGTGTTCATACAATCAATAATACCAATCCATATAGTTACAATGCAGGAACTGCAGGTATTACTGCTACTAGCAATAGTTATGCTACAGGAACATTGACATTAAACTTTGTTGCACAATCAAGTCAAATAACGATTGGTACAGTTCCTGTACCGTTTACAGTTGGGCAGAATATTTCTTTAACTGGTTTTGTTCCTAGTTCATTGAATGGTACATATGTTGTTACTGCTGCAACTACAACTAGTGTGTCATTTTTATTAGCAAGTCAACCTACTATAACACAATATGGATCAATATTAAACTTAGCTGCATTAAGTGTTAATGGTATCATTAGTGTAAGTGGTAATGCTCAAGTAGGTAATATACAAGCAACTACATTTACTGGTCAAGCAGTATCTATATTAGGAAACGCAAATTCAACTACATTAATATCTGCCGGAACTATCAAATTGGGTGGAAATCATATAATACAAGGTATAAGTACGATTGGTGTAGGCTCTAATACGTCTCCTAATCCTATACAGGTACTACCAGGACCCACTGGTGCAACTACAAATACTGGTAATGTAACAACATTTACATTTTCTAGCACTCAATATGTTGCACCTTTTGCAGTAGGACAAAGTATTAATTTTACTGGTATGGGTGCTTATAATAGTACTAACTTTACAGTACAATCTGCAAATTCTACATCAGTATCATTTTATGGTCCTAGTCCAAGTTATAATTGGGGAACAGTAGGTACAGGTGCTTATGTGTATTCATCCCCAACTGCTACATCATTGCAAGTTTATGGCTCAAGTAACGTATCTGGTAGCCACAATGTAGGCGGTGCTATGACTGTTGGTGGTAATATATCGTCCGGAGGTGTTATAAGTACAACCGGTAACATAGGAGCTGCTAACGCAAATCTTTCAGGTAACTTAGTAGTAAGTGGTGGTGTAATTAATCTAGTTAATAGTAATTTATATGCTAATGGTGATTTCCAAGGATCTAATATCAATGCTAATGGAAATATATCAGGTAAAACTTTTACTGCAACATTGTTTAGTGGTAATGGTGCAAGTTTAACTAATGTTCCATATAGTGGATTAACAGGAACACCTACATTAACTGTTAATGGCCCGGCAGCTGCTAGTAGTGGTGGTGCATTCGCATATACTACCGGTAATGGATTTACATTTACACCAGCAAACGTACCTAGTTATACGGTTACAACATTAGCCGCTAGTGGATCAGGTTCTGTATCATGGAGCGGAAATACATTACAATATACTCCACCTGCTTCTTATGTATTACCAGTAGCAACATCAAGTGCTAGGGGAGGTATTACTGTAGGTACCACCTTACAAGTTAGTGGTACAGATACACTTAACATAAATGCTGGAGCTAATGTGCAAATTGGTTCATTGGGTGTAGGGATCCCCGCAACCAATAACCCCGGTGAAATAATTGCAACTAATAATATTACCGCATATTATTCTGATGATAGATTAAAAAATAAATTAGGTGAAATTGAAAATGCACTTGACCTGATAGATGAATTAAGTGGATTCTATTATGAAGAAAATGAATTAGCAGAATCATTAGGATATAAAAAACATCGTCAAGTTGGTGTAAGTGCACAATCAACGCAGAAAGTAATGCCTGAAATTGTTGCACCCGCTCCAATAGACAACCAATATCTAACAGTTAGATATGAAAAATTTGCCCCATTATTAATTCAAGGTATAAAAGAATTAAGAAAAGAACTAAAAGCATTACGCAATGATATCAATCAATTAAAGGATGAAAAATGATTACAGTACAATTATTACAACAAGTATGTCCTAAAACAAAATCAAGTGTTTTAGAACTATATGCAACCCCATTACAAGAGACTGCTGAATACTACGATATGTATCAAAACATAAATCGTGTTGCTGCATTCGTAGCACAAACTGCACACGAGTCAGGTGCATTTAATTTTGTTAAAGAAAATTTAAACTATAGTGCGCCTGGTTTAATGAAAACATTTCATAAGTATTTTTCAGACGAAGCAACTGCTAATGCATATGCTAAACAACCTGAAAAGATTGCTAATCGTGTATACGCTAATCGTATGGGCAACGGAGATGAAAGTTCAGGTGATGGTTATAGATTTTGCGGTCGCGGATTAATTCAACTTACAGGTCGTATCAACTACACAAAATTTGCAAGTGATTTAGGAATTAGCATTGATGATTGCGTAGCATACATGGAAACTCCTGCAGGTGCTGTAAGTAGTGCAGGTTGGTTCTGGGATAACAATAATTTAAATCAATATTGTGATAGTAATGACTTTGTTACATTAACAAAACGTATTAATGGTGGAACTATTGGTCTAGAGGAAAGACAAAAAAATTATCAGTTAGTACTTAGCGCATTGCAAGGATAAATATGGCTCAACCAATATGGGTAACGAATCCAGGTGATTTAGGAACTTACCCTACAAATATACTACTAAGCATTCCATTAAATGCATATGCAGTAAATCCTGCAGGTCAAGTAGCATATGAATTAGTTAGTGGTTATTTTCCAGAGCCAGTAGCCGGCACATTATTTAAAATTGATCCTCTATCTGGTTTAATAACCGGTACACCACAAAATATACCAGTACAAGCAACTTACCAATTTACAATAAGAGCAATTGATAATCTTAACAATATATCTGATAGAACTTTTAGTTTTACATTAGTCGGTTCTAATGGACCGATGTTAACAATAGTACCGGGAGAGTTGCTACGTGTAGTTGATAGTACATATGTAAATTTACAACTACAATATAATAATCCTATAACAAATAACCCAGTAAATTTTATTGTTGTTTCTGGTATACTTCCACCTGGACTACAGTTATTAGATAATGGTACAATCGTTGGATATCCTAAGCCACCTTACTTATCTGATAATAGTCCAACTATAACATCATATAGTTTTACAGTTCAATTGTATAGTGACTTAGGAAGTGATACTCAAACATATTCTATAACTATAGTAAACCAAGAATTATCTAATCCTCCTCAATCAAGACCTCCTGCTATATTGAACACACAACCATTGTCATTGCCAATACCTATAAATGACAGTTTTTATAGTTACTATGTAGGTAGTGACAACAGACTACCTGATATTACAACAGGAGATTACTTTTCTTTTAAAATTTTAGGACATGATTTTGATGGTAACGGAATCAAGTATACATTCTTTACACTACCACCAGGATTAACAGGTGACACCACTACAGGATGGATTACAGGCACACCTATATTACCTGCTGTGGGAATAGTAAATTTTAATTTTAGTGTAACAGTATCAAAGAACAATAACAATTTTATCAATAGTGGGATACATAGATTTTCAATTACTGTTAACAATCAAGTTCCAAGAGATTTAACGTGGGTTACAGGTAGTAATTTAGGTTCAATAAACAATGGTAGCATAAGTGAATTATTTGTGCAAGCATCTAGTGCACAAACACTAAACTATAGAATAGCGTATGGTAATTTACCATTAAATTTACAATTGTTACCTACGGGAGAACTTGCGGGAAGAGTAGCAGAACAACCTACATCAAAGTTTCTAAAATCAGGAACAATAATTAATTATAATTTTGGTATAACTGCATATAGTGTACAATACCCATTATTACAAATAACTCAAAATTTTACATTGCAAGTTACATTTACACACGATGTTCCTTTAGAAAACGTATACATTAAAGCATTGTGTAGTTTATCGGGAAGAAAGGTTATACAATCATTACTAACAGATGAAACAATAATCCCTAGTAATTTATTATACAGACCCGATGACATATATTTTGGTAAAGCAACCGATGTTAGGTTTACTCATTTATATGGAATGTACAGTAATTATATAGATAACTATCTAACTGCAATGGCTAATCACTATACAAGAACTGTAGTATTAGGTGAAATAAAAACAGCAATAGCACGTGATAGTAATTTTAATATAATATATGAAGTTGTATATAGTGAGATTATTGATGATTTGGTAAATCCTGATGGGACGAGCATACCAAATCAAATAGCTTGGCCTAGAAATATTTTAGTTAATCCGGGCAAGTATGAGATAAACAATTCTACTATTTCTATTAGTAGTACCAATTATAAAACAAACAACGCAACAAATGTCGCTAGAATATTAAATCCAGAAAGTCTTAGTAACATGAGACAGGATATGTTAAACAGTTTGCCACACGACAACGATATTAGTTTATTACCGCAATGGATGACTAGCCAACAAACCAATGGTGATGTATTGGGTTACTTACCAGCTTGGATAATATGTTATGCATTACCGGGTCAAGGTGCAACTATCCAAAATAATATAGTTAACAACTGGACACATAAACTAAACGAGATACAATTTATAATAGATAGATACATCGTAGATAAAAGTTATTCATATAATTATAACAATAGACTACAAACACCAAGTTGGCAAGAGTTACCAAGCGCAAATCCTGTACCAAATCCATTAGACAGAAACGATTTGACTATATTCTTCCCAAAAAATACAATTCTCCCAAATAGTTAATATAAATACATTATGAGCAATATAAACACATCATCAATAGATCCAACTTTCCCAGTTCCGGGTGTAAACAATTCTAGCCAAGGTTTTAGAGATAATTTTGCAAGTATTGCAAATAATCTGAATACTGCAGCAAATGAAATTACTGATTTACAGAACAAGGTAGTTTTAAAGT
>Ga0007828_1000025_pt1 | contig 57234 bp, 80 predicted proteins | sample CryBogCBE16Oct07_FD_71232 | JGI IMG/M metagenome (GOLD analysis project Ga0007828, IMG submission 71232) | Freshwater microbial communities from Crystal Bog, Wisconsin, USA - CBE16Oct07 | ecosystem: Environmental > Aquatic > Freshwater > Lake | place: Crystal Bog, Wisconsin, USA | collected...
TCAAGGATGGGAAACACTATCCGGTGGTTGAATAATGGCTAAACTTGGTGCAGCTGTAGATTATGACCCCTTCAAATCACAACCAACAGCAGAAGCCAAGCTAGGCGCCCCTGTTGATTTTGATCCTTTTGAACAGGCTGGTCCTCCTGATGAGCAAGAGCTTAATTTGCCTCCGCTCCAAGGCACACCTGCGCCTAATGCACCAATGCCAGAGCCTCGGCCAGCTGATATCCCGCTGCCAATTCCTCGTCCAGCCAATCTGGGCGAAGCTCCAGTAACATCTCCGCTTCAAGCGTCTATTGTCCCATCCGCTGCTGCACTGACAGGTAATGCTCCATCTGCCCCAGTCATGCCCGGCATTGGATTTGGCGGCGCTCCAGCAACTCCTCCGACCGGAAATGAACCCGGATTTGCAGAGGCAATCCCCGGCGGATTGGAAGTCAAGAAGCAAATACAGGCTTTGGGTGTTGCTGCCGAAGAATCCCGCGCTGCACAACTTCGTGGTGAAATTCAAAAGGCTATCAACATTGCCAAAGCCAGCGGCGCGTCTCAAGAAGAGATTGATCGTCTGCAAGCCAAAGCCGATGAGTTTGACAAGAAGACTGGTCTATTGCAGCCCCAGATCGCTGCTCCGTTGGCCGCTCTTGCCAAGACAGAAGCTGAGATCAAAGCTCAGCCCAAGACGGACTTTAGCAAGAAGTATGAGCAAGCTACACAAGCTGGCGGTATCAAAGGGTGGATTACTGGTACTTACGATGCAATCAAGGCTGATCCTCTTGGTGCAGCGCAAGGCTTTACATCCACAATGGTTGAGTCGGCGCCGCAAGTGTTGGCAACCGTCGCTGGTGGACCTGCTGCTCCGGCGACAGGCGGTCTATATGCTGCTGGTCAGGCTTATGCCAATGCTCTGATTGAAGAGACGGTGAAGCGCGGTGGTGACATAAATGACCCAAAGAAATTCCAAGCTGTCTATGAAAAGTACAAAGACGAGATCGATGCTGCGGCCAAGATGCACGGCACGGTTTCTGGTACTTTCAATGCGGCAATGGGTATTATTCCCGGTGGAAACACCCTTGGACAAAGCGTAAGAAACGTATTGTTTGGATACACCCCGCTCCAAGTGGCCCAAGGCATCATCGAAAACAAGATCACGACGGTTAACAAACTCGACCCGCAGACGGGTCAGCCCGTTGTTGATGCTGATGGTAAGCCCGTTCTGGTCCATCTCGAAGGTCTAAAACCATCTGAGATTGCCAACATGGTGGCTCAGGGCATCATTACATCCATTCCATTCGAGGCTCGTCATCTTCTTCCAGAGCGTCAGGCTCCGGCTCCGGCACAACCGCAAGCCCCCGGCGCAGCTCCTCCTCCCGGTGCAGGTGCAGCTCCACCACCACCCGGTGGACCCAGTGGTGCAAAGCCCAGTGCTGGACCAGAGGCTGCTGCTCCTCAACCCGGTCCAACTGTTGACCAATTTAACTACAGAGCTAACTTTAACCCACGCGATGATGCTCACCTTGTTGCTGGCTTTGAGGATGATATCAAATCTGGACGCATGACCCGCGAAGAAGCGTTGGATCGTGTGGCCAAGATGACGCCTGAAGAAGCTGCTCAGAAGGCTGAATTGTTCCGTCAGGTAGGTGGCGATCAGGTCAACAAGGCTGGCCTATCTGAAGCAGACGATCTTTATCTCCAAGCAAAACGCAAAGAGCTTGATAATCTGGGTGAACCAGTTTTCAAGACTGGAGAAGAACCAGCTCCCGGCCCACAGCCCTCCCCTGATGAGTCGGTCGAGGCACGGGAGGCGGGAGCTGCACCTCCCCCTCCCGGGGCCACTGTTGACGAGCCTACCGCAAAAATCTTGAAAGGCGCTGGCTATGACATGGAAGACATCATGGCGATGTCTCCGACAGAACGTACTGCTGAAGCAGAGTTGGCCAAGAAAGCTAAAACGAAACCCGCTGACTTAACGGATGAAGATCGTGCAACTTTATCAGGTAAACCAACTACGCCAGAAGCTGCTGCTCCTATTCCGCCAGAAACTCCACCAGCAACTAAAGGAACGGAGCTTGTCGCAGAAGGCGTAAGCCCTATTGAGGCAATGAAGGAAGCGGCTGCGGAGCCAGAAGCTGCTGCACCAGAACCTGCGCCTCAACCAGAGCCAGCTCCAGCACCAAAAGCCGCAGAACCATCCGAACCTAAAACCTATGGCGACATCATAGGCCCGAATAGGTATGAGCCAAACAACGGATTTACATTATTCCCCAATACGGCTGGTGAAGCTCATTTCCGTTTTGATACCTATAAAGAATACAACAGTATTGGTATGGGACGGAATAAGCTGCTTGGCGAGCCAGCCAAATTTACGTCTGAAAAAGATACGGACAGACGCAGCAACACTGTTCGGCCAAACGAAATGCTGGAAAGGCTTAAAGACCCTGTTCTTGCTGATCTCTTTACTAAATTCGTCAATAAAGAGATTACCAAAGAACAGTTTCTTGAGCAGTTAAGCAAGACGCCTATTAAGGCTAATGCGAACCCACTTCCTCCAGAAGCGCCTAAGATGGCGGCTGAGCCAAAACCTGCGCCTGAGCCTACACCTGAGCCTGTGGTCGCTGAACAACCTCCAGCTCCAGCACCAGAGGCTCCAAAGGCGCCAAAGGCTCCACGTCAGAAGGCAGTGCCAGCTGAAAAGCCAAGGACATTGTTCTCCCTTGTCCGCTCATTGGGTGGATTAAACGAAGGTGATGCCCATCGCGGAGAGCTACGGGCGCGTGATCTTCACAAAATACCCGGCATCGTCAACAACAAGTCTGGTGCAACCTTAGAAGATTTTGTTACCCGAGCTGTCGAAGAAGGCTTCTATCCTGAATGGAGAGATCAGGTTCTAGAAAATCAAGGCGGCGTCACCAAAGACATGGTTGATAAGATTCTTGATGACCTTGCTTCCAAACGGAATTTTAATGAGGCAGTTGCCCAACGTCAGTCCGAAGGCCTGACTGACGAGGAGCAATATCGTCTTAACCAATATGAAGATGAGATCCGTGATCTTCTTAAAGACATGGATCACACCGCCAGTGACGAGCTTGTCCGTGACGCAGGTATGGCAATGCTTCGTGGTGAGAAAGACCCACTGCAAGCACTTGAGCTTGCGCATATGGGCCGTGTCGCTGAGCTATTGCCCGACGATGGCGATTCGATCCGTGACCTGACGGGCGAAGATTTCTGGAACACAGTTGAGCAACATCGTATCGATAAGGAAGAAGAGGCTCCCCATGAAACTGAGCAGCGACCAACACCGGAGGCTGGCCCAACTCCTAGAGAGGAAGGCAAACCAGTCGAGCAGCCCACAGCAAAAGAAGAGCCTGAAGGACGCGGCAAGCCTGTCGAGGAAGCTCGCCCTGAAAGGATTGAGCCTAAAGGCTTCTTAAATGGTTTTGATACTGAAGGTAAGGGCTTAACTGCTGAAGAGGAAAAGAATCTTCCCGGAGGTGGATTAACAAAGGATGAAGCTCAGAAAATTTTAGATGATAAGCTAGGCAGTGGATATGAAGTTTCATTATCCAAAAATCAAAAAAACTATAATTACCCATCAGGGACGCATCTATTTATTCGTACTCCCGAAGAAGGTAATCTTGTTAAGAGGATTAACAACAGAACCGAGCTAAACTATTGGATCAAAGAGCATCTTGCTGAAAGGGAAGCTAAGGCCAATAAGGGCAAGGAAATCCCCGGCACTGGGTTATTTATAGAGCAAAAGAAGGTTAAGCTCTCGCCTAAGCTGCAAATTAAAAAGAATTACAGTTTACTTTCTCGGTATTTCACGCCGGGCCGAATCGTTAATGGTTATGGCGGTAAAGATAAGGTTGTATCTTACAACCCTCCAGACAAGAATGGTTCATGGAGTGTCACCGTCCAGCGCATGGACCGCTCTGGTGAGCTTGATCCTCCTCGTAATCATTCCACGATGCCAGACGGAAGAGACATAAAAGAGGTTCTTGGTAACGACGTTTTCATGGATCATGTCGTCAAAGGCGACCTTGTTAAGAACAAGGCGCTCCTCGACAAGTTGGGGTTTGAACCTGTTCGCACTGTTGATGGTGTTCAGCAGCGTGTCCTTATTGGCCCTGATCCAACAGAAGCTATTAAAGCCGGACTTCAGCCGACTGTAGAAGTTGGCGCTGAAGGCAAGCCGCAGACTGTTATCCCCGGAGCTGAAAAGATCAGTGAGAAAGAACAGGCTCAACGTGGCGCCGAGAAGGGTCTAAAGCCAAAGGTAGAGCAGAAAGAACCCGGTGGTTTGTTTGGTGATGAAGCCAAGCAAAAGGACATGATGGATTTGCTGAAGGAGCAACCCAAGGCTCCAGCTGCTCCAGAACCCCCAGCTCCAATACAAATGCCTACAAGCTATAAGAGCTGGATGGCGGGACCGGATCAATTCTCCAAGTCTCCCAATATGCCTGAAGAGTATTTCAATGTCCTAAAAGACTGGGCCAATATGCTCGGATTGAAGGGCAAGATTCACCTTATGCTTGATAAGGATGTAAAGAATTTTGACTTAAGACCTTACAATCAAAGAGCAATATCTAGACCACTAAAGACTGCCAATGGATTGAGGACATGGTTCCCGTCCACAAGAACGTCTATTATCACATTAAAATTGCATCCAAGAAAATCATTCAATCTCGAAATTCTTGCACATGAGCTGGGCCACACTTTTGAAAAAGAAGTGTTCGAACGCGCTTCGCCAGAAGAAAAAGAAGCGATTATTAAAGATTACAAGCAGTTTCTTAAAGAACATAAGGCAAGCAACGTAGAGCAATACGTTAAAGCTCTTCGCGCTCATGTTGTTGGGAAACTTCAAAAAATCACCCCTCACACAAAACCTTTACCTGCTTCAGAAGTCCTTACTCCATATTGGCGTTCGTTTAGCGAGTATTTCGCTGATCAGGTTTCCAAATACATGGTGTCTGAAGAGCGTCCTCAGTCTGTCATCGGGAAGTTCTTTGGTCGCATCGCTGATGGCTTGAAGCGTCTCTATCAGTCATTGGCTGGTATGCAGGGCAAGGCTCGCAAGTCAATTAAGGACTATTTGGACCGTCGCATAAACGAATCAGAGAGTATGTTTGACGCTGCCGAGATGACTGCTGGGGAGGAACCCGAAGAGCCAGTTACGGACGCATCGCATAATTCGTTCGATCAGGATTCTATCGATGAGATGAATCGGATGAACCAAGCCAATGGCATGGGTCCGAAGCAGCAAAATGCTGTCGTTAAATCCTTTGAAGAGCCGAAGGAAGGCCTCTTTGGGCAGTTCCGCCGCGCCATTCAGGATGAGTTCGTGTACCAGCGCAAGGTACAGGAAGCTATCCAGCGTAGCAGCGGTGCGCCTCTTCCTGACAGCCTAGATGTCTATATGAAAACCAATCTCCTTCCCGGTCGTGTGTCGGAAGGAATGTATGACATCCAGAAAAACGAAGTCGATCCTTTGTTCAAGAAGATGAAAGAGTACGGCGTCACCAAGGATGAGCTTGGTGGCTATCTCCTTGCTCATCATGCTCTTGAAAGAAACGCCGAGATTGCGGCTCGTAATCCAAAGCTGCCGGACGGCGGCTCTGGTCTTATGAACCAGACCGCAAGAGAGATGCTGGATAAGTATCAAAACGGTCCAAAGGCAAAAGAGCTGGAAGAGCTGGCTCAGGATGTCTATGCAATCCGTGATCGGGATATGCAACGCCGCGTAGACAATGGTCTTATCTCCCAAGCCGATGCAGATGCTCTCAAGGCAGCAGCGCCTCGCTACGTTCCATTGTTTGGTTTTGCTGAACGTGAGGCATCGGAAGATCGCACGTCCGGCTACAATGGCATGAATTTGGGCAAGGGGATCAGCGTTTCCCCGAGCGAGTGGCGAGCTGCGACTGGCCGCACGTCGATCCCAGACAATCCATTGATGAATACCATCCTCCGCGCTCAGGAAGGCATCTATCGCATTGAGAAGAACAACGTAGCCAAGGCGCTTTATCGTTTGGCTAAGTCTTATCCAAACCCAGACCTATGGGTGGTTAACAAACCAGTCTTGAAAAAGGTCATCGGTGATGATGGATATGTAACGTACAACGTAGAAGGTATGGTCACGCCAAGCACGGTCATCGCCAAGATCGGTGGTATGCCGTACTACATTCGGTTGAACAACGATGCGATGGCAGAGGCCTTCAAACGTGTTGGCCTTAACCAGATGCCACAATTCTTGCAGAAGTTTAACGAGCTGAACCATTTCTATTCTCAGCTCCAGACAGGCAAGAACCTAGACTTCATGGCAAAGAACGTATCACGCGACGTTCTGGATGCTCTGACCTACACCTACATCAAAGACCCAAAGGTCGCTGCCAACTTTGCCACAAGCTATTTCCCCGCTCTTATGACCGCTATTCGTCATAGCATCGGCAAGATGACGCCAGCTCAACAGGCAATTTTTGACGAATGGCGCCAGAACGGTGGACGTATCAGCTATTACCGTGGTGGAGACATCGAGCAGATCGCCCGTGATATGCAAGCCATCTCCGGCAAAGCTGACCCGATTACATGGCGTACTCTTCCAGCCAAGGCTCGGTCTGCAATCTGGAAGGTCTTGACGGCCATTCCAAATGCAATGGAGAAGTTGAACGCTCCATTGGAAGAAGCAACCCGTATGGCTGTCTATATGGCAGCTAAGAAGTCTGGTTACTCGGACGAGAAATCAGCACTGATGGCGCTCGACGCTACGGTTAACTTCCGTCGTCGTGGCAAATACACCAGCTATGCAAATGCCTATAAGTGGTTCTTCAATGCAGCTCTACAGCCGGGCTTCACATGGGCTAACTTGCTCAGGTCCAAGCGTGGCCAGCGTGTAGCAGCCGCTCTTGTCGGTATTGGTTTTGCCAATGGCCTTCGGAATCTGATGGTATCCGACGATGACAAGATGAAGAAGGGCCGCAAGAATTATATGAATATCCCTGAATGGGAAAAGCAGGGCAATCTCATTATCAAGACAGGTCCGGGCGAAAAGGATTATATCAAAATCCCTATCGGCGCCCAGCTTAACATTCCGTTCTACCTTGGTGAGAAGCTGGCTGCTTTGCTTGCAGGTCAGGCAACTCCAGCTGATACAGCGGCCAATGCAGCATCTGGTATGTTCTGGTCAGCCATGCCGATTGCATCCGGTCCGCTTGCACAAATGATTGCACCATCGGTCGTGCAGCCGCTTGTCGATCTGTATTACAATCAGAAATGGACTGGTAGCCCCGTTCACCCGCCAGAGACGCAATTCACTAAGGGTACGCCTCGCTCGTATCAGGAGAGCAAGAACACGAGCGTTCCGTTTTCGGAGTTTACCCGTTGGCTCAACAACGCGACGGGCGGTAACGCAGCTCAGCCGGGTGCAATCGATGTGTATCCAGATGATGTCCAGCATCTCTATGATTTTGTTGTCGGTGGAGCTGGTCGTTCCGCCACGAGCCTGTATCAATATGTGGCTAACCTGATGACTGGCATCCCAAGCCCGACCGAGGATACGCCGCTTGTGAAGGGCTTTGCTCCATCCAAGTTTGACTCCAGCCAGCGTTATTACGAGCTGCACGACATTGTTTCTCAAAGGGAGAACGAGGCTCGTAAGGCAGTGGCTGACTATCAGAAGAACCCAACGACACAAAACTACAAGGTCATGGATAAGATTTTGTACGATCTGGGAGCAACCGAGTCGAATGGCAAGATTACATGGAGCAATAGCGATCCTGTCATCTCCATGAGAGCAGCCGATAAAGAGCTGAAAGACCTACGCCAGCAACGGATGCAGGTTAAGGACAATCCTAAACTGCCACCACTGATGAGGCAGCAGCAGATGGATCGTCTTGATAAGCAGATGAATGATGTGATGGTCAATGCTGGTCGGGATATGTCTGCACTTCAGCCGACGCCAGCTCGAGGCCCACTGTCCAGCCTCGTAGAGAAAACCCCCAGACGTTAATCTGGGGGTCATTCCTTACTTACCTACGTTGTACTTGTACGGCACACTGCCGGAGCCTTCCCGTTTATCACTGGGTAGGCTTCTGCTTGCCCATCCCATGAGATGAAGTTTTTGCAGCTTGGCCGAGACGTTGGCTTTGCTTCTGCACTTCAAGATGTCCAAAAGCTCGGGGTCGGTCGAAAAGAACCAGCTGTCACCGTACCGATGCTTTAGACGCATCCAGTCGATCATTACCGAGTACGACTCATCGCCCGTTATGGTGGAAATTACTTCTCCAATCTTTAGCTTGCTCATTAGTTTTGTTCCGTAAATGGTGGCGTGTTCAATGCCGGGTTGTAATTGCTTAGCGCAGCCTCGATTGCCGTGTTGACGCGAGGCATCTGATTGCGCTTCTCTTCCTTCAGGTCGGCAGCGATAGCCGTCCACATGATGGACTCCCGATAGGCTTCGACCCTTTCAGGCATAATGCTGGTCTTCGCATCTGCGAAAGCCGACATGATGATCGCAAGGCTCCATTCATCCACTGGGTTCTCCAGCTTCATATTGGCGAACACAGCCGTATTGCCCAACAAGTCTTTGAAGTTGTACTCATCGAGCTTAGCGAACGTATCGGACACCTTGGTAAGAGCTGTCTGCATTTGGCCTTTATTCATTGTCATTCTCCACTGTTTCTCAGGACGACCTGTCCATTGAGCTTCTTCTTCCACTTTGAGTTCTTGCCTAATGGCAATGGTGTACGGGACTCCTTCAATCCCAAGTAGCTTGCTTTCTTTCTTTTCGCCTTCCCCGCTGTTTGATGATCTATCTTCGTCTTGGAGGTTGCGCACGGCTTGCAGGTAAGCCGGATATTGTCGTCCGTGTCTGTTCCCCCCAGCTCCAGCGCCCTGACGTGTTCGTAAATAAACCCACCAGTCATTAATTTTACCCCACATTCCATACATTTTCCGTGTTCTCTCTCCCAGATTGCTAACTTACGACGTTGCGAAAGATTGCCCCGCTTCGTCGTACCCATGTCCTCTACTTTAATCATTTCCTTGCTGACGGTCCTTTCCACCCGTATTCCATTGCACCGATGACCCGCTTGTGAGCCGATCGTGGAATGTAAACGATGTCGTAATGCTCAGCGCACCAACGGCACCCAATTTTCTTGACAGCTTGACCGCAGATAATGGCTGGCCTGTCATTTGTGGCTACATGGCTGACCCATTGGCATTGGTCATACCTTCCATCGGTAAAAGATGTCGGGCCGTACTCACTCCGAACGATGGGTTTTATGTCCGGCAGCGGCTGCTCAGGCTCTGGAACGTAAGGTGCTACGACTTTAGGCTTAGGAGTTTTAGCCCGGACGATGATCCTTGGTTTTGGAACCTGTACCTTTTTCGGTACATCTTTGTTTCTCAGATGACCGAGAAGAGGTACACCAGCTCGGTGAAGCAAGCCGATGACAGCGTTTCTCGGACGATCCAGCTTGGCGGCTATCTCGCTTCCAGAAAACCCTGCATTAGCCATCTCGATGCACTGCTGCCGCTCTTCCAGCAACCAAGGGCGGTTACTTGTTATTTTAACCATGACTCTGCCTTCTCCCCTAATACGCGCTCCAACTCAGCGATAAGACCTTCCTCGCTAGTCAGGGCGACTTCAGTTGCGATGACGTAGAGCGCTTTGTTAAAGAACTCTTGGAACTCAATCTGTCCCATCGATGTAAAGCTGATCGACGATAGCTTCGTCATCATCTCGCCATTATGGAACATGATTTCCTCGACGTACCCAAGGCGCAGCTTTAACCATTCAACCAGCTGCTCCGGTCTGAGATAGTATGGATGGTTGTCCACCACGATCTGCATCAATGACCAAAACAATCTGTGTTGTCTGGCGCTGCGGGTACGGGAGAGCTTGATGGATAAGTCTTTGCCTTCCGGCACATCCAGAAGCTGCTCCCGATCCCACTCGGTAATGGGAACGAGCTTGTCCCCACTACGCCTGACATGGATTGCTACAGACATTAAGAAGCTCTTAAGCGCTCTTGGGCAGACTGGAACGCCTTCGTCACCGTCATCTGGTCTTCGGCAGATAGGCGGTTCTTAACGGCGGAGTACTTGGTTGCCCATCCCTGTAAATCAGTCTTTGACGCACATGAGTTGAGAGCCTCCGACATTTCCTCGATGGCCTTTTGAGCCTCCTCCCCGATGAGGGTAGCTTTGACTTCAGACTTCTTGGCAATCGTGGTTACGTTCGCAGCCTTTGCAGGGACCGTGTTGGCCGCATTGCCATCGTCATCATCCTCACCAGCAACTCCGACAATTGCCGACAAACTTAGTCGCTTGGCGTAGGTCAAAGAAGAAGCGATCTCTTGGTGCTTGCTCGATGTCGTGACTGGGTAAACCGACTCGATCCATTGTCCACTGGAGTGTGTCAAGCGCGTATATAGAACGACACCCGCCTCCTCCAGATTGGTCATCTGCATAATTGCAATGCCATGCTTGGACAGCGCAGGGCGAACGGCATTGAGAACCGACGCCAAATCTGCATAGGATGATTTGAAGTGCGGGTTGGTCTTGTTAAATACTGGGTTGGCAACTTCGCCCTGCACCTTGGCAAGCGCAGCTGAGATGGCATCAATGTTATCAGACGTTCTCATTTTGACTCCTTAATGGTTAGTGATCCAGTCTTGGACCGTTTGATGGCGATCCCATGGCCAAATGCTTCGACAGCATCAACGGGGACCATTTCTTTCAGTTCAGCTTTCGCAGTCTCAAACAGCTTGGCCGCAGCTTGGTTCTTCAGGAATTCAGCAGCAGCCGATGCCCACACGTTGTTCCCAGTCATGTCCACCTTGCGGTCGACAGGGCCAGTATATTTCTGAGCAACGATGACAGGGGCAATGCCATTCTGGACACATTCCCAGAAGCGCTGCTCCATCTCAATCAGTTCAGCGGCGTAATCATCATCCAACATGATATCAAAGGCTTCGTACCGATGGTTGCCAAAGATTACCGAGAGCGTGGCTGCTCCCAGACCGCAGACGATCATGTTGTGGGTTAACTGGGGAATGTATTTCTCCAGAACTTCCTCATCCTTGAAGAAGGCCGAGACGTGCTTGGCTTCCCAGAGGACTGTCTTGTTGTCGGTCAGGCCATCAAGGGTGCAGCCCATGAAGGGGTAGTCCAGACAAATCATCTGGTCCCCTGCATTGGTGACGGTACGCTTTGTTTTCTTGGTAAACCAAGAGCGGTTAAACGCTTCCGTCCAGCTGCCGAGCTGAACTTGGAGAACATCAGATAGATCTTCACCTTCAGTCTCACCCCGCTTCTCTTTCCAGAGCTGTAGGATGCGTTCATCGTTTCCAGACATAAGGATATTGGCATCTGATCCGCCAATAATCCTTTTGCGGAACTCTTTCTGGCCCGTCGTCAGGCCAAGATCGATCAATACGTCATTCATTAGTGGCTCCCAAAGTGGTTAGGGTCTTCGTATTGGTTGGGGTATTTGCTTTCTCCAGCAAGGCGCCGCACCGCCCCTTTCAGGAGAAACTTAAAGAAAACAACAATATGGAACAGCGACAGCAGCGCGATGATCCACATAAGGGCAACGATGATGCCCAGCTCGTGGCCTTGAATGATCTCATTCATCTTCACCATCCATAAAGTGAGCCAACTCTGCCTTCAACATTTTACGCAGGTCGGACGGCATCCCGCGATACATGAGGGCTACTTCCTCGTGCATGACGGCTTGTCCCGGGACACGGGGGTTGGTATCGATTAGGATATTCATGATGGTCTTACCCGCCTCTGGCGAGTAAGAAAACATGATAGTCAAATGGTTTATGTCATTAAAGATAGATGTGGCCATGTCATTTTCTCCCAGTCGCACAGCGCGACAATCAACAGATAGATCAGTAAAAAATTTTTTGCAAGGGGGCTTGTCAATGGAAAAAAATAAAAATAGATATAAGGTGTCTCCGGTCCAAGAGCGGACTTTGGACGGTATTGTCTTTGCATCTAAAAAAGAGATGAATCGATACGCCGAGCTAAAACTACATTCCCGAGCGGGAATAATATCCGATTTAGAGCTTCAGCCGGAATTTAAGGTATCTATCAATGGTATACACTACTGCACCTACACGGCTGACTTTAAGTACATGAGGGACGGCCAATGTGTAATCGAAGAGTTGAAATCCAGTGGTACAGTCAAGGACGCCGCATACCGATTGAGGAAAAAGGCGGCAGAATTGTTCTATGGCATCAAGATCGAGGTGATAGTGAAATGACTGGATTCCAATCCAAAAGCCTAATGTCCGACAGCCGTTACGCTGATCCTGTAACGATTGACCATATCATCGAGCTGCGGAAGCAAATAGCTAAGCTCGAGATGCAGCTTGAGAACACATTGGCGTGGGTTGGCCCAGTCAGGAGGGAGAACGAAAGGTTAAAAGCGGATATAGAACGCATCCTTTCGTCCATGAAAAAGGAGGGTGAGTGATGGATATTGTAGAACGGTTAGATGAACATCTGCGGTTCAATGGCAAAGATCAGTTATCCCGTGATGCAAAAAGCGCGATTGAACGGTTGCGCGGTGTATTGCAACAAATTGCAGACATTGAGCATGAAGACATACCTACGCCCCAAACATCTAATGAAGGCGTGACATGGACTGTTCTGGCAATGGCAGTTGGTCTTGCTGAAAAAGCACTGAAGGAGGGTGATTGATGTCAGATCATGCGATTGAATTTATATGCAATACGGTTTTCTGGATAGTTTTTGCATATTTATGGTTTCGTTGAAGGAGGGTGAATGATGGACATCGTTGAAAAGATATTACGCCAACATGAGTTGAGCATATTCAACCCTGAGCAAATGGCAATATTTGATTTGCCAGATGAAGAGTTTGTTCCTTGGAAGGAAGCCGCCGACGAGATTGAACGGTTGCGGGAAGCGTTGTGGGATTTGGAGCAATATGTTTCAAGGGCGGATCATTTTTATTTAAAACCAGAAACATTAGCCACACTGAAGGAGGTTGAGTGATGAACATCGTTGAACGGTTGCGTGATTACGCCAATGGATTATCGGGTTATGCGGCTGATATGATGGTTGAAGCCGCCAATGAAATTGAAAAGCTGCGGGAAGATAATTTTAAAATGTGGACGATTTTGTGCGACACGCCAGAACGGTTGCGGGAAGCGTTGCGGAAAATTGACGCTGTAAAATACTACGGGCCAGAAGGCGCGTCCATGGAATGTGATGAGATGCACGAAATTGCCCGTGCCGCACTGAAGGAGGGTGAGTGATGAAAACTGATTATGAAAAACTACAAATGCGGATCAAATTTATAAAAGACGACATTCGTAAAATATGCAGTTCCGCCCATTGGACAAGCGAACGCTTGAAAGCCGTAGATGGTAATGTTCCAAAGTATTTTATTGACCAACACGGCATTTCAGCAGAAGCGATTAACGAAGCGTATTTTGTTGGGAGACAAGCTGGGCGATTGGATATGGCAAAAGATATTATGGGCGTGATTGGGGAGGTGCAGTGGTGATGGCAAAAGACTGGACACAAGACGAGACGATCAAACAGCTTGAAATTGAAATTGAACAAAAAAATGCTGAGATTGAACGGTTGCGGAAAGAATCCCGTCTTTATTGGGATGCGTTTCAAAAAGCTGCCAATGAACTTGAACGGTTGCGGGAAGCGTTACGGCTCATGCCAAAAACAATTACCGATGCCGCCGATGAGATTGAACGGCTGCGGTACGCCCTGCAATGGATTGCGTCTTGCGAAGGTGGTGACGTATACGAAATTTGGAAAGAAATGCAGAAGACCGCAAAAGCCGCACTGAAGGAGGGTGAGTGATGAACCCGTTAACGCACGATCCTTCATACGTTAAAATATTAGCCAATAAAATCAACAATGATCCTGTTGTTGACTTGAAACCTGTCACTGGGGGCAAGCAATTTAGTATTAGAATTGATTATCTGACCGTTCAATACATAGATGCGATATGCATCGCTTCTGATTGGAGTAAATCTGATGTTATAGCTGCTTTAATTCAGCGTGGTTTATTTGACCTTTTTAATCGGTTGGATACTTCAAGAATAATTGAAATTAAAAACAATTGCAGATTTGAAGAAAACGCAAATGACAAATAATGAAGGAGAGTGAATGATGATTGATAACAAAGATTGGTTTATGCGCGAGCCAAGAGAAGGGTTAGCAATGGAAATGTTGTTGGATTACAAACCAAAATCCACTGAAGAATTGGCAGAATGGATTCTTATTGCCGCCAGAAATTTAGTAGATCAAGATGGCTTGGTTATTTATAGCCCGTTGAAGCCATTCATGGGCTATCAAATTGCTCGGATGATGCAGATAGCAAATTTGAAAATTCCAAAAGCCGCACTGAAGGAAGGGGAGTGATGGAATTTAGTTTTTGGAAATTTGAATTTGTATCCCATGACGGCGGATGGTTCATAGCGTGGGATGACGTAATTAAATTAGAGTGGCACTCGCGTTGAAGGAGGGTGAGTGATGGAAGCTGATTTGAAAGAAAGTTTAAATACGGTTCAGGCCGAGGGTGTTTTTGCCTTTAAGATTGGTACATCTTTGAGGGAAAACCCTTATCCAGAAGGCCACATCTATAATGAGTATTGGGAGAAAGGATTTTGGGACGCACTGGGGCAGCTTGTCGGGGAACATTCCCGTCTGTTGACATCAACTTTTGAGCTTAAAAAGAAGCTCGATACAGCAGCTGAGAACATTGACTACTTGAGATCGAGGCTTTCTAACTACGAAGACCCCGATATTGGGACTTACGACCACAAGGATCGCATGATCCGCGACATAGAAAGAGGATGGTAATGACTAAATACGACAACAGCGGGATTATTTCCAAGAACAAGTACAAGAAACTAGACAGCCACCCCGACATAACCGGAGAGGCAACCATCAGTGGCGTCAAGATGCGCGTTGCTGGGTGGCATAAGATGGGATCGAAGGGTCCGTTCTATTCTCTTCAGTTTAAGGCCGAGGAGGAGAAAACTGGTCAGACTAGTCAGAGTAGTCATCAGGAGAACATAGATGACGAAATTCCATTCTGATTACGCCGACGAAATACTTCGGGACAAAGAATCGATCAGGAGGTTAGAGATGGAAGTCTCCGGCCTCAAAATCTTCATAGAGCAATCTGGGCTAACGCCGCCCATATCTTATACAACATGGGCCGACCCCCCATCGGGGTGGAAGTACGGTTTTCCTAAACCGTTACCTAAGCCGGAGCCAGTAAGCCTCGGAGAATGGTTGATCGCAGAAGGGTATCCGGCCAAGGATGCCCATGAAGCGGCCAAGTATATGAGGTGGTGGAACCAGCCGGATATGGGTTATGAGCCGGAAATTGACGTGTGATTGTCATACGGCAGATCAGGTTTTGGGGTATATTTTGTCCGTCTCCAACAGAAGGATAGACAAATGTTTAACGCAACTTGGTCGGTCGAAATCACGACCGTTACGATTACCCCAGAACCTGAGGTGGCTGAAATGGAAAGCAATTATCGCGTCGTTTGGAATGAAGACGAACTCTACACCATCTTCGAAGTTTATTATGACGACGAAGGCAATATTGAAGATTGGGACGACACGGTTGTTTCCGCCGTCGGTGCAGACTTTGAAGACCTTGCTGCCGAAGTAGAAAAGATGGCAGCAGCTCTCGAGCTTCCAGTCCTTTACATCAACGAAGACGGCGAACTCGTCGAACTCGAAGAAGAAGCTGAAGATGAGAGCGATGATTCGAAAGAAGAGTCCGAAGAGGAAGAAGAGGAAGAGTAATCCTCTTGGTTATAGAACGTGGTCGCCTCTGAAGACGGGGCGACCACGAATCATCTCGCACAGCTCTGGTGGGAACATCATGCCATCTTCATCAAAGCTAACGACTGCAAAGCCCATTTGAGCGCGGCTTGGCGTACCTTCAGAATACTCGAATTGTGGCCCGAACGGGTCTGCGAGTGTCCCAGTCTCAATCCCCCATCTCGATCCATGCCGATCCCGCATTGCCGTCACCTGCAACTGGTGGGTATGCCCGGTGGCTATGTTGACGCCGCTATGCAGAGTATTGTTCCAAGCCCCGTGGATGCCGCCCCTGAACCGATGCCGGACTTCTAGGGTTTCATTCAGGTAAAAGGCAAAAGCGAACTTCCAAGCGGGGAAATGCTCAGCAAGGGACAGGATATAGTCGCTCAGCTCGCTGGCATTGGCTGCGATGTAATTGTCGATTCGAAGATCGTGATTGCCCAACGTCCATAATTTATGTAGGGCATTGGGGAGCATCTTGAGCCACTTCTTGGCTGTCTCGATCTCCACATCAATCTTGGGCGCCGAGCTGCCTCTGATGGACGGATGGCGGCTTACTCTGGCCCCGTCAATGATATCACCATTCAAAATAATGCCGTCGACCTTGAGTTTCTTGGCGACGGCTACGAAGGCTTTGTAAATGAGGGGCGGTTCACCGCTCCAGACGTGCAAGTCAGAGCCTATGATCCATGTGGTGTTCGGGGCTTCAATCCCAGTTAGTCTGGGGTATGTCCATCGTCCCTGAGAATGTTGCCCTTCTGGAAGGCCGTTTGGGAACTTTTCTTTTGCCAGTCTTAGGCGGTGGGAAAAGGTGTGGGGGTTGATATTGATTTGACGGGCTGATTCGGCAATGCTTCGGTTATTCATTTCGAACAGACGCAATGTTTCAATCATTACGTCTACGCTCAATTTAGGATTAGACATGATGTTATCCCCGCCAAAGATGGGCGTTGTATAAAATAAATTCTTGTCAATTTTATATCAAAAATTATAATAGGGATAGCGGGGCGGCTGATTTCTGCTGCTTCCCAGCCTTGGGCCGACCGAAGCAGAGCAGCGTCAGGAAGGCCACCCGCTGCTTGACAGACCATAAATTTAATATTAGCTTGAAAATAAGAAAGCCTCGGGGAGCAATCAGCTCTATACCCGAGGCCTATCTGAACTAAACAGTCTTTCGCGGGACAACGGTTCAGACGAGATATTTGTAGGTGTTCGCGCCTGTTCAAACAATCTCCTCTGGTTCGCCCCCGAAACGATTGTGTAAAATGCCCAGTTATTTCTATAACTGATTGAGCATCAACACGTCGAGACTGGAGGGGGCTTTGACTATTCACCCCATCAACGCGAATAGGGACGGGCCGGAGTCGTAAAACCGGAGTGACGCCGCTGGAACTTACCCCACTGGAGATGGTGGGACATTCCGACGGCCCCGACGCTGGTCGAGCTAGGGGATAGCCGCAGACAAAGACACCCCAATGATAGCTGTATGGTTCAGCTAGGGGGACGGACTGGCCCACCGACATCAAGGGCATCTGCGGGTAAACGGCGTCTGAAGACCTCCCCTAGACCGCACTGTCTGACTGACAGGGGGATAGCGGAAGCGGAACTGTGTCTACTGCAATGGTGCAGTGCAATAAAATGGAGAGGACCAATGAACTTCATATACACCCTAATCAAATTCTTTAGCCCACACCCGAAGTGGGTCATTGATGTAGACCAAGCGGCTACTTATGATGAAAATAGCAATAAAATAAACGGAAAGGTTATTTTCCAAGTTAAGCGTTGGCACAAATTTGGGTTGCGCTATGACGTGATTGCCGATTTTGAAACCTTGGTTGAGGCGGGTAACTTCATCGCCAATTACAAAGAATATCCTCTAAACTTTGAGGAACTTAACAAGCCATGATCAATCCGCATTACATAACCCCTGAAGAGGCAAAAGAAAAATATTGCCCACAACCCGTCTTTACTAATTGCCTTGGCCCCAAGTGCATGGCTTGGTGCTGGGTTCTTATTAAATACGAAGACGAAAAAGACCCTGAAACAAATTCTTGGAACCCAATTTTTAGCACAACCCACGGTTATTGCGGGATGGTAGGGCAATGAAAACGGGTCTGGATTACTTCTTGGATGATGTACGGAGGCTTACCAAAACGAAGCCCCCGTACAACGAGGCTTTCCTGTCTCGGCTGCTGAATACTCTTAACACGGCAATTACGATTATTGAGGGTTTAAATTCCATTATCATCAAACAAAAGCGAGAAGGATTTATTCCACACGTTGTACAAAAACCTGTTGTATTGCCTAAGAAGAACAACTACCATGCTTCCGGTAAGTCTAATGGTTTAGCTGCTTATCGGGAAAGAACGGCGAAGACGGCGAGGAATGAGGAGATCATTCAGCAGTTTAAGCAGGGCTTTACAAAGACCGAGATAGGCAAGAAACACCAGATTAGTCAGTCAAGAGTATTTAGCATCCTCAAACGTGCAGGTTTGTAATGCAACACGAACTACGGGACTATCAGGAGGCTGCTATTGCCAGCCTTCGAAACTCTATTGCCAAGGGCAACAAGCGCTTGATGCTTCAGATGCCGACGGGTGCGGGTAAGACTGCCACCGCCGCTTCTATCATCAGGTCTGCCCTTGGCAACGACAAGCGGGTGATCTTTACGGTCCCCGCTCTCAGTCTAATTACCCAGACCATTGAGAGCTTCAAGCGGGACGGGATTCACGATATCGGCGTCATGCAGGGTATGCACGAGCTGACCGATGCGTCCGCGAAGGTGCAAATCTGCTCGATCCAAACCTTGATGCGACGCAAGATACCACCTGCCGATCTGGTGATGATCGACGAGGCTCACGTTGTATTTGATATATACAAGCGCTGGTTCGACGACCCAGAGTGGAAGAATGTTCCCATCATTGGCTTGTCGGCCACTCCTTGGACTAAAGGATTAGGCAAGCTCTACGACGAGTTAATAATCGGGACCACGACCCAACAGCTCATCGACAGTGAGTTTCTAAGCAAGTTTCGGGTGTATGCCCCATCCAAGCCCGATCTCGAAGGCATCAAGACTATTGCCGGAGATTACGAGATACAGGGTCTAGCCAGTGCCATGAACAGGGCCGCTTTGGTCGCTGATATTGTTGATACTTGGATCAAGCTCGGGGAAGACAGGCCGACGATCTGCTTCGCCGTCAACCGCGCCCACGCCGCCAATATCTGCGATAGTTTCAACAAGGCGGGAATACCTTCCGCTTATGTGGACGGGGAAACTCCACTCGACGAGCGCGATGATCTCGCAAAACAATTCCGCAATGGCGATTACAAAGTCATTTGCAATGTCGGCGTGATGACCACGGGCGTCGATCTGCCGTTCGTATCATGTCTGATACTAGCCAGACCGACTAAGAGCGAGATGCTGTACTGCCAGATCGTCGGTCGAGGCTTGCGTATGTTCAAGGGCAAGTCAGACTGCCTGATCCTCGATCATTCGGACACCACGGCTCGTCTCGGTTTTGTCACCGACATACACCACGGCCATCTGGATGACGGTAAAAAGAAGATGGGAGGCGGTGACAAACGGGAGAAACAAGAGCCGCTGCCGAAGGTCTGCCCCAAATGCACCTACCTGAAACCTGCCAGAATACGGGTTTGCCCTGCCTGTGGGTTCGAAACCATGCCACGGGCCAATGTGTTTTACGCCGATGGCGAGCTGCACGAAGTATCAGGAAGGGGCGGCAACAAGGTTTACAGTGAAGTGATGACGCCGTTCGAGGAAAGGGAGCTGTTCTATCGGGAGCTGCTCGGCATCTGCGAGGAGCGCAAATACAAGCAAGGGTGGGCCTATCACCAATATAAGGACAAGTACCACGAGTTTCCCGACAAGACGTTCATTCGGATACCTGCGATGCCATCCAAGAAGACCACGAACTGGGTTAAGAATCAGTGGATCAGGAAGCGCAAGGCCGAGCAAGCCGCGAATGGTAATTGGAAATGAATATCGTCGAGGAGGCTCGGGGCCGATGGGTAGGCCTGATGGATCATTTTGGCTTGAAGCTGCGCCTGAGAAAGCATGGGCCGTGTCCTATATGTGGTGGGAAAGATCGTTTCATCTTCGACGATAAGGAAGGCCTCGGGACGTTCCATTGCAACCATTGTGGCGCAGGGACTGGGTTTACCTTACTGACGAAGGTCAAGGGTTGGGATATGCGCCAAGCTATGCGCGAGGTCGGGTATATTGTTGGGAAGGTCGAAAAGCGGATGGAAACCAAGAAGGAAATCAATGACGCCGAGCGGCGCAAGGCTTTGAACGAAGTGTGGTCGAAGGCTCGCAACGTATCAGAGGGTGATCCGGTCCAGAAGTATTTACATAGTCGGACGGGACTGGTCGAAGTGCCGGGCGCTTTGCGGTTCCATCCGGCGCTGTTTCATTCTGATACTCGGTCGGAGCATCCGGCCATGATCGCCAAGGTGACCGATCCAGATAACAAGCCCGTCTCGATCCACCGGACATATCTCACACCGCACGGCGACAAGGCCGCTATCGAGAAGGCTAGGATGTTGATGCAGGGGTCTATCCCTGACGGCTCAGCAATCCGGTTGTTCCCGTATCAGGACACGCTCGGCATCGCGGAGGGCATCGAGACTGCAATCTCGGCCTATGCGATCTTTGGTATACCGACATGGGCTTCGATCAGCTCCTCAATGATGGTCAAATGGTCGCCACCTACGCCTGTCAGAAAAGTCTATATCTTTTCTGACAACGACAAGGGTTTTGCTGGTCAAGCGGCGGCGTATCGGCTAGGGTATCAATTAGCGAATAGCAACGCGAAATATGAAATTGTTAAAGTCGTCGTCCCCGATATCACGGGTGCAGACTGGAATGATGTTCTGACGCTCCTCGGTTCTGAAAAGGCTCGGGAGCTTGTAAAGGGCAAAATGGAATAGCTGTCGGGTTGCTCTCCTGTTTCTCGACGGCAAAAGGCCTCGGCAGCAAAAACACTGCCGAGGCCAATTTTATTTCAGTATGTTCTCGAGCCATTGCGGGATCGGGTGTTGACCGTTAAGCCATCGTCGGACTGTTCTGGGCGTCACCCCGATCCGTAGGGCAAAGGCCGTTCGGGTTTCCCCGTTGGCCTTCAGGATCGTGTCAAGCTGCTTCGGTGTCATTGTAAACCGTCCGATCACCAAGTAAGCGATCTATATCCCAAATCTCGACGTAGGCCTTGTTTCCCGTTAATTGCAAATCATTGCAAAACTCGGAATAGGTCTGCCAAGCCAGATCGTCGTCATCCGTTCGGATAAAGTCGAGAAGCTCGCCATCTTGCCAGATTTGCACCAAATAGCGCTCATCTCGATCAAGCTCGGCTTTCTGCCTTGACTGGATAATCGAAGCAAAAACCCGATGACGTTGGTCTAAGTTAAAGTCAGACGGGCTGCGCTCGGCATCCCGACAGGCCTGATTGTAGGCGTTGGCCTCGGCTTCGGTAAAAACGTGGCCGTTAAAAGCCACATACCCTGCATTTATTGGAATTGCTTTTGTCATGGTTTCCCTTTCACATCGCGTCGATTATGTTGTGTTTATCGTCCAATAGGACAAAAGACAGCGGTTCATCTTTTATGCCGTAGCAGGTTTTTACGGCGTTAATGATCTCCAGAGCATCCCAAACAGCGGTCTGGGCAAGGCCTTTGTGGGCCTCGCCGTAATCCAACTGAAAGGAATAGACAGCGCCGTTCTTTTTTGCGTCTTGATAGCTGAAATTGTCGTTCTTAAAAAAAGCAAGCGTCACGGGTGCGCCCATGATAGGCCTCCTATTGTGCGTTGGTTGCTGCTTCGTGGGTTGCGCTTTCGGCCTCGACCTCGGCCTCGAGATCGCTTGGCTCGTCGTCCTCTGGGTAATTAAAGTGAGCGACAAGGTGGGCCATGTCTTCGGGGGCATTGTCTGGGCTAAATACTCGGCTTTCGCCATCGTTCCAAATGCCGACAAAAAACCCGCCTTCATCCCAATAGTCCGCCTTGACCGTGTAGCCGAGCTGCTTCATATGCTCGAATACTGGGATTGGGGGCGCCCATGCGGTAGCAAAGGCAACGTCAACCATCGTTGGGCCGTCTAGAATAAATTGAGGCTCGCGGATGTCCCATTTTGTCCCCCAATGCTCGACGCAAAAATCATAATCCCAATCACCGTTGGGCAATGGGATGAAATGCTCGAACGTGTTCCCGTCCGAGAATGTCTGGATAAGCTCAGCGATCTTTGAAGGATCGTTGTGGCTTATCGTGGCCGTGTGGCTGCACCAGTTTGGCATGGGTTGTCCTCCTCAAGAATAATAGGGCCGCTCGCTCGGGAACGGCTTGGGGTTTCCGTCTGAAATGATCGGCAGATAGCGACCGACCGAGTTCGAATGGCCGATGTCCGGCCTTCCGTCATTTAGCTCATGACATATAGGCAAAAGCTCGGCAGAATAGTTTAGGGCTTCGGCCTCGGTTTCGAAGCCTCGCGTATAACTGCATTGCTCGTCCGATGGCTCTCCGCAATCGTACCACCATCCGCCTTCCTCCGAGCCACCATAGGCCCGATCAACGATGTAAATCGCTACTGTTATCATAAGTTTTTCTCCTGTTTTCGGTTCCACTATGGCAACCGCTGAGACGCACCCCGAAGGATGCGTCTGGACTGTTGTCAAACGAGCTTGCTTGCTATCCAGTGGTCGAACGTGCTTTGCGCTCCCGCAATCTCGCGTTCGGCGGCATCTCCCCGCCATTTGCGCCATTCTTCAGGAAAGGCGAGGGGGATCATGCACCAGTCACAATCCTCCTCAAACCACCCGTCGAGGCCTTGCCGATGGAAGCTCGCAACAAGCCACGCTTCCGGCATCGCCTTGCGGCGCTCGGCTGAGACGTAAAAGCCACCGTGCCGAGGCGTCGAGATAGACCACACGCCATCGAACACCTGTTCGGCATGGTCGGGCTTACCCCAAGGCGACCACTGGGGACGAGGGATGGCCTTGAACGTGCGAGGGGCGTCGATTGTCAATTCGATTTGCATTGTTGTTTCTCCTGTTTCCGGTTCCGACATGGCAACCGAGAGAACGCACCCCGAGGGATGCGCTCCCGCTGTTGTCACTAAAGCCAAGCCTGTTTCAAAGCGTAGCCTCCGTCATGGTCGGGCTGTCCGTTGCGGGTGCCGTGGGCTTCCGGCGTGCCGTTGGGCCAAAGGGCCATGCCGAGGCTGTAGACCGTGGCGAAGCCCATATCCATGCCGCAACCCGTGACCGTCAGGCCTTCGCCCTTGGCCTTTTTCAGTCCTAGCAAACTGGCAACCAGTCCGGTGATCCAAAGGGGGTGATCCTGTTTAATGATGTAAAAATCAATGGCTCGGCTCATACCAGAAGCTGAAACCGACCTTAGAACGGTGTAGACCGTATCCTTCGGGCTGATTAGTCCGAGCAAGTTGTCTCGGGCTTGCTGCTCTAGGCGCTTTTTGCCTTCAGTCTTGCTAAGGCGCTTACCTGATAGGAAGGGGCCGCTGTAAACCTGCGGGTTCGTTGTGGTGATGATGGTTCCGTGTGGAAGCTCAATGTAGGCTTGCATGGTTTTTCTCCTGTTTTCGGTCATTAGCAACCGTGGGAACGCACCTTGTGAGATGCGTTCGAGCTGTTGCTACTGGGTAACCTGTTCGAGAGTGATATCGGCCTCGGCGACAAGGAAGGTATAGGTTGAGCAGTCCGAACCATAAGGGTAAAAATCAAAGGCGTCATGGTAGTCAATGAAGTCATCCGAAGCAGCATCAACGCAGCTCAGGTTCGGCACGTTTTTGGCGAGATAGTCGAAAAAGGCATCCGCTGCCTTGATCTCATCGTCCTCGAGGCCCGAGGCATCGTCGTTGATATAGTAAGAGGCCCAGTAGCTCGGGGCGGTCACGGTGAAGGTCTTGATCATGGTTTAAGCTCCTGTCGTTTCGATGGGTAGGGCGTGAAGCATGGTTGTTATCCAGATGTCGAGGTCAGCAATAGCTAGGTCATATTGGCCGCGCTTGTAGCTCTTTCCGGTAAACTGCTTCGTCAAAGCGAAAAGCGTGGTCGGCGTGGCATTGCGTGAAAGCCTCATGCCGAGCTTGCAAGCTCTGAGGCCTTGCTTCACTACCTTGGCTTGAAATAGGCGGGTAGCGTCCTCGCCGATATAGCTGCAAACGGTGCCGTCTGCGTTTGTTCTTAGGTGGCTGTCGTTCATGGTGGTTTCTCCTGTTTTCGGTCACTGGCGACCGAGAGAAGGGAAAGGCCGGAGCCGATCCATTCCCGCTGTCGTCAGGAGTATTCAGGTTTTACGATGTCAAACAGCCTAGGACGGTGCGTCCTCTGGAATACTAGGACGCTACGTCCGTCTTGTAGTCAAGCGGTTTTTTTCGTATAGTGTTGTCAATGGTTTAGCTGATTCGGTTTCCGGTAGGTCAGCGAACAAATCGCGCAAAGGCCGCAAATCACCTGCTCTTGATGGGTAGTTCATCAAAGGGAGGGAGGGCAGGTAGACCGGACAGCTCAGGCGCTGGGCAAGGTCAGGACAAGACAGGGGCAAAACGCCGGGTCTTTTACCTGCTACAGAAAAGCCCGGAGGGGTTGTCATCAAGACAGGATCAGGAGATCAGGAGGCGGTCAAAATAAAGGGCCGCAGAAGGCTGCTCCTTGTTGTCATGCTCTAGGTACAGGGAAAGGGAATAGACAGGCTCAGGGAGGCTCTGGAGAAGCAAAAACAGGCCATCAGGAGGGATCAGCTCAGGAAGGTGGAAACTCAACGCTAACGCTTTTGACAATCATCCTTAATTGATTATAATCAAAACGAGCAAAAGCAAGTTTCAAGGGGTTAGGCATGGCGAGGGGTGGGAGAAGGGTAGGAGCAGGTAGGAAAGCGGGTACTTCTGACCGAAATATGAGGAAATTTAAGGTTAATGAGGTGATGGATGCTATCGGGTCAGGTCCAGAGGCTACTCCGCTTGCGTTCTTGATGACCATCATGCACCTGAAAGAAGCCAAGATGTCTGATAGGATCCAGTGCGCCATCGCTGCTGCTCCGTATGTCCATCCGAGGCTGTCATCTATCGAGATGAAGGGCGACAAGGAAAATCCCCTGCAAATACAAACAGATATCGGTCAGGCTCTTAAGGCATTGGCTGAGATTGCTAGGACAAGAGAGGCCATCGACGTGACACCGGAACCGACATTGCTCGAAGCAGGCAGTTTCTAAAAGTGGACGTGGCGTCATCTCTGGATAGGACGTGGCGTCCATCGGGGTGGCACCCCCCATCGGGATCCTCCGAGAATTTTTATACCCCCCACCCACCCGTTTTCAAAGTTATGATTTATGCAAGCCATTGAAACCATTAGCAATAATATCGCACACCTCGATCCAATCAACCAAGAGGCTGTGTTGGCTAGGCTTAAATGGCTCCAGACGGCTAGGCCTAATCAGGTAATACCGGAGACTACGGACTGGTCTTACTGTGGGGCTTTGGCTGGCCGTGGGTTTGGTAAGACGAGGATGGGAGCTGCTTGGGCTTGGTGGCAAGCGTGGCAGAATCCTAAGTCGTATGGGGCAATTATTGCTCCTACCCGGTATGATGCCCAGTCTGTGTGTATTGAGGGGCCAGCGGGTTTATTGGCTCAGATGCCTGACTCTATTATTGAGAGCTACAATAAGAGTGAGTTGAAGATACGGCTAAAGAATGGATCGACAATGCAGGGGTTTTCGGCCAGTGAGCCGGATCGTCTGCGTGGTCCTCAGCACCATTGGGCTTGGGGGGATGAGCTTGCGGCTTGGGAGAATGGCGACGAAGTATGGGATATGCTTCAATTTGGTATGCGCCTTGGTGATAATCCCCAGACGGTATGGACGACAACGCCGAGGCCAGTGGCTCATGTCCGACGGATTGTTAATTTGCAGAACACTATTCTAATACGAGGCAGCACTTTTGACAATGAAAAGAACCTGCCAGCCAACTTTTTTGAGAATCTGTCGCAATATAATGGTACGAAGATCGGCAGACAGGAGTTGATGGGGGAGCTGCTTGACTCTGAAGAGGGTGGGATTATTAAGAGGGACTGGTTCAGTATTTGGCCCCGTACCCTGCCTTTGCCTCCTTTCCAGATGATTGTGGTGTCCCTTGATACGGCTTTTACCGAGAAGACCAAGAACAAAAAGAGCGGTGATCCCGACCCTACAGCGTGTACTGTTTGGGGGTATTTTGACCATGATGGTATGGTTGGTTTTCTTCTTCTGGACTGCTGGAGTGATCATCTGGGGTTTCCTGACCTTGTTGATCGAGCCAAAAAAGAAATGAATGTTAGGTGGGGTGATGAAGAGTTCAATGCCGTTATCAAGCCCCAGTTTGGATCAAGGAAGCCCTACAACATGGGCAAAAAGCCAGATCATCTTATCATCGAAGACAAAGGTTCCGGTATATCCCTTCGGCAAACGCTTTATCGAGAGGGAATTTTTCCATTTGGTTATAATCCCGGAAAGGCATCTAAGCTCCAGCGTCTTCACGCCGTCTCGCATTTCTTTGCTTCAGGCCTAGTCTATGTGGTTGAGTCCAAGAAAATGCCGGGTGTACCCGCAACTTGGACGGATGAGATGATCTCCCAGTTATGCTCGTTCCGAGGAGAAGGGTCCATTAGGCACGATGATTATGTGGATTCCACGACTCAGGCTTTACGGTGGATAGCAGATAATGCTAATATCTCTGTCAGTGAGCAGCCCGAAATTGATTACCGTCCCCCAGCAGAAGTGGTGAATCCATATGCAATCTGATTTCATTGATGGTGGCGCCATTAACTGGGCCAACCAGTCCGATGGTAAAGATACCCAGACCCAGATCGGAAATCTGATGCAAGCAGGTGGTCTGGTTTCCGGTTCACCCGTAATGGGTACATCGCCTCTTGCCATGAGTGGGCAGCTCAATATGGCGCATGGTGGCCATGTGGATGAGCCAACCCCTGAAGCGCTTATCTCCAAGATCAGGGAAGAGTTCCGTAAGCGGGGACTGGATTTTGACCGCTATATGGCTCAACGCATGGCTCATTCCGGCCAATGATCAAAGACATCCTATCCTTGATGAGCCAATCACGACTCCACAAAAAGTGGTACGTCGAGGATATCTTTAACATTATTTTGCCTCCAATCGAATCCGGTCAGTGCATTGTTGTTCGTGAAAATGACAAAGTTGTCGGATTTGGAACATGGGCATATATGAGCAACGCCTCATTGGATGCTTTCCTGAATGGAACCCGCAAGATCGGACCACAGGACTTTAACAATGGTCACAACCTTGTTCTGGTGGATATCGTGTCTCCCTACGGACATGGGACAAAAATAGCCTTCAAGATCAGACATCGGTTGCTGGAATTGGGCCATTGGGGTAAAAAGATCAAATACGTTCGCTACTACAATGGTAAGCGGGTCCAAAAGGAATCTGTCCTATGATGACATTGTTAGACAAGTATTCCCTTTGGAACGTCCCCAAAGGTGGTGGGGGTGGAGGCGGCGGTGGTGGAGGCGGCAATGAAGAACGCGACACCAGTGGAGATGTGTCCGACAAATACAACGCCCCCATCGGACCCGGACTTGAAAACTCTCCCGGATATGCTGAAACCCCAAAAGAATTTAATACCCGTGGTGAGCCTACAGCAACTGGCGCTCTTCAAGGCGCGACCAACACAGCTGAATTAAGCCAGCCACCCGCGACGACCCAATTCAGTAATGCCGCTTTCCCCAGCAGTATCGTCCCGACGGGTGGGTTTACAGGATACCCAACCTCTAACGGATTGAGCGATCAAGCCCTTTCTGGTGCCAACTCAGCCCAGATTGCTGGACAGGCTCTAAATTCTATGGGTGCTATCCCGTCTCCCCAGATGGCAGCGGACCTTGCAGCTATGGGTGGCGTACCAGCCCCCGGCACTCCAATGCCAACTCCTCGTCCAGATAATCTTGGTCCAGAGTATTCTGGTGTCAGCTTTTCAGGCGTACCATCTTTTGCCCAAACCCCCGGCACTGGCCCTGCAATGGTTTCTCCCGGAGAAGCTGCACTTGCGGGCATGGGTCAAAATCCCATCATGGGCTACAAGACCGCAGAGCAAGCCATGAACGAGGCTGCTCAACAACAAGGGCAATCTGGGTACGATGCTTTGATGGCAGCAGCCAGCGGGCAACCATCACCAGACCCTTTAGCCAACAATATTATGGCTAAAATTGTGGATATGGTTGTACCCAAAGCAAAGGCAGAAGATAACCCACCAACCCTGAACACATTGCCGGGCAATGTTCCTTTGCCTCCAGCTCGACCAGCCGATCTTAACCAAGAAGCCCCAACCGCTGCCCAGACATTGGCATCCCTTGCTAACGTCCCATTGCCTCCAGCTAGACCTGAAGACATGAATGAGCAGCTCAAGGCATCTGTAGTCACCCCGCCAGCTCCGACAACTCCATTCGAAACGGCTGTCAAATCTATTGTGGATGAGGCTCCCAAAAACATAACTAATGCAGCTGTAGGATTTGTCCCCGGAATTGGCATTGTAAATACTCTATCTGGATTAGTTGGCGGTCCAACAGTCGGTGGGACACTATTCCCCAGCGCGCCATCAACAGTAGCAAACCAGACATCAACTCCATATACCCAAGATTACAGTGGTTTAACCCAAGATCAATTTCGGGCCATGCCAGTGGACAGTGTGGAAGACCCACGCCTTATCGCTGCTTACAATAATAAGATTGCAGAAATTACTGGCCAGCCAGCCCCCGGTCCTACCAATTCCGTTGCTGACATGGCGCTAGGCCAACGCGCTCCTGAAGTTGTTGGGCCTGATGGAAAAGTTAATTTGGGTGGACAAATCGATAGTTTTTTACAAGATTTGTTTGCCCCTAAATTTGTTGGCCTTAACACTCCAGCCTATAACGCTATTAATAACAATGCTGGATATAACAGTAATCCAGAATTAAACGGGCAATCAATGCAGCCCGGGTATCAACCGCCACCCAAAAGTGGTAAAAACGCTTCAGATATTATTCCTCCTGTAATTTTAGCTTCAGCATTGGCTCCAGCAACAACCGCTCCAACGGTTACTTCTCCAGTAGCGCCATCGGTACTTGCTTCTAATTTTGGAAGGACTTATGTTGGCGCACCAACCAATCCTTTGCGCTACGGTTACGGCCCCGAAGCAACCTATTACAAAACGGCAGCAAAAGGTGGCATGATTAGCCCCCTAAACCGGATGCGAGAAGTAAATGGAAAATGATCTTGACATGGACGAGCCACAGGGCGGTGAGTTCATCGACATTGAAATTGAGAAGCATGATGTGCAAGACACCGAAGACGGTGGCGCTATTGTCACGCTTGATGATGAGAGCGAAGTAGATGAAAATCCTGAGTTCTATGCAAACCTTGCTGAAGAAATTGATGAATCTAACCTATCAGAGCTGGCAAACGATCTGCTTGATGCTATCGCACGGGATAAAGAAGCTCGTAGTCTTCGTGATAAACAGTACGAGGAAGGGCTAAAGCGTACAGGATTAGGTAACGACGCCCCCGGTGGAGCGCAGTTCCAAGGCGCCTCTAAGGTTGTCCATCCAATCCTGACGGAAGTTTCAATCGACTTTGCTGCCCGAGCCATTAAAGAGCTATTCCCAAGGACTGGTCCAGACTCTGGTCCAATCAAAGAACAGATCATTGGCGAACCAACGGTCGAAAAAGCTGAAAAGGCAAAGCGTAAAAGCCGTTACATGAATTGGCAGGTTACGGAACAGATGCCTGAGTTCCGTAATGAGCTTGAGCAGCTGCTTACTCAAGTCCCACTTGGTGGCGCACAATACCTTAAATTGACTTGGGACCGCCGCCTAAAGCGCCCAAAGCCATATCTTATCACCATTGATGATATGTATTTGCCTTATGCGGCGACCTCTTTTTATACCTCCGACCGTAAAACGCATCGCCAAGCCGTCACCCAGCTTGAGTTTGATCGGCGTGTAAAGTCTGGCTTGTACCGTGACATTGATCTTATTCCAGCATCAACCCCAGAACAGACACGGGCAGAAAAGGCCAATGACAAGATTGAAGGCCGTGAGCAGTACGATTATTACGATGATGACGGTCTTCGTACAATCTTTGAAGTCTATGTTGAGTGCGAAATCCCGGAAGACGACCAGACCAAAGGCGAAATTGCGCCGTACATCGTCACAATCGACGAAGTTAGCAAAGAAATCCTTGCCATCTACCGCAACTGGGACGAGGAAGACCCGCGCAAGGTAGCGCTTGACTGGATCGTCGAGTATCCATTCGTTCCTTGGCGTGGTGCGTATCCGATTGGCATTATCCATATGATCGGTGGCTTATCAGCCGCCATTACGGGTTCTTTGCGCGCCCTTATGGATAGCGCTCACATCCAGAACGCACAGACTGGTCTGAAGCTCAAGGGCGGATCACGCGGTGGTCAAAGCCTCAATGTCCAGCCTACGCAGGTTTTAGAAGTCGAAGGCACCCCAAACAACGACGACATCCGCAAGACGTTTATGCCGCTGCCGTTCCCCGGCCCGTCGCAGACGCTCTTTACCCTTATGGGCTTCCTCGTTGATGCCGCAAAAGGTGTGGTTCGCACGACATTCGAGGACATTTCGGACAATCCTGACCGCCTTCCGGTTGGCACAACGCTGGCCCTTATCGAGCAGGGCATGGTAGTATTCAACGCCATCCACGCCCGTCTCCATGACGCTATGGGCCGGACGCTCAAGATTCTTCACCGCCTGAACAAGACGTATCTGGAAGAAGATGAAGTATTCGACGAGACGGGTGAGCTTATGGTCCGTCGGTCGGACTTTGAGGGTCCGATGGATGTCATCCCAGTATCGGACCCGAACATCTTCTCTGAAGTCCAACGCTTTGCCCAGCTCCAGATTATTGAGCAACGCGCTCAGGCAATGCCTGACCTTTACGATCTCCGTAAGGTAGAAGAGCTGATTCTTGACCGGACCAAGATCCCAAATGCCAAGGGTCTGCTTAAAAAGGTTCCAGAGCCGCAAAAGCTCAATGCGGTCAATGAAAACGTAGCAGCTACAATGGGTTCGCCTATTGTTGCGTTCCCTGAACAAGATCACTTGGCTCATATCCAAGTGCATTTGAGCTATATTTCTAATCCATTATTGGGTGGTAGCCGTATAATTGCCCCTGTTGTTATCCCGCCAATGCTCAACCATCTTAAAGACCATATCGCGCTTTGGTATGTGTCTGAGACGGTACGGATTGCATCTGAGGCAGTTGGCCAAGATATTTCTGCCCTTATGGACCCCAAAAACCCAGACGTGGATCAGGCTTTCGACCGGATGTTGGCCGCAGCCGATGCCCACGTTGAGGCAGAAGCAGCTCGGACCTTGGGCGCCGTGCCGCAGGTTATCCAGCAAGCTATCCAATTGATGCAGCAATACCAACCACAGCAGCCTGATCCAACGCAGCTTGCAATCCAAGCTCAGGCAGCTGAAACGCAACGCAAGGCTCAGGCCGATCAAATGGCCAACCAGACCAACCAACAGAAGATCGCGGCAGATACGCAAAACAAACAATTAGATATTCAGGCGCGGGAACAAATGAACCGCGAGGACAACCAGACGGCAATGCTTATTGCTGCGTCTGAATTAGAGGCTGGGCATCGTACCAACCTCAAAAACGGTACTGGCATAGCAAAAGGACAAGGATAATGATGAAGCAATCAATGGGCCAGCATAAGCGCATGGCTATGGGTATGGCTATCCCACAGCCAAAGGGCAAAACAACTGCCTTTAAGATGGGTGGTCTTTTGGATAACAAGCCTAAAGACGCAAAGCAGCCAGCTAAGAAGACAATGCCATTCAAAAAGGGTGGCATGGCTTGGGAAGGTTCTGCAAAGGACGAGGCCCAAGATAAGAAACTCGCAAAGAAGCACCATATGTCTATGAAGGCATGGGAAAAATCCCCAATGGATGCTAAACACGACCGCCAGAAGTCTATGAAAGGACTAAAGCGCGGTGGCAAGGCTTGCTGAGTTTCCATTAATAGAGCGGGTACTCATTGCGCTTAAGAAAGAGCAAAAAGAATTTGCTGAAAGCGCGATGAGCCACCCTGCACACCGAGACGCCTTTGAGTATGGGCGTGTGACCGGACATTATTCCGGGTTAATGAAAGCCGTTGAGACAATCGAAATGGCTTTGAATACAGAGAGCGAGGACGACGATCATGGTTACAAACGCCGTGGTGACCCCTTCATCATCAGAAATTGATGAAGCATTTCCCGATGTGAACTTTGGCATCAAGCCAACTGGATCGCGGGTTTTGGTACAAATACGCAGACCAAAGACTAAAATTGGCAGCATTATACTTTCGGACTATACGAAAGACGCTGAACAGGACAACACGCAGGTTGCAAAGGTAATTGCAGTCGGGCCGTTGGCTTTTAGGAACCGGAATACAATGGATTTGTGGCCGGAGGGAGCTTGGTACAAAGAAGGTGACTTTGTATTCGTTTCCAAGTATGGTGGTTCCAGATGGCGCCGGGAAATCCCCGGGACAAAGGGAGAAAGAGTCGAATTTGTTATCTTTAACGACCTTGACATTGTTGGCACGGTTGAGACGGACCCACTTTCCGTCCAAGCGTATATCTGATAGGATAGAGCCATGAATGATAAGTCCAAGATCGTAGAAGACGACGAACACGACGACGATATTGAAGTCATTGAGCTTGAAGAGGGGCATGATGACGAGGATCAAGACGGTGATGATGACCGCCTTGAATCTGAACAGCGTGACGCGCAAGACGAAGGGGAAGACGGCGAAGAAATAAACGCCCGTCAGCTCCGCCGGAAACGGCAGAAGCAGCGTCAAAAAGAGAATATGAAGAAGACCCGGGAAGAAAACGCCCACCTTCTTCGGGAATTGCTGGATGCCAAGGAACGCTTAGCTGCCCTTGAAAGCCGCAATATCCAATCGGATGCCCAGACCGCCGATCAGCGGTACACCTATGCGATGGCGCAGATTGCCAAAGCAGAACGTGAGCTAAAAGAGGCTTTTGAGACGGGTGATGGCGAAAAGGCCGTTGCTGCTCAGAAGCTAAGGGAACAAAGCATATACGCCGCTCGGGAAGCTGAAGAGCTGAAAAAGCGGTTATCGAATCCGCAGCTGCAACAAAAGTCCAGTGTTCTTGATCCCAGAACCGAGACTTATGCTCAGCAATGGATGCAGAAGAACCCTTGGTTCAATCCTTCGGGAGAGGACGAGGATTCTGCAATTGCTCGTGCGATTGACGAAGCATGGGCAAGAGAAGCTCAGAGGAAGGGGATTAACCCTTCCAGTGAGGATTATTGGGACGAGCTTGATTCGCGTGTGAAGAAGCGGTTAGGGATGACCACTTCTGAACGGGAGCGAAAGAGATCAGCCCCGCCTGTAACTGGCCGTGGAGAGTATTCTGCCCGTCCATCTACAAGTGACAAACAAATCTATCTGACGCCTGAACGGAAAAAGGCTTTACAGGACGCTGGTGTGTGGGATGACCCCGAAAAACGCAAGCGTTACATTAAGCGTTTCCAAGAATATGACCGTCAGAACTCACGTTGAGCTTTAGGAGCAAATTATGTCAAACGAAGAACGTCTAAAAAAGGGACAAGGTGAAAACCGCGTCTCGAGGGAAATGGAAGATCGTATTGTCACCGAGGATAGAAATATCTCCGATGATGATCGGCTTTCGATGTTTAGACAAAGCTTTTTTCAGTCCGCTTTGCCTGATCTACCCAATATCCCCGGATACCACATATGTTGGTTGACAACAGCCAATCCCCGCGACTCTATCCATTCTCGTCGCTCCCTTGGTTACATACCAGTAACGCCTGAAGAGGTTCCCGGTTGGGAACATAGCTCGGTAAAAACAGGCGAATACGCTGGTTGTATTGGGGTGAATGAAATGGTGGCTTTCAAATTGCCTCTTAAACTCTATGAGGCATACATGAATGAAGCCCACTATGAGCGGCCTCTAGCAGAGGAAGGGAAGCTGGCCGATACTGCGGATTTTATCCGTAGTCAGGCAAAACAACTAGGTGGAGACATATACGAGGGTGACGGGTTGGCGGCTTTGCGGTCCCCAATGAGCCGCTAGGCTCTTAACCGAAACCAAAAAGGAAACGAAGAATGTCTTCTTCTGCAAGTCCATTTGGCCTTCGCCCTATCTACTCGGCAACGGGTACGGTACGTCCGATGTCTGGCCAAATTCTTTCGGGTTATGGTACTTCGATTTATCAGTACCAGCCTGTTCGCTATGGCATTTCCGGTGATTCCGGCAGTGTCGAAGGTTACATTGTTGCTGCCGCTGCTGGCGACCGCTTGCAAGGTACGTTTATGGGTGTTGAATGGGTCGATTCGTCGGGCCGTCAGCGCGTCTTGAACTACTGGCCAGCTTCGACGGTTGGCACGAACATCATCGCTTATTTCACGGCTGATGCTTACATCACCTATGAAATTCAGGGTAATGCTTCGTTGTCGATTGCCAACATTGGTAACCAGTACAACATTAACTCGGCCACTGGCTCCACGCCACTTGGTCTTTCCACAACCGCTTTGGACGTGTCGTCTGCGGCCACTAACGCACAGCTTCGCGTTGTTGGTCTGTCGAACTATATCGACAATGCTTGGGGTGATGCCTACACAATCGTGCAGGTTCAGATTTCCCAGCATCAGAACGTCGCTAACCAAGCTGCTTACTAAGGAGGTCTTAAACTATGGCACTTCCAATGCGTAGTACTGACTTCCGGTCAGTAGTCGAACCAATCCTCAATGAAACCTTCGATGGTATCTACAATGTCCGTAAGGACGAGTGGGCCACCGTTTTCAAAGAGCAACGCGGTATTCCACGTAACTATCACGAAGAGCCTGTTCTGTTCGGCTTTGGTGCTGCTCCTGAATTACCAGACGGCACGCCAGTAACGTACCAGAGCGGTGGCGTACTCTTCCTTGCTCGCTATACCTACCGGGTATACGGCATGGCATTTGCGCTCACGAAGGTTCTCGTTGAGGACGGCGATCATATCTCGATTGGCCGTACTTATGCAGAGCATCTTGCTCGCTCGTTGATCGAAACCAAGGAAACCCTTGGCGCCAACATTCTTAACCGTGCGTTTACGTCCGGTTACAATGGTGGTGACGGTGTGACGCTCGTTAACTCGGCTCACCCAATCGCCAACGGTCAGACGTTCTCGAACCAGCTCACGACCGCAGCTGCACTCTCGCAGACTTCGCTCGAACAGATTCTGATTCAGATTCGTCAGGCAGTGGACAACAACGGCAAGAAGATTCGTCTCGAGCCTAAGAAGATCATTGCTGCACCTGCGAACTACTTCCAATCGGAAGTGCTTCTCAAGTCTGCGCTTCGTGCTGGCACCAATAATAATGATATTAATCCTATCACCACGACAGGAGTCCTATCAGAAGGCCACACGAACTTGTCGCGTCTTACCTCGAACACCGCATGGTGGGTTGAAACGGATGCGCCAGAAGGTCTTAAGCTCCTCATGCGCCGTCCGCTCGAAAAGAGCATGGAAGGTGACTTTGAGACGGACTCCATGCGCTATAAGGCGACTGAGCGTTACATTTTCGGCTGGACGGACCCGCGTGGCGTCTGGGGTACTCCGGGGCTATAGTCTCTTTACAAGGCTTTGTCCAAGTGGTAGGGGTAGCAATATCCCTACCATTTTTATTTGGAGAGCCAGATGCCGGAAAAATGCCATGCCATTGGATGTAACAATCCTGCCATATCAAAAGGGCTTTGCGATAAGCACCGGAAAAGATTGGCTCGACATGGTTCTATAGAAGAAACCCGCCCGTCCGATTGGGGGCAAAGAGAAAAGCACCCAGCTTATTTAAGTTGGTGCGGATTAAAGCGGTATTTTAAAAAACATATTCCAAAAGAATGGGATGATTTTTGGAATTTTATTAAGGACGTTCCAGAGCGACCAGAGCGTGGTTCTTGCCATCGCCCAGATCCATCAAAACCATTTTCCAAAGACAATTTTTATTGGAAAGTACCACGTCTTTCAAAAGAATTAAGGCACGATCGCGCTGCTTATATGCGCGAATGGCATCGACAAGCTCGTGCGGCTGATCCTGATTATGGGAAAAACGCTTACATGAAACGAGCCTATAAGGTTGATTTAGATTGGTTTAACCGTCAATTTGACCTGCAAAAAGGTGTATGTGACATTTGTGGTGAGCCTGAAACAGCCACAATTAAAGGAAAACCAATCTCCCTTGCCGTAGATCATTGCCATGATACTGGCCTTGTCCGTGGGCTTTTATGCCAAGCTTGCAACCGTGGCATAGGCTTTATGAAACACAAAGAAACCATCCTCCAATCCGCCATTGATTACCTGAAAAAGCATGATGGTGGGGCTAGTATTTCCCCTTAAAATGATGCAGAATAACTAAATCTGAAACGGTCAAGCTTTTCAAGGAGAAGACCAATGGGACAACAAGTAGATGATTTCTGGATGGGCAATGCAACTGGCCCACAGACCGCTGGATGGGCTAATGGTGGCAATCCGGGCGTAATTGGCCGTGGCGTAGGTCCACTTGGCCGCGTTTATATTTACGATATCGTTCCAGCTGCACTCTCAGCAACCGCAGTTTGCGCTGCACAGGCTGTGGCAGCTGCTGGTAACGCAACGATCAATGGCGCTTCGGCCACGGCTGGTGTAGCAACATTTGATTATGCTCGCGCTTTCTCGATTGTTACGTCGAACGCTGGCAACACGACGCAGACGGTAACGATCACGGGTACTGACTATTATGGTCAGCCTCAGACCCAACAGCTTACTTGCAATGGTGTAACGGCTGTAGTCAGCACCAAGACTTTTAAGACGATTACTCAGGTTGCTGTTTCGGCTGCAATCACGGGTACGCTTTCGGTCGGCAGTGCTGATGTGTTCGGTCTTCCATACGCAGTCACAAACGCTGGTTACCTGCTCCGCACAGGCTGGGATAATGTCGTATCTGACAATGCTGGTACGTTCGTTGCAGCCGATGCAACCACGCCATCCGCAACCACGGGCGACGTTCGTGGTACTTATGCTCAGTCTGGCAACGCAGCAAACGGAACCCGCCGCCTCGTTATTGCCATTGGCATGACGGCTATTCAGGCTGGTCCAAATGCTACCCAGATCGGCGCAATCGGTGTCACTCCGGCTTAATTGAGTTGGGGGAGCTTAGTCTCCCCCTTCCTTCACATGGAGAACACTAATGGCTAACGTAGTCACATCGCAGACGATCCTTGATGGTGATCGCCTTGCTATTTTCAAATTTACCAACATTTCCGACGGCACCGCTGAAACTGGCGTTGTAAAGGTCACTGCCTCGTCTCTAAACAAGAATCAGTTTGGTGACGCTTGCAATGGTTTGATCCTCAATAAAGTGTGGCACTCGACACACGGCATGGAAGTTGAAATCCTTTGGGAAGCCTCAACCAACCAACTTGCTTGGATCTTTCCTCCAAACACAACGTACTGGCAAGATTTTTCTAGCTTTGGTGGCATCCAAAACAATGCTGGCGCTGGGAAAACAGGCAATATTGCGTTTACGACATTGGATGCAAGCGCAGGTGACGTGTACACCATAATTCTTGAGTGCATCAAAACCTATGTAAACCCAATTCCAGCCGCTGTTTGAGGTGGATAATGGCTAAGACTCCAGCGTGGCAACGGTCTGAAGGCAAAAACCCTAAAGGTGGCTTAAATGCCAAGGGTCGAGCCTCGCTGAAGGCAGAAGGCCACAATATTAAGGCTCCTGTAAAATCCGGTGATAACCCACGACGGGCCAGTTTCTTGGCTCGCATGGGCAATATGGCTGGTCCAGAGCATGATGCAAAAGGCAAGCCTACACGTTTACTGCTCTCTCTTAATGCTTGGGGAGCCTCGAGCAAAGCAGATGCAAAGGCTAAGGCCAAAGCAATCTCTAGCCGGAACAAAGGCAAATAATATGGCAAAACCATTTTGGGAAACCGAGAATCCTAAGAAGAAAAGCACAAAGCTAACTGCCTCGCAGAAGGCTTCAGCAAAGGCCAGAGCAAAGAAGGCTGGCCGTTTTTATCCAAATTTGGTCGATAACGCAGCTGCTGCGAGGAAAAAGAAATGAAAGACTTTAAGCACACCCACAAAATGCACCACGGCCACCACCCTGTATTTGGTAGTGGCGCACGTCCAGCCATGCAATCAGCTGGTATGCCCCCAATGATGCCTCCGGGCGGCATGAGCGGAATCCAGAGCGCTGGTGAAGATATGGCTTCTTCTGCACCCGGCGGTATGTCTGGTGGCGCTCCATCAAGCATGGGCGATGGTGGCGCAGACGCTGGAAGCTCCGGTGCTGGCTTTAAAAAAGGCGGTATGGCCAAGGGCGGTAACTGGATCAAGGGAGCTATCAAGCATCCGGGTGCGTTGCATCGTCAACTTGGTGTTCCAGCTGGTGAAAAGATTCCAGCCAAGAAGCTCGAGAAAGCTACGCACAGCTCCAATCCAACGCTGGCAAAACGCGCTCGGCTGGCTCAGACGCTCAAAGGATTTAAGAAATGACCATTAAATACGGCGAATTTGAGTTTAAATCTGAACACGGTTACACCGGATCGACGGGCAAAAAGGCCGTAAAGGGCTATATGCGCGGCGGTGCGACGAAAATGGCTCAGAATGTTGAGTTGGCCAAATCCAAAGCAGCAACCGCCTTCGCCAAGTCCAAGCCAGCATCTAAATTCAAAACGGGTGGCAAGGTTCGCCATTACGCTGAAGGCTCTGATGGTGGTGTTCAGGCCGATAGCCCAACCATTGAGAGCATCATCGAAGATACGAAGGATATGCCGATCCCCAAGGATACGCGCAAATACGCTCCTTTGCCTACGATGACGCCATCAGAAGCAGCTCGTCTTAAAGATTATCAGGCACAAGAAGCAGCAAAGCGTCGGTATGAAGCTGAGACTGAAGATATGCGTGAAAATCCAATGAACAAGAAGAAGGGTGGCAATGTAAAGCTGGCTCGTGGCGGCGCTCCTACGGTCGCAGTCCGCGCTGCTCCAGCTTACAAAACTCCCAAGATGCCATCAGTACCAGCTGCGATGGCAACACCCATGTCTCCTCGCCCAAAAGCTCCTCCATCCTTGGCAAATATCGCAATGTCGCGTAATCCTCAGATGTTGAAGATGGGCGGAAGGTCTAAAAAGAAATGACAACCAGCGGTACGGTTTCGGCCACGGTATTTAATACTAACAACATTCTGGACCAAGCGTTCAGAAGGTGCAAAGTACCGCCTGAAACCGTAACGTCGGAAATGCAGCAGACGGCTCTCGATAGTCTGTACCTGCTTATTTCCGCCTTGTGCAACCAAGGCATCCAGCTTTGGACTGTTGAGAAGACCATTCTCCCATTCTACCTTGGCAATACCGATGTCGTTATGCCAATCGGAACGGTTGATCTTCTCAACAGCAATTATCGCACAATCAATCAATACACAGGATCGATCTCGTCCAGCAGCGGCTCACCCAGCCTAGCTGATGATAGCGATTTAACGACAGCTTGTATCCAGACTGCGCCAAACGGTTGGATTATTCAGAACCTTTTGCAGCCGACGCTGATTACGACCCTTGGCGTCAATATGTATGCAGCTGGGACTTACAATCTTAAAATTGAATATTCCAACGATACCCTTAGCTGGACTACGGTGGTTAACCCGGGTGCAGTGGTTTATGCTCAAAATGAGTGGAACTGGTACGATATTAACCCAACCATCACCGCTCAGTATTGGCGGTTATCGGAAACAGGCGGTGCCACACTAAGTGTTGCAGAATTTGTAACGGCTGGTAACCCAACCGAAATTCCTATCGCACGTCTTAATCAGGATGATTACACAAACCTTCCAAACAAGACGTTTCAGGGCCGTCCATTACAGTTTTGGCTCGACCGTAAGCTCGCAGCTCCAGTAGCGCACGTCTGGCCAGCACCAAATGAAGCAGCTCAATTTGCTCAGTTTGTTACTTGGCGCCAACGTCACATTATGGATGTTGGCTCTTTGACGGAAACCATCGAGCTTCCGCAGCGCTGGGTAGATGCAATTACTTGGGAATTGGCAAGCCGCCTCTGCTTCGAAATTAAGGAAGTGGATATAGCTATGGCTGATAGGATTGCTCCTCGCGCAGCCCAAGCTATGAATTTTGCCTTCATGGAAGAACGAGACAATTCGCCATTTATGATGGCCCCCAATATCTCGATGTACACGAGGTAAGCATGGCCATTTGGCTTGACACCACTGGCAGGGGTACTCTTGGCATCGGGATTTGCGACCGCTGCCGGAGAAAAATGTCTATTGAAGACTTATATCCCGATATGAACTCACCGGGACTTCGTGTATGCTTAGAAGATAGGGACCAGCTCGATCCTTATCGTTTACCAGCTCGGCAACCTGAACGGATTACTCTTCCGTTTGTTCGTCCAGATGTTCCGATTGGTACTTCGCCGAAAGGGTTGGTTACGGAAGACGACAATAACTTTATCGTCACACAGAATAATGAAGATTACATATTGCCATGACCGTACCTTCAAATCTCGTCCCAATCTCAATTTCTGGCTTACCAACACCTCCTACGCCAGTCGTAGGTACAGATTTGGTTATGATTGTCCAAAATGGGACATCGTATCGCACAACCATTTCTGATTTTGTTGGTTCGGTCGCAACGCCCAACACCACAAAAATTATTGCTGGCACAGGCCTTATTGGTGGTGGAAATCTTGGGTCAAATGTTACGCTTGCCATCGGCAATACGGGCGTAAGCAGCGGGACATACGGTTCATCGACTCAGGTTCCTGTCCTGACAATTAATGCTCAGGGGCAGGTAACAAATGTCAGCTCAACCACGTTTTCTGTTCCATTTAGTGGAATCACCGGAAAACCTACGACGCTGGCTGGCTACGGAATTACGGATGCCCAACCTTTAAGCAATAACCTGACTGGCCTTGCTGGGCTTGGAACGTCTGGCCTGATTGTTAATCAGACAGGCGGCTCATACGTTTCTCGGTCCATTGCTGCTGGCGCTGGTTTGACGGTGACCAATGGTGACGGAGTAAGCGGCAATCCAACGATTGCAATGCCAAACCAGTCTGTTACTCCCGGCACCTATGGATCACCGTCTGCAATTCCTGTTATTACGGTCGATCAACAAGGCCGTATTGCAACCATTGGCACCATATCAAGCCTTACTGGTGGCACAGTAACTCAAATTAATACAGGAACCGGATTAACTGGTGGCCCAATTACCGTTTCTGGAACGGTTAGCATCGACGTTACAGGGGTAACGGCTTCTTCGTATGGGTCAGCTTCGGCTGTCCCGATTTTTACGGTTAACGCCCAAGGCCAGCTAACTGTTGCATCTAATACGCCAATCTCTATCCCATCCTCTGCAATCAATACTGCCATCCCAAATGCCAGCTTAGCCAACAGCAGCATTACGATTAATGGCAATTCTGTAAGCCTTGGCGGGTCAACCACGGTCACGGCAAGCACAACCGGAACCTTGACGCTTGGCACCGGACTGTCTGGTACATCGTTCAACGGCTCAACCAATGTCACGGCAGCAATCGCCAACACGACGGTGACAGCTGGGATTTATGGCTCATCCACGGCAATTCCGACATTCACAGTCAATGCTCAAGGCCAATTAACTGTCGCATCAACGGCGGTTGTTATTGCTCCAGCTGGTACGCTTTCCGGTACAACATTAAATTCTACTGTCGTTTCTTCGTCCTTAACCAGCGTAGGAACGATTGGTACTGGTGTTTGGCAAGGTTCGACCATTGCAGTTGCGTATGGTGGCACAGGCGTTACGACATCGACGGGTTCAGGATCAAATGTCCTTTCAAACTCGCCAACGCTTGTAACTCCTATTCTTGGGACACCAACATCGGTTACGCTTACCAATGCAACGGGATTACCTTTAACCACGGGCGTCACCGGAACACTTCCAATCGCCAATGGCGGAACAGGCATTACGTCATTTGGGACTGGCGTTCAAACAGCTTTGGGCCAAGCCGTCACTGGCTCGGGAGGCATTGCCCTATCAACTTCGCCAACATTTGTTACCCCCACACTGGGTGCAGCATCTGCTACTAGCGTAGCAATGACGACTGGTACAATTAGTACTACGCCATCGGGCGGAACAGATATTGTCAATAAAAGCTACGTTGACTCGGTTGTGTCAGGCAACAATTACCATGCTGCCTGTAACTATGCGACGACTGCTGACCTTGGTTCTGTCACATATAATAACGGTACTTCTGGCGTCGGTGCCACGATTACCAAAACGTCTCCATTTGCCACATTATCAATTGATGGTGCCAATCCATCAGTTGGTCAGCGTATCCTTGTTAAGAATGAAACAAGTGGCCAGTACAATGGTATTTACACGGTTACGAGTGTCGGTTCTGGAGCTGCTGGCTGGGTTCTTACCCGCGCAACGGATTATAATACTACCGGAACTGGCGCCAACCAAATTGCTCCGGGCGACACGACGTTCATTATCAGTGGGACAGCCAATGCTAACACGCAATGGACCCAGACGACTGATCTGCCAATTACGATTGGTACAACTCCAATTGTATTTGTCCAAATTGGAGCAAGCACAAACTATTCAGCTGGAACGGGCCTTACCCTTGCTGGCACAACCTTTAGCATTACCAATACGACGGTAACAGCATCTTCTTATGGCTCATCGACAGCTATTCCAACCTTTACGGTAAACGCCCAAGGCCAACTTACCCTTGCCTCGACCGCAGCCGTCATTGCCCCAGCTGGAACCTTAACAGGAACCACATTGGCATCAAACGTGGTTTCTTCGTCACTCACTAGCGTTGGGACGATTGGGACTGGAACTTGGCAGGGTACGGCGATTGGCGCGACTTATGGTGGAACAGGCCAGACGTCGTATACGATTGGTGATCTTTTATATGCGTCATCGACCACGGCGCTATCAAAACTTACTGACGTCGCTACCGGATCGGTTCTTGTCTCGGGCGGCATTGGTGTTGCCCCATCTTATTCGTCATCCCCAACCCTTAGCGGGACGACGACATCTGCTTACTTTATTGCAAATGGCTCTATTTCTGGATCAACTTCGGCTGGAGCGGTTTCATATGGATCGTTGGCATTTAGCGACAACAATATAGTTGCGTCGTTCTCGTCAACGGTAAATAGCTATAACCAGATGGTGCTTCAGAACACCAGCACTGGCTCAGCTGCATCGACGAATTTTATCGTGGCGAATGGCAGTGGTACGTCTACGGCGTTCTACGGTGAATTTGGTATGAACTCGTCAGGGTTTACTGGTTCTGGTTCGCTCAACCTTCCAAATGCCGTTTACCTTGATGCCACATCTGGTGATCTGGTTTTAGGGACCACGACATCAAACGCAGTCCATTTTGTTGTTAACAGCGGCACCACCGATGCTATGACAATTTCGGCGGCTGGCACAACGACAATTGCCACCCTGAATTTGACCAATGCTTTGGGGCCAACCTATGGTGGTACGGGACAGACATCCTACGCAACTGGTGACTTGCTTTACGCCTCTGCCACCAATACGCTTTCCAAACTAACGGCAGGGACAAATGGTTATGTCTTAACCCTTTCTGGCGGCGTTCCAACATGGGCAGCTGCTTCGTCTGGCGTATCCTCAATCTCGTTTGGCTCCACGGGCCTAACGCCATCCACGGCCACGACCGGGGCTGTCACTGTCGCTGGAACGCTTGCTCTAGCCAATGGTGGCACGGGCGCAACCACAGTTTCTGCCGCTCAAACCAATTTACAGGTCGATCCGGCTGGTACTGCTGTTGCTATGAGCATCGCTCTCGGGTAATATATATTGGAACAAGGAACCACTTAAATGGCAAACACCTTTACTTCTTATGTAGCAAGAAACGTCGGGACATCCCCCGTAACGCTTGTTACGGTTGCATCGGCTACCCAAACCACGGTTATTGGCCTCACGGTTGCCAACACGACTGGCGCCTCAATCACGGCTGACATTTATGTTACCCGTTCGGCTGCTAACTATTATGTAGTCAAATCGGCCTCAATCGGTGTGGGAACGACCTTTGTTGCTGTCGGCGGAGATCAGAAACTGGTCCTTACCACGGGCGATGCTCTGGTTGTTGTAACCAATACGGCGACATCAGCTGACGTTATCGCTTCGGTCCTCAATATCACCTAATAGGAGCCTTCCATGTCATATACAGGCGTCCTCGGGACAATCCCATCTTCCACAACCCCGCAGCCAACTGGCGCGGGTGGAGATCAGGTATTTTTCCAAAATGGTCAGACGGTAAACAATAGCTATACGGTTCCAGCAAATACCAATGCTGGTACGTTTGGCCCAATTACGATTTCGGCCTCGGCCACAATTACCGTTCCTAGCACTAGCACTTGGACTGTAATATGAAATATTATACCTATATTCATGCAACCCCAGAAGGCGACGTATTTTACGTTGGCAAAGGTACGGGAAGGCGATACCTTTCAATGTCTTCTCGGCATTGGCATTGGCATGAATTGGTTAATAATTATGGCGGCTTAACTATGAAAATCGTTTCTAGGTTTGAAACAGAACAAGAAGCATTTTCGCATGAAATTGAATTAATTTCTTATTATAAAGAAAAAGGTTGCAATTTAATAAATATCTCTCAAGGCGGGAGTGGTCCTATGGGATATATGCAACCAGAGGCATCTCGACTTAAAAAAAGAGAAAAAATGGTTGGGTATCAATATAAAAAAATTAAATGCCCAAATTGTGGATTAGAAGGTGGTGAAACCTCTATGAAGCGTTGGCATTTTGATAAATGCACTGGACTTAAAAAATTTAAATCGAGGGCTTCCATTAATGGAAAGCGCGTATTTCTTGGAAATTATGCTACAAAACAAGAGGCTGAAGCTGTGAAGAACAAATATTTAGCGGAGGCTGTATAATGGGAAATCTTACTCTTAACGGCGCAACATCCGGCCAAATCACCCTGTCACCTACGGCTGTGGCGGGGACCAATACCATTACGCTTCCGGCTGCGACGGGTACGGTATTAACCACTGCGGGTGGACAAACGATTAGCGGAACAACTACCGTTTCCACATTGGCTGCTACAACTATCAACGCTACAACCATTCAAATAGGTGGCAATCAAGCTGTTAATGGACCTGCTTTTTCGGCAACTCTTAGCGCTAACCAGTCCATAAGCAGCACTACTTCAAAAATTCAGTTTAATACAAAAGATTTTGATACAAATAATAATTATGATGCTGTGACCAACTATCGGTTTACGCCGACCGTGGCAGGTTATTATCAGGTCAATATTATCACGACTTCATCAAATAGTGCTGGGTCGGGTTCTGGCACATTTATCTATGTGTATAAGAATGGCGTTGCTTATAGAGGACAGGGATCGGATGCTCCGGGCGCTAACTACAATCAGGCGCTTTCAGTTTGCTGTGTCATGCCATTTAATGGGACAACAGATTACATTGAAGCGTATTTAAGAACTGGCGGCTCAGTGACATTGTATACAACCTTAAATGCCACTAACGCATCTTCATTCTCCGCCACATTGGTAAGGGGTTTATAACATGACCGCAACCCTTAACACCACCGTCATCCAGAACGCCTCATCCTCCACACCTAACATCACGTTGGACACGGCAGGTAACGTCACAGGCGGCGCGAACTTTATCGCTACAAATATGCCGTATGGGTCGTCTTCGTTTCTGCGGAACCGTATTATCAATGGAAATATGGTGATTGACCAGCGTAATAGTGGCGCTGCGGTTTCTTTAAGTTCTGGGGGTACTTTTACCGTTGATCGTTGGCGTTCTGGTTCAAACGGAACTTGGACATCTGCTATATTTTCTGCCCAACAGAACAAAGGTTCCGTAACTCTTCCCGCTGGTTTTACTAACTATATAGGCATCCAAACAACAACTGCTGACTCTACTTTAACAAGCGGTACAGCATATGAATTTACTCAGCCGATTGAAGGGTTTAATGTTAGCGATTTGGCTTGGGGTACAGCAAACGCCAAAACTGTAACGCTTTCATTTTTGGTTTATTCAAATCTTACTGGAACTTTTGGTGGCTCTATTTGTAATAGTGCCGTAAACAGGTTTTACCCTTTTTCATTTACAATTTCCTCCGCAAATACTTGGACGACAATCAACGTCACTATTGTTGGAGATACGACCGGAACTTGGTTAACAACTAACGGCGTTGGCCTATATGTTCGTTATTCTTTGGGAGCGGCATCCAATTTACTTGGAGCAGCAGGTTCTTGGACAAGTACAACATATGTTGGAGTAACAGGCCAACAACAGATTTCCGCATCTACGTCCAATTATATTTACATCACAGGCCTCCAGCTTGAGCAAGGCTCTGTAGCCACACCATTTGAACGGCCATTATACAGCAAGCAGTTGGCTGATTGTCAGCGGTATTATTACCAAATTTTGCTTGCTGCGAGTTTTTTGCAAGATGCTTATCAAAATGGCTCACAATCGTATTCGCAACAAACAATTACCCATCCGGCACCGATGAGAACATCGCCTACAATTGCGTTTGCTGGAACTGCGTTTACTACAAATAATGTGCTTTCTACAAATCTTAATGCTTTTGATAATTATATTTGGCAATGGCAGTTAAGATGTACGGCAGCGGGGCGGTTTTATTCTCAGGCCGCTGTTGGTTCATATTTTACGGCGACAGCGGAGCTATAAGTCATGTATGAAAATGCACAGTATATGGCTATAAATGGTCAAAATACGAATATCCGTGTTGATATTAACGGTGTGACTTCATTTGTCCCATTAGACCCCGCCAACACAGACTACGCCGCCATTATGCAGCTTGTTGCAGAAGGCAAACTTACCATTGGAGCCGCAGAATGAGCATTATCTTAAATGGCCAAAATGGTGAGACGTTCCCAAGCTGGACAACGGCAACTCGTCCAGCATCTCCAAGTGCTGGGCAGACTGGTTTTAATACGACCAGCAATGCCCTTGAGTATTACAATGGCTCCATTTGGGTGTCATCGGGTGGCCAAGCGGTTGCTGCTGTTCAAACGTCAAGCTTTACGGCGGCAGCTGGTAATATCTATCCAGTCAACACGACGTCTGCGGCTGTCACTGTAACGCTTCCAGCATCCCCTTCTGTCGGCAACCAAATTACAGTCTTGGATTATGCTGGAACGGCAGCGACTAACAACATTACGATTGCTCCTAATGGCAATAAAATACAGGGTGGCACAACCAGCGTCATCATGGCGCTAAATAGGCAATCCTTTAACCTTGTTTATGTAGATTCCACACAAGGTTGGGTATCATATGCTGATGAAGTATCGGGGCTTCCTATCCCATACACCATATCTTATCTTGTTGTCGCAGGTGGTGGCGGTGGTGGTTGGGCATATTCAGGTGGTGCAGGTGCGGGCGGATTGTTATCTGGTACGGCTGTTTTAATACCGGGTTCTACTTATACTGTTATTGCTGGCGCTGGTGGCTCTGGTGGCGTTAGTGGGACATTCCCAACCAATGGATCTAATTCCTCGCTATCCGGCAACGGAATATCAACTGTAACTGCAATTGGCGGCGGTTATGGTGGTCAAGCGGGCGCGAATGGTTATAGCGGCGGTTCGGGCGGCGGCGGTGGTGGATATGGCTCAGCCACAGGCGGTTCAGGAACATCTGGTCAAGGTAATGCGGGCGGTGGTTTTGGCTCGCAATCTGGTGGCGGTGGAGGTGGTGCAGGTGCAGTGGGCGCATCGGGTAGCGGCTCTTCGGGTGGCAACGGTGGCATAGGCGTTCAATCGTCTATTACGGGTTCTGCGGTATATTATGCAGGTGGTGGTGGCGGTGGCTCTACTGGGGTAGGTGGCGGAAACGGCGGTTCTGGTGGTGGCGGTTCTGGTTCTGGAAGTGTTACGCCGGGTACTGCTGGTACGCCAAATACGGGCGGCGGTGGCGGCGGCGGTGGCACGAATGCCGGTCAATACGGAAACGGTGGTGCTGGCGGTTCTGGAATTGTTATTCTTTCTATTCCAACGTCCAAATACACTTCAATATATACAGGCACATTGGTAACTCCACCATTTACAAATGGTTCAAATACAATCTTAGAATTTGCATCTTCAGGAACGTACACAGCATGAGCCATTTTGCAAAAGTATTGGATGGGAAAGTTGTTCAGGTCATTACTGCGGAACCTGAATTTTTTAACACATTTATTGATTCCTCGCCGGGTCAATGGATACAGACGTCTTATAATACCCATGGCAATCAGCACCCAGAAGGGCGTCCATTACGCGGTAATTATGCGGGTATGGGTTATACCTACGATGCTACGCATGATGTATTCTATGCTCCCCGTCCTCATGACTCATGGGTATTGAATCAAACAAATTGGTTGTGGGAAGCGCCTGTTGCCTATCCAACCGACGGCAAAAATTATCGCTGGGATGAGCCGACCAAAAATTGGGTAGAGGTGTAATGTCATGGATGACGAAAGCCTGACCATCGGAAACTTGCTTGCTCGAGTTGACAGGCTTGAGTCGGATGTTATTGAAATTCGCAAAGATCAAAAAGAGATGCTAAGAATCCTTCACAACGCAGAGGGTTCTTGGAAAACAATGGTTGCCGTCGGAGGAGTTGGCGTCGCCATTGGAAGTGCGTTGGTGGGAGTAATAGGCTTTTGGTCTAATATCAAAGGCATTTTTTCAAAATAATGGGAGTCTATCATGGAAGCTACACAGCCTACGGTTAAGTTTGAATTTACTGTTGCAGAAATAAACCTGATCCTCGATGCGCTTCTTGATAAGCCAGCTCGTCAGTCCATTGCCTTGATCCGTCGAATTGAAGGCGAAGCAACTGGACAGCTTACGGCAGCTGCTGAAAAGAACGCTGAGCGGGAGCCAGAGTAATGGACCTTGGAAAATGGGGAGGCTTAATTGAAGCTGTTGCTCCGACTATTGCTACTGCTCTCGGCGGTCCTTTGGCTGGTATGGCTACCCGTGCTATTTCTGGCGCCCTCTTTGGTCATCAAGATGGGTCCGTGGATGATATTCAAACTGCCCTTCTGAACCCTACACCCGATCAGTTAGCATCCTTAAAAAAGATCGATGCTGACTTTAGGGTTCAGATGAAGCAGCTTGATATTGATCTAGAGCAAATTGCTGAACAGGATCGGGATAGCGCCCGTCGTATGCAAACTGAAACCCGGGATTGGATTCCTCGGGTTTTGGCCATTTTGATTGTTGGTGGGTTTTCCATCATTACTGGCCTTAAAATGGCTGGGTGGTCGACCATCAATGATCCATCCGTATCGGAGCTTCTTACGACGCTTCGTGATGGGGTAATTCTTGTTCTGTCGTTCTTTTTTGGGTCTTCTTCAAGCTCCCAAAAGAAGGATGAGATGATTTATAAGTCAACACCAATCCAATGAGCGATAATTTCCAGCAATGTTTTGATCTCGTCCTGAAGACTGAAGGCGGTTTTCAGGACGACCCACATGACAAGGGCAACCGTCTCCCAGATGGTCGCCCCGGATCAACCAACATGGGCGTGACTCAGGCGACTTGGGAGGCTTGGGTAGGCCATCAGGTGACACACGATGACATGAAGGCTTTGACCCCAGCCGACATTGCGCCGTTGTATGAAAAGAACTTTTGGGCATCTTGCCGTTGCAGTGAGCTGCCTGAAGGTCTGGATTACGCCCTGTACGATTTGGCGGTAAACTCTGGCGTTGGCCGGGCCATCCGCTTCTTGCAAATGGTTCTTGGTATCCGAGCTGATGGCGTCATGGGCGCGGAAACCATGAGGGCTGTTTACTCGTCCGATGACCGCGATCTGATTAGAAAGCTTTGCGATTATAGGCTTACCTTTTTGCAGGGGCTGCCAGATTGGAATAGATATGGTACAACATGGGGGAACCGAGTAGCATCGGTAGAGAAAACCGCAATAAGCATGACCGGATAGGTAAATGGCGACCTCTCAAACTGGAATGACCTTTAACGAGCTGCAAACCGACATCCAGAACTATCTGGAGCGCGGGGCTTCGGCTGCGGTCGATCCAATCGTCTATCAACAGATTCCCCGGCTTATTACGCTGGCCGAACGCCGGATCATTGCCGATCTCAAGATCGAAGGCTTTATTGTAGCTACAACAACCGTGTTCCCACAGGGCGTATCGGTTTATGCCAAGCCGGATCGCTGGAGAAACACGATCTCGATCAATATCGGAACGGGGACCAGCAACGCTACCCGGACTCCAGTGTTTCCTCGAAGCTATGAGTACGTCCGAAACTATTGGCCGGACGAAGCTCAACAGGCTCAGCCTAAATTTTATGCAGATTATAATTACAACAACTGGTTAATTTGCCCCACCCCAGACCAAGATTACCCAGCTGAAATCCTCTACTATGAACTTCCAGCCCTCCTTAGCGACACGAACCAGACCAACTGGATTACGGAATATGCTCCGCAGCTGGTCCTTTACGGAGCCTTGTTGGAGGCCACCCCATTCCTCAAGAATGATGAGCGCATCCCGGTGTGGAAACAATTCTACTCTGAGGCTGTCAACGCCATTAACCAAGAGGACTTGAAGCGCATCGTGGACCGCAGCACAACCAGAGCCGAGGCTTGATATGAGTTATACAGACGTATTCGGCGGGACCACAATTTACCCCAGCAATGTCTCTTACTTTTACACCGATCTTAATACGACCGATGTTGTACTTCAGTGGCCTCTGGAAACAGTGCCATCGACCAATATTGCGGCCAGCATTGTCGATGTAAATTGTACGGCATCTAGCCGGAGTGTGTTTCTTCCGGCAGCTAATTTGGCCTCTCAGGGCCAGACCATATTGTTCAATAATGTAGGCACTACGACATTTACTGTCCGTGATGCTGGCGGCAATACCATTATGACCGTAGACTCGGGCCTTCTTTGGCAGGTCTATGTAACGGATAACACAACAGCCAATGGCGCATGGCAGGTTCTCCAGTATGGCGCTGGTGTCTCATCGGCCACGGCTGGTTCGCTTGCTGGGTATGGCATTAAGGCCATTGCTTCGACGCTCAATCAATCCCAATCTGTCACTTCGTTCAATACAAGCTATACAACTGGCAATACGGATCGGTCAAAGCTCCTTGTCTGGACGGGCGGTGTTGGTACTCTTTCCCTTCCACTTGCTGCAACCGTTGGAAACGACTGGTTTATCAGTGTCAGAAACCAAGGCACTGGCACACTTACGGTTGACCCAGCTGGTAGCGATCTTATCGACGGCAGCTTAACCAAGGATATTGCACCAACCAATTCTTGTTTTATCGTCTGCGATGGAACGGGGTATTACACCATTGGGTATGGCCAGAACGTCAATTTTGCGTTCAACTACACATCGATCGCGGTGGCTGGAACCGGAAACTATACCCTTTCAACAGCTGAGCAGAACAAGATTGCTTATCGTTTCACTGGCGCTTTGACGGGCAACCGAGTCATTATTGTTCCTCCAACCGTTCAGCAATACTGGGTGGATAACTCCACAACGGGATCGTACTCCCTGACCGTTAAGACGGCAGCTGGTTCCGGCTACGCTGTCCCACAAAACTCACGCGCCATTCTTTATTGCGATGGGACCAACGTCGTTAATGCGGCCACGGCTGGCATCTCGACGCCTATCTCGATTGCCAACGGTGGTACAGGGGCATCCACAGCTGGCGCCGCCCTGATTAACTTAGGCGGTGGATCGACGGGTATCACGGTATTCCAGTCCTCATCCCAAGCGGCTGCACGAACCGCAATCGGTGGGTCAACCATCGGACAGGCGCTTTTCACGTCGCTTGCTTCCATTGACACATTTGGTGCCATTACGGGTGGCAGTCTGTATGTAGACAACAATTATCTTAACGTCCCTCTTTCCGGTGGATCAGGCGTTGGCGCTCAGGCCAATATCACCGTATCAGGCGGAACGGTTACATCGGTAACACTTACCAATGCTGGCCTTGGCTATGAAGTGGGCGACTTTTTATCGGCCTCAAATACATATCTTGGCGGAACGGGTGCTGGCTTCACCGTACAGGTGGCAACCATTACAGCAGCCTCCGCCCGTGTAACACTTGATGTTTATTCAACTGCACAATCAGACAATAACGCATTAGCTTTTGCAGTGAGCCTTGGCTGATGGTAGCTCGTCCTCTCCACATTCAATCCAAGCCCGGGATCAAGCGCGATGGTACCGTGTTTGAAGGGGATTTTTATGTGGATGGACAATGGGTTCGTTTCCAGCGTGGCCTTCCCCGCAAAATGTGGGGTTATCGGCACGTCACAAATGGCTTCAGCGGCCTTTCCCGTGGTATGTACACCTATCCTTTGAATGGATTGCTTTACACCACGTCTGGCAGCTCTGGTCTTCTCCAGTCCATGACCATCGATTCCAGCGGTATTGGATCGGCGGTATATGACCGGACCCCATCTGCCCTTGTCGCAAGCCCCAACAATATGTGGAGCTTGGATGCTATCTTTGATACGGCCACGGCTGGCACAGCCCTAATTGCTCACGCAGCGACTAATCTTAATGACATTGCCAGTGCAGCAAATTTCCAAATCTACGGCGGCGATATTGCCGGGACATCTGCTTTAATACCATTAGGTGGCACATCTCCATCCGTTTCAGGTGGGATTATGTCACTTGCCCCCTATCTGGTTGCATATGGGAACAACGGTTTTGTGGCATGGTCGGCGCCGGGTGACCCTACCGACTGGACAACAGGTTCTGGCGGTGGCGCTGCCTATGTAACGGCCCAAAAGATCGTCGCTGGCATAGTCACCCGTGGTGGCTCGACTAACTCTCCATCTGCCCTTCTCTTCAGCTTAGACAGCGTGATCCGTATGTCATTTATCGGCAGCACGGGCGCTGGCTCCAATCCAACATTTTCGTTTGATACGCTCTCCGATATGTCCTCGATCCTTTCGGCCCAGTCTGTCATTGAGTATGACGGCATTTATTACTGGGTTGGATTGGACCGCTTTTTGTCGTACAATGGCGTGGTCAGAGAAGTCCCCAATAACCTCAACCTTAACTTCTTTTTCGACAACCTGAATTATGCTCAACGCCAAAAGGTGTTTGCTACCAAGGTTCCCCGTTTTGGCGAAATATGGTGGTGTTACCCCTCTGGAGACTCAACGGAGTGTGATCGTGCTGTCATTTATAATGTTCGTGAACAAACTTGGTACGACACTGTTCTACCTAATGGTGGTCGGAGCAATGGCCAGTTTGCTAGGGTATTTCAGTACCCCCTAATGATGGGTGTAACGACCGATAATGCTGTCTCAACTTTGGGAACGCTCGTCGGCGGATCAACCTACACCAACGGCACATATTACAATGTGGCCACGATCAACACGTCCAGCATTAATGGCTCGGGCGCCACGTTCAATGTTACTGTTTCGGGCAACGCTGTCACCAGCGTAACCCTTGTTTCCGGGGGTACTGGGTACTCGGTCGGGGATGTTCTGACGGTTTCCTCGGCTCTGATTGGTGGGACCGGAACAGGATTCACGATCAATGTTGCCTCTTTGACGGGCTACAGCCTCTGGCAGCATGAATATGGTGTGGATGAGCTGAATGGGTCGACCGTTAATCCAATCGAAAGCTATTTTGAAACGGGCGACATTTCGGTAGCGGCTGCTGAGCAATCCCAGAACAAAAGCCTCCGTGTCACCCTAATCGAGCCTGACTTTGTGCAATCCGGCCCAATGACCGTATCGATTGCTGGTCGATCCAATGCTCGCTCCGCTGAGATTACGTCTGAGGAAATGATGTACCCAGACGTTCAAAGCATCACGTCGCCCCCAGAGCAGGTGGTGTTTTTCAAGACCATCCGCCGTGAAATGCGGTTTAAATTCCGCAGTAACGTGGTTGGTGGGGATTATCAGATGGGTCTTTGCTTGGCTCACGTCGAGCCAGCGGACGGCACATTGCTTGGAGCGGTGCAGTCATCATGATCGCCATTGACCCAAGAGGCATGGAAGTAATGGAGTGGGCGGATAAGATGACGCCGATGCTCAATACTTATGGCGATGTGGGCAAATTAGATAAGCCCGAGAACTGGCAATATTGGGCAACGGGTGTTATTCTTATCAATCAACAATGGCAAAGCGTTGCGCCAATCCCATACCAGTATCAAGATTGGCGTGATTGGGCTGAGAGATTTCTACAGGTGATACCATGATGGCACAAAATCTCCGTCCAGTTTATCTCAATTTTACCCCTCCTCGTCAGTATGCCAAGGGTGGATTGGCAGCTAAGGCCGAGGAAGTAAGGGAAGCTGGCCGTGGTGGAGACACCATGCTCGTCCATGTTAACCCTATCGAGTTTAAGTGGCTCCAAAAACATTTCGGAGGCGGAACGAATCCCAATACGGGTTTGCCTGAGTTTTCGTTCTGGGATTACCTTCTTCCGGTTGCAGCGAATGTCATCGCTCCCGGCATTGGTAGTGCGGTCGGTGATGCTATCGGCAGCGTTACCGGAAACGCTCTTCCCGCAGCTTTGACCAGTGCGCTTGGCAGTGCAGCAACTGGCGCAGGTATCAATGCCTTGACGGGTAATGACATCGGAACGGGCGCTGTCGTCGGTGGTCTTTCTCCATCTGTGCTTAGCGCTCTCGGTCTTACTGGAACTGGTGGCGCATTGTCTGGCCTCAATATGTTTCCCGGCGCAGCAAAAGCAGCAACCGCAGCGGCTACTCCAGCAGTAAGCCCTAACCTTTCAGGCTTTGGTGGTGGCAGCAGCTCTCCAGCTGGAGCGGCCTCGACAACCTCATCACTTATGAAAGCGGCTCCATTGCTCTTGGCAGCAGCTGCTATCGGTGGCGCATCCAAATCGGATCAGGCGGCTCCTCAAATGGCTGGCCAGACCAATGACCAAAACAAAAAGACGCTTTCGAACGTCACTTTTGACCGGACTCAGACCAATCCAGAAGTAACCACTCGGTACGGCTATGGATCAGAGAAGCAATTCTTTAAAGACAACCAACTTCCAACTGTGGCCGCAGCTCAAGGAACCTACGTCAAGGGCGGCGGAACAGGGACATCTGACAGCATCCCAGCCAAATTATCGGACGGGGAATATGTTATTGACGCCCAGACTGTCTCAATGCTTGGGGACGGTTCATCAGATGCTGGCGCAAAGAAGCTCGATCAGATGAGAGAAGCTATTCGTAAACAAAAAGGTGGGGCTTTGTCGAAGGGCAAATTTGCTCCAGATGCCAAAGCTCCGTTGTCGTATATTAGAGGATCAAAATAATGGGCGTTCTAGATTTTCTTTTCCAAGGTTCGCCGCCTCCATCGACGACGACCTACGGCACCTCCACCACGGGTATTCCGCAATTCATGTCGGATTACACGCAAGGCCTGTTGAGTAAGGCTAATGCGGTTGCCGCAGAACCCTATCAGTCATACGGCGGTCCTCGTCTGGCAGAGTTTACTCAACCACAGCAGCAAGCATTTGCTGGCACCGAAGCCATGCAGGGCCAATATCAGCCCAATATCAACAATGCCTTGAACCTGACGACCGAAGCTGGCCAAGTCAACCCGCTTGGCACGGCCCAGTCTTATTTGAACACGGCTGCTCAATCTGCTCCGTCGGTCATCAATCAATACATGAACCCATACAACGATGCGGTTGTAAATCGTATTGGGCAGTTGGCTGGACGTAATCTCCAAGAAAACCTGATGCCAGCGATCAACTCTAACTTCATTCGTGCTGGTCAGTTTGGCTCTGCTCCAATGCAGACGGCGGTTGGTAATGCCCTCCGCGATACACAGGAAAGCGCATTGGCTGCACAGGCAAATGCCCTCAACCAAGGCTACGGTCAGGCAATGACGGCAGCTCAGGCGGACCTTGCTCGTCAGGCTGGCCTCGGTCAGACGGCTGGCAACCTTGCAACGCAGGGCGCTCAGACGCAGCTCGCAGCCGCCAACCAAATGGGTCAGACTGCAAATCTTGGCCAGACGATGGGCCTCCGTGATCTATCGGCTCTCGAAGCAACGGGGCAGACACAGCAGACGCAAGACCAGAAGAATCTCGATCTTGCTTATCAGGATTTCTTGGCTCAGCGTCAGTATCCGATGCAACAGCTCTCGATGATGAACTCGCTGATTCGTGGCTTGCCGTATGGAACGGATACCTCTACGTCTGCCACTGGTCCGGCAAATACTTACCAACCATCACCATTGTCGCAAATTGCTGGTGCAGCTGCTCTTGGTAATGCCTTTAAGGTATTTGCTGAAGGCGGTAAGGTTGAGGAGAAGCGCAACCCAAATCGTCGGTCCACACGCGGTCGTAAGAGGAAGTAATCATGGCTGATACACCCGACTATTTTGGAAATGCAATGGCCGCTAACGATCAGATGATCGGGGCTTTGCAACAAGCTAATGCCAATTACAAGCCTCAAGGTGTTTTGGCTAACGTCGATCCGACGATGCTTAGCCTTGCACAAGGGCTACTTGCACCAACCAAAACGGGTGGTTTTGGAGAAAGCATCTCTAATGCAGCTGGTGCAGTCGCTGGTCCATTAGCCCAGATGAAGCAAGCCCAGATGACCAATCTGGAAAAGATTGCAACACTGAAGAACGCTCAGGCTCGTCTTGCAATGGAAGCTCCATACTATCAGGCCCGTGGTGACTATTACGGATCAAGAGCCGATGCCCTTGGTTCTGGCGATATGAACGCACTTGATATTAAGCGTACACAACAAAACATCGATGGATGGAACGCACAATTACGCCGTGAAATGGCAAGTGACAATCCCGATCCGGCAGAGATTGATAGGCTTAAAGGTCTTATTAAATTCCATCAGGACAGGCTATCACAAGCTGCTGGCGTGGTTCCCGGATCAAGCTCAACGCCTCCAGCTCCGGCCCCAGCTCCAGATACGTCTTCTCCGGGGATTTTGGACACCATTTCTAACTGGTGGAATGGAACCACACCAAAAGCAGGTCAGCCAGAAGCTCCAGTACAACCAGCTGCTCCAGCCGCACCAAAGCAAAAGCCAGCGCAACAACCTGATCAGCCCGATCAAGCTGAAGCACCTACGGTTGGTTCAACGAAACAGGTAAAAGTTGGAAAAGATAATTTAACAGCTACTTACGCGCCCGACGGAAAGTGGTATGTTGTCAAGGATGGGAAACACTATCCGGTGGTTGAATAATGGCTAAACTTGGTGCAGCTGTAGATTATGACCCCTTCAAATCACAACCAACAGCAGAAGCCAAGCTAGGCGCCCCTGTTGATTT
>Ga0007828_1000027_pt1 | contig 55866 bp, 87 predicted proteins | sample CryBogCBE16Oct07_FD_71232 | JGI IMG/M metagenome (GOLD analysis project Ga0007828, IMG submission 71232) | Freshwater microbial communities from Crystal Bog, Wisconsin, USA - CBE16Oct07 | ecosystem: Environmental > Aquatic > Freshwater > Lake | place: Crystal Bog, Wisconsin, USA | collected...
GTGATGGTGGTGTATCTCGCCGCACTTGTTGCAAACACGATCACAGGCAGTAAGGTAATTACATCCTTTGCGGGGTATGCCTTTGCATTGATTCGCCACAGGCTCCTGCGCTGGCTGTGCGGCAAGTTCAATGTCGCGTTCGTTCATTCTTCAACTCCAAAATGTTCTTTAATCTCTCTGTACACTTCATACAACGCTAACTGATAATCACCGTGGCGATCAATACCCTCGTCTTGTTCTTTAAGAACAATGTCTATGCATTCCTTGACAATCAACTCGGCAAACTTTTCAATCTCATCTATACCGATTAATACATGAGCGCCACGGTGGGTTGATTCAGTTTCTTTGAACTTGGCCGACAGTGTTTGGATTCTTTCGTTCATGTGTTCTTCTCCTTGAGTTTGGCTTGAATCATTCTGGCGTAATCATCCATATCACGGTGCTTTAAGTAGGCTTCGTGTATATCGTCGTCCGTCAACCTTACCCACTCTTTCTTGTCCTCGCCTACGGCTGCGGGGCGCTGGGATGGAATGGCGTAAATAGGTTCCGCATCTTTGATGCGCGTCTGCCAATCGCTACCGCTACCGCTGTCGATGTACTTGTATCCGTAGCCATCGTAGTCATACCGCATAGCCACAGGCTCCTGCGCTGGCTGTGCTAGGGCTTCTATTGCTTGCTGTGCCAGCAACTTGTATTGGTCGCACCAGTAGCGTGTCTCAGCCAATGTGCGATGGCGTTCGTGCTTGAGGTTCGCCTCAAGCGCCTTCTTTAATTCCTCGTATTTGGTCATCATTTACCTTTCAGATAGTGGTTGGTGCTGGCGGAAAATCAATCGCATCATGTAGGATGTAAAAAATTCCGTCAGGTGCCTCAATGGTGGCTAACACTCCGATGCGACCATCCTTCTCCCAATAGTTGCTGAGTACATACGAGTTGAATGCAAAAGTTTGCGTTCCCTCTGTCTGTTTTTCGGGATTGATGGCGATGTTTATTTTTCCCTTGGTAGACAAATGCTGTCGTGTGTTAGAAGCCAAATCCGTTGGTGATTGCGGCGGGTCAATTACGTCGTGTGTGAGGTGCAAGCTGCCACATGGTCGCTGAACAACAAAAAACACAGCGATTCGGCCATTTTCCCAATAAGCTTTCATTGCATAAAAGGGGAACGCACAAGGTGGTTTACCGATTGCTGCTGGCTGGAGGTTGAGGGTAATGTTCATCACTTGCCTTTCAGGTGAAACTTGTCGCAGCGCTGCAAGACGAAGCGCAAGGGCTCGGAGGGCTGTCCAAAACAGTTCAAGATCGCCGAGCAATACTTCACTGCCAAGTGCTTGCATTCAAAGCAAACGCGGCGGTCGTCTTGGGGGTCTAAGTCACGCTCGAACATGGCCTCGGCCAGATCGAATGCATCATCATTGGGAAGGCCTGCTTCCATGAAAACAGCCTGACGCCGGTTATGGCGTGCGACCAGTTTTTCCAGTGTGTCGAGTTCGATCACGCTGCCACCATCATGTCGTCGCGGAAGTCTTCATAGGACTCAAAGCGCTCGGCCATTTTTTCCAGTTGGTGGGAGTTGCAGTCAAAGTGGTCAGCCAGCCATTGGCTGTACTCGTCTTCGTATTGGCCTTGGTCGAAGGCATTGTCAAATTGCAGTCTAGTCATCGTAATCTCCAGTAATCCCCACAACCTTGTGGTGCCTGCACTATAACACGAAATTAGATGATGTGAAGACTTTTTTGGGATTTTTTTGGCTTTGGGATGCCTTAATAAATTTCACCCAAAGACCCCCCCTACCCCATTGAAAGGGAGGGAAGGAGAAGGTTTCACCCCACTTGCGTGGATCAGCATGCTACGGATTTGAACCGTACGCCCCCGACTTGCTGATGCGACCAGTCGCACGGATTATTCGGGAACTGCCCCCTAGCCCATGGACTTGATGATGGTGGCCGGTGCTGATCTCCGGCATGTGATCTTGCATCGAACGGGTGTATGCGCCTTTGTGGTTTCCAGCCCTTGGGGGGCACGTCCACACTTGACCTTTTCCAATTCACCGACAGGCACTTGGAGCCCTAGTGCTTCGTCGTCAAAGTCGTTGCATCAGCCTGCAAATTCACCATCATCAAATCCACGGTTGCATACCGTGTACGCTTTCCTTCCGCGCCACCACGACTGGGGTGCTTGCTATCGTGCGGAGTACGGCTAAGGTCGTGTAAATGCAAAAAGCCGTTACAACTGCACTGGGGTCGCGCCCTCCGAGAATCCCCGGAGGCCCAATGCATGTGTAACGGCTTTCGACTGTCGAGCGCGACCTCAACAAATTCACTATACCACAGGTTTCGATCTCACTGCCATGATTTTTGCAACCACCGCGAACAGGCCGTTGTTTTTATGCAAATCGTTGGCGTCGTAGCCCACTTGATCCGCCATCGTCCAAGGCAGGCCGGTTTGGATCGCGGCGTTCTCGCCGGTCTTGCTCACGTCGTTGTCCGCATAAACATATCGGTTGCCCGGAATCTGGTCGGCCACGGCGATCAGGTTGGATGCGCTGAAACACACCACCACAGACGCATGCAAACCCACGCTGCGCAGCGCTGCAAGCAAGGATAGGCCCGTGGCATACCCTTCGACCAGCCAAGCCTCTGGAGCCTCTCTGCTGCCGATATACAGCACCGCGTTTTTGGCCCGCATGCCGGGCAGCATTTTCTTTTCCCACTTGCGTGCAGGCTCGTCCCAGAAAATCGACTGGTAGCCCTGAATCTTGTTGGTCACCACGTTGCGCATGGGCACCAGTAGCGTGCCGTCCAACACCAGCCCACGGTGTTCAGGGAAGCCCTTCAAAATCAGGTAGTCATGCGGCTCAGGTTTGGCTGAGCGCAATACCACGTCGGCACGCTGCGCAGCCAGCTCGTATGAGCGCTCCTTGGCTGATGCGGCGGTCTTGCGCTTGAGTGTCCACTCCAGCTTTTCTTCTGGAGTCCATGGCTTGGCATGAGGGTCTTCGTACCAGACCACACGAGCCTCTCCACTCCAGTCCATACACCAACCACGAGTGCCGTCCCACCAGAATGCACCGTTTCCTGAGCGGGGCTTATCCACCGTGCCAGTGCGACGAATCTTGTCGGCGGGGTAAAGCTTGCTGGGGTCGATGTCAACGCCATGGGCGCGTGCAAAGTCGATGAAGCTCATGCTTGTCCCCTTGCTCGTATTACGTCTTGGAACTCGCCGATCAAATCCCAGCGGCCTTGGATGTAGTCGCTGCTGGCTGCAACGCCATCCTTCAACTTCAGCAGTTCGGCTTCAAGGTGTTTACGCTCTTCTGAAGCGCCCAGTTGCTTCAGTTCGCGGCAAAGAACGTGAAAGGCCGTAACATTGAAGTCGCTGTCCAAGTTTGAGGGCTTGCACAGGTGCAATAAAGCGGCTTTGATGTCTTGTTCAGTCATGTGTTTCCCCTTGCTCGGATTTGTTCGGCAATAGCTTCCAGAATAAGAGTTATTGAACTCGCCTTTTTAGCGATATCAAGCACTAATTTTGCACAAGCCTCACGCTCATCGGCACGGATGAGTTCAATGAGTTTTTCTACATCGACGCCATCTTCATGGTAGTCTTTTGCAAAAAACATTCCATATTTGTCAGGGATCATTCCTGCCCTCTTTGCAAGTTCAATGTCTTGTTCGTTCATTTTCCTGCCGCCTTTTTGTACGCGATGTTCATCGCTTGGATTTTGGAAACTACGTTGCGATTCAGCTCCACGTTGGGTGCAGTTGTAAATCGCCACATCGGGTCTTGGCCGGTAATCTTTTTGAACAGGTGGTATGCCCGGCCTTGTTGGGTCTCTGGCTTGCTGTGAATGCGTGCATAGGTCACCACCTGATTCCACAGATGCTCGGCGTTGTCGGCCAACTTCTTTTTGTTCTTGCCCTCGCCGATGGTGATCTCCTGCATGTGGCCGGGCAAAGCGGTCGCCATGTTAGGGGTGATCTTTTCGTAGCCGCAGCCCATGCAGCGCTTGTGGAAAGGCTTGTAGCCGCACTTGGGGCACCCCTTGGACCCACCCTCTTCGTCCATGCGGATTTTCTTGTCCAGCTTGTCGCCAGAATCCAAGGACTCCAGACCCTCAAAAAACACTTGGGTGAAGTCCTCGGCGAACCGGATGATGTTGCCGCTGAAGTCCAGCAGGAAACAATCTTTCTTGCCGGTGGCGGGTGATGAGCGCAGGCCACGACCCCACATCTGAATCGCGGTGGACAAAGACTTGCGCAAGGGCCGGGCATCACACACACAGCCCACGTCCGGCACGTCAAAGCCCTTGGCAAGCGCCTCCACGCTGATGAGCACCTTCAGGTAACTATCGGGCTTGCGGTACTCTTCCAGCAGCACTTGGCGCTCCTTGGCCGTGGTCTCGGAAGTGAATACTGCCGCCATGATGCCTTGGTTGATGAACTGCTGGGCCAGCTCTTGGCAGTGCTTGATGGTGGCACCAAACACGATGGTCTTGCGGCCCTCGGCAAGGTTCAGCCACTCATTCACCACGTCGCCCACGATGTCCATGCCGCGCTCTTCTGCGGCCTTGTCTGTCCACTCCCCGCCAGCGGTCGCTGCGCCGCGCATATCGGGCTTTGTGCAAGAGAAAATCCGCATAGGCACCAACACCCCTGACTGGGTGAGTTCGTGCATTGTGGTGGCGTTAATCAGGTTGCTGAATATCTTTCCCAGACCCACGCTGAACGGGGTGGCGCTCAGGCCGATCACAGCCGCCTTGGACTCCATGGCGTACTCAGTCCAGACCCGTAACATCGTATGGCACTCATCGACCACCAGAACGTCCAACTGCGGCCAGTATTCACGCTTGGCGATGGTCTGGGCAGAGGCAATTTGCAGCAGTTGATCAGGCTGACGACGCCAGTGGCTGGCTTGGATGACTCCATGCTCCACCAGACCGTACCCGTCAGCAGCCTCAGAGGTCTGATTGATCAGCGTGGTGCGGTCGCAAAGGAACACGGCACGCTTGCCCTTTTGCATGGCCTCGTTGCAGATTCGCAGTCCGAGGTAGGTCTTACCAGCCCCGGTGGGAGCCATGATCAACTGGTTCTTGTGACCGGCTTTGAAACCGGCGCGAAGTTTTTCGTGTGCGTCAAGCTGGAAGGGGCGGGGAGCCGGGAAGGTCGTTCCATCATCACACACTCGCTGTGCTAGGACTTGGGTCATTTTTTGGTTGCTTTCTTGAGTTGTTTTTCCAGTGACTGGGCGTGCTTGATGGCAGCGTTCTTCTCGTTCATCAGGGCGGCGATGCGCACCTCTTTTTGAGCGACCAGCAGGTTCAAGCGCTTGTTCTCTTCGACGGCCAACTTGAGGGCGTCATCAGACTCCAGCATCTTGTTCAACATTTCCATGTCGGCCTGCTGCGCCATTTCGTTGGCCTTCAATTCCTCGTCGGAGGGGCCAAAGTCTTGAGCCGATGGAGTGGAGTCCGACTCCACTTTGGGTGCGTCGGCAACAACCTTGGGGCTGGGAGTGGAGTCCGACTCCAGTGCCTTTTTGGCCGCTGAGGATGCGCGGTTGATGGCCTGCGCGGCCTTGACCGATGCATTGCGCACCGAAGCCACAAACGTGTGAGACACCGCGCACAGCTTGCCCAGTTCACGGTCGGACTTGCTGGCATGGCGCTCCATCGCCAAGGCGGCTTCAACCTGCTTGCGCTTGGTCTCGTTGCTGCGAGGTATGCCGTGCGTGCTGTTGGCGCTCAAGGCCAAGTCTTGGGCGTCTTGCTGCGTGCCGGGGGTGTAGATCACCTCTATGGTCTTTGCGCCCAGCGCGTGCCACGCAAAGTAGCGGTGGAAGCCGTCCCACAGCCAGTAGGTGCTGCCATCAAAGGTACATTGGATCGGGGGAAACTCCGCCCCATCATCTATTGCTTCTGCGTACTCCTTGACCTTGTTCTGGTCAATTGCCTCTCGGTACTGGGTGCCGCCGTCCAGTTTGATGTCTTGTAGTTTTACTACTCTCGCCATGTCATTCTCCAATAAAAAAAGCCCTAGGCGGAACTCTCACCTTTCGGTGTTGGCGGACTGCGGGTAGCAGCAGAGTCCCGTCTAGGGCTTACCCAAAATATCGCCGCCAAGCGATGTTGAAATCTTACCAGATCACTTCTTGAAAATGTCTGGCCTCAGTTCGTGCGGTGTCACCAAGTCGCCGGTGGCCTCTTGGATACGGATGCATAGTGCAGGGGAAGCCTTACGCTCACCTTTCATGATCAGCGATAGCCACGTAGGGGTGATCCGCAGGTGCTCAGCCATTTCGGACTTGGCACCTCTCGGCTCGGTGGAAAAATACTCAGTTAAGGTCAAATCGTACTCTCTTGTCTTTATAAGTTGGGGTACTCGCTGCGTCTGTGCGGCGCTTCCAGACTTGTTAGCGTCTAACCGCAGTTTCCCGCTGGTGTAGGGCCACACAGCATCCGCTTTCCCCCTTGGCGGCATTGTAACGAAACTTTTTGTTGCAGTAAACCCACGCACAACCTTTAATTCTGTGTTATACTTCGTTCGCGGCAACGTAGCCGTTTTTAGGAGTCCGCATGTTTACGTTGCATGAAAAGTTGCTGGTTGCCATGGTGGTAGCCAGCGTAGTCGTCATTTGGTTGGACAGCATTTTTTGGAGAATTACATGAGCTTTGTGGTTGAAGACAACGGCGGGTCGTTCGAGTCCGCCCCTACTGGTATGCACCTTGGCCGGTGCTACCGCATCATTGATCTGGGCACCCAGAAGTCCGAGTACATGGGCCAGATGAAGGCGTTGCGCAAAGTGATGCTGGGCTGGGAGCTGCACGCTCAGGACGACGCCGGTAACCCCATCCGCATGCAGGACGGTCGCCCGTTCGCCATGTTCAAGAACTACACCCTGTCGTGGTCTGAAAAAGCCAACCTACGTCTTGATCTCCAGTCATGGCGCGGCAAGCCTTTCTCCGCAGAAGAAATGCGTCGCTTTGACCTTGAGACCGTCTTGGGCGCATGGTGCATGCTGAACGTGATTGAGAAGCAGGGCAACGACGGCAAAATGTACATCAACGTCAACGGCATCACCCCGGTGCCCTCCATGATCAAGCAGGCAGGCATGCCAGCAGCGGTCAACAAGAACGAGGTGTTCATGCTGGCTGAGCCCAACATGCAGATGTTTGCCACCTTTAGCGACAACCTAAAGAAAAAGATCATGGGATCGCCCGAATGGGAAAAGTTGCATGGCAAGCAAGCCAATGCCCAACGCACCCAACCAGCCGCCAAGTCATCGTTCGATGACATGGAGGATGACATCCCATTCTAAGGGTATAATATAGGTATCCCATTTTAGGAGTACCTCATGCATACCTGCAAACACTGCAACACGGAGAAACCTGATGAGAGCTTTTATGCCTCCAGCAAGAGTAAGTGCAAGGATTGCACAAGAGCCGCAGTCAAAGCTCACCGTGAGCAGAACTTAGACAAGATTCGGGAGTACGACCGACAACGTGGCAACCAGCCACATCGAGTTCAAGCCCGAAGGGAATACATCAAAACGGAGGCTGGAAAGCAAGCAAAGAAAAGGGCTACGGACGCATACAACCAAAGGTATCCGATGAAGTATGCGGCCCACGTCATCACTAGCAATGCGATGCGTGATGGCAAGCTGATTCAAGCAAGCAATTGTTCAGTCTGCAATTCAACAGAAAAAATTGAAGGACACCATGACGACTACACAAAACCTCTTGAGGTTCGATGGCTGTGCGAAGGTTGCCACAAAGAGTGGCACCGGAAGCATGAGCCAATTTATCAATAGCAACTTTTAATATTGGAGACTATTATGTTCATTTCAAAAGCTGAAAAAGACGGCATTCATGAAGCACTGGCGTCGCACATCAAGTTCATTCAGGAATTGAAGCGGCGCATTCACCAACTGGAAGGTGCGGTGCTACTCTTGCAGCAGGCGGGTGAATCTGTGGAGGCACCTGCCGAGCCGGAGCCGGTCGTGAGTAGTGAACCCACCGACTACAAAGCGCTGTTCAAGCCCACGCATCAGCCTATTATGCGGACAACGGGAATGGGCAAGTACGTGAAGCCATTCTTGACCAATATGCAACCACGCACTCCGGTGGAAATTAGTGTTCCTGTGTACTTTGAACTGAAAGCGTTTCGCAATGCGATCAACAATCAAATGAACGCCATGTATGGGTTCCGCTCGTACTTCACCACCATCAGTGACGACCAAACTTATATCTCAGTGGAGCGACTGGTATGACAACAATTATTGCAAGGGCTTCGGAAAATACGCATTGGTACGGCCAAGACGGATCACCGCAGTACACCGTGACCGCGAAGGACGGCCAGCAACGGCCTACAACGCTCAGGGACGCACGAAAGATGAATCTGGTGCCCTCGGTCACCACCGTTCTTAAAGTCGCTGCAAAGCCCGGTTTAGACGTGTGGAAGAACGAACAATTGCTGTTGGCAGCATTGACGCTCCCCCGCGTGGCCGGTGAGACCGAAAAAGAGTTCATCGCTCGCGTGGTGACCGACTCCAAAGCCACTGGGAAGCTGGCGGCGGAGCAGGGTACGCGCATCCATGAGTCGATTGAGTCTTGGTACGGCGGCAAAAAGAACGTGGAGCACCGTGAGACGGCCATGCGCTTTGAAGAATCGGTGTTCAACCACTTCAAGACGCACCCGGATCAGCCGTGGCTCACGGAGCGGTCATTCACCAGCCAGATGGGCTTTGGCGGCAAGGTTGACCTGTACTGCGAGCCCGATGAGCATGCACCCACCGGCATCGTGCTGGACGCCAAGTCGAAAGAGTTTGGCCCAGACGACAAGGTGGACGCATACGATGAACACTGCATGCAGTTGGCCGCGTACCGCAATGGGCTGGGGCTACCCCACGCACGCTGCGCAAACGTCTTTGCATCACGCACACACCCCGGCCTCATCGCGGTCAAGGAGTGGACTGAGGAAGAGCTGCAAACCGGCTGGGAAATGTTCAAGGCATTACACCGGTTCTGGCAACTGAAAAACAAATTTGGAGTCTGATATGAAGGAAGAACTGTGCGCACCGCGCGACTATGCAACGGGATACGTGAAGGGTGACATCACCTACGTGCCCCATTACCAAAAGTTTGGCGTGTACGTTGGGCCGGGATATGAGGGCCTGCCAATGCAAAAAACGTACACCGAGCAAGAGTTGGAATTCCATGGTGCCAAAAAGCAATCCCTGCTTCTGTGGAACCGACCCAAAGCCCCCAAGGCACACTAATTTTTTAACTGGAGAAAATCATGGCAGCAGATCAACGCATTTACGTCGTCACCAACGGTGACCAATCCCACCTTGTGCAGGCCGCAAGCCAAGCCCAAGCCATCCGCCACATCGCTGGCAAAACCTTTGACGTGCGGGTCGCCAAGACCTTGGACGTGGCCCAGCTCATGAGCAAGGGCGTGGCGCTGGAGGCGGCTACCGTGCCCGAGCAAGGCACCTTGGAAGGGGTCTAAGATGAAGGTCACCCTTGAAGGCATCAAAGCCAAGATCAAGGGTGAGACCTACATGGTCTTGCCCGATGGACGCACCACGCTGTGCATCCTTGACTTGGAAAACGGCTACACCATCAAAGGATTGGCTGCTTGCGTTGATCCCGCCGAGTTCGATGAAACCATTGGGCGCAAGTTTGCGCTTGATGATGCGATACGACAAATCTGGCCGCTGGAGGGATACCTTCTGGCCGAGCAAATTTTTAGGAGTAAGTGATGGAACGATACATTGGAGTGAAAGAAATTTTCGCCAAGCCAATGAAGCGGCAGGCGTACAACGACTTGCGTGGATGGCAATTGCCAGACAACGAGAACGGTGATGATGAGGGCTACTTGGTTGAATACATGGACGGCGGTGCGCCCAACCATCCTGAGTTCTTGAACTACATTTCATGGTCGCCCAAGGACGTGTTTGAACGGGCCTACAAGCGCACCAAGGGACTTACCTTTGGCTTGGCCTTGGCGTTGCTCAAAATTGGCAACAAGGCGGCACGCAAGGGCTGGAATGGCAAGGGCATGTGGCTGACATACATCCCTGCCGGTGGCGATGTTAGCTTGGGCGCTAATCAACCTTTGCCAATGCTTCCGTGGGTCGGAATGAAGACCGCTGACGACAAGTTTGTGCCGTGGCTGGCATCGCAAACCGATTTACTTTCTGATGACTGGGAGATACTGTAATGGAAATGACAAAAGATCAGGTGGTAAACACCTTCATGAACACCGCGCTGGAGGGGGATTACAACTTCCTTCAGGAAGACTTGGTGAAGCTGGCAAACGCCTTCGTGGCTGCGGCAGCGCCCGAGATCATCAAAGAGGAACGCACGCGCTGCATTGAAGCTGCACGGTCGCTGAATCACTTGGTGGCCGAGCGCATGGCGCAGATTCGGAACCAGTAAAAAAGAGGCCCCTACTTTTGACGGTAGGGGCCAAATAGGGCAACTGCAATGCCCTCACGCCGGGGAGACAACCAACGTGATCTGGAGGAAATTGAAATGGTAAAACTTTGGTTTTGGTTAATAATTTTGACGATGTTTTTGTGTTTTACTGCTGGTCATCACTAGGATTTACAAAGCCTCGTCCGCCGCCAGCAACGCCACTTTGTTGGAGTGATTTCCGTGCAATCGACAGTGGCGATAGTTGGCTTTTTGAGGGGGTGATCATGTTGGGATTGTCCCGCATATAATTTGTTGCAAGCGCACCCATAGTGGCCGGTATGGCAACCTCTGGAGCAAACAATAGCGGGGCCGCAGCGCCTGCGGCAGAGATTGCAGCGCCCGGCACATCACCTTGGTATAGACGAGTTCCAAAATCCGCAAGCTGACCGGCAACATTGGCCCGGCCCGCCATTCCACCCACAGTTGGGGCGACAGATTTGACCCATTTGGTTGCCGCTTCAACACCCGGCACGCTGGGCAGATATTTTGCCGCAGCAGCACCAGCCTGATCAAACATATTGGATGAAACCAAAGGTGTAGCCTCCGTTGCACCCTGCTGCATATAGCGAACTACGGTGGGCACCCCATTGACAATTTTTGTCACCGGTGTGCGTGCAGCGTTTTGAGCCTTAATGGCGTCGATAGCAGCCTGCGCTTCAGAAGTGCTTCTGATAGGCATTCCTGTCGCATTCGACAAATCTTTTGCAAAAATATTGTCCACACCAAGGTCGCTATGAACTTGACTTTTTACATACCTATCCAGCCCAGACATTGCGTCCAAGATTTTTTCTTTGGGGTACTTGAGAAACTCAGAATTCAGGGGGTTGTAACTTGCTCCGGAATTGACCAGAGCATGAGCAGCACCAGCACCAGCACCGATAGCGGCTGGGTCGGTGTAATCTCTTGCTGAATTCAAAAATTCGGGAAGATGCACTTTTTTATAGGCACCCGACACCATGTCAGCTACCGATGGTCGCGGCTTTGGGGTGTTGTCTGATGCGGCTGCTGACGCGGCTGATGCCTTTGGTGCAGGCGCAGGAGCCTCTGGCGCAGAAAGGTTGGCCTTGAGCATGGCTTGGTACTCTTCTTCATCAGTCATCAGTTTTCCCCTTATTGGTTGCCGTATGCTTTAGCCAAGTCCGGCGCGTATTTATCCGCAATGCCGTTGTAGCTTGAAGTTCCAACGTACTCGTGATTTGGCACGCCGGGGTTGGCTTTTCGCCAAGCATTAAAAGCTACATTATGCTCATACCCACGCATATTTTTTACCGTCTCTTTGGCAAGGTATTGGCGCAAGACTTCTTGCGGGTCTGAGCCAGAAACAACCCTACTCATCGCGGTATTGAATTCAGGCACGTTGGCATGGCCTCCAGCACCCACACCAGCGATAGCTTGGCGCACATTTTGCGCTTCCAGTTGAGACAAATTCAATGCAACTTGCCGCACCTTTTTTTGCACTGGCTCGGACAAGTTTGAAGACTTTAGAATGTCTTCCACTGGCAAGCTGGCAGAAATATTTCCACCCAGTACGCCGCCAGACGCTGAAATATTGAGACCCTTTGCCAAGGCTGTTTTTGCAGCCGTCAAAAAGCCCGGATCGCCATACAAAAGGCCGAGCCCCTTCGCAACCTCTGGATCATTTACCAGTGAGCTTGTGCTTTTCAAAAGTTCCTTGGTGTCACTAAAGTTCTGGCGATCATGCTGAAGTATGTCTGCTAATTTCGGCGCATGAACCGCCTTCAGTTCCTCGGCATTGGTGTTGTTGATGGCGGCTTGCTGTTCAATTGTCAATGGGTTTGCCGGAGCCTGAGCTTGGGCCGGAGCCGAAGCAACTGCGCTCGGAGCGGTATTACCAGCCACTTGGGATTGCTGGTACGCATCCAAAAAGGATTGCGCATCCGCAGCATCCTTACCACCGGATTTGGCAAGGTCTTGATAATACTTCAACCCTTCGGGAGATAGTGGAGTACCTTTGAAAGTTGCGGGCTCTCCTTGTGGAGTGAGTGCTGGGGTAGCCGCTTGCTTTCCAGCCGCTGGAGGCTGTGTGCTAGAGCCACGGGAAGCAATTGCAAGGTCTGCCGGATTGATGGTCATGCCGGGCGTTGTTTTTGCCAAAGCAATGCGACTCAAGGCGTTACCCAACTCACTGGATGCGAGCCCACGTTCTGTGTTGGCGCTCTCATAGGTTTTGCGTGCGGCACGCGCAGAAGGGGTATCTCCCAGCGCTTCCAGTTGCTGCACAAAATCCGCCGTTACTGGGCCGGTGTGCTCGGCCAGCATTTGAGCTGCCTTCTGGTTTTGGCCCAATGCGATCTTGGACTGAGCCAATTGCGAGCGCATCTGTGCAATCGGCAAAGCAGCCGCGCGGCCAGCTTCGACGTTCTCACCCAGCGCCTCGGAGGCAGAGCCCAAGGACGCGCCAAATCCTCCTAATTGAGGCTTCAGGAATCCCGCAGCCACCTTGAACCAGTTCGGGTTGGAGTAGCGGTCTTCCAGAGACTTGATCTGGGCCTGCAAAGAGTCTTGATACTCCTGCAAGTCCGCAGGGTTAGCACCGTACTGATTGATTTTTGATGGATCGGTCGAGAGACCGGGTTGTTGTTCAGCCATGATCAGTCCTTGTCGTTAATTTATACGGGTGTGTCATATTCGGGCATCCAAGCGTTGTTGTATGCATCCCAGTATTCACCGGGGTGATTGGCTGGATCATCATTGGCACCACCCGTGTTTCCGCCAGTAACAGGGAACGAGGTTATCGAGGGAGAACCGCTTCCAGTATTGCTGTAATCGGTGCCACCAGTAATGTCTGGCGAGCCACTGGTTCCAGTGTTGGAGTTACTGTTATACACCCCAGAAGGCAAAGCGGAAGGAGAGCCGCTTCCCGTGAACTTGTTGTACGCGGCTTGCAAAGAGTCGAAAGGCGTTTGACCGTTTTGCCCTGCCGTAAACAACCCAACGGTTCCAGCGGTTGCACCCGCCAGAGCCGACAAAGGCGACATCTGGGCGGTGTTTGTGGCGGTCGTGGACATGGGGACACTGTATCCGCGCAGCATGCCGGACAGGGTGGACAAGTTGTTCAGCGGGAACAGTTGCTGGTTCTGGTTGATGGTTTGCTGCTGGGCACCCAAGGTGGCTTGAGCATTGATGTCGTTCAGGTTCAGGTTCTGGTTGGTAGAAGCAAGGTTGCCCAGCGCTGATCCAGCCTGAGTTAGGTTCTGCTGGCCTGCGGAGGCGGCATTGGCTGCGGTCGATCCTGCCGTGTTGGCGACTTGCTTCTCGCCCAGTGCGGTTTGCAGTGCGGTGTTGTAACCGGTGCCCAAGGCCGAGGCTTGCGCGTTCAGGATGTCGCGGTCAGCATTGCTCATGGTTTGGCCCAGCACCTCAGCACCGCGCTTCGATCCAAACTGGACGGAGCCTACTGCACCAGCGGTCGCGCCGGGTGCCAAGTTCTGCTGGATGTTGCGCTGACCGGCGTCACCAATCGCATTGACCACGTTGGTCATGTACGGGTTCATCAATCCGCTGGCTGTAGCGCCTACATCGCTCGTTGCTTGATCCAGATAGGGGTTGGCCGCAGACAAGGGGCTGTTGGCCGTTGTGGCCGCGTTTAACGTGTTCCCTGCCGCTGAAAGCGTGGGTTGAAATGCGCCACCAGCATTCGTCACATTGTTGAATGCGTTGTTTTGCAGGTCTGTCGCACCAGCAAACTGGGCATTGTTGGCCGCGTTGGTGGCGTTGGAAGCCAGCCCGCTCAGGTAGTTGGTGTAAAACCCCGGCGCGGTGGATGTTGTCGTCGTTGTCGCGGAACTGTCGAGCAAATTTGCCATTTTTAACCTTTCGCCATCTTCAGATAGTCAAGTGGACTTTCGGCCTTTGGGGGGATTTTACTGGTAGGTGCCGCTCTTTTGTGCATCCGCAGTTCAACGCGCATGTCATCCAAAAGCTTGGCACCTTTCTTGTTGTCCCCACCGCCCAAGGCTGTGACGAACGCTGCGGGGAAGACGTACTCTCCATCCGCAATCTTGGCGGGCACCGGCTTGCCCTTTTCGGGGCCGGTATCGTGGTGGGCAAACTGGGACTGGAACTTCGCCAGAGCCTCAGCGCCAGCCTTGCTAGAGCCGTCGCCCAGAGCCGAGACAGCCTCCGCGTCAATCACGTAGTCGCCATCATGAAGCATGGCCGGAATGTCGTCGGACTGGCCCGTACCACCGCCTTGGGCATAGTAGCCGGTCACGCCGGTGATGAATTCGGGTTTATGGCCCTCTGGAGCCGCTTCAGCGTATTTGTGGGGCAACCCCCCTGCCGCCAGTCCAGAGGCTTGGGATTGACCGCTCAGGCCGCTTCTGAGCTGCTTCAAAGCAGCAATGCGGGAAGGCTGGTCAACTACCTTGGCCGCGTCCAAGATCGCGGGCGATGTCGAGGGGCCTTTGGGTGTGGCGCTGGTGAAGAAATTTTGCAGATCATTGAGGCCGGGGATCGAACTCCCACCGGTGTCGTAATGACCAATGCTGCCGCCGCGAGCAGCAGTTTGTGGTTCTTGAATCCCGTGCATGGCAAAGGCGTCCTGCATCTCAGGAGTCAGGGACTGATAAAGCTGTTGTAGTTGTGCCATTTTTGTGGGGCTTTGTTGGGCTGCGCTGGAGTTATTCAAAACCTGTGGATTCGCAGCAATAAAAGGCGATGATTGAGTGTTTGGAGTAGTCGTCGATGTAGTGGCTGCGGTGGTCGGCAGCGCTCCAGTGGTTGCCTTTGGGGTAGTCGTTGGCGGTGCAGACGTAGTTTTGCCGGGTGTGCTAGATGGCGGGTTTGCCGTGACACCCGATCCACCATTGATGACTGATTTGGGATCACCCAGAGATGGCGTGTAGTCATCGGACACAAATCCAGAGCCAGTCATGGTGCCGCCGGTTACGGGCACGGTTAAACCGGTGCCGCCACCCATTGATGGATCATTCGGAACAGTGGGAAGTTTCAATCCATCGGTCTGTACTGGCTCAGCCAAAGGAGCGCTTGGGTCTTCGGAGGTGTTGGTTGTTGCGGTCAAGCCCGTGCCGCCACCCATTTCATCCAGTGTTGGTTTTGAGTTTCCAGAAAGACCGTAATTGGTGTCAATCGGTGTCTCATCTACAGGCAATGCACCCGTAGTGTCGGTGGACGCAATAAGACCTGTTCCACCACCCATATCATCCACGGATGGATTGACAGGAAGGCTCAAGCCGCCAGAAGAAGTGCCAAGCTTGAGGCCGGTTCCACCACCCATATCGGTCGAGTCGGTTCGTGCTGCATCACCGGACGCTCCCGACAGCGGGGATGCGTCTTGAGGTGACCCTGAATCTCCGGCTGAATCTTGTGGTGCGCCCGACGCCAAGCTTGAAAGCGGCGAGGTTTCATCTGGTGTTGTAATACTTGCCAATGAGGCCGTATCGGTGGCGGGTGCTTCAGGTGTTAAATCTTCCGGTGCATAGCTATAGCTTGGGAGCGCACCTGCGTCAGTAGACGCAGTAAAGGTGGATGCACTGGGAGGGTTGGAAGCAGCCGTATCGTGTGAATCCTGCAAAGCGGCAACCACTGCAGGGTGCAAAGAATCACCCGCAGCATTGAGAACGTCCTTGGTGCCTTGCTGTATGGCGGCGTTCACCATGGACTTCGTGCCATCGCCCGTGGCGATAGCGCCGACAATTCCTGCCAAGGCTATCTGCTTAGCCTCGGGGGGTATGCTGGAATCGTTCAAGCCCGGTGTATTTGCAAGGATTGTGTTGGCGGTGGTATTGACTACTGCGCTCGTTCCAGCAGCAACAGCTGAGTTCAAAATCTCGTCTTGGCTCTTGCCTTGAAGCACCCCGGTTGCAATGTTGGTGCCCATGTTGGTAGCCATGCTTGCAACCACTGGGTTGTCCACCACGCTCTTCACTTCGTCCGCAACCTCTGGCGCAATAACTTGAGAGCTTAAAACGCTCAGTGCTCCGTTCTCCAGAGCCTTGTCTATGGGTGCACCAGAGGCAACAGAAAGGCCAGCCTGAACAATGGCCGAGCCCACTGCATTTGCCGCCGCAGTGCTGGAAACTATGCCAGCGTCTACAAGCGAGCTTCCCACCATGCTTCCTATGGAACCCAGCCCAAAGCCGCCGGTTAGATAGCCTACGCCAGCAGTAGTCAGCGCTTTTGCGAGCGCATCATTGGACATGACATCGCTGATGTGGCTCACCTCACCACTGATGGCGTCACCCCAGTGATTTACGGTATCTGCAATGGCGTCAGTCGCATGATTAACCCAACCCATTATGCGCCCCTCAAATCAAAAATAAGTTCATAGGTTCGGTCTCGGCCTTGATCAACCTTGTGGGCTGAGTGCGGGAAACTTGCATGCACCAAAAGATCATTGATGCGCGGGTTGTCATAGTAAGTCACAGCCCTTGAAAAATGTTGGCTAAGAACTTGCATGAGCTGATTGACGCCATTGACCAGATCAACTTCATTGCCACCGTTGATGGTGTGGAATTCCACGGTGCTTTGATCAAGTGGTTTGATTAAAAACATGGTGCGACCAAACACTACGTGCTTGCCGCCGTTTTGCAAGTATTTCCGAAACACCGCTTGCGCTTGCTGCTCGGAGTATTCTCGCCCCTGATGATTGGTGCGGTAGTCAGCAGAAATAATTTCTTCAGGTGTCATGCTATTGCTCCACGTTCATGATGCCGACCATCTGACAGGCCCAGTCTTGCCACGTAGCGAAGCCTCGGGAGTCGGGGATGCCGGAGTTGTTGAAATTACCGATGCCGTTCATGCCGTCCACCCACTCGCGCCATTGCGCCTCTGGTACGGTGCCAAGCTGATTTTGAGCGAACAATTCCGCCATGAGGGAGCAGTAATAGTCCCACGTCATGTTGCGCGGATCATAAAGCGTCATTATGGATTGCCCGAACCGCGAATGTCACCGGTATCCAGACTCAGCAAGGTGCGGCCAAGGAAGTAGTTCCCGTTCTGCGTGTTGCTGGTGAAGCGCAGGCGCAGTTCGCGGCGCTGCTCCTTCATGTCGATCTTGAGCGTGGTGGGCGAGAACGTGTACGGTGTGGATGGATCGTCCACGTCGTCCGCATAGGACTTTCCGGTGACCACTACTTCCATGTCGCCGGACTGCACAAAGTCTGGCTCAATGCGCTCAATGCGCGTCCACTTGTTGTCGCCGGGCTGCTGCACAGAGCCTACCAAGCCCATGCTCGAACTAATCACGTTGGTCTCAAAGAACGACTCAATGGCGTTGACGCGGTTGGTGAACACCTCATTGGTGCCAATCTCATGCTGCCACAGGGTGTAGCCACCTGTTCCATTGGAGTCGACTCCACCCCAGATTGGGCGGCGGAACACTTCCGAAAACACTCCAGCGGAGCGGCGTGCCCCCATGGCTTGGCCGGAGTCGTACCAGCACTTTTGACGCACGTTGTAGATGATGGCGTCGTTGCACTCATCACTGTCGCCGTTGGGGAAGAACCACCAGATTTCACCCCAGCGCGGCACCTTGCTTGCCCACACCTTTTGGCGCTGGACATAGTTCAGGTTGTCGAAGAAGTAGTTGTTGTTCTGCTCGTTCGGGATTTCCTGCACCACACCGTTGTAGGACAGAAACCGATCGGTTCCGATCCAGTAGAAAATGCCGTCGTACTCAATGACGCATGAGCTGGAAATGATGGATGACTGCTGGGTGATCAGGTCATACTTCCAGTAGAAATTCAGGCCGTTTACGGTGTAGGGTGCATAGCTAACGCGCACCAGAGAATCCAGAGTCCAAAACAGACCAGAAGGCGAAGTCGTGCCTCCCCGGATTGGCAGTCCTTTGATGACTTTGGTTGATGAAATGTTGTTGGCGTTTGCATCGGCAGATACCCAATCGTTGAAGTTGCCTGCGGAGCAGTTTTGGATCAATCCATTGTTGCCATACACAAACAGGTATGGGAACAACATCACGACGCCGCCCGACACCGAAATGTTGGCGTCAAAGGTCAGCGTCACAGTGCCGGACGCGGTGGCGTTGTTGCTCAGGGTGGCTGTCCAGACGCCACCCACGGTCGCCGCAGACACCACGGTGGTGTTGGCAGGGATACCGGTGCCAGTCACGGTCAGGCCTGCGCCAATCGCCGCAATGGTTGATGCAAAGGTCACAGTGTTCACGCCGCTGCTGGTGGTGCCACTGGCTGTAAAAATGCCCACAGGGGTCAAGCTCAGGCCGGTGAATGGGCCGTACATCGGACGGGTGTTTGTCGTGGAGGAAATGTCGTTCAGGTTCTGACCGGGGTGAGCGATCAGATTGTTCTGACCATTGCCTTCGGCGTCGTAGCCAATGTCGAACTGCCACAGGGTGTTGGCACTGGGGTTGTACGTGGTCAGGGAGGCAACGTAGCCAGTAAATCCCGATCCAGTCCCACCGATGTCGGAGGCATTGATGGTCACGGACTCATTGTGGACGTAGTTGATGCCAGCGGTGGTCACCACGATGTTGAACACCAAGTTGCTGGACACCGTGACGGTAGCCAAGCAGCCAGTGCCTGCCACGGCGTTGATGGGCACGTTGGTGTACGTCCCGTTGGTGTATGCGGAGCCTTGGGTGGTGATCCCAATGGACGCAACGGGGCCAATCGGCTCCACTGATACAGGGCCAAAACCAACAGCGTCATCGTTGTCGGTTGTCCATTGCTGGATTCCATCGCTGTAGCCAGAGATCACGTAGTTGATGCCGTTGTCGGCGCTCATAATCATGCCTCGGCTGACCCCCGAAGCATTCAGAAAAGCACCGTTGTAGCCAGCAATCTTGCGGGGCCTGCCGTATTGGAAGCGCACCCACTTGCCGTCAACATACGTACCGGAGGCAAATTGGGTGCCGTCCCGCTGAATGCCGGGGCCGGTTTGTAGGACAACGACTTTATCGGTCATGTCAGAAGGCACCGCCGTTGATACCCACGGGCACCAGCAAGCCGGTGGGGGTAAGGGTTGCGCCATTTACGCCATTCACCGCGAGGCCAAGCTGGTGGCTTGCGGCCAAGTACAGGCCGGTGGTCGCATCACCTGCAAAGGACAGCGATGGAGCAGCCGCAGAGCCGTTCCCAAGGGTCAGGGCGTTGATGGACGACGACGTGGACGTTTGGGCGTTGTAGACGTTGGTGCCATCGCAGATTGCGATGATGGTTTGACCTTGAGGCAACACCACGGTGGACGCGCCCACGGTAGTGGTCTTGAACGTCACCGTGAATGACCCGGTGGTCTTGTTCTGCAAGGAGTACAACTGCACCGTAGGGGGCAAGATGATGATGGCGTTCGAGGTCAGAGTGCCTTGGTACTCTTGGATGATGTTGGCCGCTTCCAGTGAGGTCAGGGTGACCGTGCCGCCAGTGATGCTCTTGACCAGAGCGGTGAAGAAGAACGTGGCCGAGCGCCCATAGGCATAGCTGTAGAAGTTGGTTCCACTGGACACCACCACGAAGGACTCGCCGATCTGGAGCTGGGCACTGGACTGGCCGTCAATGGTGTTGCTGCCGGTCAGCGCGACGTTCAGGATACCGGTGCCATCGTTCTTGACGATGATGTACCAGCCTGCTCCTACGCCCACGGCAGACGGCAGGGTGACAGTTCCAGCGCCGCCAGTCCACACGTAGATGGAGGACTGGTCGCTGGGCAGGAACGTGTAGGTAGAAGAGAACGTGGTGACGGCGGTGGTGGTGTTCAGCGTGTTGCCGACCGCAGTCATGCCGTAGCCATCCAGCGTTGCAGCATTGGCCGCAGACGTTCCCGCACCAAACTGCACCGAACCCCATGTACCGGGCGCGGTGGTGTTGTCGGTGACGTAGATGTACTGGGCGATGCCAGAGTTCACCGTGACGATGGCACCACCGGCAGAATTGACAACGTAGAAAGGGTTTGACCCGATGTTGCGGATCAGAACGCTCTGGCCGTCGGAGACCTGCGTGGCCGCTGGCATGAACAGGTTGAAGCCACCGGCAGATGCCGTGACCTCAATGATGTTGGCGACGACGTTGCCGGTGTTTCCGTTGACCGGCCAGTTCAGGATCGTGTCGCCGGTAATGGACAGTTGCTCGTAAGAGACTTGTGAGGGACTGATTGTGTCCCCGGAATAGGGTGAAATATATGATGTCATGCTAGTTCCTTCATGGCTTTTCTAATGGCCCAAGCAGCCTTTAATTTTGCGCTTTGCTCAGCCTTCCAAGCAGGGTCTTTGAATCGTTTTTCGGCAGCAGCTTTCATTTTTGCCTTGGATTCTGGGCTATTTAAAGACGCTTTTAGGTTTGCTGCATGCTCCGGGGAATGAGGCACTCCCTTGCGACCATTAGGCATGCCTTTTTTAGGGCTGGGTTTGCCAACCTTTGCCTTGCTGATGGCAATACCAATTTTTGCTCTTAGCTCTTTATTTTCATAAGCCTTTTTGTTTGACTCACGAATTTTTTGCTTGTGCTCTTCGGTTTTGGCCATGCCCATGGTTCCATCACCACCATCGGTCATGTTATAGCCATGCGGCATTTTTGTGTTGTGCTCCGCAATTAGCAGACGCTCAATCATTTTGGCAGACTCAGCGTCAAATGCATCCGCAATGTGAGTGAAGACGAAAGCATCTACACCATGTTTTTTAATGGCGCGATGCAGAAGCTGGCCTTCATTGGCATTGCGATGCCGCTTCCACCTGCGCTCCAAGTCCGTGGTAATGCCAACATACTGCTTGGCATTCACGGTGTTGGTGATGATGTAGATAGCGTGCATGATTAGGAGTCCACGGCAATCGCTTGGCGATCACCCACGCGGGCCACATCCTCGGTTTTGAGGGAATTGAGGGCTTCCGTATATTTCTGCTGGAAAATGACTCGCTGGTCGTTTTTCAGGAATGGCATGGCCTGCAACAGGGTGCCGAACAACATGGCATTGGGTGCGTTCTGGGTGAGCCAGTTTGTCTGGTTGGTCGAACTCAAAGGCTCAATGCGCTCGTAGTACAGCACCTCGAACGCATAGGCTTGATCTGGAGTCGGTGCCAAGTACCAGTGATCCCAGTCGGTGTCGGCGTAGAACTCGGGCACCGATGTTTTGGTGGCATTGGGCCAGTAGCTCTTCAGGTACTCATACTTGCGCAGGTAGACTGGTTTGCGCTCACCGGCCACGACCACGTTCATGGAGACGGTCTTGCGCCACCGTGCTGGCTTTTGAAGCACTGGGTTGCTGGCAGTGAGGGTGGATTCTGCGATCTGCAACTGTCCAAGGGTCTTAATCTCTTGGGCAATCTCAAACTCTGTCAGGGAAATGAAGGTGGGTATGGCAGCAACGACGGCAGCGTCTTTGCGCTCTAGGTACTGGAGCACCGTAGAGGTAAGGCTGTCGTAGGTCATGACCCATGAGGGTGTAGTTGCCATAGTAGTCCTTCTGGATTATTTGTCGGCCTTGGCGTCCAACTTGTCAAAAATTTGCTTCAGGATCGCTTTGACCTCGGCGATGTCGCCTCTGTAGTCGTCTTTGCCGACATAGCTGTGAGGCAAGTCATTGATCTTGTCTTCCAGCTTTTGAAGCTTGGCGGTCATGGAATTAAAAATGTACCCGCCCATGAACCCGGCAAGGGTGACGATGGCGTTGAATAGCTGCTGGTTATCCATGATTTCCCTCTGGTATGCGCTTGGTTGATTGTATCTGGGTCAGCTCAAAACGCGAAGCACGCTCTGAATCTTGCGCACGCGCTCGTCCAACCCAATGGTGCCGCCGTTGATGCGCTTTGTCATGGTCAGGTAGTCGCTGGAGTCGGCAAACTGGTTCAAGCCGTGGGTGGCCCAGAACCAGCCTGCGGTCATCGCCGCGTGCTTAGGCGTCGCCACCAAGTCGGGCTGCATAACAAAATCAACCCCACAGGCAGTGCCAGCATGAAAATAATTAGCGTGACCAGTAAGTTGTATGCAACCACGACCGCGAAAACGATAGCCGTCACCAGAAGCCTCGTCACGGTTTCCCATGCGGTCAGCATAGACCTTGTTTGCGATTTTCTGGGGATTCTTGGCATACTGGTTGGCAATCTCAATGGTGGGGAAGCGCTTTGACCACAGACGCATCAGCGCCTCAGCCTTGTAGTTCAGGTTCTCTTCAAGGGTGCGGAAGTTGTTGCACTCGTGGCCGCACTGGCCGATGAAGCTGGCCTGACGCGCAGGGGTGTCAATGCCGAACCGGTCAAACGTGGCATTCAAGGCCAAATCCCAACCCTGCGGGAGGCCCATATCTTGGCACTGGTCAGCGGTTAGCATTGAGCTTCTCCCTCACTTCGTTGTAGGCGTCAACGCAGGCTGCGTGCTTGCGGATGGCGGCGTTTCCGTCTTCGGTGATGGTGACAAGAGCTTGAGCAGTCTGTCGGTCAAGTTCGGCTCGGTTTTCTCCGCTATCTCCGCTGGCAGAGGCGGCACCTGCGGGGGCTTGTACACAACCGTTGGTAGGGAATGACAGCCGCAGAGAGCCATCACCAATATCAAGCTTGAGCTTCGCAGCGTTTTGGTCAGCATTTTTCTGGGCCTTTCGTAGTTGGGTTGCGTGGTCGATCAGGGTGTCAGCCAACTTCTGCTCGGTGTCTCGGGCGTGTTCGTTGGCCTCCGCCACCTTCAGGGCGTTTTCGGTCATAGCCTCTTCGTACCCGGCGTGGTGCTCGTAAGCGCCAGCAGCAACGCCAAGGGCTATCAGGCCAGCGATGACCCATGTGTAAAAAACACTAGGCATTGTTCACCTCCGCGCGGGCCGCAGCCAAGATTTCACGTTCCTCGTCCGACTCCAAGTGATTGGGCGGGGTGGTTGGGGGAGGGGGAGGCGTCCATGACTCATCCAGCGGTGGATTCACCCACACAGGCATACCGCCGAAGGGCGCAGGGGCCGCATTCTGGGCCTGCGGGTAGTAGGGTGAAGGGTATGGCGCTTGAGGGCAAGGATTGACGGGCGGAGGGGCTATTTTGTTCGCCACCTGACCGATTGAGCTTTTGCCCACCACGCCACCAATGCCGCCCACGATGAGCAGCACGATGTCGTTCAGCATCTTGGTGTAGGCTTGGTCGATGGGTGCCATGCTTTTGATGGGCTGCACCACGAACGTGACGGAGTACAGCAGCGAAGCCACGATTCCAAACAGGATCAGCGTGATGGCAAAGACCGTGACGGCCCAGACCCGCACATAGATTTCATCAGCGGTGTATCTTTGCGTCGTCAATTTTTTTCTCCAGCACTGGGGCTACAAGGTAGTCGGGGCAGGTTTGGTCGAACTCGCAGCGAGGCTTCTGGCACTGTTCCGCTGTGAAGTTGTCAGGGTTTTGGCACTGGTAGCGATACCGGTCTTCGCAGCTTGCGAGGCCCAGAGTCACAAAGAGAATAACGGCTGCGAGGCGCATGTCATGCCTTCATGAAGGCGACGTACTCCATCGTGCCCCAAGCCAGCAGGGAGATAAGTAGTACGCCCGCGACGATACTGAGCACCAGCAGGATAACTTCTTCAATCTCTTTTTTGCGTTTCGATTTGGCTTTTGCCATGGCTATTTCCTCCGACTTGCGTTTCTGAACAAGGTTGTTGCGTTCCATGACGATGGCGTGCCATACGTCGGCTTGGCCTGACCAGATCAGCATTTGCTTCAGCTCATTCTCCGCGTCTTGCAACTGCTTTGCGTGCATGACGGTCTCGAATGCCTGAGCGGTGTCGGACTTGCCAAAAGAGCTTTTCTTGGGGGATGCAGCAGCTTTCGCCACCACATCCTTGGCCTCAAAAAACTTCATCAGATCACCGCTCATGCTGTTGATGTCCTTGCCCATCTGGATGGCGGCTTTCACCCCCTTGATGGCGGCTTGGGCAGCAGCAAAAGCGGTGATCGGGTCTAGCATTTTTAGTCCGTTCCGCCCAGTGCTTCTACGTCTTGCACGGGCTGAGTCATTGCTAAGTCATCCTTGAGCAGTTTCAAAAACGAGTCCTTGCCCACTTGCAGTTGTTGCAGTTGGAATTGGGTCGAGTTGATCTTGCGGTCAAGGTCGATACAGTGGTTCAGCAGGTTGATTTGCTGTTCCGTAAAGGTGTTTGCGTCATGCTCTACACCGTCGAGGGTTACGATTTGGGGCTTTTCGGTTGCCATTTCGTGGTTCCTTTCAAAGTGCTGCCAAGGACGGGTGGCAGCTTCCCGTTATTTCTCCCGCCATTCTAAGCAGTACACCTTTCGGTCGTACACGTCCCCTACCCAGTACCAGCGCACGCACTCGTACTTTTTCTCTGCGCTTGCTGGTGTCAGCATGAGCGCAAAGAGTAATGCAAACTTAGGCAGACCAAGGCAGCGGAGGTTGGACAACGGGAGGGTTAATTAGGTTGTCGATCTGGGTTTGCACGGCAGCTTCCGTAGCAGCTTTATCCACACCACCCGCCCAAATCCAACCCAATACTTGGTCTTGCGTCAATTGAGCGTAAGGGGTGTAAGGTGTACCAGCCGAGTAGGTAACGTTGCAGGTGCTGTACACGCTGGCGTTGTAGGTTTCTTGAACACCGGAGCAAGTCCAGTGAATGGTAAAGACGACATCGGTTTGACCCTCTGCTTGAGGGTAGGCGTCCATCGCATTTACAGACCAAGTGATTGTTGCGGTCATGATTTTTCCTTTGGGTTATTTGGCTTCAAGTGCTGCCAAGCGTTTACGAAGGTCTTGGATTTCCTTGACCAGCATGGGGACAAGTTTGGAGTAGTCCACCGCCATCATTTCTTCTGGGTCGGCGGGTTGGTGTACAGCCTCTGGAGCCACGGTCACAAGTTCTTGAGCAATAAAGCCAGCACGTTGGTGCGTATGGTCTGCTTTCCAGTCGTAACTGCGAACTTGGATGGCATCAATGACGTTACCAAACTCAGGAGCATCAACGATGTTTTCCTTCAGACGTTGGTCTGAGGTGACGTTATACAAAACTGCTGTTGTACCGGATTGGGTAATTGAGCCGATGCCTCCACCAGCATAGCCAAACAAAGCGTAAGCTGCTCCAGAACCTGTACCAGAAGGATGTCCTAAGCCAATAGTTCCAGCAGGGTAAATTTGAACGCCATCACCATAGTTGCTTGCCGATGTTTTCCCCACCAACAGGTTACCACTTCCATCCAGCGTCATTGCCTGTGTGAGTGTTGCAGTCGTTCCTGCTGTGCCTGATGCGGCGTAATACCAAGTATGTGCGTTACCACCACCGCCAATCGAATAAAGACCACCAACACCTGTTGTTTTGTAAGTCACATTACCAGATGTGTTTACATAGAGGTTATTCCAAAGCTTAGTGTTTGTTGCCGAGCCGGGGTAAACAAGCGAACCGCTACCCGTTTCTAATGCTTTGTAACTGCTATTCCAAGCACTTGGAGTAACACCTAGTCAAAGGTTGCCGCTGGAGTCAATTGTCAAATTGGCTGTGGCGTTTGTACCAAGATGTAAGTTTGTAGCTCCAACGCTTGAAATAGTGGAAGAATACGCACTACTGCCAGACATAATAACGCCACCAGAACTACCTTCAATACCAATACGCATATTTCCAGAAGTGTTTGATAGCGTAAAATAGTTGTATGCGGTGGTTGTTCCGTTAGATAACAGTGATTGAATGCCTGTTGCGGCAACACCACTTAAATTTAGCTTTGCGCTTGGCGAACTTGTACCAATACCAAGCCCTGTGCTGGTAAGGCGCATTTGTTCGGAGCCGCCAATATAGAAAACATCCGCTGTACCGCCAAACTGATAAAGCGGATTACCAGCAGAGTCGTATGCGTTCAAAGTGTCCGCTGCACTGCTTCCCAAATAAACGCCATTGGTGCTTCCGTTGTATCGCAAATAAATTGCAAAAGGCTCGCTTGCACCAATAAATTTGGAACGTCCATTGGCTGTTACTGTTCCAGTAGTTGCAAAGTTCGTCCCATCAAACGTCAGCGCACTACCAGTCGTGAGCGCACTGGTGGAGCTTGCGTAGACAACACCGTTGGCTGTAAAAGATGTCAGGCCAGTGCCGCCATTGGTGGTTGCCAGCGTGCCTGCAAGGGTAACTGCGCCAGTGGTTGCGGTGTTGGGTGTCAGACCAGTTGTGCCAGCACTGAAAGAGGACACGTTGACGTTGCCTGCCTTGGAGGCAAGAATTTGCACAACGCCACCGCTGTCTTTATAGTACAGCTTGCCATCGGCTGCGTTTATCGCAAGCTCAACACCGGATGCGCTAGTTGTCAAATTAGCAGCCAAAGGAACATTGGAAGCAGTAGTGCTTCCGTACAAAAGTATGGGGGTATATCCTGTGGACGACATGGTATTTCCTTAAAAAGAACCACCGGCAATACCGCCAGTGATGGTGCCATTGACGGCATTTACAGTGATGCTGGAGTTTACCAACTGAGGTAGGTTTCCAGAAGTGGCCGTGACAAACGTCAGGTAGTTTGTAGCACCGGTCGATGTCAGTGTGATTCCAGTGTTCACCGCGTTGGTTGCGTTGGTGACCGCCGTAGTTCCGATGACGGCAACGACTTGGGCTGCGGTGGCCGCAGTGAAGGCGCTGGTGCCGTTTCCATAGGCCAATCCGGTCAGGGTTGCCACGCCTGTACCACCATTGCCCGCCACAAGCGTTCCGGCCAGCGTAATTGCGCCTGTAGTGGCAGTGGCAGGGGTAAGGCCGGTCGTACCACCAGAGAGGCTCAAAACGCCCGTATTGGCGATGGTGACTGGGGCCGATCCGTTGTAGCTGGTGCCACTCAGGCCCGTGCCGATGGTCAGCGCGTTGCTGGCCGTGGCGGTGACGGTGATTGAACCACCCAAACTGACCGCGCTGCCGTTGATGGTGATGCTGCTGTTGGTGAGCTGAGAATTGCCGATGCCGCCCAGCGTCCCGCCCAGCGTCAAGCTTCCAGAGCTTGTCACGGTGCCGGTCAGAGTGATGCCATTGACCGTACCGGTGCCGCTGACCGAAGTCACCGTGCCTTGGGGGTTTGCAGCGGTGGTGATGCTGGTCACGCGGCCATAGGTGTCAATGGTCACCACGGGGATCAGGGTGGCCGAGCCGGTGGTGCCGGGTGTGGCGATGCCGCTTGCAAGGTCAATGACCGGCGTGGTGCCACCGGTAGAGGTGATCCGGCCCGCAGTGCCACTCACCGACGTGACGTAGGTGCCAGCCGGTTGCTTGTTGTTGAATGTGTTCCAGTCGGTGCTACTGAGGTATCCGTTGGTGGATGTAGTTGCCTGCGTGATGCTCAGGGTTCCGGCTGAATAAGCCAGTGGCGCACTGATGGTGGCGGCACCCAGAGCCGTTCCGTTGCCGTACAGCAAACCAGTGACGCTGGTGGTCAACGTCAGCGAGGGCGTAGTTCCGCCACTGGATGTGCCTGCAAAGCCGTTACTCGACGCAATTGAAATTGCAGTGACGTATGAACCGGAAGGCTGTTTGTTGTTGAAAGTCGTCCAGTCGGCGCTGCTTAGGGCACCGCGATTCGTTGCGGAGGCAGTGGGCACATTCAGCGTGATGACTGGGGTCGTGGTGCCATTGGCGACGGTCGAGCTAAGGTCGGTACCCGTAGTTCCCAAGGTGAGCGCGGCCACACTGGTGACGGTTCCAGAACCCTTGTTGTTGAAGGTGTTCCAGTCCGTGCTGGTCAGGTAGCCATTCACCGACGCGGTTGCAGCGGGGATGCTGATTGCAGGCGTTGCGCCGCCAGACGAGACAATCGGGGCGGTGCCGGTGACCGATGTCACGGTGCCAGAGCCTTTGTTGTTGAAGTTCGTCCAGTCGGTCGATGTCAGGTATCCATTCACACTAACGCTGGCCGCAGGCATGCTGATCACTGGAGTCGCCCCACCGGTGGACGAGACAGGTGCCGTGGCGGTCACGCTGGTCACAGTGCCGACGCTGATGGAGCCACCCAGATTGACAGCGGTGCCATTGATGGTAACGCTGCTGTTGACCAATTGGACGTTGGTGATCTGGCCGCTCAAGTCTGTGGTTGGCACCGTGGGGCTGGCCGTCATCGCTGACGTGCCGTTGCCCTGAACGTAGCCGGTGAGGGTGGATGCGCCAGTTCCGCCATTGGAGGTCACCAAAACACCGGCCAAAGTGATTGAGCCCGACGTGGGGGTGCTTGGAGTCAGGCCCGTGGTTCCGGCGCTGAAGAATGTCACACCGCCTGCGGTGCCGCTGGATGCTGCGGTCAACCGGCCGTAGGAGTCAACCGTGAATGTGGCCGACGAGTACGTTCCTGCGGTGACGCCTGTGGTCACCAAGCTGAAGGTGGGAGACCCGGCAGACGCATTACCATTGGCGACGGCGATCTGGCCGGACGTGCCCAGCAGCGAAACTTGGGAGAAATTTGACCCGTTGACGGTGACAAGACCCGTTCCACTCAGGGCGGCGACGTTGGAGAGCACGGTTCCAAGCGAAATGACGGGGTTTCCTGCCACTCCGTCGCCATTGGCAATACTCAGCCCGCTTCCAACCCCGAACGTGCGCCCAGTGAGCGTGCTGGAGTTGGTTTTGACTTGAATTCCGGTGGGGCTGGTGTTCAAGGACAGCGCCGCGCCGGTCATGTTGATTTGAAGCGACGCGCCTGCACCGTTATCGACCAGCGACAGGCCCGAGCCAGCAGAGAAATAACGCGCTTGGGTCAGGCCGGAGGTCGATCCCACGGTCAAGAAGGGGTAGTTCAGCGCCCCAGCACCAGAGATTGCGCCCACGGTGGTCTGTACCGTCACGCCATTTTGGACAATGGGGACGGATTCAGTACCTTGCAGCGGCAGCGCCTGTGGCAGTTGGGTGATGCTGACTTGTGACGACATTCAAGGACTCGGTTGGGTTTTGATTGTGCTGTTGTTGCCGTTGCTCGTCGAGTCGCTGGAGTCTTGGTTGGTGCTCAAGACCTCGCCACCATACGGCTGGGTCACAATGTCATACGGCTCGACGGCAACACTGACATCGGGACGTGGGAATTGTAAGGTGATGCGCTCAGTTTTACGCGCAGGTGCTCTGTAAGGATCACGTTGATCCGCACAGCCTTGTTGGCATACTTTCAAGCCGGGAAAATTTCCATCGGGCATAGCCTCAATAATGGGGCGCTTCATGCGGCAGCGATCGCAAATAAATACCGCGATTACTGCATTGCCCTCGGTGTTTAAAAAACGTGGCATTAGACCGTCCTCCCCTGAGCGGCCAGAGTAGCGCGTCGAGCAGCCACGCGTTTGGCGACTTGTTCGGGCGTTTGTTTTCGGCCTTTGCCAGCCGCCGACAACTTGGCACGAGTTTCTTTGGATGCAGGAATTCCAGCGTTAGGGGCCTTGCGCCCAACCAACCATGGTGTTGGACGCGATACACCCTTGAGGGGGCTAACATAATTCTCTGGACGAACTCGACCAAGTGCAAGAGAGGCTAATTGCTCTGGCGTTGCTGCTCTGCCAGTCAATGCTGCACGCATTTTTTCAATGGATGCAGGTGATTTTTTTTTGCCTATTGCCGAAGCAGACATTTTTGCACGCTGCTCTTCAGGTTTCGCAATGCCCTTGAAGCGCTTGCTGGTGGCGTTTGCAATTTCTCTGCGAGCCACTTCATACAACCGAGAGTTGATGTAGAAATCATCATTCCCTCGCATGCGCCTGATGGATGACCACTGGTTTCCGCCATGCAACTTTGCCAAAAGAAAGTGGGCAATGAAATGCTCTCTTGCCGTCAAATCAACCAAATTGGATGCGTCGTTTGATCCACCCAATGACTTTGGGATGATGTGATGCCGCTCCTTGTAACCGGCCAACGACTGGCGTGCTTGACACTGGGCGATCAAGCCATCATAAATTTTCTGGTAATTCATGTTGTATACACTGTAATGATTGGAGTTCATATTGTACTCCAGACATCACCGTGTATAAACCGAAATATTCGGGCTAAAAAAAATCGGACTTTTGTCTCTGTTCTCGTTTTCCATCATCAGGAAATACTTGTCGGCTTGGCCTTCAAGGTACTGAATGCGATCCAAGGGTACCGCAGGCAGGATCAGGCTCATTTGGTGAGCCAGCATGCACTGGATGGCTTGGAAGGCGTACTGGGGTATCTCCAGCTCACCGTACAGGTCGCCCACGTCCATGATCTGGCGTGAGTACCACACCACCATCTGAACGAACGGATCAGACGGCGTGGGCCACAGCGTGATGGTGGCTTGCGGGATCGTGCGATTCAACCAAAACTGGAACGGCTGGTTGGCGGTGAAGTTTTTCGATGGCAGGTTGGTATAGTCGTCGCGGTTCAGCCGCGCCATGGTGATTTCCGTGGAGTTGTTGCCCACGAAGAATTCAGCCACGCTCAGTGTGCCGCCGCCAGTTTCGCGCATGCGGTAATACTGGCAGGTCACGCCCGGATCAATGTCGTACCATAGCCATGTCCCAGACACCCAAGTGGTCACCCCAGTGTCTTGCAGGGTGTTCCATGTGACTCCATCGTTCGACCACTCCAGCAGGATGTGAAACGAGCCGGACGTGGATGGCAGGATGCCGATGGAGCCTGCATAGATGGGATTGTTCTGGCCGTAGTTGATGCCAATGTAGCCATTGGGGCTGGTTTGCACATCAGAGGTCAGGACGTTGTTGTCAAACGCGAGACCGGTCACGCCACCGGAAGAGAAATAACCTCCGCCGGTCGCGGGTGTGGGGCGGTTCAAACGACGATACAGCGCATTCAGCACATCGTTGCCACCTTGGGGTAGCAGGTACTGAAATTGGTCGGCATTCATGCCGTAGACCTTCTTGCTGATGCACCAGTAGTTGATGCCCTGATTGATCAGGTTGGACAGGATGAAAAACAAGGATTGCTTTGCCGCCTGCACTTGCTCCACAGTCAATTCTTCGGCCAGCTTGCCCGACATGCGGGCACCTTGATCTATAAATTTTTGCGTGCTTACAACCGTGGTGCCGACAGTCCCAGAATAACTCATTGCATTGCTCCTTCTACCAACCCGGACAATTCCAACGCTGCATCGAAGCGCGCGAGCGACTGCCCTTCTCGCTCTTTTCTGCAACAGGCCCCATGCGAGCACAAAACGAGTCCTTGCGAGAGCCGCCTTGGGGCTGCGGTGCCTTGAGGTGCGATCCAGTCTCTCGATTGTACTTAGCGCGGCCCTTAGCGGTCAGGCCAGCACCCTTGTCAACCGATAGCTTCTCGCCTCGGCCCACGGCAAGGCTGGGGCCACCGTCCTTCAGCTTGGCTGTTTTGGCCGATTCCTTGAAAGCTTGAGCCGTCGGCGCACCTTTGCTACCAGCCTTACGCATTTTCTCACCAGAGCCTTCAGCGATGCGCTTTTGCTTTGCATGAATGTTTGCATAGAGACCTCGCTCAGACATTACCAGCAACCTTTGTGCATGTGGTTTTCATGGTGCGTGGAAATGTTGCCACCATGAGCCTTGTGGGCTGCACGCTTCTCGCTGTACGCAATCGCAACGGCTTGCTTGACCGGCTTACCGGCCTTCACTTCCGCCTTGATGTTGTGCTTGAAGGCTTTTTCAGATTTGGACTTGATCAAAGGCATGATGGTTCCTTAGTCTGGGTTCTTGATGAGGATGCCGCCAGCATAAATGTTGCAACTGAACGGGCTACCACTGTTGGCAACAATCTCAAACTGGATGTCGGTTTTCTCAGTGTGAGGAATGGGGCAGGTGTATGGAATGTTCAAAGACTGCGTGAAGGTGGTCTGGTTCAACACGTTGACTTCACCGGTCACATTGTCCTTGTTGTATTCCACGTATTTCATGAAATTGCTGGACGTGAAGCCAATGCTTGCGTCAGCTTGGATGTACGACAGATAGAACGTGTAGCCCTTGGGCACCGTGTAGATCGACATCTGGGTCTGACCGATGCCAGCGTTAATCTTGGCATAGGTGGTCGAGCTGATCTTGGCTGTGATGTTGCCGACGTTCAGGCCGTTGGTGGTGGTCATCAAATTGATGCGCAGGAAAGAGCCGGTGGTGGTCACGTTGGTCGTGCCATTCATCGCAATCGTTTCCACCAATGGGTTGAAGTTTGCGTCCAAACCTTGGATTTGCACGCTCAAGGCCGAGGTATCCGAGGTGGAGTCGCTTACCAGCACCAGAGGCGCGGCAACAGAAGGGTATGCATAAGCACCACCGGACAGGGTTAAACCCTCCCATGCCGGGCCTAGTGCAGACGATCCAACGGTAGCGCTGAATCCAAAAATATTGAGTGCGGTGTGACCGGCAATTTGGCCGCGAGACACTTGAAGTTCAAAAGGCTCGAATGCGCCTTGACGTGTGGCGGAAGAGTAAGTTCCCATGATTTTTCCTTAAAAAGCAGGGGCCGAAGCCCCCACTTGATTAGCACTTGGCTTTGCCGCCTTTGCGGTAGCCACCCGAGTGGATGGACTGTTTTTCCGTCATTGGCGTCGGTGGCGTACTTGCATCCTTGTTGTATTGCTTGGTTTGCAATGCGCGAAGTTTTGCGTCCTGCGCCATCTGGGGCGTCATGTTCGAGCGATCATCCTCATCAGAGAACTCAAGGCCCCCCTTGGAGTGATGGTGAACCTTACCGCCTTTTTTGAAGGTGCCGGATTGCAAGCTGTTTGCCACGGGACGGCTGACGAAGTGACGGGGCATTTTTACTGCCTTGCCGTCATCTACGACATTACCGCCCGTGGCGTAGTGCTTTTTTGCGGCGTGGCCTCCATGCTTGAAACCACCAGCGTTGGACTCACGAACGCCACCAGTGGTGCCATTCATTTTTCCAGCCTTGGCCGTATCAGCAGGACGGTTCTCCCAGTCGCCATCATGCTCAATGGCGCGACCAATGCCGGGCACCTTGCCGCCGTGAGCCTTGTGATGCATCTTGTGCTCATGGTGCTCATGGTGCTTGGCGTGACCACCGTGCTTAAAGCCGCCTGCGTTGGACTCCTTGATGCCTTTGGTGCCGTGGGCGCGGTCGCGCTTGGCTTCGTGCATCTCGGTGTTCACGTAGTCGTGCTCATTGCCTTCGATGGTGCCCTTCATCTTGATCTTGCCTTTGTTGACCTTTTCGTCAGTGTCAGCAGGGATCGCGCCGCCAGTGGCGAACTTGTGCATCTTCTTGGCATGACCGCCGTGCTTGTAGCCAGCGGGTGCGCCATCTTTGATGCCTTTGGTGCCGTGGTGCTTGTCGTGATGCTGACCGTCATCGACCTTGGTGTTCTCGAATTTCTTCGCACCTTTTTCGATGGTGGTCTTGGTCTCGGCGCGGTCAATAGCACCACCAGAAGCCTTGTGGTGAATCTTGCCGCCGTGCTTGGCGTGAGCCTTGCCACCGTGCTTGGAATCTTTCTCATGCTCGTGGTGCTTGAGTTCTTTTTCCAGCTTGTGGATTTCGTGCTCTTCGTGCTTCTCGTGCTTGCTCTCGGCCTTGCCACCCTTCTTCATCATGTTGGGGTTCATCGCTGCGCGACGAGCTGCCATGGAGGGGCGCATAGGGGCCGCAGCAGGGGCCATGCCACCGCGTGCAGGCATACCCATAGGAGCAGGCTGGGAAGCGGCCATAGGCATGAATCCGCCCACAGCCTTGTGCTTGACGCCGCCGCCTTTTTTGAGCTTCAGGATTACCGAAGGCTCGTCGGTCATCATTTTGACCATAGGTTTGAATTGAGACATTATGTCCTCCTATTAGGCTTGAGTTACGCCAAGTGCGCCAGTGCGAGTTGCATTGGGGCCGACAGCAATACCGGGCAGGGCGATGGTCATAACCAAACGCTTGGTGCCGTCAGATGCCGTGGTGGGTGCAAACGTGCCGCGAACGTCGCCAGTTGAGCTGGTTGCGGTAGCGGTGTCGGCAGGGGTAAAAACACCAGCATTTTGCAGCAGGGTGTTGTTCCAGCCCACTTTGACCACGTATCCAGCGTCAATGCAGCGCACGGGCAGGCCAAACACGTCAGTAGTACCAACGGTGAGGGCTGTAGTGGAGCCGCCGCCTGCACCAGTCACCGAAGCGATTTGGTAGAAGGCTTTCTTGCCGGGGGTCGTAGCAGCAGCAACCGAAGTAATCACTTCAGTCATGGGCTGGCCGTAGTAGTCGTAACCGGCCACGGTGTAAGCGCGAGCAGCGCCGCCAGTAACCAGTGTGATGGACACTGCGCGAGGCGTGTTCAACTGGATCACGGTGGTGCCGTCCGCACGAACAACAGACTTGGCGGAGGTGCCTGCGGTCAGCGTCAATGCACCAGCAGCAGCAGGTGTCTGCGAAGCGGCGATGTTGGCAGCTTGCAGGGTTTGTGGCACGCAGTCCCAGACGTATACGCGACCCAATGGGCCGATACCCAAATCCATGGGGGATGGGTCGCCGTAGCCGCCGTCACCGGAAGAGGTGATGGTGATTGCGCCAGTGGCCGAAGACGAAGCGCTGAGGGTGTAGGTGCCCACGCCGCCTGCGCCAGTGGCGAATGCGGTGATGTAAGAACCTGCGGTGATGCCGGTGCCGCCAACGTATTGACCAAGAACCAGCGGATCGCCGGACAGCAATTGCGTGATGGTCATGGTGGTGCCGGAAACCGAACCGGCAAAAGTGCCTTCGGTTTGTTGTTGGCCGGTGCCCATGTAAGTTTGGGCTGGGCCGAGGAATAGGTCGTCAGAAAATTGAGGCATGGTCTGCTCCTTGAAAAGTTTGACCGATGTTTAAAAAAAGGGAGTGGAGTCCGACTCCACCCCCTTGCTTGGCTTAGATACCGGGCGTACCGTAAGCGCAGCGTGGATCAGTGAAGCCAACGTCGTAACGCTCCGTCGCCTTGTAGCGCATGGAGTCAGTCTCGAAGTCACCTTCCATGGTCTTCTCCAGACGGCGGCGCATCAAGAGCTTGAAGCCCTCGGGTGCGTCTGTCTGAACCCACCATGCAGTAGCGGAGGTCAAGCGGCTGATAACGGCAGCGCCTTCGTCCAGCAAACCGATCGATTTCACCGGGTTGATGTCGTTGTTGGCGTTGCCGGTACGCAGAACCGACTTCAGCAGCACTTCGGCTTGGAAAATGTTGCCGGGGGCCACGATCAATTGACGTGGCACCAGACGAATTTTCTTGCCGTTGTTGTCCACAGCTTGACGAACTTGGATCAGCATCTGTTCCAAGGAGGTCTGCGACAGCACAGCGGCGGTAGCCAACTGGTTGCTGAAGGTGCCATTGACGATTGGGTGAGCGGTGTTGATCAAAGACACACCATCGCCACCGGGGTAAGCGCTGTTGAATGCGGTGTTCAGCACGTTGGCCGACAACAGTTCTTTGGTTTCCACCAGAGACTGGGCCAGATGGCGGGCATACACTTGACCGATACGGATGTGGTCGCCGTCTTCCACCAAGACTTTCGTCAAGGCAAAAGCCAGACCGTACACCTTGTACAGGTAGCGCTTCAAGAACAACACACCACCTTGTTGGTACGTCACCGGTGTGCCGTCAGGCAACTGGGGAGCAGCACCGAAACCGTACAAGACGGGTTCTTCGTGGTAGTTGCGGGGGATGCCGTCTTCTTCGCGGAACACACGGCTCCACTCATCGGCGCGTTGGTCATAAACACCATCGAAACATTCGTTCAGGATTGGTTCAACAATCGAACGAAAGTCCGTACTTCTCATTGGAGCGGCCATTTTTTATGCCTCCTTATTAAGCAATAGCGGTGACAGCACCGAAGAATTGCGAGTTAGCAACAACGACGCGCACGATTGTGTACGAGTCACCCCAAGCATTGTCCACGTAGGGAGCCAAGTCAACAACGCGCAACTGACCTTGGACGCCATTACCTACGGCAGTAGCAGAGCCCAAAGTGGCTTGCGACAGGCCGGTGGTGGTGGAGCCAGCGGTGATGTTGGTGAAGTTGTACTCGTTACCGATAGTGGTTTGAGCCATAGAGCCATCAGCTTGAATTTCGTAAACGATGTTTTGGTCGTTGTAGAAATAAGCTACGCAAGTACCGGCGGTGTACGCGGTATTTGCAGGCCAGTAGTTGGACACGCGAGCGCGGCCAGTGGTGTCAGTCCATTGCACGCCTGCAAAAGCGCCAGCGATAGCGCCGGTTGCTGCTGCTGCGATGATGGTGCCGATGGTGCCACTATTTGCGGTCGTACCGTATTGAACGGGTTGACCTTTCAGGATGTTCGAGGCGTAGCCCGAAACGATACCGCCAGCGAGCGCCTGTGCGCGATCCAGACCAGAAGGATGGAACGCAGGACGCAAGCCAAACGGAGCAGAGGTAGAACTCATAGGAAACTCCTTTTGTTAACCGGAAAACACCGGTGCTTTGGTTGCATGTTGATCATACTTTCCAAGACCTTCGCCCTCGACGTTTACCAGCGATTTTCCGTTGCTGTCACGCTGACCTTGCAAACTCTCAATCTGCACACGAATCTTGTCAGCTTCGTCACGAGGTTTCTCGTGGTGCTGATAGAGCATGGCTTCTTGGAAAATTTCCATGGGGAGCTTGAACAGCAACATTTCGTTGCAGGAAACATACCCAACATGCTCACCTGACTTCACGCGATAGTCTTCATAGCCGGGTAACTCTTCAGATTTAACTGGAACGTACCCAAGGCGAATCCGCTTGTCGATGGAGTCGTAGCTGTTGGTTGTCGAAAGCCAGCAAAGGTGCCACCCATCAATGTTGGGCAGTTTTGGCAAGGCTGATTGCGTCCATTCCTCACTCCACATCTTGCGACGTTCCTGTGTCGAAATGAACTTGTCTTCGGGTGCTGCGTGGCTTGCTTCCCCGTTGGTACGGTCTTGGCGACCAGCAGCATTCAAAGATTTTTTAAGGCGAGAGTCGGTCATATTAGGTTCTCCAAGTATTAGTTGCGACGAGCGTTTTCACGGTCGTATTTGATGAAATTGTTGATCATGGCTTGCTTGCGTGTCGGGTTGTCCCACGCACCTACTTCCTTCATCGCCTTCACTCGCTCGGGCGACAAAACAAATTGGGTGCGGTTATTACCACCAAACGCGGCTGATGCCTCACGACCTGAACTTCCCACTACGTTCCTCGGTTTCCTAACAGTGGAATCACTGCCTGATGTGTCATTGTAGCGATGTGGCAACGCTTTTTGCAAGCGGCTGTCCAATTCGGCCCAATAATCTGGATCAGAGGGGTTCCAACCTTCGGTAGAGAGCAGCTCATCGACCTTTTTGGCGATCCGGCTGTCTTGATCCGAAGTATCTGGCTTGTACCAGTTGTTGCGCTTCATCCAGTCGGCAGCATGGCGCTGCACACCGGCGTCGATCACGGGAATTTCGGGCGGTGGGGCCTGAATTTCACGCTCGGCTTGATTCTTGGACTGCTTGAGCTGGTTGACAGCGGCCTGAGCCTCGTTCCATGCCTCTTGTGCCTGCACCATAGCGTCGCCATCACCGGCACGGACGGCCTCGGACAGCTTCATTTTGAAGTATTCCAAGCGCACGTTCTGGTCGTCGATCATCTTTTCGATGCGGGAGACCTGACCTTGCTTAGTTTCGCGCTCGACGTGGGACAAGCGGCGCTTGAATTCCTCGTTTTCACGCTGCAACTGCTGCAAGCGCACGTCCTTTTCCTCATTCGTCTTGCGAATCAGGTCTTTTTTGGCGCGGCGGCGAGCACGTTTGGCGGATCGGACAGCTTCGGAGTCGTCTGGGTGGTCTTCTTCCTCCCCTGTAACGTCCTCACTGGCGCGTTTTGCAGGGGTTTCCTGCGCTTCGGGGGTGTCGGTAGTACCTTCGTCGTCCGCCAGCATGCTTTCGGGCAAATCGACCACTGCGGAGCCGTCTTGGCCCTCGGAAATGGTCAATGTTGCGTCATCTTGTTCGGTTTTTGTAGCCATGGTAGCTCCTTAGACGTAGGCTTTGAACGAAAGCGGGTCATCAGTGACCTTGGCAATCAGTTCGTGGTCGTTCAGGGTCATGAAAAGCACTGGGTCTTCACCCTCTGCTGCGCCGGGTGCATTGCGCTCCCAGCGATCACCACCCCACTTGGGCACGCGAACGTAGTCACCTACTTCTGCCCAGCTACCTTCAGCCCATGGCTGCATGGTGTCGCGGTTTTTGAAGGCCAGAGGGCCGATCGCAACCACTTTACCAATCATGTTCTGCCACTTTTCGGTCTCTTTGGTCTCAGAGACCAAAATGATCCGACTGCCAGTTGCAGTTTGCTTAATACGGCGTAGTTGAACGATCACGCGGCCACCGTATGGGTGTTGACCCGGACTTACGTCAGGGAAAGCCCATGCCAGTTCTTGCGGATCGGATACGCCAGCCTCTCCCGAGATTGTCGGGATTTTCTCTTTGTCACTCATACTAACACTCCTAAAACACCATATTGCAGGTGCATCGTTAAAGCACTTTTCAGTGCGGCCTCAGTCCCGGAGTGGGACTTAATCTTGGTTCTTTTCTTCTTCTAGCATGCGGTCGATGGAGTCCAGTACAAATTGCAATCCTTGTACCTCACCAACCAGCCGCTGATACGACTCCCAGTTGTGTGCATGCCCCGAAGCAAGGGACATCGCCACCTCTGATTGCCGTAGTTTGATCACATGGATGACCGATGCGATCATTTTTTCTTTGCGTGGGCCAATCCGCCTTTGGGTTGAGCGGCGTTGCCGGTTGGCTTCATGGTCTGGCCGGTGATCTTCTCACCCATTGCCAGACGTTTGTGCTGAGGCACTTCAATGCCCTTTTGTTGCTGATCACTGGTTGCCATTCGGGGCTCCTTGGGGTTGTGCAGCGGGTGCTGCGGGTGGTTGCATAGCCGCCGTTATCAGGTGCTTTTGCATGTCGGTTTGCTGTGCGCCCTGATCACTGATTGCTTGTCCAGTGATTTTAGCGTTTTCAATCTCGACCTTGGTCTTGTTGTCGTCAGCGTGTTTGGCGATGTCCGCTTGCAGCTTCTGGCCGTCAAACGCAAGGCGGGCCTGATCAGCTTGGGCTTTGCGCTGGGTCTCAGCCATGCTGGTGTCCTTGACCACTTGGGCGTCGGGCGGCAGTTGCTGGGCACCTTGCTGGCGCTTCTGAGCCATTTGGATCAGTTGCTGGAACGCTGGCGCAAATTGCTGGAACACCTGCTGAGTGTCCAGAGCAACGTGAGCGCCCACGACCGTGTACAACTGGTCGATGGTGCCGGTCATGCGAGGATCATCGTAGTCGTCCACCGGCTTGCCACCACGGGACTCGGCCACATAGCCGTTGCTCCGGTTCAAGTACCACAGCGTCATGTGCTGTTTGATGTGCTCAATCAAGTGGTTCAGGTAGCTGGGGTCTGCGAACGGCGACTGGCCCAAGAATGGGTTCATGCCGAACTGCAAGTGATCCTGAATGTGGGCGATGTGATCCTGCTGCATGTAGGCGTAGGCAGGCTGGCCGATCAACATGGCAGCGTTCTCGTCGGCGCTGGTGCGTTGCTCGGGCGCTGGCACGTCCTTCATCAGCTCATTGATGTTGGGGATTTTCATCTGTTTGAGCGAGCGGCTCAAGACTGCGTTCATGTCAAACTGGTCGGGGTGCTTGTCCGCCAGCGCCAGCACAGCCTGCATCTGGGCCATGCGCTGCGTCTCGGAGAATATGTGCGGGTCGGACACCGGGATGACATCGGTGTTCTTTTGGAAGTCGTCGCGGTGAATTTCCAAGTCGGCAACGATGTCGCCCTTGCGCATTTCGTCGAAGTGCCAACGGTTTAACCGGCAAAGAATCTTGAGCACGCGGGCTTGGGACTCATGCAAGCGGGCATGGATCGACGAGAACACCGCCGCGCCTTGCTCAATCAGGGCTTGGGTGGTGCCCACGGGGGCTTGGGCATTCACGTCAGCGATCTTCTCTTCGCTGGTCGATACCACGCCCTTGGCAGCGGTGTCCAGCCAGCCCAGCAGCTCAAACAGAACCGGACTGGGTGGGTTGAACGGCATGGGCATGGCGATCTGGCGGATGTCCTGCACGCCGGGTGCGCCTTCGATCTCCACGATCTGGGTCACGTCAACCTGCTGGCTTTGGCCGCTGATCTTGGCACCCTTCAATTTCAGCATGGTGGCGCTGTTGTTGATGTGGGCGGTGTCCAGCAAGGCACGCAGAGCACCGGTCAGGGCGGCGCTGAGGCCACCAATGAGGTGAGGCAGGCCAATGGCGTATGCACCGCGCCATGGGATGAACTTGAACTCGACGATCCAGTCGAGCTTGGTCATGGTCTCGTCTTCCTCTTCCCAGTTCCGGTACAGGCCGACAACCTTGTTGTCCAGCTTGTCGATCATCAGGATGTAGGGGGCGGACTCGCCCTTGGTCTCTTTGTCCTCGTCCAGCTCCAAGTAGGTGTAGATGTGGAACACCTCGCGCAGGCCGTCTTGGTTGTCTTCCCACTTCTTGCCTTCGATCTTGTCGTTGGCCTTCTGGGCCTTGCTTTGCTCGGGCTGGGTGTTGGACTGGATTAGGTTGATGTCGCGGTACATGCCGCTCTTGACGCGGCGCTTGAACTCGTACTCGGTGATCTCATGCACCTCAGCAGCACGCTGGGCGGTGTAGAAGTTGGTCGCTGCAAACGGCAGGATCATGCGGTCGATTGGCAAGAACTCCACGCAGGGGCGCTTCTTTTTCTCATCGAACCACAGCTTGAAGTATTGCGATCCGCCTAGTGGGAGCTGAGTCAGCAGTTGCTCTTGCTCGTCGCGGAACTCTTCGATCTGCTCGGTGATCTGCCAGTTCAGGTAGTCACGCTTGCGCTCGGATTTCTCCTGCTTCAATTCATCCATCTTGCCCAGCACCTTGGTGCGGACAGGGCCGTCTGGCGGGAACATTTCTTTGATGGCCTTGGCGGCGAAGTCAACGCAGCCCTCAGCCATGGCGGGGTGAACCACCTTGGACGCACCCATGAACGTGGCACCACCGGGGGCGTCGTTGCCCATGCCGGTGCGCTTGATGCCCTCTTCGTATTGCTTGTCGCGCTGCTCTCGGGCTTGCTTGTCAATCTCAAGCATGTCGAGGTAGCGCATGGTCAGCGTGCCCAGCTCACCGTCGTCGTACCACTCGGCCATGTTGCCGTAGAAGTCGGGGTTGTCTTGGGGGCCACCACCTTCGATGGTTACGATGGCCGAGCCGTCCTCTTGCTCTTCGGTTTGAACATCAGGCATGTCCACCGTGGCGCTGCCATCGTCGTTCTCGGTTACTTGGGTGTCGTCTTGGGTGTCGTCAATGTCGGCCATCATTTAACCTTTTTTTTGCGGCTGAGTTCCAGCATCATGGTGTCCATATCTTTATGGAGAACAACTTTTTTCTTGCGTTTGTGATTTCGTAAAGCACGCAAATCCAAACCTTTATGCTTCAAAGCGGCAGCAGGCTTGTGCAAATGAAATTTGGGTTTAGTGTACTCATTTGGATCATTGTGATGTTCTAACCCATGGAATTGATGGTAAAAATCTTCCACAGACAATTTTTGTTTGGTCATACGCCTTCTCCATCATCATTAGTCAATTGAATGGGTGATCGTGTCTGGGGCTGAATGCTAACCTTGCGATTTTGCGGAATGGTGTCGTACATGCTTTTGCTTCCAGCCTTAGATCGTGCGTACACAGGCTTTCCTTTTGCATTTTGTGCCATTTGTAACTGAGGATCATAGTGGACAAAAAACCCATTTGATTCTGCATGGGCATTCTGTGTGGTGCCAGTAGCTTTTTTGTTTTTTAAGCCAACAATGACCCCATCTTGTCCTTCTGGTTGCAAATCCAAGGGTCGGAAATCATGGGTATCGCCATTGATAATTTTGTAACGCTTTCCAGTTTCTTGATCATGCAATTCTTCAGGCAAATGATGCTTGTCGCTAAAAGCCATGGCAACATTGTCGCCTTGATCAAGACGACGACGCATGGATTTCCAATTTTGATGTTCATTGTGTACGCCCGGCTGGCTTACTCCGGTGCTGGAGTAGGTGTAATGATGATTGGAGGCGATTGGGTCGGTGTTATTCTTGGTGTAATCATAAAAAGTCACATCTGGATGAGCATTGATGATGGCTTTATGAACTCTGGGGTTGATGTCCGACAAGACATTCAGTCGTACACCTAGGTGATTACCGTTTTGAGCTGCAATGGCTTTGGCGTCCGTAATTTCATCATGCAACTTGACTGCAAAATCATGCGGTGCATGCATAAATGCATGGGTCTTTTTTAAGCTGTTGAGACGAGGGCCAAGAAATTCTTCCAAATCTTGTCCACCGCCTAGTTTGAAATAATTCCCAGATGTTTTTCCCAAACATTCTTTTTTGCATGAGTGGTGGTTGGGGCATGTATCAAATTTTCCTTCTCGGTACGCTGGAGCCAAAGCCAACCCAGTCGTTTCAATGCCACGTCCATCGGGCAGTTCTACAGGTTTGCCGCCATCATATCCAGCTTCAGACTTGAGTAGCTTCTCATTTTTGCCCAATAAATCTTTGGGCGTTCCATTTCCAGTGCGACCAACAATATCCGCCACACGTTCTGCGGCACGTATGCTGTTCTGCGCTTTTTCTTCAGGCGACAAGCTTAAATGATGTGAAATGGCTTCATCAAACGCAGTTGCCAACCCCTTCATTGTTGGATTGGAGTGGTCATAAGGCGTAAAATTTTCTGGATTTTTGGCAACTGGAGTCGATGGCGCAATGGCAAATTGCGGCTTTACTCTATTGCCGCCTGAGTAACCCTCCACGCCACCTCCATCAGCCATGCCAGCAGGGCGCATAGCGGCCATCGCCTGACCTTGGGGGGTGAGGCTTAGGATGTTGCTCTGAGGCCCTTGTGGCGGCTGTGGCTGGCCTTGCTGAGGCTGTGCACCGGCTTGTGGGGGGTGGGCGGGCTGCTGGGGCTGCTGAGGCTGCTGCGGCATCAGTTGCTGGCCGGGCTGCATCACGTTCTCATCGACTCCACCCACGGGGATTTGTCCATTGTCTGGGTTGCCGTGGGGCTGGATGAAAGTCTTGACCGGCATGCTGGGCGCTTCATTGGCACCGATAGAGGTCAGGTTGCTCAGGCTAGTGACGTTGGGGCGACCCATCAACGCAGAGCGCATTTGGTGGATGGATGGTTCTTGCATGCTGCCGCCTTCTGCTTTGTGAATGATCCCGCCTTCATCGTAGCGGGGTATGCCGTTCTTGAGGATGTCCTCGCGCATGGCTGGGGTGATGTCGAACGTGTGGATGGGTGCTTGGTTCAGTTGTGCTGCTCGCGCTTGCGCCTCTTCAGGGGTAGCGTGACGCGATACAAAACCTTCTGGGCCAGATACGCGATGCGGCAGATCGGCATGGCCGTCGTTTACCACGCGGTGTTCACCAGTGCCAATTGCACCCTGCTGCACTTGCACGCCATGCTTCTTGCCAAACTTGTTCAGGAAGCTGGGCACCATGCGGTCGTAGAACCCCTTCATGCCCTCGCCGCCGATGTCAAGGTTCTCGCCTTCAAGGTAGTGGTGGCCCATGGTCTGAGGCGCTTGCAGCAGCTTGGCCGCAGCTTCTTTGCCGATCAGGGCTTGGATGCGCTCAGGTGTTGCGCCCTTCTCGCTGGTGATGGTTTCGCGGTTGGGCTTGAAGGCTTGGAAGTGCCGATTGATGGGGTCGTAGGACACTGATCCAACTTGCTTGCTGAGGCTAAAACGCTTGGCCTGCTCTGCGCCGGGCGTAATGCCGATCTGGTCGTAGCCGTTCTCAGCGGCGTGCTGGATCATGGCCTTGAGCGCCAGCTCGTGCCAGTCCTTGGAGTGGGGGCCATAAGGTACGCCCTCTTCCTTGAGCTGCTCCAACTTGTTCTGCTCTTCCTCAGCATCCTCCAAGGCTTTCATGTGCTCGGCGTACTCGTACTTGTCCATGCCAAGAAATTGAGTCTTTTCAAGGCGCTTTTTCCACTGTGCCACCTCTTTGAGCTGCTTGTCCAAGTCCTTGGGGTGATACCCAGATTCACGCCCCTGCTGGTGCCAGTCGGACTGGATTTCCTCAAGGTGCAGCATCTTCTTGCCTTCAGGCGTCATGCGATCCTTCACGCGAATGCTGGCGAGGATGTTGGGCATGCCACCGAAGTGATGTGAGCGGCCTTCAAAGCCTTGTCCCTCTGGCATTGGTGTGTGCAGCAGAATCTCGCGGTAGTTCTCGCCACCGGGCAGCGTGTATTCTTCGTGGCGGGTTTGCTGCCCCTCCAGCTCACGCATCTTGAGCGGGAACTTGTTGGCCTGCGCTTTGAGCTTCTCCATAAAGGCTGCACGCTCCATCTGGGGTAGCGCCATGAGGGCTTGTAGGTCACGATCCTCGGCTTCAGCAGGCTTGTAGCCGGGCTTCTTCTGGAGTTCGGCCATGTACTCCGCGCCAGTGCCCTTGGGGCGGGTGATTAACTCTGCTGCGCGATTGATGGGTGAGTACAGTCCGCTCATAGGGGGCGCTCCGTGATGGTGATGTGATCCTTGATTGTGCCACCACGCTTCATGGTGATGTCAGGATTGGTTGGGTCATAGGTGCCACGGTTGCCGGTGGCGGACTTGATCTGGTGCGGATGCAAAACCATATATTGTGACCACATGGTTGCACTGTCATAGCCCTGTTTCTCCAGCCATTCGCTAAATTTCTTTGGGCCGCCATGTTCTTTGATGACTTTACTAAAATTCTGACCATTCATGTCGTAAGGATTTTTGGCAGATATATGCACTGGCATTACCGCGCTGCCATATACCCCGGCGACACTGGGGTCTGTGGTGAAGTAATGACCATGACCTAGCCAACCCTCATCTGTGGATGATCCTATTTTTTTGGGGTCAAACTGATTGAAGGCTGCACTGGTGCCGTGATACAGCCGGTCTTTAACGGCACTGTCCTTCAAAAACTTCTCAAGATTGGCGTCGCGCTCGTGTTGGGGCATTGTGCCGCCCTTGTTCATCAGCGCCAGCTTCATGGCGTCGAGGTCAGTGGTACCGCCGTCAGCCAGCTTGGGCAAGTGGGGCATCATGCCGCGTAGCTCCTTCCACTCAGGGAAAGAATAGAACGGCTCACCATTGGGGCGCATTGCGGCCTCTTTTTTGTACTGCTCAAACATCCGGGTGTTGGCTTCAAACTCAGGGCGTACTGCCGCCATGCGTTGGAGTGCTTGATCTTTGGCGCTGCCGCCAGTCGGTTGTTGTGCCATGTGCGCCCTCGTGGGAAGTTTCCCCGATCATACCTTTGACTAGATGTCAAGTCTATGCTTGCAGCCTTGGCACTTGGAGTCGGCTTGGCCGAGAGCGGTCTTGGTGTACTGGCAGTCACGGGCCATGGTGAAGGGGATGGACTTCATGCTGGCCTCCCGTGTCCAGCCGCTCATGAAGTTTTGATACCAGCCATCTTGAACGGCCACGATATGGTCAAACTCTCGTCGGTTGTGGCACCCATAGGTGATGGTGGGCTTCAGTAGCATTGTAAGTTTCCTGTAAGGTGGAGTCGACTCCACTCAAGCCGAGTAAGGGTTGGTCATGGATCGGACGCGTTGGTTGTACTCATCAGCGTCCAAGATGTCGTCTTCATCCACCGAATCCTCACGGGGGAAGTCGATGCTGATCCAGCCCGCGTCGCGCAGGTAGCGCAGGCCCTGACTGATGCAATCAACGAACTCGTCGTGGACGGTGCCCTCTGGGAATGAGCATATCTGGCTCACGCAGCCTTCGGCCCAGTCTTTCACAAAGCCGGGCTTGGCGCTGGACTCCGGAACATAAACGCGACCGGCTTTGATGATGTTGGCAACGATGGACAGCCTTTGCACTTTGTCAGCTCGGCCGGGGTTATAGGCAATCACCGGCAGGCTGGCCTGTTGCAAGTCCTGAATCAGGCTGATACCGGCGGACTTGTCTTCAACAAGGATCACGTCCACGCGCTTCTTCCCTTTGCCTTCGCCGTACACCACCTCGAACTCGTCGATCACCTTGGGGCGTAGCTGCGGGTACTGGAGGTGGTCTTGCCAGCAGTCAAGGATCATGACGCACATGCCGCCGTCCAGTGGCTTGAACACCCCGAAGGTGATGCAGCCAGTGGGGTCGTTGATGGTCTTGTCGCTGGTGGCGCAGTCGTAGGACTGGAGGATGTACTCCAGCTTGGGAAAGGGTTTGCCTGCGCCCCAGAGCTTGAACCACTCGCGCTTGACGATGCCGCCCTCTTCTGGGTCGATGATCTCGGCGTGAATCTCCTGCCGCCCCAGATTGGTGCCCTCGTACTGGAGAATCTGCTTTTGGAAGCTGGGCGCAAGGTTCTTGATGTTGGAGTACGTGCTGGCCCGCGTGATGGTCACGTCGTCGCCTTCACGGTCGATCAGCTCCAGCACCACGTCCTTGGGTTTGGGTGTGGTGGAGCAGATCAGCTTGGTGCGGGTTCCGAGACGGATGCCGAACTGAATCATGTCCCACGACTCGCGCAGGTACTCCCATGCGGCCAGCTCGTCCAGCCACCCACCATGGAACTGCGGGCCACGAAAGCGTTCAGGCTCTGACGCGGGGATGCCCTTGATCAGGCTTCCGTTGACCAGCGTGATCTCATGCAGGCTGGAGTTGTACTTGGCTACCAGCATGGGCGGGATGACCTTGAGCAGGCCGGAGTCACCCTCGAAGCAGGTGGACTTCAAGTCGCCGGACGTTGGAGCCGACACCAGCCACCGGGTGCCAGCCTCTTCGCATGCCCAAGCTGCCAGCGTCTCAGCCGCTGCACGGGTCTTTCCTGCGCCTCGACCGGCCAGCAGCAGCCAGATGTTCCACCAGTCGCCTGCGGGCTCGATTTGGTGCTTCAGGGCCTGTTCGTTCAGCCACTTGAACTGCCAGTTGAAGACGATCTGCTGGTGCGGGGTGAGGGCGGTGAACTCTTTCTGGGTCTTCTCGTCCTCCATGACGACTTCAAGAGCACTCATTGGGGCTTGATGTATGCGTAGGACTCGTTGATGCTCTTGATGTCCGCCTCCAAAAGGCTTAGGTCTTCCAGCACCTCGCGCTGGACAAGCGCAAGGCGGTGCATCATCAGGTACTCGTCGATGACGTTGAAGTGCCCAGACGACCGCACGATCCATGGCTTGATGTGCAGGCGCAGGCGGAAGCGGCGGTGGGACATGGTGTGCGTAACAACGTCGTACCATGCCCACACGGCCACAAAGCCGCCAGCGGCGCGGTAAAGGTTCAGGCCGACTCGGCGGATGTCGCCCTCTTTGATGAAGTGGATCATTCTGCTGCCTCGTATATCAGTTCAAATAGGTCGGGTTTGAAGGTAAAAAGCTCACCTTTGACTCCAGTGATGATCCAGTCTCCGGGCTCGACCAGAATATCTCGCTCTGGGGTGTCAATATATGGGTAGTCGCCGTCACGCACGGCAGGGTGGTCGCCCAGCTTGAACCACTGTGTGGCTTCTATTACCACGGGCTTTTGGCGGTATTTCATGCTCGTTCATTCCATACGTCAATGGCGCGTTTGTTGGCGTCGGCAAGCGCCTGTTCCCGCGTCTGTCCCTCACCAATGGTGCACCGCACGTCAGGTGCCTGTGCCCCGCAGGAATTGCAGACGGCCACACGCCAGCGGTAGGTGTCGCCTTGGTACACGGTCATTCTTCTGTCGCCGCAAAATGGGCAAGGTTTGGCCTCGGCTTCAGCCACGGGGAATGGTTCGGTCATTGCTCGGACTGCCTTTGCATCTTGAGGTTCTTGAGTAGCTCACCGAAGACATTGTGGTTGTTTTCGATGATCACCGGGTTCACGTCATCCCCAGCGTGAACAACCTTGTCGCCGTATTTCTTGGGGTTGAACTTCGCCAGAAGCTTGAGCCGGGTCTCGATCCGTAGCTTGGAGCGCTGGATGTTGTCACCGTTCACCTGCCAGCCTACGGGACGGCCCTCAGCGTCAAGGCGCTCCATCCAGTCGTTCCCAGCGTTGTCGGCGATGTCCAAGCATTCCTCGGCCATGGCGTCGTAACCAACATCACGCGCATGTGCGATGGCTGTGGCTAAGTCTGGGTCTTTCCGCATCCAGTCATACACCGTCCTCCATGCTGGGAATCCTTCGTTCTCCCTGCATATCTGTCTCAGTGGTATTCCCTCACTGAGCTTCTCACACATTATTCGTGCGATCTCTGGGTTGTATGTGGATGTGCCACCACCCTTGTTTTTGGTCGCGGCCTGCTTTTTGTCTGTCATGTCTTTTTCCTTCCACGCGATGTTTCGGCGCATTGGGTGGAAGTTTAACCTGAAGTTTTAATCCTCGTCCGCTGTGTCGTCTTCAATCTCTAGCGCGTTGATCTGCCTAATGATCCATTGGCAGTCATTTTTCAGCGCTGAAAACAAAGGCAAGCTGGAGAATCCGATGCTGTCATTGCTGCGGCGGTGCATTTCGATCAAGCTTTCGTAGATGCTGCGCACCCGGACGTTGATGTTCAGGGAAACGTACGCTTCAAGGTATTTCATCTCCCAGAGTTCCACCATGGCTTGTATGGTGCGCTCAAAAGAGCCGTCCAGTTCATTGCTGGTGTGGATATTGAAAACGTATTCGCCATTTTGGTTGACGGTCTCACCATTGGCGGATTGTTCGACTTCAAAATTGATTTTGTGTGTGTTCATGGTTTGCTTTCGGTGGGTTGTGGGGTTACTTTGTGCAAGACGCATGCCTCTTCCAAGGCTTGGGACAGCTCCAAGTATTTCTCCATGGGTACATGGCAGATTTGCATTTCTTGGGTGATGATCATCACGCCCGTGCCGTAAATGATTGCGTCTCGGGCCGCATTGCCTATGGCATCGGTGGTGGTTGTGTGCAGAACTTGCATCACTCTGGAGTCGTCGGTCATGTTTTTACCACCGGAAGTTCTCGCCACGATCCCATGATGAGGGTGAACATATCGCCAGCGGATTCTTTCCCGTTGGGGTGCTCCCAGAACTGCTGGAGGATGTACACGGGCACGGTTTTTGTCACGAAGCCCTGAACGTCGTCGCTGGGAAGGGTGTCCACCTTCTGGGTCACCATGCGCTCGTGGATGCGCAGGTACATAGTGGGTTTCATGATTTGCTTTCGGTTGGTTGGTTGAGAATTTCGCCCAGCTTCTGCTGATAGTGGCGGCACTTTCCGGCATCGTCTTCGCCCTTGCGGCCTTGGCGCATCCCGTACTTGATTACGTTTCCTTTGAGATAGCCGATGAACTCTTCTCGGCTTAGGATTGACTCCATGACGTGCCATGGCTGTACGGCCATGTCCTTGTAGTGGGTTCCGCCTACTTGGCCTTGATCTACGTCACTCATGGCTGCTCCCAAGGATTCGATGCTCGGCCCACTTCTTGTAGGACTTGAGTGCGATGTTCTCCAGCTCCAGCCGGTCGATCTTGGCTTGAAGGCTGCGCATGCGGCTTGTGGCCTGATCAATCCACTCTTTGACCTCCATGGGCATGTGGTAGGTAGGCTCGGGCTCTTGGCGGGGCTTGGAGGCCGGTTTTACGGCCTTGGCGGGGGCTTGGAGTAGCTTGGCCTTGGCTGGGGTCTTCTTGGCCGCTGCTCGGCGCTGGGCCACTACTACTGCGACAGTTGAAACGGTTTTTTTGGTTGCCATGGTTTTCTTTCAGAAAGGTGCGTCGGGAAGTTGTTCGCGCTGCTGGCGCTGGTATTCCCGCTGTTGGGCGGGAGTCCATGGTATAGGGCCACCGGGTGGTGGGAAGGGCCATACAGTCATACAGCCTCAATAGTGTTTTCAGACTCGCGTGGCTCCCAAATACTGACAATGATGCGTTCACGAGTTGCGCTGTAAACCGAAATGGGCGAATCCAGCACGATATGGTGTTTGTAGGATTGGTTCATGGTGTGTGGCCGTGCGTATTCAACGGTGCCAACATATGGCTGACCGTGATACACGCCTTTTACTTTTGCGCCAATTTCAAAAGGTTTTTGTGTGCTCATTTTGTAATCCTAAGTTAAACCCGCTAATCTTGCGGTAGAAGAATTCTAACACAAAATTAAAGTGGGTTGGAACTAGGTGTTTTCCCTAATGCATCCTGTTTTTATTTTTGCTCGCAAGTGAAGCCACAATCAGCCGGTGAATCATCCTTGAAGCGCCCACGACTGGGGTGTAGTTCATCAAGGTAAACGGGGCCTTTATCGTCTTTGTTGACGGAGTGGCCGATGACCCTTTCCAGCTTTGCCATTCGATCAAAGTTCTCTGGAAAATCTTTTCGGATTTTGTTCCAGTACCCCATGCCGCCCTTAACGCAGCCAATGCAATTGTTGTTGGAGTACCCAAGCTGGTACATAGCTGGAAGCTCAATCCCCAGTTGCACTAGGCGTGCATAGCAATCCTGCTTGCTGATCTTGGCATCGATCAAAACAAAGTCCACAGTGACATCATTGTTGGCGTCAATAAAGCGATCTGCACGGTCTTGCTCATCGGTTGTGTACCCAAAAACTTGGATGTCACCATGCTTTTGATACTGGCGGCGCATTTCCTTTTTTAGCCGAAGGGTGCAGGGGGCACCATCTTTGCTTTTGAGAAACTTGCCTTTTTCAAAAACTTGATAGATGGAACCGCCATACTTTTCATTCACGATTGTTTTGACGGGTATCCCTGTCACACGTACAAAATCCGCTAAAAACCGCATGTTGTCGGGGTGCTCTTCCTGCACCTTGCAATACACCGCCTCAATGTTTGGATACTTTTCAGCAGCCAATATGGTGGCTACAGCACTGGCGGCACCACATGAAAACCAAGATAAAACGCGCATAAATTTCTTTCAGAAAAGGTTAATGCACCATGGCGTTGCCGATAGCCTTGAAGGATTCAATCATGGCACCGCCTTCCTGCACCTTCACGTCGATCAGGGTAGCCAGTACCCCCACCAGATCGTCCCGGTGGCTTTCTGGAGCCAATAGCATGGTCTTGGCGAGCATAGAGGTGCCCACGTTGAGCAGGACGTTCATGGCGATCTCATCCCCCTCCTTGTCGAAAATTTTGCGCATCTCGGCGTTGATGTGCTCTTCCAGCGCGATGGTGTACTTTGCAAGGGCCTTCATCTCACTCTTGGTCATGGTGCCTCCTATTGGCGTTGGGAAGGGATACGGTTGCGGATGGTCTCGGCGGTTCCCTCAAAGGCAAGCCCTTCTTGCAAGCGGCCCTCGCATATCTTGGCGCACTCTTCTCGCTCAATCATGATGGCACGCTTGGTGGTCTCCACGGCCACATGCATGATCTCAGCTTGGGCCAGCGCCAGAGATTCGTCGAACTCCTTCTGGGTGAAGAATTTGACGTGGCCGCTGCCACCAAGCAGTTGACGGGCGAGGGGGCTCAGTTCTTTTTCAGACATTTTGTGCTTTCAGTTGTGCAAGTTTGCGGGAGGTTTCCCATTGAAGAATGGCTCGTATTTCGGTGGCTGCACTCAGGGAGTATTTGTTATTTTCTCCCATCACATGCGCCTCAATCTCAGGGGTGATGTCGAGGCCATACTGGTGGGCCAGCGCCTCCAGTTTGTCATGGAAGAGTTCACCGTCGGTGGTTGCATACGCCTCCATGGGTGTGATGAGGCCCAGTTCTTTGTTCTCGTTCATTTGAACCTCCGAAGGGGCTGGAAGGCCTCGTCCACCTTTTTCTCGGGCGGTGGTGGGGTCATGTGCTCACTTGGTGGAGTCCAGCCATATTTGCGCCATGTTGCCTGAACGTCGGAGCCGCTGCTCCACTTGAAGGTGTCATTGGGCACCGATGGGTAGCTGATCTTGGAGTGAGGGGGCAGTTGCGTGTTCATGCTGCCTCCAAAATGGCTTGCAAGCCCTTAACCAATTGCATGGCCTCATCTTTGTTGATTACGGCATAAGAAGTGAAGCCCGTTCCTTGGATGCTTAGGAAAACTCCGTTGTCGTAGTTTGATACGGAGATACGGCGGCGTTCGTCGCACTCTGTGTAGATGATTGTTTCAATGTCTTCCATGATGATCTCCAGTAATGGGGCCGAAGCCCCGTTGGTTTAGCGTGAGGTGGTCTTGATGCTGAACACAGCGGTAGTGCTGGTGTACTGGGCAAGGATGCTGTCGGCCACACCGATGTCGGCAACCAGCTTCTTGTAGTCAACCACGGTGCGATTTGCTTCGCAGTAGGTGGACTTGAACAGTGCGCCCTCGAAGACTTTGGCCTCGCCCTTGGATGCAACATCTTTCATGGCGTCCTTGATTGCGTCTGCTTGCTTGGTCAGCTCTGCGATCTGGGCCAGCAGGGTTCCGAGTTGGTCAGCGGAAGCAGGGGTGGTAGTGATTGTGGTCATTTCGTAATCCTTGGTAATAACCTGCGATCTTGCAGTGAGTGGAATTCTAACACCAAGTTAAAGCACTTTGGAACACCTATCCACACTTTTTTTCATTTATTTTCTAAGTATTTACCCTAATGAGTGGAGTCGACTCCACTTTTCATGCGTTCATGGCCTCGACCGCCCTCTGGATCGTGACGTTCAAGGCGTCGATTTCGTCCATCTTTTTGAGGTTCCACATGCGCTTCTGGCCGTGCCAGCCCAGCATAGAACCTTGGTGGCAGGACTTGCACAGGGCCACCACGGTGTAGTGGTTCCCTTGCTTAATGTGGTGGGCGTCAGACGGGCCAGCCTCGTCGCATACGCTGCATGGGAGTTCTTTGACGAGCCCTACCCATGCGCGTTCCTTGGCGGTGTAGGTGCCGTTCATGCAACCGCCCTTGCGAATTCGCCGAAATGTTTTGCCGCGCCAGCCTTGTAGGCCTCGTGAGCCTCTTCTATGGTGGCGTAAGAACCAAGACTGATGTGCTTTCTGTTGATCATGACGGCGGCCTTCCATTTTCCAGTGTCTTTGAGATAGGTGACACCCTTGTAGCCACTGGTGTTGTTTTTGCTCATTGCGCTATTGCCAGCGTTCTGGCTTTGTGTTGCGGCACGCAAATTCTCGATGCGATTGTTTGTGGAATCACCGTCGATGTGGTCGATGTAATTTGGCTTGTACCCGTGGTGCATCACAAAAATTGCGTGATGCAGGTAGGTTGTCTTTCCGCCCATACTGAATTTCCAGTATGGCCTCCCGTTGCAGTGTGTCAGCCACCCAACTTTATCGCCAATTTTTTGACCGCCGCGATTGGTGGTGCGATATAAGCTTCCGTTTTCATAACGGAAGTGTTCTCGAATATAGTCGATCATGTTGAACCTTGCATGCGAACCAAAGAAGTTGTGGCAGACAGTGGTTCAATCTGCTTTTCCCCCGCTAAAGGTAGCCACAACATAATTCTACATGGATGCTCTGTCCATCATCCGATTACTAGCTTCAATGGTTCTAAAAACTTCGATCCGGGCCTGAGCGGCGACCAAACCCCAGCGTAGGGCCTCTGCGGCCTCTGTAGCGGCTGCTATGCCCTTGAGTAGCTCCACGTAGGCCACGTCGGCGTATGCCTCCATTTCGGCTGCTGCTGAGGACTTGGCGATGCCGTTGGACAGCGCGGTCTTCATCAGCATGGCTTTCTTGGACTTTCGGAACTCTTCCAAGTACGTGAGTTCACCCTTGGCATTGGCGTACTTGTGGCCGTGGCTGTAGATGTAGTCCACGGCATCGTTGATTGATTTTTGTGAAATGTCAGTCATGGTTTTTTCTTTGTTGGCATCGGGCAGTTTTCTGGCACTGCCACTACGCACCATACCGCTTGGTGTGGACTCCAGTTCCCGGCTTCCGTCCACCGGTCAATGTAGGCGTCAGGCATGCGCTCCAAAGCCTTGGCTATGGACTTAGAAGGGGCATCAAGTTCCTCTGCAATGTAGTTGACGGTGAGGCCGTCATCCTCCCGGCGCAGCAAGGATCGAATGCGTTCGGGCCAGAGTGCCTTCATGCATTTTTGTCCTTGAGTTGCCCAATTGAAAATCTACCGATCATGTAGTAAACAGGTTTGTCCAGATCAAACACTTTATGGCGTTCTAGTTTTGGTGCTCGACGAACAAACAACAGCTTGCCTTCTGCGCCCTTTAAGAATTTTTCTAATTGCCATGCAAAGTTGGTGACAGCTTCCACCTCAGTCAACCAATACCCGTGATCTGGGTTTCTACCAATGACCACGTGTTCCGTGTATTCAATTGGGTGGTTTTTATTTGTCAAATCCTTGGATTCTTGCGTTGGCTGTGGTTGATGGGCCAAAGCGCTTTCAATCTCTTGCCACAACCCAGTCCCGTTCCAAGGGTCTGCGAACTTGTCCCACGCCGCTTGGCGCTTGCTTGCGAATCCGGTCATCACACACCTCTGCTTTTGTAGTTCAAAAAATCATTTGCGCCACTGCGAATTGGGGCCATGTTCTCGGGCACGTACACCGGCTGCTGCCAGATGTTGATGCTGGGTGGCAGGGCCTCGTGATCATCACGTTGGCGCGGCGTGTATCCACCACGGACGTACCGGGATGAGTTCTTGTCGCCCAGCTTGTTGGGCACAGCGGCGAGTTGCGACGTGGGGTTCTGGCGCATAAGGTTGGGGTTACCTGCTGGTAGGTTCATTTCAAAATCCGATCAATGAAGGACGGCGTGCAGGTCTTTTGCAACACCAGTGGGATGGATGCGTAGGTGTAACCCAGCAGGAACATCACCACGGCGAACATGCCCAGTGCTGATAGGCCACGGATTGCGATGTCGTACACGGCTTTCATTGCTTGCCTCCATATAAAGCGATCAGGGCTGCGTCGGCCAGTGCTTGGCCCTTGCCTTTCTTGTCCAGTTCACGCCACGACGGCCACAGTTGCATGGCGCGGGCTCGGGCTCCATCCTTGTCCGTACCGATCAAGCCTGCGGCCTTTTTCCAAGCCTGCGGTGTGATCATGGTGTGGGGCATGCTGATAGCACCCAGAACGCCCATAACGGTGCCGCAGGAGTGTCCAAAGTTGAACATGGATGTCACCCCTTGGCCGGGCATTGCGTGCGTAGATTCGACGTATACGTGGTCTGCGTGGGCGTCTTCGATCCAGTGGGCCAGTGCAGCAGCAGCCACGCGGGTGGTGGTGCCGGTGCGCGTGGTGGGCATGTCCAGCCACTCGATGGGTGTGCCGTTCTCCAACAGTACGATTGCGCCAGTTGCGCCGGGGTCAATTCCGATAATTCTCATTTGTTTGTCTCCAAAATAATTCGTTCCAAGACTTCCATGTTGGTCTGGATGTCTTCGTGCAGGTAGTCGGGCAGGCCCTTGTTGCTCATGGCCCAAGACTCCAGTGCTGATAGCAGCTTGAGGGCTTGAATGGCTTCTGGTTTGGTCATGTGTTTTTCTCCTTGAGTTTGGCTTCAATGGCTTTGGCAAATGATTGCAAGTCTGCATTTGTAATGTCATACTGTGGAATATTGCATTCTTCATCGCAAGCATAGATTTCTTCCCTTGTCAGCCCTACCCACGGGCGCTGGGGTGAAGTGGTGTAGAGAGGTTTGCAAGATTCATTTATTTTTGTGCAAATCATGTTTCCTTTATTGTCTATCCATCCCACAGGCTTTT